>WNFB01001456.1_pt1 | contig 20152 bp, 10 predicted proteins | sample 5400501 | NCBI WGS metagenome assembly WNFB01 (sample SAMN13153341, study PRJNA577476) | soil metagenome | isolation source: 200 cm saprolite under Douglas fir tree site 2 hole 1 | place: USA:California | collected 2015-04-18 | reverse complement strand
TGCCGCGCTCGCGCTCCTCGGGGGCTTTGTCGATCTGGTCGAAGGCGGTGTACTTGTTGGCCGCGCTCAAGGTGGCCAACACTTTGGTGATGGCCGCCGTCAAGGTGGTTTTGCCGTGGTCGATATGGCCAATCGTGCCTACGTTCACATGCGGCTTCGTTCTCTCAAATTTCTTCTTTGCCATTTGTGTTCCTCTTCATTTCAATCCCCATCCACCATCAAAGATGGATGCAAAGATACAGAATACCCGGTAGGCCTCTTCCCTGATTTCGGCTCCGAGCTGTAGGGGTGCAATTCATTGCGCCCTTAAAACTTGCAATGCTGTTGCGACAATCGCAATTCATACTGGGCGCAATGAATTGCGCCCCTACGGTGCCACTACCTGCTTGCCTTGGCGACAATTTCCTCGGCAATATTTTTCGGCACAGGATCGTAATGTGCAAACTCCATCGAGTAGTTAGCACGCCCACTGGTCATAGAACGGAGGTCGTTCACATAGCCGAACATTTCAGCAAGGGGAACATGGCCCCGCACCACATACATCGTCCCACGGCTCTCCATACCCAGAATGGTTCCACGACGCCGGTTGAGGTCACCGATCACATCGCCGTAAAATTCCTCAGAGGTGGTTACTTCTACCAGCATTACCGGTTCCAGCAATATCGGAGCAGCCTTGCGGACAGCTTCTTTGATGGCGAGTGAACCGGCGGTTTTGAAAGCCATTTCGCTCGAGTCAACGTCATGATATGACCCATCGAAGAGGGTCACTTTGACATCGATCATGGGGAATCCGGCAATGATGCCATTTTCCAATGTTTCTCTAATGCCATGTTCAGTGGGTTTGATATATTCTTTGGGGATCACGCCGCCAATAATGGCGTTGATAAACTCAAAGCCTTTGCCGCGCTCGTTGGGAGCTACCTTGATCCACACATCACCGTATTGGCCATGGCCGCCCGTCTGTCGAACATGCTTGCCTTGCGCCCGGGCTTCACGAGTAATGGTCTCACGGTAGGCAACCTGAGGTCGCCCCACATTCGCCTCTACCTTGAACTCGCGGAACATGCGGTCCACAATCACTTCCAGGTGCAACTCACCCATACCACTGATAATGGTCTGGGCCGTCTCTGCATCGGTATGCAACTGGAAGGTTGGGTCTTCTTCCGCCAATTTATTCAAGGCAATTGCCATCTTATCCTGGTCAGCGCGAGTTTTCGGCTCGATAGCGATGTCAATCACCGGCTGTGGGAAAGTGATGGCTTCGAGAATAATTGGCTTCTGAGAGTCACACAAGGTATCACCGGTAAAGGTGTTTCGCAAACCTACAGCCGCGCAGATATCCCCGGCTCGAATCTCGTCGATATCCTCACGATGATTGGCATGCATACGCAAGAGGCGTCCAATGCGCTCCGTCTTGCCCTTTGTGCTGTTCTCAATGCCCGAACCTTTCGTCAGCACGCCTGAATAGACGCGCATGTACGATAGGCGACCCACGAAGGGGTCCGAGACGATTTTGAAAACCAGGGCACTGAAGGGGGCGGTGTCACTTACCGCGCGAGTCTCAGGTTGCTCTGTGTCGGGATTGATGCCAACTAGAGGGGGAATATCCAAAGGAGAAGGCAGGTAGGCGATTACCGCGTCCAGCATGGCCTGCACGCCCTTATTTTTGAGGGCGGTGCCACAAAGTACCGGCACCAGCTTGCCGGCAATCGTGGCTTTGCGCAGTGCAACGATAAGCTCCTCTTTGGTGATTGCCTCACCCTCAAGATATTTGAGGGTAAGCTCCTCATCGGACTCGGCCACCCGCTCGATCAAGAACTCGCGATGTTGTGCGAATTCGGCCTCCATGCCTGTGGGCACAGCCGTGTGATCCGACTTTGTTCCCAGATCATCGGTAAAGATGACCGCCTGCTGTTCGATAAGATCAATAAATCCTTTGAAATTGCTTTCGCGGCCAACCGGTATTTGAATCGGCACAGGGACAGCACCCAGGCGTTCGCGGATCATCTCTACAGTGCGCCAGAAATCAGCACCAATGCGATCCATTTTATTGACAAAACAGATACGAGGGACATTATACTTATTCGCCTGACGCCAAACCGTTTCAGACTGGGGCTCGACGCCCGCAACTGCATCAAAGACGACGACGCCGCCATCGAGCACGCGCAAAGAGCGTTCGACTTCAGCCGTGAAGTCGACGTGGCCAGGTGTGTCAATGATGTTGATGCGATGATCGAGCCAGAAACAGGTCGTAGCGGCAGAGGTAATGGTAATGCCGCGCTCCTGTTCCTGGGGCATCCAGTCCATGGTTGCAGCACCCTCATGCACCTCACCCATGCGGTGAATCTTCTTGGTGTAGAAGAGGATGCGCTCAGTGGTAGTGGTTTTGCCAGCATCTATATGAGCAATGATACCAATATTGCGAGTTTTTTCGAATGGAAATTCTCTTGCCATGATAAATTGTTACCAGCGATAATGTGCGAAGGCTTTATTGGACTCCGCCATTTTGTGGGTCTCCTCACGCTTCTTTATGGTCATTCCCTGTCCCGCGGCGGCATCCATCAATTCACTGGCGAGTTTTTCCGACATCGAGTGACCTGTGCGAGAGCGGGCAGATTTAATCAACCAGCGCATTGCCAGGGCATTTCCACGATCTCTGCGAACATCAATCGGAACTTGATAGGTTGAACCACCGACACGGCGGGGTTTTACTTCAACTGTAGGTGTTGCATTTTTCAGGGCCTGCTCAAATACATCGAGCGGGGGCCGCTTCTGTTTTGCTTCAATGGCGTTAAACGCATCGTAAATAATGCGTTCAGCCAGGCTGCGCTTTCCATCCAACATTAATTTGCTGGTAAAGCGAGCCACGTTACGGCTCTTGTACTTTGCATCTGGTACATCTGGCCGCCGCACGACTTTTTTTCGTCTTGGCACGTTCCGCCTGCCTTCCCCTGGCACCCGCAAGGGTGCTTTTCCTGGCACCCCTCGTGGGTGCCACTACATCTGGCACCCACGAGGGGTGCCACTACATCTGACACCCGCGAGGGATGCCACTACATTTTAAGATAACGGACACCAGAAAAGGCGTCGATTCAATTGTAGGGCGACTAACCCTGACAATCTCTTTCGGACGCCTATACGCGGGTGCCTATCCACTTATTATTGCAGTACCCTCAAACGGGTCGAGACCAAGAGGGTGGAGGACACTCGACTCTCACCGCGCAAAGACGAGAGGTGATTATGTGTATCAGGCTCACCTGATCGTGAATTCGCGATGAAATGTGATAGGCCGACCTGCCTGATCGTTTCAGGTGGTATCGGTTAGCACGATAGGGCGCAATAAATTGGGCCCCTACTTTTTACCGCCTTTAGCGGCAGCCTGCCCAGGTTTGGGCCGCTTAGCTCCATATTTCGAGCGACCACGGCGACGCTTTGAAACGCCATCGCTATCCAGTGTTCCACGAACAATGTGATAGCGAACGCCTGGCAAATCTCTTACTCTCCCGCCACGGATGAGTACCACCGAGTGCTCTTGCAGATTATGCCCCTCACCAGGAATGTAAGCAGTAACATCTATCTGGTTCGACAGCCGAACGCGGGCAACCTTACGCATTGCCGAATTGGGCTTTGTAGGTGTCATTGTACGCACCTGGGTGCAGACGCCGCGCTTCTGTGGCGAAGCCTGCCGCGAAGTTCGGTTCCTCAATGCATTGTACGTATACTGTAACGCTGGGGCATTCAGCTTTTGTTTCTTGTGTTTACGACCCTTGCGGATCAATTGATTGATCGTTGGCAATGAACGATCCTCCCTATTCTTTTGTGCTCACGAGGGCGCAACAAGCTGGGCCCTTACATCACATTCGTGCGAGTTCTAAGTCTATCACTCTTCGCCCAAACTGTCAAGCGAATGCAGCATTGGATTTCCAAGAGTGCTAGCAAAAACGCCAACCGTCCCGGCGCCAACACCAGCCATAGAGGCCGCGTTGGTCGCGGCCAGTCGAGCGGCGGCTGCCTGCTGGCGAGCAATTTGATCGCGGCGTCGCTGCGCGATGCCGGAGCCAGCAGGGATAAGCTTACCAATAATCACGTTCTCCTTGAGACCCACCAGGTGGTCCGTGCGAGCCTCGATGGCCGCCTCTGTCAGCACGCGAGTGGTCTCCTGGAAGGACGCCGCCGCCAGGAAGCTATCGGTGTTGAGGGAGGCCTTGGTGACGCCCAACAGCACTGTCTGTGCCGTGGCCGGTTCACCGCCTTCCGCCAGGATATGGGCATTGGTATCCGCATAGACAAAACGATCTACCAGGTCGTTTGGCAACATTTCGGTATCGCCCGGCTCATCCACCTTTACGCGGCGCAGCATCTGCCGGATGATGACCTCGATGTGTTTGTCACTGATATAGACACCGGTGTTGCGATAGACCCGCTGTACCTCTTTGACCACGTACATTTGTACTGCTTCACGCCCCTGGATGCGCAGCACGTCCTGTGGGTCGCGCTGCCCACCGGTGATGGGCGTGCCAGCCTGAATTTTCTGGCCGTTCTGCACCACAATGTTACGCGCAGCTGGAATGGCATACGAACGCTCCTCGCGCTCCTCAAAGCGAATGGTAAGCATACCATCTGCATTGATCAGCAATTCACCCTCTGTGCGTGCCATCACTGACACTGGCTCATTGCCGTTTTCAGCAGGCATCATGGCAATGATCTGATCTTTCTGTATGTGATCCTGATCATTGACGAGGATGGTACTGCCAGCAGGCAATGGATATTCGTCAAAGAAGACGTTGGTAGAGACCACGCGCACCGTGCGAGCATTGGTGTTCGGGTCTTTCACGAGCTCGACAACGCCATCGATTTCGCTAATCTCCGCCTTATCTTTTGGCACACGCGCCTCAAACAGTTCCTCTACACGCGGCAAGCCCTGGGTAATGTCACCCTGCGCTCCCGCGATACCACCGGTGTGGAAGGTACGCATGGTCAACTGGGTGCCAGGTTCACCGATGGACTGGGCCGCGATGATACCGACCGCCGAACCGATTTTCACCAGGGCATTAGCAGCCAGGTCGCGTCCATAGCACTTGCGGCAGATGCCGCGATGTGCCAGGCAGGCGAGTACCGAACGCACGCGCACCGCTTTGACACCGGCGTTGACGATCTCGTCGACCATTTCGTCGGTGAGTTCATCACCTGCCTCAATATGACCGAAACCAGGGATAGACTCAGCCAGTACGCGGCCAATCAGGCGGCTGCGGATATCCGGCAGCATCATATCTTTGCAGTCTGCTTCATTGATGAGGATGCCGTCAGTCGTGCCACAATCTTCGTCGTTGACAATCACATCCTGTGCGACATCAATCAAACGGCGCGTCAGGTAGCCCGATTCAGCAGTACGCAGGGCGGTATCGGCAAGACCTTTACGCGCACCGTGGCTACTGATAAAGTACTCCAGCACGCTCAGACCTTCACGGAAGTTACCGCGAATCGGCACATCGATGATGCGGCCCGATGGACTGGCCATCAAACCGCGCATACCTGACAACTGGCGAATCTGCTGAAACTTCGCCTTGGTCGCGCCCGACTTGGCGATGGTATAAATGGAACCGAAGGGGTCGAGGGTGGCCTCAACCATTTTGGTGACATTTTCGGTCGCCTCGTTCCAGGCATCGACTGTCTGCTGATACTTCTCATGGTCTGTAATCAGACCATCGCGGTATTGCTCTTCCAGTTCAGCGATCTTGGCATCGGCTTTCGCCAGTTCCTCCTGCTTGCCAATCGGTACCTTGACATCGCTAATGGCGATGGTGGCACCGGCCTTGGTAGCAAAAGTGAAGCCAAGGCGTTTGATCTCGTCGGCTAACTCAGCCGTCTTGATGCGCCCGTACTCCTTGAAGCATTCACCGATAACCTGTTTCAGGTTCTCCTTCTTCATGGCGTAGTTCTTGAAGCACAGCCGTTCCGGTAGGGCCTCGTTAAAGATGATACGCCCGACGGTCGTTTTGACACGCTTGCCGTTCGCCTTCATGGTTGACCTGGCAGGAGGCGGTTCGTCATAGACATCGACATTGCCCAGGCGTACCTGAATTGGAGCCTGTAGAGCGATGACTCCTTGCTGATAGGCCAGCAGTGCCTCGGCTGCATCGGTAAAGACACGCCCCTCGCCCTTCTGATCCGGGCGTTCCTGCGTGAGGTAGAAGCAGCCTAACACCATATCCTGGCTAGCACCAATCGAGGGCTCGCCGGTACCAGGAGCGAGCAGGTTGCGCGTTGAGAGCATCAACTGGCGTGCCTCGTCCTGTGCCTTATCGGAGAGCGGTACATGGACGGCCATCTGGTCGCCGTCAAAGTCGGCATTGAAGGCTGAACAGACGAGTGGGTGCAGTTGAATAGCACTGCCCTCGACCAGTATCGCCTCAAATGCCTGGATACCCAGGCGGTGCAGCGTTGGGGCACGGTTCAGCAGCACGGGATGGTCTTTAATCACCTCTTCCAGCACGTCCCACACTTCCGGCTTGACCCGCTCAACAAAACGTTTTGCACTCTTGATATTGTGGGCAAAGTTCTGCTCCACCAGCTTGCGCATCACGAACGGTTTGAAGAGTTCCAGTGCCATCCTCTTGGGGAGGCCACACTGGTGCAGCTTCAATTCCGGCCCGACCACGATCACGGAACGACCGGAGTAGTCGACGCGCTTACCGAGCAGGTTCTGGCGGAAACGTCCCTGCTTACCTTTGAGCATATCGGAGAGGCTCTTGAGCTTATGGTTGCCTGAACCGGCCACAGCACGCCCACGGCGTCCGTTGTCGATGAGGGCATCACACGCCTCTTGCAGCATGCGCTTCTCATTGCGAATGATGATCTCTGGCGCGCTCAACTCCAATAGTCGCTTGAGGCGGTTATTGCGGTTAATCACGCGGCGATAGAGGTCATTCAAATCCGAAGTGGCGAAGCGTCCACCATCAAGCTGCACCATCGGGCGCAGGTCGGGCGGCAAGACCGGCAGCACCGTGAGAATCATCCACTCCGGTGATGTGTGTGACTTGCGGAAAGCTTCCACCACTTTGAGACGCTTGGTGGCCTTCTTACGGCGCTGCCCAACGGTTGAACTGATCTCGCGGCGCAGGTCCGCAGACAATTTGTCCATGTCCAGAGCGGAAATCAATTCGCGTACAGCTTCGGCCCCCATGCTGGCGCGGAACACGCCGTTAAAGGCCTCTTTCAGTTCACGATAGCGGCCCTCCTGGAGCAGGTCCATCTTCTTGAGGCCTTCCATGTCGCGTCGCAACAGCTCTAAACGTTGCCGATTATTAACACGCTCCAGCTCTAACTGCGATTGTACAGAGTCAATCTGTTTCTGGTATTCAAGCTTGGTGCGCTCATCTCCACCTTCACTATTGATGCGTGCAGCCTCGATCTCACGGCGCGCATTTTCAGCGATGTCGTTACGGAAGGTCTCCGCCAGGCGTTCCAGAGACTCGATATGTTTCGGCGAGACGGTGTCGCCCTCTTTGACGATCGTCTGGGCCGCGCTCGAACCCATCGGTTCAAAGAGGATAGGTTCCTCAGCCACTTCGCCCATGGCCGCACGCAACTGGGCCAGCGTCTCACTTTCGGCACTTCGCGCAGCTTCCAATTCTTGCTCGCGGCGCGATTCGGTCTCTAATTTATTTTCGTAATAGCGATTCTTTGCTTCTTGAATCTGGTTGTTGCGCCGCTCTTTCAAGGTATCGATGCGCTCGACGACCTTGCCGTCCAGGTTCTGTTCCAGCCGAAGAAGATCTTCATCCAGGCGCATCAATTCGCGCTGGCGAGCATCTTCATCGATGTGGGTGATGACATAGAGAGCAAAGTAGAGGATGCGCTCCAGGTTACGCGGCGAGAGGTCAAGCAGGAGACCAATACGGCTGGGCGTTCCCTTGAAGTACCAGATGTGACTCACAGGAGAAGCCAACTCAATGTGCCCCATGCGCTCGCGGCGTACCTTTGAACGCGCCACCTCTACACCGCACTTATCACAAACTATTCCCTTAAAACGAACACGTTTATATTTACCGCAATAGCACTCCCAGTCCTTGGTTGGTCCGAAGATGCGCTCGCAGAAGAGGCCATCCTTTTCTGGTTTGAGCGTGCGATAGTTGATTGTCTCCGGCTTCGTGACCTCACCGTAGCTCCAGCCACGAATCTGCTCTGGGCTAGCGAGGCTAATACGGATTGCGTTAAAGTCATTTACTTCGAGCATGTTGCCTCCTGGTGTACGGGCGTAATCAATGTGTTGAACCCAGTCACCCCGATAGGGCATCTCCTGGATGCCCTTACATGTCGCATTAAAAGTCAGAATAGGGCGCGATTTATTGGGCCCCTACAGGGCGCGATAAATCGGGCCCCTACAGGGAGGGCGCGATAAATCGGGCCCCTACTAGTGGTCTCCTTCGAAACCGGATAGGTTGATACCGAGTTCAGGCATGACATCGTTGGAGGTGTCTTCGACGAATTGGATTTTCTGCTCGTCTTCGTTGAGTACCTCAACGTTGATGCCCAGGCTTTGCAATTCTTTGACCAGTACTTTGAAGGACTCCGGCACGCCGGGTTCCATGATGTTTTCGCCCTTCACAATGGCCTCGTAGGTCTTGACGCGGCCTACAACGTCGTCTGACTTGACCGTCAGAATTTCCTGAAGAATGTTGGCTGCACCGTAAGCTTCCAGCGCCCAGACTTCCATTTCGCCAAAACGCTGTCCACCGAACTGCGCCTTGCCGCCCAGCGGCTGCTGCGTTATCAGGCTGTATGGGCCGGTCGAACGGGCATGAACTTTGTCCTCGACCAGGTGAGCCAATTTCAACATGTAGGTATAGCCTACGGTTATTGGATGGTCAAACGGTTCCCCGGTTCGTCCATCAAAGAGCTGTACTTTGCCCGATTCCGGCAGATTTGCGCGGCGCAGGAACTCTTCGATATCTTCCTCGGTCGCCCCGTCAAAAACGGGTGTGGCGATCTTGAAGCCCAGCATCTCGGCAGCCCAGCCCAGGTGTGTCTCCATGATCTGCCCAATGTTCATACGGTGCGGCACGCCCAGCGGGTTCAGGATGATGTCAACGGGTGTACCATCCGGTAGGAACGGCATATCTGCTATCGGCAGCACCCGTGAGATTACTCCCTTATTGCCGTGGCGTCCGGCCATCTTGTCACCGGCACCAATTTTACGCTTCTGGGCGATGCTCACGCGCACAAGCTGGTTGACGCCTGGCAGCAATTCATCGCCGTCATCGCGCGCGAAGACCTTGACTTCGACCACCTTGCCTCTCTCTCCATGAGGGACACGCAGGGAGGTGTCTTTGACCTCACGAGCCTTCTCACCGAAGATGGCCCGCAAGAGTTTTTCCTCAGCCGTCAGCTCCGTCTCGCCCTTTGGGGTGATCTTCCCAACCAGGATATCCTGCGGCCCAACCTCCGCGCCGACATAGATGATGCCGCGCTCATCAAGGTTGCGCAGGCCCTCTTCACCGACGTTGGGAATATCGCGAGTGACCTCTTCAGGTCCGAGCTTTGTATCGCGAGCATCTACCTCGTATTTTTCAATGTGTATCGAGGTGAAGTAGTCTTCACGGACGATACGCTCGCTGATGAGAATGGCGTCTTCATAGTTGCCGCCCTCCCAGCTCATAAAAGCGACCAGGATGTTCTGTCCAAGCGCGAGTTCACCGTTCTCCGTCGATGAACTGTCGGCAATCACCTGGCCCACGTTGACGTAATCGCCCTTGCGCACGATGGGCCGCTGGTTGATACAGGTGCCGGCGTTGGAGCGCACAAACTTACGCAAGCGATAGCTATGCTGCTCGCCCTCGTCGTCCACAATATCGATCTTACGAGCGGTAGCACTCACCACCTCGCCACTGGTCTTGCTTACCTGAACCTGGCCGGAGTCGATGGCTACCTGCCGCTCGATGCCTGTCCCACAGATGGGAGACTGGGGCCGCAGCAGCGGCACAGCCTGACGCTGCATATTCGCGCCCATCAGTGCACGGTTTACATCGTCATGTTCAAGGAACGGGATGAGCGCAGTGGCTACACTGACGGTCTGGCGGGGCGAAACGTCCATGTAGTCCATGGTATCCGCACTCTCCATGGCGAACTCACCTTGATAGCGTGCAAGTACGCGATCTTCGGCGAATTCATCATTCCCTGTCAGCTTTGTATTCGCCTGGGCGATCCAGAAGTTCTCTTCATCGTCGGCGGTACGGTAATCTACCTCAAGGGTGACAAAAGGTCTGATTTTGACATCAGCATCACCGAGTACCTGAGACAATTGGGCAAAGAGTGCTTCATCGATACGCACGCGGGTGCGCGCTTTGATCAGTACTTCGCCATCGGCGGATAGCACATCTTCGCGTTCTCGCCCGACCACACCGCGAAATTCACGCCCGATCAGGCGTCGATCACTGGCTGGCAGGCGTTTATAGACTTTGCGATAGGGCGTCTCCACGAAGCCATAAGGGTTGATCTGTCCATAGGTAGCCAGGTTGCCGATCAGTCCGATGTTCGGACCTTCGGGGGTCTCTATCGGACAGATACGACCATAGTGCGATTGATGCACGTCACGCACGTCGAAACCTGCACGTTCGCGGGAGAGACCGCCGGGGCCAAGGGCCGAGAGACGGCGTTTGTGCCCGATCTCTGCCAGGGCGTTGGTCTGATCCATGAACTGCGAGAGCTGGCTGCCACCGAAAAATTCTTTCATGGCGGCCACCACCGGACGGATGTTAATCAGGGCGTTGGGTGTGGCCTGGCCCGGCTCCTGGATGCTCATGCGCTCTTTGACGACGCGCTCCATACGCAGCAAGCCGACGCGGAACTGGGTCTGAATCAGTTCGCCCACGCAGCGCACGCGGCGATTGCCCAGGTGGTCGATGTCATCTTTGCGCCCGTGGCCGTTGTTCAACATGACGAGACGGCGGATGATATTGACCAGGTCGTCCTGGGTCAGGATGCGCGTGGTCTGTGGGGTGGACAGGTCAAGCTTGCGATTGAGCTTATAGCGTCCAACACTGCCAAGGTCATAGCGGCGTCCATTGAAAAAGAGGTTTTTGACCAGTGAACGGGCATTGTCGATAGTGGCCGGGTCGCCTGGGCGCAACTTCTTATAGAGTTCCAGGAGGGCCTCGTCCTCTCGTTTGACGGGGTCGCGATCAAGCGTGGCCTGGATATAGCGCACGTTCGGATCATTATCTACGTTGCGGAAGGCATCAAGCAGGCCCTGGTCCGTCGAGAGGTCCAGGTCTTCGGCATGATACTGGTCTTTTGCCAGGCTGGCAATGGCGCGAAGCAGCGTGGTGATCGGCAATTTACGCTTGCGGTCGATCTTGACGGTCAGCAAGTTCTTGTTGCTGGTCTCAAACTCCAACCAGGCACCGCGGCCAGGAATGAGCTTGGCGGCAAACAACTTGCGGCCCGTGGTAGCATCTTCATCGGCGGTGTAGTAGACGCCGGGGGAGCGCACAAGCTGGCTGACCACGACGCGCTCGGCACCGTTGATGATAAAGGTACCTTCCTTGGTCATGAGGGGGAAATCACCCATGAAGATATCCTTCTCGATGATCTCACCGGTCTCTTTATTGACGAGGCGAGCCTTGACATTGAGAGGCGCGGAGTACGTGGCGTCGCGGTCACGGCACTCGTCCTCGTTATATTTGGGCTTGCCAAATGGCTCAGGAGGCACGATAAATTCTAGACTAAGATTTTTGCCTGTAAAGTCTTCAATGGGAGAGATTTCTTCAAAAAGTTCGCGCAGACCTTCTTTCTTAAACCATTCAAAGGAGTCCAACTGAATTTGAATCAGCCCCGGCATTGAACGAATATCCGGGATACGTGCAAATGAGACGCGCTCGGGGAGAGCCACAGCCCTGCTGCTAACTGCCATGTGTAGTGTTCTCCTCTCACCTTAATGCCCACATGAGGATGCCAATGGAGATACGCAAAAAGAGGTGCGCATCTCCGGGTAAACAAAAAACGGAAAAAGATTATTGCAAGTTCAAACTGCAAGATGATTACTTCGTAATGCCTGTGTTGAAAGACGTTTTATGACAAGAAAAGTAACCGCCTATTGCTTTCGCAAGCGGTTACTCCTATCTCCCCTACATGTACAAATTGTTCTTGACTCAAATCGCCCACATTAACACGACCATCCACCACTATTTCGACGAAACAGGTACTTATATTATCAGATAACAACGAAAGACGGTACATTATTCCCCTGCTAACGGTACTTCTGTACTATACCGCATGAAGTACCCTCTCTCTCCTAATATGCTGCTTGCAGTACGGCCCCAAAAACGGGTCAAACTTGATGATGTGGTTTGTTCAGCATGCTTGTGTTTGCTTGAAGTCCTTAGTACCTTACGTTTGCAGTATCCATATGTTATGCGGTTAGTGGGGAATGATGTATCGTCAAAAGTATCTATTTTCTTTGCCTGTACCTTGTACCAGAACACTTTGTTACGACTTGCTTACAATACTACTACCTACTGATAATAGTATACACACTCTGGCAAAATGCAGTATACTCCTTATTTTGGAAGATGTCAAGAGCAAATTTGCCTTTTTTCCGAATTGTTCAAAATTACGCGAACACAGCGGAGCGTTTCGCCTCTTCGAGAGCGGCCTCGATCTCCGCGCCCAACTGTGGATTCCATGGGCCCGGTATACCAATCCAATGTTCACGCAGCAGGTGTAGCAGGTGACGCTGGTCACCGGCGTCCAGTATCTTGAGGTCAATCATCGATTCGGGCGCATCGGGATAGATGATGGTAAGCACAAAGCCGTCGATGGAGAGGCTCGCCTGGTTGGTGAGTCTGTAGGTTTGCGGTGACCCCATTTTGCGGCAGAACGAGACGCTGCCGACTATGCCAATCACGACAAAGGAGAGAAAAGGCAGCGTGAGAGCCAGCCCAGCCAGGCTGAGCACAATAGTCACGCCAGTAGCAAGCACCACCAGTAGTGGAGACGAGAGGTGTAATGTCCAGCCGAGCAACATCTCTGGCAACAGGCCTGCCAGCGCGGTGAGAGCACAGGTAAGGGAGGTACCCACCAGCCAGAAGATGCTGGAGAGGTTTTCATGCGAAAGATCGCGCACAATCAGGGCACTTTCGCTGACAACGAGCATGGCACTGGTATAGCCCGCACGCAAGGCAAAGAGAAAACGCCCAATTAGCACGCATCCGCCAAGTGAGATGAAGGTGATATACCAGCAGAGGGCCACAAGGGCATCTTGCCATTTCAAGTACGGAGTAAAGGTATGCGCATAGGTTGGATAAAGGCGCATACCGAGCGCAGCGGAGACGACGGCACACAAAAGATAGCCTGCGAAAAGCAGCCAGGCTAGCAGGCTAATGCGTCTATAGGAAGGTTGTCCTAGACGAAAAAGATAGGTGTTTGCGGCAGACTGTATCATACATCACCTGACGTTTTCCAAATTGCGTACAAGCCCCACCAGGGCACCCGTAAGGGATGCCGCTACATTTCTCTCATCAAATCAATATAGATGGAACAGTACATTCTATACGATCTATACGATTCAATGCAGTCCATCAGTTACAAACTGCAACGGCTATCAGATAAATGGCCTATTAGGATTCATAATCATTGAAGTCTCGATGTTAAGGGCCTCGTTTGAGGTCCTCGAAGAGGGCCGTTTGGAGGTATCTTTCGGCGGCGCTGGGGAAAATTGTGACGATGACTTTGCCGCGATTATGCTCTTTGTGGGCCTCCTGGAGAGCCGCCCAGGCGGCGGCACCGCTGCTGATGCCGACTGAGAGGCCTTCCTGCTCCATAAGTTGGATGGCGGTAGTGATGGCATCCTGGTCGGTGACGGGTACGATAGCATCGATGAGGTCGATTCTGAGGGTGTCGGGCTGAAAACCGGCACCGAGTCCCTCGATGCGATGTGGGCCGGGGCGTCCACCGGATAAGACGGCGCAGGAGGCGGGCTCAACGGCGATGACTTGCAGGTTGGGATTATGGATGCGCAGGCCCTCGGCGACTCCGGTTAAGGTGCCTCCGGTGCCAACGCCGATCACGACGATATCGACGTTGCCGTTGGTGTCTTGCCAGATTTCGGGCGCGGTGGTTTCGCGATGTGTACGCGGGTTGGCCTGGTTGTAGAATTGTTGGGGAAACCAGGTATTGGGGAGGGTGGTACGCAGTTCGATGACCTTGTTGATGGCTCCGCGCATGCCTTGATTGCCGGGTGTAAGGAGGATCTGCGCGCCGAAACGCTGTATGAGCAGGCGACGCTCCAGTGAGATAGTGTCCGGCATGGTGAGGATGCATTGGTAGCCACGGGCGGCGGCGATCCAGGCGAGGGAGATGCCCATGTTGCCACTGGTGGGTTCGGTGATGATGCCACCTGGACGTAACAGACCCTGGGCCTCCGCTTCGCAGATCATCTGTAAGGCGACCCGGTCTTTGACGCTGCCACCGGGGCTAAACATCTCTAGTTTGGCCAGCACGCTAGCACCTGCACCGGAGGTGATGCGCTTTAACTCGACGAGGGGGGTACGACCAACCAGTTCGGTTACGTCTTTTGCCCAATGGGCCATAACTTTTCACCTGTAATTTTTTACGATAAAAGCCCGTAGGGGCATCTACGGTTCCGACATTGGGAGCAGGGCCTGAATCATGCGGAGCAGTTCATCCATTTCGAAGGGTTTACGCAGAAGCAGTCCTGTTTGTAGTCCCATGCGATGCAGTTCCCAGTCGTGGCTGCCTGTGATGACGATGATGGGTGTGTGCCTGGTGTTGCTATGTCCTCGCAGTATCTTAAAAAGGGAGGCTCCATCCAGGTTGGGCAGACCTACATCTAATAAGATGAGGTGCGCTCCCAGTTCTGGCAGTGAGGCTCTGGCTTCCTGTCCATCTGAGAAAATGCGGAGTCGCCAGCTTCCGGCACGTCCGAGCATTTCATGGAACATAGTTGCCAGGTTTGCATCATCTTCTACAATAGCTATCAATTTGTTCGCGTTTGCTGCGTTTTTCTGCTTAATAGCCACGTGCTCCCACACCTCAGGACGCGATAAATCGGGTCCCTACGACATGATGTATCCATCGGATATTGCCACCCTTCCATCCCTTGGGACGCGATAAATCGGGTCCCTACGACTATTAAATGTAGTACATGGTCTCCATAGTGCCGACTCGATGACGCTGCGCCAGTTCCTCTATGGTGGTCGAGCCGAGTACCTGCTGCGTCATTTCGTCGATTTTTTGCCAGACTTCGCGCAGGGCGCACCCTGGTGAGAGTTTGCAAAAATCGGGATTGGGCAGGCATTCCATGGGTGGGACGTAGCCCTCCAGGGCTTGCATGACCTGGGCCATGGTGATCTGCGCTGGCGCTTTTGCCAGCATATGTCCACCCTTTGGCCCACGCACACTTTTTACCAATCCCTCTTTGCGCAGTGCCATCAAAATTTGATCGAGATATTGCTCTGGAATGTACTGGCGCCTGGCAATATCCGCGCTTTCAATCGGCCCCTGTCCATAGTACGCGGCCATATCGAGCATGGCGCGAAGACCATAATCGCCCTTCATTGTGAGTTTCATAAGACAGACCTTTCCAGAAAGGCTTGTGCGATAGACCGACGAACAGACCGACAGACTAAGAGACCAACACCTGAAATTTATTACACTGTTCCACTGCTAGAATATATCAGTAACGAATGTCTGTCAATGGGTGGGTTCCACCTTTCGGGTGCGCGTGCGATTTTTGCATCGAGCGCCGTGGGGCAAACATGGCGGAGGCAAGCGCCGCCACTACTATACACGCCGCGCCCGTCGTTCGTGTATAGTAGTGGCGGCGCTTGCCTCCGCCATGCTGGTGGACATGGTATTCCCGACCTTGCAACAGCCCTGGGTTCTACCTTTCCATCAGCTTCACCTCAATAGCCCCCTTCCCCAAAACTTCCTCCAGCTTCTCATGTACTTCTGGTGAATAGTGCATAGTATTGTCGTTGGGCGTCAAGAGCACCTGCCATTCGCCGTTGGCTACCAGGATTTCGTAGTGGTCGCGGCCAGGGCGTTCCTGGATATGGCGGTACATATCCTGTATCTTGATTTTATCGTCGGAGACCGCCTTCTGGTCGGTGCCGCTCAAGTGAACTGTGAGCCAGACCTGGTAGCGTTTGCGATTCATTTCCTCCTCAATAGCTTTCAGTTGTTCGGCACTGTTGCAGAGGATACCTGGCTCGTCTCGACGCACCTGTACCTCGCCGCGCACAATCACCACCGTGTCCTCAACCCATAGTTCCGGCGTCTCGCTGTAGGCTCTTGGGAAGACCGTTACGCCTATGGTGCCGTACATATCCTCCAGCTTGACCACGCACATCGTATCGCCTTTTTTAGTGGTGATACGGCGTGCTTCGGTAATCGTGCCGCCCAGCACGACCTTCTGCTTATCCAGTTCTTCAGTAATTTCGGCGGTAGTATGCGTCACTCTATCCTTAAAGAGGTCGCTCAGATATGATAGGGGATGTTTCGAGATGTAGAGACCGATCAGTTCCTTTTCCCAGGCCAGCAACTGCTTGCGCGAAATCTCCTCAGCCTTCTGATTGAGGGCAAATTCAAAGGCATTTTCTACCTCCGCCATCTCCCCGAAGAGGCTGATCATGCCATTCTCTTTGGCGGCACGCTCGCTTTTGCCAAACTGCATAGCACGTTCCACGGCATCGAGTAACTGGTGTCGTTTGCCGTCCGCCAGCGAGTCCATCGCCCCTGCTTTAATCAGCGTTTCAAGCGCGCCCTTGCCCACAAAGCGGGGGTCAACACGCACGCAGAAGTCCGCCAGTGACTTGAATGGGCTGCCTTCGCTGCGCACGCGCACGATTTCACCAATGGGGCCTTCTCCAATCCCCTTAATGGCGAGCAGGCCGAAGCGCACGCCTCCGTTTTCTACGGTGAAGCCCCTATCACTCTTGTTGACATCGGGTCCCAGCACCTCGACGCCCATACGTTTGCATTCGGCGATGGCGTTGGCAATCTTCCTGGCATCGGCAGCCTCGGTCGTCATCGTCGCCGCCATGAACTCTGCCGTATAGTTGCCCTTGAGGTAGGCGGTATAGAAGGCCACGACGGCATAACTCGCGGCGTGCGCCTTATTAAAACCGTAGCCACCGAACGGCTCGATCAGGGTAAAGAGTTCTTCGGCTACCTTCTGCTTGACTCCATTCTTCACGCATCCTTGCACGAAAGCTTCTCTGTAGCTTTCAACTTCATGCACAATCTTTTTGCTGAGCACCTTGCGGAATTTATTGGCCTTGCCCCAGGAGAAGTCCGCCAGCTCGACGGCGATAAATAACACCTGGTCCTGGTACACAATTACGCCGTAGGACTCGTTCAGCCATTGCTCCAGGCGCGGGTCGAGGTAGGTGACTTTCTTGCGCCCGTGCTTGGCATCGATGAAATCGGGGATGCTATCCATCGGGCCGGGACGGTAGAGGGCAATCATGGCCATCACGTCCTCGACACGCGTCGGCTTGAGCTGCTTGATATATTCACGCATCTTCGCGCCCTCAAGCTGGAAGACACCCGTCGTCTCTCCGCTTGCCAGCAGTTCGAAAGCCTTCTGACGCCTGGCATTCTGCTCATCATCGCCAGGTACCGGGTCGAGCGGAATTTTTTCCAGGATGATATCTTCATTGCGCGAAGCTTTAATGAACTTGACGGCGTTATCGAGGATGGTCAGGTTGGAGAGGCCCAGGAAGTCAAACTTAATCAGGCCCAGTTCTTCCAGGTGCGCCTGCTCGTACTGCGTAATGCGCCCCTTGCCGGGGTCTTTGGTATCGCGCAATTGCAGTGGCACAAAGTGTTCCAGCGACTCATTGGCAATAATCACGCCGGCTGCGTGTACGCCCGTCGAACGCACCGAGCCTTCCAGCTTCAACGCCTGGTCAATGATCTCCTGCGCGGCTGTATTCTCCCTGTACAGGTCGTTCAGTTCCCTTACGCTATCGAGCGAGCCCTGCAGCGTGATGCGGGGACCCGTGGGAATGAGGCGCGTGATGCGGTCGCCTATGTCCTGCTGCCCCATCACACGCGCCACATCCTTGACGGAGGCTTTCGCCGCCATGGTGTTGAAGGTGACCATCTGCGCGACGCAGTCATCGCCATACTTGTGTGTCACATACTCGATCACGTCTTCACGGCGGTCATCCGGGAAGTCCATATCGATATCAGGCATATCCGCACGCTCGGTGTTGAAGAAGCGTTCAAAGGGCAGCTGGTAGCGCAGTGGGTCAACGTTGGTGATGCCCAGCGTATAGGCCATCAGGCTGCCAGCAGCCGAACCACGCGCAGAACAGCGAATACCGTGCGAACGCGCATAGTTCACAAAGTCCCACTCGATCAGAAAATAGGGCATGAAGCCTTTTTCCGCGATCATGTTGATCTCATACTCAAGCTGCTTCTGAATAGTCTCGTTCATCTCGCCAAAGCGTTCTTTGACGCCCTCTACACACAGGGCGTGCAGGTAGTCTTTCTGCGAGCCATAGTGCGGGGGAATGGTATAGTTGGGCAAGCTGGCTTTATAGGCCAGCGGGTCCACGCTGCACTGCTCGGCGATGCGTACACTGTTGATCAGCGCGTCAGGCAGATCGGGGAAGAGAAGGGCCATCTCCTGCGGGCCTTTCAGGTAGTATTGATGGCTGTCGAAGCGCATGCGCTTTGTCTCATCGCGTCTCTTCCCTGTCTGGACGCAGAGTAATATATCATGCGAGTCTGCATCGTTGGCATCGACGTAGTGCAGGTCATTGGTGGCCACCATGGGGATGTGCAGGTCTGTGTGCATCTGGTAGAGCATCTGATTGAGCCTGCCTTGGGGCGATGGTTGCCCGTCGTCAAAGATGCCGTGATGCTCTTGAATTTCGAGATAAAAGTTCTCCGTCCCAAATACGTCCTGGTACCAGCGAGCCGTTTTGTTGGCTTCTTCCGTTTTGTCCTTGAGCAGCATTTTCGGAATCTCGCCTGAGAGACAGGAGGAGGTGACGATCAACCCTTCCGCGTACTTTTCCAGGGCACGCTTATCGATACGGGGCCGCAGGTGCCATCCCTCGGTATGCGCGATGGTCGTCAACTTCATCAGGTTGTAATAGCCAGTATTATTCTTCGCCAGCAGCAGCAGGTGATGATAGTCATCGCTATAACGTTTGGAGTGGTCATGCATATCTTCGGTTAAATACGCTTCGATGCCGATGATTGGATTGATGCCGCCCGCTTTGCAGGCCTTGTAAAACTCTATCGCGCCATACATGGCGCCGTGGTCGGTAATGGCCAGGTGGCTCATCCCCTGCGCCCTGGCCTGCTGTACCAGTTTCTTTGTGCGGCTAAACCCATCCAACAGCGAGTATTCACTGTGGACATGCAGATGTGCAAAGTCGACGCCCATAAATATCCTCCGACGTACCAGGGTGTGTATATACAATTAGGATAAAGAACATTTGTTTCGGTTGTCAAGGCGACTATAAGATACATTATTCATTTAGTACAACGAACCAACATGGTTTTTGTGGTGACTAATTTGGGGTGAACAAGGGGCAAGACGGGCCATGCGCTGCATGGCCCGTCTTGCCCCTTGTTCACTCTAAAAACAAATAAGCACAACCCCTGGGCGTTTGAAGGGGGGGAGTCAAACGTCCAGGGGTCGTACCTGTCCCCACGTGGTCGGTTGTGTCTGTTCGTCGACCATTTGGGTGATGCTTGTCTTCTACTTTATACGTTAACCGTAGCCAGCATGTTTGGGTGAAAATTGCAATGATAACCAAAGCTGCCAGAAGAATTAAAAGTAAAACTATAAGTGAGACCAGGATTAATCGTTCCGCTACCAAACGCTCCTGTGTCGCTAGTGACTGTATGGGGGACTGTCGTATGGTTGACCCAGATTACAATCGTGCCAGGCGCGATCGATATGACTTTGGGGCTGAACGCATAGGTGTTTTTGCCAACAGTGATAATTGAAACCGTCACCCTCGGGTGAGGCGTCGGTGTCGGTGTCGGCCTGGGTGTTGGGGTCGGTGTCGGCCTGGGTGTTGGGGTCGGTGTCGGCCTTGGTATTGGTGTCGGCGTTGGCGGTATGGGCGTAGCCGTTGCCGTCGGCGTTGGCGTCGATGTCGCGGTT
>WNFB01013301.1_pt1 | contig 20154 bp, 20 predicted proteins | sample 5400501 | NCBI WGS metagenome assembly WNFB01 (sample SAMN13153341, study PRJNA577476) | soil metagenome | isolation source: 200 cm saprolite under Douglas fir tree site 2 hole 1 | place: USA:California | collected 2015-04-18 | reverse complement strand
ACTGCGGCGTCCTCGGCACGATCCAGCAGGCCGACGACGGCCGCCCAACGCTCCGGGTCGCGTTCATGCAAGCCGGAGCGGACCTGGCCGATGGTCTGCGTCGCGAAGAGCAATCCGCCACCCGGGTTGTCCAGGATCGAGCGTGCGATACCCAGCTGGTCGCGAGCCCAGGCGACGATCTCGTCGCCCGGATGGATGTCGAGCTCTTTCGGGCGGAGGACCTCCATCGCCTCCTATTCTCTTTTGAATTGCGCCCTGCGCGCGCCCGGCTGGGCAAGCGAGTGCAGCGACTCGCCGGTCAGCCGGTACACGGTCCACTCCGAGTTCGGCTTCGCGCCGAGGCGCTCGTAGAAGCCGATCGCGTCGCGATTCCAGTCGAGGACCGCCCATTCCAGTCGCCCGCAGCCGCGCTCCACGGCGATCCGCGCGAGGTCCGCGAGCAGGGACTTGCCGATCCCGGCGCCGCGGTGCTCGGGCAGGACGAAAAGGTCCTCGAGATAGATGCCCGGCTGGGCGAGAAAGGTCGAGAAGTTGTGAAAGAAGAGCGCGAACCCGACCGGCGCGCCCCCGTCCTCGGCGATCAGGGTCTCCGCGTAGCGCCGCTCGCCGAAGAGCGCGTCGGTGAGCTTCTCCTCGGTCATCGTCACCTGTTGCTCGAGCTTCTCGTAGCGGGCCAGCCCGCGGATCAGCTCCGCGATCAGCGGGACGTCGGCCAGCTCCCCCGCCCTGATGCGCAATGTCACTTCGGGCGATCGCGCAGGCGGAACACGAACCGCATCGCGCCATGCGTGTCGGAGAAGCTCGCGATCTTGTTGTCGACGAGCCCCGCCGCGAGGCCGCCTTCGATCAGCTCAGTGTCCTTGATGGGAGTGCCGCGTCCCTTCGGCCGCACGACCCAGATGGCACCGTTGGGCTCGATCCAGCCCTTGGCTTCTTTGATCTTGACCAGGTCGCGCTTCTCGTTCGCGGCCAGGAACACGATGTCGCAGCGCCCGCGCGGCCTGCCGCTCACGACGGCGGAAGTCCGCTCGCGCAGGAGCGTCAGAAAAGCAGGGTCGTGGAGGCCGACGACCGCCACGCGCAGCCCCGGTTTGACGCCGAGCTTGTCGAGCAGCGGACGGTTGTAAACGGGCTCGGGGCTCACAGGTTCTGCTCCGCCTCATCGGTCCCTCGTACTGCGCCGAACACGATCACGCCCAGCAGCCACCCTGCGTATGCGCCCGCGACGCCGAGGACGATGAGGGGCAGCGGGTTGGCGACGCGGCTCGACAGGAGCAGGCCGAGGGCGACGAACACCGCGAGGACGAGCGCGCCCGCCGCTCCGCCGGCGACGGCGCCGATGAGCGCCGGCCCGATGCTCGGGTTCTTCAGACCTCGATCACCTGCAGGTCTTTGACGGCTCCGCTCATCGTCCCCGAATAGAGATGGGTGAAGAGGAACCGCGTGCCGGGGTGCCGCTTCTTCAACTTTGTCGCCGCCTCCCAGCTGGTGTGGCTGAAGACGTCGCCTGGGCCGGTGGCTTCGACGATGGCCACGTCCGCGCCGTTGACGAGCTTGTCGAGCGGGGCGGTCGGCTCGGTGTCACCGGAGTAGGCCACCAGCTTGCCGTCCAGGTGCACGCGATAGCCGTTGCTGCCCATCGTGCCGTGGTCCAGCTTGATGGTCTCGTAGCGAATGCCGGCCGCGGTGCCGATCGACTTCGCCGTGACGTACTTCACCTTGAACTGCGGCCGCATCACGCGCTTCCAGTCCTCCCCCCAGCTCAGCTCCCACAGCTTCTCCAGGTGGCTCGCCACACCGGCGGGCCCGACGAAGATGAGAGGCCGGCGGTCGACGAAGATCCGGTACAGGACGAACGGCGGCAGGCCCAGCATGTGGTCGCCGTGGAAGTGGGTCAGGAAGACGACCTCGATGTCGCCGGGGTCGACACCCAGGCGGTGCATGTGCGGGAGAAGGGGCGCGCCGCCGTCCAGCAGCACCCGGCCGTCCGCGACGACCGCGCCGTTGTACCGGTCCAGCGAGAACGCCGAACCGCTACCGAGGAACGCGAGCTTTAGGCGATTGTTACCCCGGGGTTGAGGTACACGTCCTGAATCGCGTGTAGTAATTCGATGCCCTCCTTCATGGGGCGCTGGAAGGATTTGCGGCCGCTGATCAGACCCATACCGCCTGCCCGCTTGTTGATGACGGCGGTGCGGACGGCATCCCTCAGGTCTGTAGCGCCTTTGGACTCTCCGCCCGAGTTGATGAGACCTGCCCGGCCCATGTAGTTGTTGATCACCTGGTAGCGGCATAGGTCGATCGGATGATCGGTGGAAAGCTTGTCGTAGACGGCGGGCGCCGTCTTGCCGAAGTTGATGACCTCGAAGCCGCGGTTCGTGTCCGGCAGCTTCTGCTTGATGATGTCGGCCTCGATGCTCACGCCCAGGTGGTTGGCCTGGCCCGTGAGGTCAGCCGAGGTTTCGTAGTTGACGCCGGCCTGCTTGAAGGCGTTGTTCCGCACGTAGCACCAGAGCACCGTCGCCATGCCCAGCTCGTGGGCCGCGTGGAACGCAACTGTGACCTCCTGCAGCTGCCGGTCCGATTCGGCTGAGCCGAAGTAGATCGTCGCGCCGACCGCAACCGCGCCCATCTCGTACGCCTCTTTGACCGTCCCGAACAGGATCTGGTCGTAGTGGTTGGGGTAGGTGAGCAGCTCGTTGTGGTTGATCTTGCAGATGAAAGGAATGCGGTGGGCATAGCGCCGCGCCACCGAGCCGAGGATGCCGAAGGTCGACGCCACGGCGTTGCAGTCGCCCTCGATCGCGAGCTGGATGATCTTCTCGCCGTCGAAGTAGATCGGGTTGGGCGCGAACGAAGCGCCCGCGCTGTGCTCGATCCCCTGGTCGACGGGGAGGATGGACAGGTACCCGGTGCCCGACAGCCGGCCGTGCTCGAAGAGCGCCTGGAGGCTGCGCAGGACCCGGGTCGGCCTGTCGCTGTCCTTCCAGATCCGGTCCACGAAGTCCCCGCCGGGCAGGTGAAGCTGCTCTTTGGGGATGGTCTGGCACCGGTGCTCGAGCAGGTCCCGGGCGTCATCGCCCAGCACCTCTTCTATCTTCTCTATGGATCCTCTGGTAACAGTTGCCATCATTGCCTCTTACACATTTGATTAGCGCGTCCCGCAGGTTCGCGAAATGCCATCCGTCACTCTATAGTGCGCCGATATGACCCAGCGGGCGAGCGACCTTCTAGGCGAGCTGGCGGACCGGCTGTCTGAGAACGCCACGGAGAGCGGGATGGTCGCCGCAGAGGCCGTCACCGCGATCGAGCCGGAGCTCCTCCGGAGCTACAAGGATGGCTCCCTCGACGAGCTGGTCAAGATGTCGACCAACTTCCTGCGGGCGCTGTTCCTGGCGCTCCGGCACGACTCGAATCAGCCCTGGCCCGAGTACTACACCCAGGCCCGGGAATATGCGCGCCGGTACGCCGAGAAAGGGGTTCCGCTCGAGTCGCTGATGGAGGGCCTCGCGGTCTTCCGCCGCTCTGTCGTCTCGCGGCTGACGGAGGAGCTCGAGGAGAGCCCCTACTCCGACGAGGTCCTCCTGCTCGCGCAAAGCCGCCTCGGAGACGTGATCGAGCACCTGAACTCGAGCTTCATCCGAGGCTACCTCGACTACACGGAGACGAAGCACAAGGCAAGGCAGAGCGAGCTCCACGGGCTCTACCACATCGCCAGCGCGCTCGGCCGCTCGCTCGACGTGGCCGAGATCGCCGAGGTCGGCCTGCGCGAGACGCTGAAGGTGCTCGGCCTGCAGGCCGGGGCGGTCTGGACCCGCGAGGGCGCACGGCTGAGGCTCGCCAAGACCATCGGGATGCAGCCGGGCGAGGAGGAGGAGTTCTCGGAGTCCGGCCGCTCCGGGTTGATGCGCGTGGTCGAGGTTTCCTCGGGGCCCGCCGAATCGCGTGTCGACCGCATCGCGGGCGAGTGGAGCGCGATCCGCGCCGAGCTGCGCACCAAGGGCGTGCTCCTCGGCGCGATGACCGTGGCGACGCGGCTGCCCCGCACCTTTGAGTCCAGCGACCTCGAGTTCGTCGCCGCGGTGGCGGACCAGATCGCGGTCGCGCTGGACCGCGCGCGCCAGCACACCAAGGAGGCGCGCACCGATTACCTGACCGGGCTCGCCAACCGGCCCGAGTTCGAGCGGGCGATCGACCGGGCGGTCGCTTCCGCCGAGAGGCACAAGCGGCGGCTGGCCTTGATGATGATCGACCTCGACAACCTGAAGGACATCAACGACACGTACGGCCACCACGTCGGGGACGAGGCGATCCGCGTCCTCGCGTCCGAGCTGCAGCGCGCTGTGCGCGCCACCGACACGTGCGGAAGGCTGGGCGGCGACGAGTTCGGAGTCGCGATGCCCGACGCCGACGAGCGCGACGCGCGGGAGGTCGGCATCCGCGTCCGCGAGGCGCTCGAGCACCTGAACCGGACGGCCAAGCTTCCGGTGCCGGTCGAGTTCAGCATCGGGATCACCGCGTGGCGGGTCGGGATGGACTGGCAGGCGATGTACCAGCTCGCCGACAAGGCGCTCTACGTCGACAAGCGCCGGCGGCACGCGGTCAAGAAGAGGCTTGGCGAAGCCCGAGTCTAAAGACCGGAAGCCGCTGTCCGCCCCCACGGGCAAGGTTCTCGATGCGCCGTTCTTCGATCGCGACACGAAGGTCGTGGCGCGCGACCTGCTGGGCAAGGTGCTCGTGCGCGAGATCGATGGCCGGAAACAGTGGGGCCGCCTGGTCGAAGTCGAGGCCTACCTCGGGCCGGACGACCTCGCGGCCCACTCCCGCCGCGGCAGGCGCACGGCGCGAACCGAGGTGATGTTCGGTCCACCTGGTCACGCATATGTCTACTTCACGTACGGCATGCACTGGTGCCTGAACTTCGTGACCAGGGAGAGAGACGTCCCCCAGGCGGTGCTGGTGCGCGCGCTCGAGCCCGGGCCGGGCGTCGGCCGCTGCGGCGGGCCGGGGCTCGTGACCCGCGCCCTCGGCATCGACGGAGCGCTGAACGGCGCCCCCCTTCAGCCGCCGGATCTATACGTCGTCGACGACCACGCACCACGCCGGCGTGTCTTCGTCACGCCGCGAATCGGGGTCCAGGGCACGGGCGTCTGGGAAAAGCGACTCCTCCGCTACGTGGTCGACTCGCCGTACCTGTCGCGCCCGCTCCCCCGAGCGTTACGGCCAGCGCGTGCTGGCGGACGGGTTGAGGTGCTCTAGCTTCTCCCAGTCGGCGCGGATCGGCGCGAAGACATCGACCGCCGTGCATCCGTCGGGTCCGGCGACCGCATCGTGTGGCACGTGGCTTGGAATCGTGTAGGTATCGCCCGCGCGCAGCTCGCGCTCCTCGCCGCCGATGCGCATCGTCATCGACCCGCTGAGGATGAAGCCGAGCTGCTCGTTCTCGTGATGATGCTCGGGAAGGACGACTCCCGGTTCCAGGTCCACGACGGCGAGGGTCATCCGCTCGCCGTTCACAGCCCGGGACGTGATGCCTTCGCGCAGCTTGATCGGCCGCACGCTCGCGAGCGCCCGGTAGGTGTTACTCAACGACGCGGTCGATGATCGTCGCGGTGCCGAGGCCGCCACCGCAGCACATCGTCTCCAGCCCGTAGCGGAGGTCGCGGCGCTCGAGCTCGAACAAGAGCCGGTTCATCAGGATCGCGCCCGACGCACCGAGCGGGTGGCCGACCGCGATCGCGCCGCCGTTCACGTTGGTCTTCTTCAGGTCGGCTCCGGTCTCCTTCTGCCAGGCGAGCACCACCGACGCGAACGCCTCGTTGACCTCGAACAGGTCGATGCTGTGCAGCTCCAGGCCCGCGCGTCTCAGCACGGCGGCCGTGCCGGGAATCGGTCCTTCGAGCATGAGCACCGGGTCCGTGCCGACGACCGCCTGGGCGCGGATGCGCGCGCGCGGCTTGATGTGCAGCTCCTTGGCCTTGTCCAGCGACATCAGCAGAACCGCGGCGGCGCCGTCTGAGATCTGGCTCGAGTTGCCGGCCGTGATCGTGTGCTCGGGGTTGAACGCGGGCTGCAGCGCCGACGTCGCCTCGTAGCTCGCGTTGGCGCGGATGCCCTCGTCGCGCGCGAAGATCTCGTGCTGCCCATTGCCGTTCAGCGAGATCTCGACAGGCATGAGCTGGGACGTGAAGTAGCCCTTCTCGGTCGCCTCGTGCGCGCGGTGGTGGCTCTCCACGCTGAACTCGTCCATCGCCTTGCGCGAGATTCCGTACTTGCGAGCCATGAGCTCGGCCGAGATGCCCTGCGGCACTAGGTCGTACAGCTCCATCAGCTCGGGCGGGAACGGGTTGCCGGGCGAGACGGCGTTGGCGCCCATCGGCACGCGGCTCATCGACTCGACTCCGCCCGCGATGGTGATGTCGCACACGCCTGACTGGATGAGGTTGGCGGCGAAATGGATCGCCTGCTGGCTCGAGCCGCACTGGCGGTCGACCGTCGTCGCCGGCGTGGTCACCGGGAAGCCCGCGGTCAGCCACGCGTTGCGGCCGATGTTGAGGCTTTGCTCGCCGACCTGTGTCACACAGCCGAAGACGACGTCCTCGACCTGCTCGGGCTTGATGCCCGCGCGATTGACGATCTCTTTCAGGACGAGCGAGCCCAGGACGACTGGATGCACGTCCTTGAGCTTTCCGTTGCGGCGGCCGATGGGTGTGCGGACGGCCTCGACGATGACTACTTCGCGCATGAATGAGCGATCCGCCCCAAGCGGCTGAGTACGGTAAACCTGAGGATACCGAACGTCGAGTAGGTGGAAGGTCCGGAGCAATCCGGGATGGAAACCGAAAAACGCATAGGGGACTTCAGGGTAAACAGGAAGGTCTCTTGGGGCATTACTTTTCCCCAGAACTCCCACACGGGCCCTCTAATTCAAATAGCCCGTTTTTGACGCCTTAGCGCAGGCTTTGTCCACAGCTTCCGCGCCGAATTTCGCACCCCTTGTGCGCAGCCTTCTGACCCCGTCCACCAGGCGTGCGACGGGGTCGGGATCCTCGTAGCGGAGCCAGTGGTAAGCGGCCGGCCGGGACCAGGGTCGCCGCTTCGATTCGGAGAGGCGCCGGTGGCTGTCGACGACGATCTCCTCGACGTCCTCAAGGAGGCCGGAGGCATGCAGCTTCTCGAAGTCCTGGCGAGCCATCCAGGCCAGGAGGCGCGACAGTCGCGCACCCGAGGCCTCAGGAGTCGGGGTCGACGCCCGCATTCGCGGGAGTGGGTAGTGGCATCTCGAACAGGCTCGAGCGCAGCGTGCAGATGAACGGCAGGTTCCGGTACAGCTCGCGGTAGTCCAGGCCGTAGCCGACCACGTACTCGTTGGGGATCTGAAACCCGACGTACCTCACGGGCACGTTGACGAGTCGGCGCAGCGGGCGGTCGAGCAGCGTCACGACCTCGAGAGACGCGGGATTGCGCCGCCGGAGCTCCGACACGACGTAGTCCAGAGTGAACCCGGTGTTGATGATGTCCTCGACCAGCAGCACGTGGCGGCCTTCGAGCGGATAGTCGACGTCGCGGACGATTCGCACTCGCTCCTGAGGCTGCGCGCCCGAAAAGCGCTGCAGGTCGAGGTAGTCGATGACGAAAGGCACCTTGATCTGGCGCGCCAGGTCGGCGAGGAAGAACGTGATCCCCTTGAGCACCCCGACCAGGACAAGGGACTGCCCGCGATATTCGCGCGAGATCTTTCGCCCGAGGGCGCGGATCCGGGTTTCCAGCTCGACCGGTGAGATGAGGATCTCTCCGATGTCCTCCTTGCGCAGGTGCTGGACCTCGAGTGCGCCATAACCGGCTTTCACCAGCAGTTGCTGGTAGTCCTTCCGGTAGAGCAGCCGTACGTTGAGCTCCGGATAGAGCTCGCGCACCATGCGCAGCTTGCGGTTCTTCGGCGTGACCAGCGACTGCTTCATGGTCGTCAGCTCGAGGTAGAGGTCGTGCTCCGGGAGGTAGAAGTCGGGGGTGAACATCTCCGCCACCCGGGTGCCTTCCCATGCGATGGGGAAGGAGACCGGCTCGTAGAGCCATCGGATCCGGTAGTAGTCGAGGAAGCGCGCGAACTCCTGCTCCGACGGATGGGCGAACTCCACGCGCGAGTGGGCGGGGCCCGTACGGCGAACCAGGCGCGAGCGCTGCCTGACCGGGCGGCGCCATTTCTGCGGGACGGAGGAGGAGACGGACGACGCCAATGAAACGAGCCAGATTGTACTCTCGCGATGTGGGTGCACCTGGGAGATGCCAGCCGGAGCTTTGACGCCCATGCGGCCCGATCCGTGCGTTAGGGGGCCCGGCCCGTCGTCGTCGCGCATTTATCAATGCGCTCCTCCTAGTGCCACCCCTGCCTTCGGCTCGGGCCACCTGGATCGCCAAATCTCTCGGCCGGCCCTCCCGGGCGCACCCTGAGGCTCTTCGGAATGGGCACACCGGCGCAGAGGATGGTCGCCGAGCAGCTCCGCCCTCACGGCGTGACAGACGAGCGCGTGCTGCAAGCGATGGCCTTGGTCCCGCGCGAGGAGTTCCTGGCGCCGGGCATGCGCCGCCACGCATACGAAGACCGTGCCCTGGCGATCGAGTGCGGGCAGACCATCTCGCAGCCACTCGTCGTGGCCCTGATGGCGCAGGCGGCCGCGCCGCAGCCTGACGACGTCGCGCTCGAGGTGGGGACGGGGTCGGGTTACGCGGCCGCGGTGCTGGGCCGTCTGTGCCGTCGTGTCATCACCATCGAGCGCGAGCCGGCCCTCGCCGAGCGCGCATCGGAGACGCTGCGGCGCCTGGGCTTCGAGAACGTCGACGTCGCGGTCGCCGACGGCAGCCTCGGCTGGCCAGACGGAGCGCCGTACAACCTCATCCTCGTCGCCGCAGCGGCGACAGGCGTCCCGCAGGCGCTCCTCGACCAGCTGGCCGACGGCGGGCGGATGGTCATCCCCGTCGCAACCTCATCCGAGGAGCCGCAGGACCTGCGCCTCTACGTCCGCCACGGAGATGAGGTCCTCCACCGGTCCTTGTTTCCGGTGCTTTTCGTGCCCCTACGGACTGGGTGACGCCTTGGGCGACGGAGAGGGGCTTGGCCCGGTTGAGGCAGAGCCGGTGAGCGCCTGGATCTGCTGAAGAAGCTGGCCGACGATCTGCATCTCGGCGCCGTAGGTCGCGAAGTCGCCCCGAGCAAGCGCCGCGTAGGCGGCTTTGTAGTGGTCGTTTGCCTGCGCGACCAGGCTCTGGAGCTGCGCAAGCTGGGCCGGGGTAAGTGTCGTGGGGGGCGGGCCGGTAGGCGTTGTCGGCGGGGCCGCGCCGACCAGCTGCTGGATCGCCTGGTCGAGCGTGTCCGCGTAGACGACCGTGCTCTGGTCGACGAGGATCACCTTCTTCAGCTCCGGCAGCCCTGTCGCCGAATTGGCTCGCAGGTACACCGGCTCGAAGTAGAGGAAGGAGTTGCCGATCGGCACCACGAGCAGGTTGCCCTGCTGGACCTGCGAGCCGGTGCTGTGCAGGAGCGTGAAATCGCGCGAGATGGTGGTGTTCTGGTTGATCCGGTTCGCGACCTGCTGCGGCCCAAAGATGTTGATGTCCTTGGACAGCACGTACGAGACGTACTGGCCGTAGTGCGGGCCATCGTTGCGCGCGGCCACCCACGACACCAGGTTGCTCTTGCCATGTGGGGTGAACGGCATGATGAGCAGGAACTCGGGGTTCGCCTCGCCGGGCAGGCGGAACAGGACGTAGTAGGGCTGCAGCGTGGCGGGGCTTCCATTGGGCGACGTCTGGCCCGTGGGCACGTCCCAGACGTCCTCCTGGGTGAAAAAGACCCGCGGGTCGGACATGTGATAGATCGAGTAGACCTGCATCTGGACGTTGAACAGGTCCACCGGAACGCGCAGGTGCGCGCGCAGCCCGGCCGGCATCGCGTCGATCGGCTTGAAGAGGGTTGGGAAGGTCGCCTCGTAGGCCTTGATCAACGGGTCGTTTGGATCGATGACATAGAAGTTCGGCGTCCCTTCGTACGCGTCGACGACGACTTTCACCGGGTTGCGGATGTAGTTGATCGTGTTGTTGCCGAGGGGCTCGGCCTGCGAATAGGGGTAGGTGGAGGCGGTCGTATAGGCGTCGAGGATCCAGTAGAGGCGGCCGTCGACGACCACGATGTACGGATCCCCATCGAAGGTTAGAAACGGGGCCATCTCCGACGCGCGATCCTTGATGTTGCGGCGGTACAGCATCAGGGTGCGGTCCGTGATCTGGCCGGAGACGAGCAGGTTGGGGTCGCTCAGCTTGAAGGCCCAGAGCGCGCGGTTGAGGCCGGTCATTGGCACTCCATGCGTCCCCTTGTAGCTCGTGAACACGTCCTGGCTGCCCTGCGGGTAGTCGAACTCGCGGGCCAGGGACGGGGCCAGCACGTAGTCGCCGGTCAGCTCGCCGAAGTAGATGTCCGGCTGGGTGATCGGGATCGGACCTGACGGCGGCACGTTCTGGATGACGTAGTCGGGCAGCCCTTCGCCGATGACGGCGTTGACCGGGCTTGCCGCCACCCCGTATCCGTGCGTGTAGCCGAGCCTCTGGTTGACCCAGTTCTTCGCCGAGTCGGGCAGGCGCGTGATGTCGAGCTCGCGCGCGCTGATCTCCAGCTGCTGGTACTGATTGCTGATGTTGTACCGGTCGAGGTCGATGTCGTTGAACGTGTAGTAGGTGCGCAGCGACTGCTGCTGTTGATAGGTGTCCTTGAGCGGACCGTAGTCCCAGAGGCGGAGATTGTTGACCGTTGCCTGGTCGTTCTGGACGTCCTGCAGTGTCAGGGGCTGGTCTCCGGTGAAGCTCGTGCTGCCGGTGACGTTCGAGAGGCCGTACGCCTTGCGCGTGTAGTCGATGCTCCGCGCGATGTACGGCAGCTCGTAGCTGCCCGCGTTGGGTCCGGTGGAGAACTGCTGGACGAACGCGGGGTAGATCTGCCCCGCGAGCGAGAGGGCGATCCATGCGATGACCGCCGCCGCCGGAATCCACAGGCGCCGCAACCAGGCGTTGGCGAGGAGCGCCCCCGCCAGCACGATCCCCGCGCCGGCCTGGAACGTGTAGAGGGGCAGCCTCGCGGTCACATCCGTGTAGCCTGCTCCCCACAGGACGGTGCTGTTGTGCGAGGAGAGGAGGTCGTAGCGGCCGAGCCACGTCGCCACCGAGAGCGTCACGGCAAACGCCGCCAGCAGAATCGACACGTGGGCGATGGCGGCGGCGGTGGGGCGGAAGTCGAAGGCGTCGCCGCGCCACGAGTAGAGAGCTGCGATCAGGAGCACGGTCATGAAGTCGAGGCCGAGCGCCCAGTTGGTGGCCGCATGCAGGAACGGCAGCGTGAGGAGATAAAACGAGATGTCCTGGCCGAGCACCGGGTCGACGGTGCCGGTCGGGGTCGAGTGAAGGAAGAGCGCGACCGACGTCCACTGCGTGTACGCCCCACCCGTCAGGATCAACGCGATCACGGCGGCCGAGCCCAGGCTCACCCATCCGGTGGTGCTGCGCAGGACCGACTGCCGGATGCCCACCGCCCGAAGCCCTGGACCGGTGCGGGCCCTGAGGGCGATGAGGACGTTGACGGCGAGGTAGGCGAACGCGAGAGCGAAGCTGCCCAAGGTGATCGCGGCCTGGATCCAAACGCGCGTCGTGTAGACGTCGCTGTAGCCGAGCGAGTCGTACCACTGGAGCTCGGTGAAGAATCCGACGATCGGGCTCGCGGCGATGAAGATCAGCGCCGCCAGAAGGAACAGAGCCACGCCGCCCCAGAACCGCCGGGGGATCTGCGGCATGCGGACTTCCCTACCCTCGAAGGGGCCCCGCTCGAACGGATCGAAGGGCCGGTATCTCCTCCCCAACTCGATTCGAAGCTTAGACGCTTGCCAGTGCCCGATCGTCCGCGCTGAAGTCGCTCTCCGGTTGGTCTGGCGGGTGGTCGAGGTGCCACCGCACCGTGTTGCGCAGGCTTGTGAGCGGGTCGGACGTCGACCAGCCGAGCAAACTCCTCGCCTTGCGCGCGGTGGCCGCGATGTGCTGGCTCATCGTGCCCGTGGGCTGCAGGTCCTCCGGCAGCAGGTCGTCGCGGACGCGGACCAGCTCCGCGTCGGAGCCTGCGGCGTCGAGGATCGCCAGCGACCACATCCGCATCGAGTAGGTGCGGTCTTCGCAAATGTTCAGCACCTGGCCCGGCGCATCCGGCGAGCGCAGGGCGAGGTGAGCGGCGCGTGCCACGTCGCGCACGTACGCGCGGCAGGCAAGCCATGTACCCGCACCGAAGGGGATGCGCGTCCTGCCCGCGCGGACCCGGCGCAGGATGAACTCTTCCCGCAGCTGGTAGTCGTGCTCGCCGTAGACCATCGGCAGGCGCAAGACGGTGCCGCCTCGAGGCAGGTACACGTCCTCGACGTCGAGCTTGTCGTAATCGTCCAGCCCGGGCATCTTGCCCCGATATGGATAGCGCGCTTCGCGCACCGGCGATTCCTCGTCCAGGGGCACAGGGTCCGTTTCCCGCTCCGAGTTCAACGCGCCGAACGCGCGGTAGACGTCGAGGCTGGAGATGACGATCCATCGCGGCACATGGGGCAGCGCGCGAAGCGCTGTCTCTGTGGCTCGTCATCTCCGCGCGCTCGCAGTGGAGATGCTGGACCGGGGGCATGTCGGCCGGTTCCAGGTTTCCGCGATGGATGACCAGCAACTCGTGCCCGGCCGCCGCAAGCTCCTCGACGATCGCGCGTCCGATGAAGCGCGTCCCGCCGAGCACGACGATGTTCAACGCGCGGTTACATGTGGGTTCTTAGTCACGATCATGTCGATCAGGCCCCAATCTTTCGCCTGCTCCGGCGTCATGAAGAAGTCGCGCTCCATCGCGCGCTCGACCTCCTCCAGCGGCCGCTTGCAATGCTTCGCGTACAGCCGGCCGAGCTGCTCGCGCTGCCGGATGATCTCCTGCGCGTGAATCTGGATGTCGGACGCCTGGCCCTGGATGCCCTGCGAGAACGGCTGGTGGATCAGGATCTGCCCGTGGGGGAGCGACATCCGCGAACCCGGGTCGCCGCCCGCGAGCAGGATCGATGCGCCGCTAGCGGCGAGCCCGGTGCACAGGGTCGCCACCTTCGGGCTGACGTACTGCATCGCGTCGTAGATCGAGAGCGATGCGGTGAGCGACCCGCCTGGGCTGTTGATGTAGAGCTGGATGTCACGGTCGGGCATCTCACTTTCGAGGAAGAGGAGCTGGGCCGTGACGGTGGTGGCCACGTCGTCGTCGATCGGGCCGCGGATGAAGATGACTCCATCCTGCAGCAGCCGCGAGTAGATGTCATAGGCGCGCTCGCCGCGTCCGTCGTTGGTGATCACTGTGGGGATGAGATGCATCAGAACTATCTCCTTGTCGAAAAACCGATGGGGCCTTTGGGTCTCGGCGGCGGATTGGCCATCGCCAGGTAAGCGCTGAAGTCTGCGACGCTGCGCAGCGCCTCGAGCGGGAGACCCGCCGTGGCGAGACGAAGCTTCAGGGGCGGGTCATCCGGCCAGGCGGGACCGGCGTAGCCGCGCTCCGCCTCCGCACCGAGCAGCCGCGCCAGCTCGGCGTAAACCTGGGCCGGCCGCATGCCCAGGGCATGCGTCACCGCAAGCAGGCGCTCGGTGGACACTTCCGTGAGGCCCCGCTCCACCTCCGAAAGATGCGCGGGGGAAAGACCGGCTTCGGCGGCGATCTCGGTCAGCGTGCGGCGGGCGGCTTGACGCCTGGCGCGGAGCACGGAACCGAGGGCTGCGCGGATCGTCGCGGCGGTTTCGCCCTGAGCGAACGTCATCTGTCCAGGGCAAATCGTACGACGTCGAGGAGTGGCGGCGCACCTAGTCCTTGAGGTTCGCCGGGTCCAGGAGCTCCTGCCTGGGGCGCTCGATCTTCTGCCTCGATCGCATGATCTCGATCAGCTTCTTGCGCCCTTTTGGCGGGCCGATCATGATCGCGCCGACCAGCCTGTCGTCCTTGAAGAACAGCTTGCGGTAGAACTTCTCCTCGAAGCTGAACGTGCGGACGGATTCGAGGCCGGGCTGCACGTCTGGGGTCACCCCCATCACGGCGAGGGTCGAGCCGAACATCGTGGTCGTGTAAGTCGGCACGTCGAAGAAGTCCTCGTCCGCGCCCGCCATGTTCCGCGCCGCCACCTTTCCGTGCGCTTCCGCGTTGTCCCACGTGCCCATCTGGTTGTGCCGTTCGACCATCAGGTCGTAGAACACCGCTATGTCGCCAGCCGCGTACGCGTCCGGCGCCGAGGTGCGGAGCTTCGAGTCGGTGACAATCCCGTTCTTCAGCTCGACTCCCTCCCGCACCGGCTCGGTGTAGTAGTCGAGGCCGACACCGTAGGTCAGAACGTCGAACTCCACGGTGTGGCCGTTGACCGTCTGCGCGATGCAGCGGTCGTTGTGCCGGCTGAACTTCTGCACCTCGTCCGAAGTGATGAACTGGACTCCTTGGGCCTCGCCCATCTGGCGGCACAGCTGCCCGCCTTCCTCGTCGAGCACGTAACGCAGGAACCACGGCCCGCGCATGATCCACGTCACGTTCGCCTTCTTCCGGTAGCTCACCCCTTCCGCGAGCTCGTAACCGATGAAGCTGCCGCCCATGACCAGCACGCGCTCCGAGGCGTCCGCTTTCTCGATGATGGCGTCCGTGTCGTCGAGCGTCTGAAAGCCCAGGCATGAGTGGACCTCATCCGAGCCCGGCCATGGCGGTGGCTTCGGCCGGCCTCCGGTCGCGATGAGGATCGCGTCGTACTCCAACTTCTGCCCGCGATTGGTGTGCACGACCTTGTCGCGCAGGTCGACGTCGGTCGCCCACGTTTCGAAGTGGATCTCGAGGTTCTGTCTCGCGTAGTCCTCGACCGTTCGCATGAAGACCTTCTCGCGACGCACCTGGCCGCGGAGGTACCGAGGCAGCGCGACGCGGTTGTACAGCGGGTGCCTCTCGGCCGCGACGATCACGATCGACGCGTCGGCGTCAGCCTTGCGCAGGTCTTCGGCGCATGTCTGCCCCGCGATGCCGTTGCCGAGGACGACGTAACGACGACTCAAGCGTTCAGAGCGTCAGCGCATACATGTATGCGTTGGCTTCGGCATCGTCGAAATCGTAGCCGCTCGCGTGGAGGTCATCTTCGGCGGGATGTCCCGGCGGCAGGTTGACGGTCACGTGCTCGGACCCGTCGGCATCTGCCTCGAATCGCAGCGCCATCAGCAGGTCGCGCATCGCGGCGCCGCGACCGGCGACGAGGGAGACGGCGAGGTTTCGTGCCCACGGCTGACGCAGCGCGGCCATCGCGCGCCCACCCGGTCCGAGGCGGAGCAGCCCGTGTCCGGCAAGACGCTCGAGCTCGTCAGCGCCCAGGTCGCGGGCGCCGTTGAGGTCGGGGTTGACCCCGGCGTACAGCTCTATGCCTGGGCTCTGCGCCATGGCCGGCCAGACGCGCTTGGCCTCCGGTGCGTCAGGGATGCGTGCCGGCTCGCCGCCCTCGACGCGCTTGCCGCGCCACCAGCGCAGCTCGACGATCCGCCGAAAGCCGGCGGCTTCGAAGAGCTTGATCGCGGGAAGGTCACGAGTCGCAAGGCGCAGCTCGCGGAAACCCTGCTCGCGCGCCTCATCGACCGCTGACGCGAGCATCGCGCGCGCGATTCCCTGCCGGCGGTGCGTGCTCGCCACCCGCAGGCCTTCGTACCACGTGAGGCCCGGGGCATAGGGCCGCAGACGCTGCACACCGACCACCACACCGTCCACCTCGGCGGCCTGGAACGACGCGCCGGCGTCGCCGACCCAGTGGTCGAAGGCGCGGGGCAGGTAGTCGCGCCCGTCCCAGACGTCACGCGTGATCTCCATCACGCGGTCGCGGTCGGCCGGCCGGACCGGCCTGATCGTCAGCTCTTCGGTTTCCAATGCGCCACCCCGGTGAGGACCATGCCACCGTCGAAGACGAGGTCGTCGCCTTCGCGCCTGAGCATCTCCTCGAGCGCGGCGTGTCCCACCGCTTCATCCCATCCCTCGCCGACCAGCGCGCGCACGTCGACGAGCGCTTCCTCCATGTCGGAATAATGCGTCGTTATCGGATAGCGCAGAAAGCGCACGTCGGCGGCGATGCCCATCTCGAGCAGGACCATGAACAGCTCGCTGAATCGCGGCAGGCGCGGGCCCGCATCTCCGAGCAAGCGCTTGCGGATCGCGGCCGCGGCGTGCGGCAGGTCGCTCTCCCGCATCATCACAAAGACACGTTCGCGCGCGGCGCGGTTCATCTTTTCGATGAACGGCACCGGCTCGGCGACGCCATACAGGACGTGGCTGCAGATGACGAGGTCTGCGGGGGCCACCTCGGCGTCCTCCCAGCTGCTCGCGATCACGGTCATGTTGTCCCGCGGCGGAAATTGCGCGCGCATGCCCTGGGAGGGCTCGACGGCGGTGACCCACTCGAGGCGTTCGGCGAGCGGTACCGCGTGACGTCCTGCACCCGCCCCGACGTCGATCAGGGTCTTGGCCGGCGACAGGTAGGGCTCGATCACCTGGAGGAACTCGTCGGCGCGCGCCTGAGTCGAGCGGGCGAAGCTGGGCGCGCGGCGGTCCCAGTAGCCGGGGTCAGCGTGCCCGGCGGCGAGTGTGGCGCGGTCGTCCACGACCTGCTTCCAGCGTGTGGCCCAATTGATCTCGTCCACCGACAATCAGCGTAGGACGGTGCTCAGGCGTCCGCGGTTTGCAGTCAGTTTTTAACAGACCTGGGGAGAACCGGGGGACAAGTACTCGACTGGGCCTCCACATCATGTGGAGAGCGGGGCGCGCCCCACTAGATATTGAATCTTTCACCAGCCCTTTACCTGGCGGCGTTTTCGAGGGCGAGGGAGAATAGCGCGGTGGAGACCTCCGAGTTCAATCCGGGCGACGCTGCTCTTCTCTCGCGCTACTTCACCAACCTGGACCGGCCTGTCTTTGCGCTGCGCAACCTCCCCGAGGTCGTGAAGGGCGCCCTCTTCTCGCGTTACTCGAGGACCGAGAAGAGCCTGCGCAGGGTCCTGCTCGACGAGTTCATCAACGAGCCCGAGTCAGGCTTCGACCGCCTCGCCGGCACGCCGCCGGTCGATGACGACATGATCGCGGTGCGCCGCGCGGAGGAGTTCTACGAGCGCGTGCTCGTCGGGTACGGCGACGACTCGGTGGCGGAGCTCGCGGGCGCGCATGTCGCGGTTGAGCAGGCCTCCACCCTCGCGGCCAAGGCGTTGGAAGACAGCCGGATCGGCATCTCGCCGCTCGAAAAGTCGACCCGCTACGTGCGCTTCGACCGCCGCGGCTACGACGGCCGGTTTCTCTACCACCGCGGGCCCGAGCTGTCACACCCGGGGTACGAGCAAGCCGCGGACGTCCTGTTCGAAACCTACAGCCGGCTCATCGAGCCGGCGACCCAGAAGATCCGCGAGAGGTTCCCCCAGGAGGAGGGCGAAACGGACCGCGCGTGGAAGGCGTCGACCCGGGCCAAGGCGCTGGACCTGCTCCGCGGGCTGCTGCCGGCGGGTGCGCTGACGAACCTCGGGCTGTTCGGCAACGGGCGAGCGTTCGAATACCTGATCACCAAGATGGCGGCGCACGAGCTGCCGGAGTGCCAGCGCATCGGCGCGGACCTTCACCGTGAGCTGTCCCTGGTCATCCCGTCTTTCGTGCGTCGTGCGTTGGACGAGAAATACGGGCAGCCGGCGGCGGAGCGCCTCGCTCGGATTCGAACCGAAACCTCTCGGCTGGCAAGGCGCGATCGACCGGGCGCGACCGAGCCGAGCGTTCGCCTCGTCGACTACGACAAAGACGCTGAGCGGAAGGTGGTGGCGGCGGCGCTGTTTCCGCACTCGGCCGCCCCCCTGGAGGAGCAGGCCGCGGACTCCTCGAAGGTCCTGGACGCCCTGCTCGCCGACCGCTCCAATCGCCGCCAGAGGGCGCCGCGGGCGCTCGAGCACGCGGAGTACACCTTCGAGCTGGTGGCCAACTTCGCCGCCTACCGAGACCTCCACCGACACCGCATGCTGACCCAGGACCGCCAGCACCTCGGCACCGGGCTCGGCTACGACACTCCGCCCGGCCTCGGCGACCTTGGCATGGCGGACGCCTTTTCGGCCGCGATCGCCTCCGCCGCCGAAAGTCACCAGTTGCTCGAGCGTGAGCTGGGCCCGGCCCTGGCGCAATACATCGTTCCGCTCGCCTTCCACGTCCGCTGGTACTTCCGCGTCAACCTTCGCGAGATCTACCACCTGTGCGAGCTCAGGACCACGCCGCAGGGCCACCCGGACTATCGGTGGATCGCCCAGGAGATGTTCCGCCGGGTCTCCGAGGTCCACCCCCGGCTGGCAAGCTATGCGCGCTTCGTGGACATGGGCACCGGCGACGAGCTGGAGCGCCGCCGGTCCGAGCGAAGAATCGACGCGAAACTTGACGCTCTCGACCATCGCGTGCGCTAGCATCACGCTTCGGAGAAGAGGGTGGATTTGACTCCGCGTGGACCCGAGCGTCGAGGCTGGGACAGGCGTTCCGGCGTCGATCGCAGATTTGGCGAGCGGCGCGACCCTGCCAGGGCCAGCGCCAACCGGCGTGTCTTCCCCTTCGACCGTCGCGTCGCCGAGCGCCGTTTCCTCGAGCGCCGCACCGACTGGCCGGACGAAGCCCAGGCTTACTGAGTCAGGCCGCGGCTCGACCCGCTCTGATCGTCCACGGCGGGGCCGGCTCCATTCCAGAAGCTGAGCGCGCGCTGCGGCAGGCCGCCGTCGAGCGCGCCCGTGACGCCGGCTGGAAGGCGATCGGGAGCGGCGCCCTGGCCGCGGCGGTGGCGGCGGTCCGGCACATGGAAGACGAGCCATTGCTCAACGCCGGTATCGGGGCCTGCCTGAACAGCGACGGCGAGGTCGAGCTCGACGCCGGGGTCATGGAGGGCGCCGAGCTCCGCGCGGGTGGCGTGGCCGGACTGCGGGACGTCCGGCATCCGATCGACCTGGCCCTGGCGGTGATGCGCGACGGCAGGCACGTCCTCCTGGCCGACGGCGGGGCGTCGCGCTTCGCACGGGATCAAGGCGTGGAGATGTGCGATCCCTCGATCTTCATCACCGACCGCAAGCGCCAGGAGCTGATGCAGGGCGCCGACACTGTAGGGGCGGTGGCTCGGGATGCAGAGAGACGCCTCGCGGTCGCCGTTTCGACCGGCGGGATCAAGGGCAAGCTGCCCGGTCGCATCGGCGACTCGCCGATCCCGGGGGCGGGTTTCTACGCCGACGACCGCTTCGGCGCCGTGTGCGGCACGGGGCAGGGCGAGGCATTCATCCGGCTGGGCCTGGCCCGGGTGGTGATCATCGAGCTGCAGCACGGGATGGAGCCGGCGTCTGTAGCCCAGGGGGCCATCGACTACCTCGGCAAAGCCCTGAAGGCCTCAGGCGGCGTGATCCTGATCGGTCGTGAAGGCCCGCCGCACGCCGCCTTCAACACTCACGCCATGCCGTGGGCGGTTGCCGAGTGACGGACTCGGGCAACTCAGGTGAGCTGATCGCGCTGGCTCTCAAGCGAGCCGGCGTGACCCATCTCTTCACCCTGAACGGCGCCCACATCTGGCCGGTCCTCATGGGCGCCGAGGCTCACGGCATCCGGATCGTCGACTTCCGTCACGAACAGTCCGCCGCCTTCGCGGCCGAGGGATGGGCCAAGGTCACACGCGAGTGCGGCGTCGCGGCCGTCACTGCAGGTCCGGGCGTGACGAACTCCGCGTCCGCCATCGCCCAGGCGAATGCCAACGACACGCCGATCTTCGTCATCGGCGGCCGGGCGCCGGCCGCGCGGTGGGGGATGGGCTCGCTCCAGGAGATGGATCACGTCGAGCTGGTCCGCAGCCTGACGCGAAAGGCGGTGACGCTCGGATCGGCCGAGGACGCTTACAGCACGGCCGCCGAGTGCGTGCGGACCGCGCTGAGCCGGCGGACGGGCCCGGTGTTCATGGACGTCCCGATCGACGTCTTCTTCGGCGCCGCCGACCTGCCCGAGGCGACGGAGCACCTCGTTGTGGATGCCGGGGCGACGCCCGACCCGACGCTGATCGAGCGTGCCGCCCGATT
>WNFB01001454.1_pt1 | contig 20165 bp, 14 predicted proteins | sample 5400501 | NCBI WGS metagenome assembly WNFB01 (sample SAMN13153341, study PRJNA577476) | soil metagenome | isolation source: 200 cm saprolite under Douglas fir tree site 2 hole 1 | place: USA:California | collected 2015-04-18 | reverse complement strand
TATCGTTCAGCGATGGTTGATTTGTGGGTGAGAGAGGGAATCGTGGATCAGATTATGGTTCATGATGGCTATCGTGGAAAGCTGATGGATAAAATTGGCCTGGGATCAACGATTGCCGATATTGAAATGCAAATCGATGCATGGGAAGAAGATGAGGAAGACAATCTCGTGATACGAGATCTTCCAGGTGTGGGTTTTGAAATTGAGGGATATTTTCCTGATTTGAAGGATCCTGCATTTCGCCATGCGCCAATTAAGGATATATACGTCTTCCAGGCTAACAAGGAACTCTCTTCGCTCACTGAATTTGAACGAACAAGCGCAACAACCTGAACGTTTGACTCAGTCAAACGTTCAGGTTGTTGCGCTGCCGCATTCGGGGAATGATAAAGGCAGTTCATTGAACTTTTTTTAGTTGCTGCCAGCTGCTGTTTTTCCAGGGGTTCCCGAAAGTGAGCAACTCAGTGCTCCTCTGCTGGGTGTCACACGGCAAGCGGACCCTGCCAGTGCCGAGGGCAAATCACGCAGACGCTGTACCTCAAGTTTAGGAGCCTGATATTTAGCACGAATTTTCATATACATTGGCCTCCAACAAATGTGTTTTAGTCTTACGCTCCTGTATGGACGATGAACACCTTCAACGTCTTTAAGATGATCGTAAGATCTACAATGGAAGAACGATTATCGATGTAGCGCATATCCAGCAGAACGCGCTCATCATAACTGATGTGCTGGCGTCCACTGATCTGCCACAAGCCGGTGATCCCTGGCTGTACAGAAAGCCGTTTCTGTGCAAAATCACCGTAGCGTGGCAACTCACTTGGATGAATGATCCTTGGCCCTACCAGCGACATCTGCCCAACCAGGACGTTAAACAATTGTGGTAACTCGTCCAGGCTTGTCTTACGCAGAAAACGACCAACCTTGGTAATGCGGGGATCGCGTTCTAGCTTCATATTTTGCTGATATCTCCGCATCAGTTCGGGATGTTTTGCCAGGTAATCATCCGCGTCGGCTCTCATCGTCCTGAACTTTAGGGCGTAGAAGCGGCGACCATGCTTACCAATGATCTCCCGAAAATGGAATATGTCCCCTCCATCGTCGGTTTTGATGCAAACCGCAATGATGAAGAATACAGGCAGCAACACTAGTATACCAAAAACTGCTAGCATAATGTCAATAAGGCGTTTTGAGGCGTAGTAGATAAACGACGGCTCGCACACGATGCCTGTGCTAATAGCACCTGCGAGAATGCCTACCTTTCCTTGGGAAGCTGGCACTTCCTCGGAGCGCTTGGGTAAGGTTACGGTTATCTGTTCCATATCTCTCTGTTTATCTCTCTATACTATTTTTCATTGGTCTTTGTCCCCTCGACATTTTTAGTGTAGCAGAAAGAAATCTGATTGCCGGTAGCAAACAAGTTAAGATATGATTGTGAATGTATAGATTCGGTTAAGGTTTCTTTTATATGCTTAACGGGCATGCCTACTTGTCCCAGCCAAAATCCGCTCCCAGGTACTCGTATAAGCGTGCGTTATGCGGCTCGAAGTACTCGACCAGGCGTTTTCTCGTTTCAGGGTCCATGCGGGGCGGCTTCGTGGTATTGAGCCGCTCATACTCTTCCTTGTGCTCTTTTAGCCCTACTTCCGCTATGTTCACAAATTCCAGGCACTGTTTTAGTCCCGACGCGGGATCAGTGTAAAAATCTTCACTTTTGAGAATTAAAAACTGCTCCCTTGGAAACAGGTCCATCCAGATCTTGAGCTGATCTACATAGATCCCCCTGGCAAGGTACGAATAATGTCTGTGGCTATAGCTAATGTACTGCTCATTTTTCGCCAGCTTCTTAGCCTCTTTCCCGATGCGCTCTTCCTCGCGGCGGATGGCCTCTTCAAACGATAACGTTTCGTATCCGCCCGCCAGCTCATGGTAATAGTGCGAGTATGCTCGATTCACCGGATTTCTTAACAGCACGACGAGCTTTACCTGCGGCAAAACCCTGGCAATTCTCTTGGGAGCATGGGGGTGAAAAAGGTAATATGGGCTGGCTTCTCCCGTAATGAACTGCTGCTTCTGCACGCGCTCGCTATAGTATTTTTGTACCGAGGAAGGAAACTGCGACCGGTACCAGTGGAGGCCCTTGTGATAATAGACATCGAAAAAATGTACTTCCTTCATGTATGCCGGGCCAATACTGGGATGATCTGTCAGATAGCTGTAGAGAGAAGTTGTTCCTCCTCTCATCGTCCCGATGATGATGAAATCCGGCATAAGCCGTAGTGGGTTGGTAGTCGCTCTAAATGCCTTCTCTAAAATATGCCTGTCAATGGTCGCCATTTTTAGCTGTCCCACCCGAAGTCTCGTCCAAGAAACTCATACAGACGTGCATTGTACGGTTTGAAGTACTCCACCAGTCGTTCCCTGGTGGCGGCGGCCATGGGGGCGTAGCGCGCGTCGTTGAATGGCTTGTACACGCACTTTTGCTCTCCTATCGCAATGTTCAAAAACTCCAGGGTCTGCTTGACGATTGCCGCGGGATCAGCATAGAGATCTTCGGCCTTGAGAATCAAAAACTGCTCTCTAGGGAAAATACTCATCCACTCTGGGAGCTGCTCGATATATTTGCTCCTGGAGAGATAGCTGTAATGGCGGTGATTAAAGCTGTAATACTTGATATCCTTCAGTATTTTCTCTTCCTCGCCCGCGAGCCGCTTCTCTTCAACTTCAATTGCCTCTTCAAATGATAAAGGCTCCACCCCCTCCTGCCGTAACTGGTGTTGGTACTGTGAGTACGCCCGGTCAATAGGATTTCGTAAAAGCACAATGAGCTTAACCTTTGGCAGGATTTTCGCCACTCTTTTTGCTGCCTGGGGATAGAAAAGATAATAGGGGCTGGCCTCTCCTGTGATCAGGTCGTGCTTCTGGATGCGCTGCGCATAATATTTTTCTACGGCAGTGGGAAAGTGGGAACGATACCAGTGCAAGCCCCTATAAAAATAAATGTCGAAAAAGTGAGGTTCTTTGATATATATGGGGGCAATACACGGATGATCTATTAAATAGCTATAGAGCGAAGTTGTGCCACCCTTTTGCGCCCCAATGATGATAAAGTCTGGCATCATCCGTATCAGGTTGGTGCTTGCTCTAAAGGCTTTCTTAAAGACATGCTTATCAATGGTAGCCATGGCTTTTTCTTTAACTCCTTCTCTCTCTTTTCCTCGACGAGCAGGGTGTCATGGACTTTTTAACTGTCCCACTCAAAATCTTGCCCTAAGAACTCGTATAGACGTGCATTATGCGGTTTGAAGTACTCCCTGAGACGCGCTCGCACCTTCGAGTCCATCTTAGGGGGCTTCTCCTCGTTCTTATACCCTATTTTATGTGGTTCTCGATATTGCTTGAACTCTATAGTACTATTGTGTGCTTTACCTGGCATACCAAGGAAATCAAGCGTCTGTTTGAACGCGGTCTCTGTATCCTTGTACAAATCTTCGCTCTTGAGGATCAAAAATTGCTCTCGCGGGTAGTAATTCATCCAATGTTTCAGTTGGTCTACATAGATGCCGCGAGCCAGGTATGAGTAATGGCGGTGGTTGTAGCTCTCGTAGTGTTCATCTGCCAGGATTTTTTCATGTTCTCCCGCTAATCGCTCTTCCTCACACTTGATGGCATCTTCAAATGACAGCGTCTCATGACCTTCCAGCTTGCTGAGCCAGTGGTGGGAGTAAGCTCTGTCAACAGGATTTCTTAAAAGCACAATCAGCTTTACTTGTGGAATAACGGCTGAAATTCTTTGAGGAGCCGGAGGATAGAAAAGGTAATACGGGCTGGATTCGCCTGTGATAAAGTGTTCCTTACGTATTTGCCGTGCATAATACTTTTGGAAAGTTGCTGGAAATTGCGCTCGATACCAGCTCAATCCTTCTTTGAAATGATCATCAAAGAAGTGAACCTCTTTAATGCGGGCACGAGCTATTCCCGGATATTCTGTCAAATAGTAATAAAGTGACGTCGTCCCACATCGCTGACCACCGATAATGATGAAGTCGGGCAATAGTCGCATTTGACTGGTCATTACTCGATAAGATAGTCGCAAAGCCCTGTAGGTCGGCCTCGCACTATCAAAAAAATTCATCTCACGGACTCCTCTTTTATATATTTTAGGTACTACTTTTTCATGATAACGGATATAGCATAGACTGAACCAATCAATATGGGAATATTGGTGTGGTAACGGATTGGTTGTTATCGTGCGCTTATGGTTACGAAATAGTAACCATAGTGAAGAGGTACTATCCCTTTTTGAGGATGTTACAAGCCATACTCTCTGTCGTCAATCCAAGTGTGGAAGAGAAAACTGATGGAGATAGGCCTAATCCTTTTGCCAGGGAATGCCGATGTATTACTTAGAGAAAGCAATGATTTATGCTTATTCGGTAATCGCGTAGGGGCGGGGGTGGAGTGGACGTGGAGTGGGGGCCCTTGCGGGTGTCCTGGTGGGGCCCGCAGGTTACGGTTTATGTGTTGGCTATACTGAACCAAACGTGTCATCTAAAAAATTTTGTTGAAAGAGGCAAATAGATCACTAATGTGTGGAGGTACCAACCGTGAAAGAGCGATCCTTGCTTTCGCGCAAACAATGGAGATATAAACTACGGCAACAGTTCAAGCATGTAGAGAGAGGGTATACCAAATTAGTCGGGTTGGTGTTCCTGTGCAGCATGGTTCTGCTGGTAAGTGCATGTACGTTATTTCCCGGACCATCTCAAACCGGTTCAACAGATCCGACCAATGTGGCGCAATATAATACTACGCCAACGCAAAATAGCTTTGTATCGCCAACCACGTCGTCCTCAAGCTCGTTTACTTTTCAAACTGCGGGATGTCCCTCCACACTTTCACTCAATTGGGATCGCCTGATTGGCACAAAAGCGAACGTCACTAAAGTATGGAAAGTCTACTGCGGTACCATAGAGAACGGTGGGCTGGTCGCGTTGATCGATGTGCGCTATTACGAAGCTGACGCCAAGATAGATTTTTACGTCTACGATAATCTCTTGAGCACTCCCGCGCGCCGCTTTGCTATACAGGGATTAGTGCAAGGCGATGCGAAGATCAGCCCAACCAATACCATCATCACCGCGCAAAATGCCGGCAATGATCCCATAGGCCCAAACCTCTTTAAGGAATACCAGTGGAATGGTTCGACCTACGCGCAAATCCTCTTTCCTGGCATATACCCATATATGACACACTACCAGGCAGAGCAGGTTCAAGCCACCGTCAGTACAACGCTAGCCCAGGCTACCACGACTCCAAAGACGCAAATCCCCTGGCAACTTTCAGCCTTTCCCGTGGTTAGCAGGATGGCGCAAGATATCTTCCACTGGAACGGGTCCTTGATAAAAACTGCTATTGTACCACCATACAATGCCCAGAGTGCTATCTATAACATCCAGGTCACCAATTATGGACCAGGCGGAGGCGGTTTTGTCGCCAATCTCTTCCGCCTCGATAGCAATCTCGCAAGCAACATCTTTGAAGTCAAACAGGTGACCTCCATTGATGGAACTGTTTTGCTCAGTAGCCCCGCAAGTGGTACCCAGGTCTCCAGTCCAGTCAAAGTGACTGGCAGCTATCAATCCACCGGCACCATTTTGGGCCAGGTTGTACTCTACGACGACACATTCGTGAAAGTCGGAGATACGGGTGCTATTCACGGTTCGGCTCCCTCTGGTTCTGTGACTTTTGCCCCAACCGTCAGTTACCATCTCGCTGTTCGAGGGCTGCAAGAGGGCCTTGTCGCATTCTATGTGACGAATCAGAACAACATTAACGCAAGCAATCAAGTGGTGTTGGTAAAAGTATTATTCTCAGCCTGATCTGGGGGGGAGCTGGTTGAGAAAACTTAACTGAAGGCTACTAATCATAACCGAACTACAACGATTTGTTTTGTAAGCTTGCAATAGACACTATGGTACACTGCGAGACAAATTGCAACCATCCAAAGGGATGGAGTATCAGGTAGACGATTGGCGATAGCCTTATGCCGTTTAAACAAATCTTTCATGTAGTGTTTTTGACATGTAGACCAGGACATAGGTTGAATTATATGAGGAGGAACATTCTTTGAGACGCTATTTTCCAAGCTTAAAACAGTACAGTTGGGTCCTACTGGTTTGTCTGGTACTCGCGACAGGTATCGGTTACATTGTAGCCAAAGCGCAGCCATCGGCCTTCCTGGCAAACGCTACCATCATCGTCAATGCCGGAGCCCCCGGCACCAACTATCCGGGAGTTGTGACCTCTTCTGGAGATAGCATCTCCCAGGCTGCCGACGATGCTGCAATCATACCAAGCCGCTCAGTGATGTCTTTTGTGGAGCAGTTCGACCCCCAACTCCAGGCGCACAATTATGGCGTGGATGACCTGATTCTCGATATCACCGTGGCCGCTCCATCGACAACGACTTCTACACTCATACTAACAGGGACCGCTACCAAGCCGGCAGATGCCGTCTTGCTCGTCAATGATGCCGCCAAGGGTTTCCAGGCATATATGCAGGCACAGGCCCAGCAAGCATTGGACGGACAACGCCAGAATTATCAAAACCAGTATAATAATTTCCAGGCCCAAAGCACCCAGTTAGAGAAGCAGATCCTGACCCTTAGTAGTACAACTGACCCGCGCTACAATCTGTATACGGCTGACCGCAACTCGGTCATCCAGTCCATGAATACGGTGCAAACACAACTATTAGCACTGCCGCCCACTATAAAGAGTGATGTTTTTATCACACAGTTGGCAGAATTAAAGGATGTAACCTCCTCCAGCAAGGGAACAACTATTATCGCACTCGCCGCTGCCGTTGGTCTTTTGCTCGGCCTCGTGGTGATGGCACTCTTGATCTTCCTGGATAACCGGCTGCGCGGCGAAGACCTGGTGAAAGAGAAGCTTGGCCTGGCCTATCTTGGTGGGCTTTCTACTGACAACGAATTGAAAGATAATCCTACCACGGCTAGCGGCCTCGCCATGCAGCAAGTCGCGGATATCTGTGCAAATCTGCGCCTCACCAATGTGCTCGCCGGGCAATGGCATGCTCCCCAGGGTGCTGTGCTATTGGTGACGAGTTCGCAGATCGCCGAAGGCAAAACGACTCTTGCGGCAGCCCTGGCGGCAACGGTGGCCCGTGCAGGTAGTTCTGTGGCAGTTGTGGATGGCAATCTGCGCAATCCCTCCACCCACCTTGCCTTTGGTGTCACGCCTACTGGCTTTGGACTCAGTGGCCTGCTCAAAGCGGCAGGACCAGAAAACCTCGACTCTGCTGTGCAGCGCACCAATGTTCCCGGCGTCTGGCTCCTCACGGCAGGGGCCGAGATGAACGACCCGACGTTGATGCTGGCCCAGAAACTTCCGGGCATACTGGCTCAGTTGCGCAAAAAGACCGATGTCATCATTATTGATGGGCCGGCCTTGTTGAGCGGCTCCGATGCGATCTTACTGGCAACTATGGCTGATGGCGTCGCCCTGGTTCTCGATGCCAGGCACGATAAGCTTCCACTCTTGCAGCGGGCCAAAGAATTGCTTACCTCGCTGGCACATATACCTGCAGGCGTTGTAATGAACCGCAACCCGCGCCGCAAGCATAATCGCTATTATGCATCTGCTTTTGTAGAAGATATTGCCCTGGATACGCACGCACCTGTGCAGAAGTCGTATAGCAACGGCCATGATGTGGGAAGTATGCCAAAACCAGAGACGGTTGCGCATACTCCGGCGAGCAATCTGTCCCCAGGCAGTCTTGTATCTGGAGGACGTGCTGCGGCTGCCCCTATGGAATTTCCAGTAATGCAGCCAAATCCGCCATCTCCATTCCCTGCGCCGCGCCGTATGGATATGACTCCTCCACAGCAGTAACGATCGTCCATGGTCATGGTAGGGGTACCCCTTGCGGGTACCCTGAAAGAATGAGAGACCCTAATGCAGGTTGCAGATAATTTTTCTGGCGGTGTGCTTCCTCCTTCGGGAGGAAGCGCATCACCTGATATCGCTCAACAGCGCAGTATCGAGCAGAAGCGATATCGACGTATCTTTCTCAAGCGTACCTTCCAGTTCTGGTGGTACCGCATACTCATTGTTGTTCTTGCTGGCGTGCTCGCGGGCGCAGTCTTAAGTCAGGTTGCTCTTTTTTACTCAACTCCTGTCTACGGAGGGATCATCGGATCGGTGGTCCTCTTTTGGGTTATCAAAAAACCGACCTTCGGTTTACTCTTGACCACTATGGGGACGACGGCCCTTGCCCCCAAGCTCTTTTCGATAAAATCCCTGGATATCTATCCTGTGATACTTTTGCTGGTGGTACTCTCTGTCGTCCTGATAGTGCAGATGACGTTTCACCTGCGCAAGCCCGTCTTCCCTTCGTTCTGGGCAATCTGGCCGCAGCTTGGGCTGATTGTGATGGCGATCATCTCCACGCTCATCGTTCAAGCGTTCTGGACCCACAGCGTGCCGCACAAGATCAACGGGAATCCCATCTTATACTCCGAGTTCTACGGCATTGGCTTGTTTTTTATCCCCCTGGTCGCTCTGGCAGTCACGACCATCATCCTGTCTGAGAACGAGCGGCTAATCAGGGTCATTCAATATACTAATATGCTGCTGGCCGTGATCGCGGCGCTGATCATTTTCTATGAGTATAGGCGCATCGGTGCCGACATTTATACCTTTCGTTACAGTGAACCGCATATCTTGTGGATGAGCTTGCGTGCTATGGCCCAGTTGCTCTCCATGGGCTCCGTTATTGCCTATGTGCGCTTCCTATATGCCACCACCTGGCGTACACGCTGGTTCTATCTGGTCATCGCGGCAATGTGCCTGCTGGCTGTCATTCTGAGCCTGGAAAATAGCTGGTGGCTTGAGATCGGCGTCGCATATGTAGTTATAACCGTCATCTATTCACGCCGCTTGATCATTTCAGCCTGCATTGCCGCTCTCCCGCTTCTACCTCTTTTGAAAGCAGAATATTCAAAGCTGCAACAGGTCAAGCAGGTTGATGCCATTCGCTTGCTCATCTGGCAGGATGCCCTGCGCGTGTGGAGTAAGCAGCCGCTGTTCGGTGTGGGGCCCGGCGATTTTTGGGAGTATGATCAGACATTTACGAACCTGCCCCGCGCTTTGCGTAACTTCAATACCACCGGTCTGGGTGTAGCACACAACGGCTATCTCCAGATTCTGGGAGAACTTGGCCCGATAGGCTTGTTCTTTCAGCTTTCTATGATAGCTGTGCTGATTTACGTCGCGGCACAATTTTTCTTCCGCTCTCCTGTAGTCAAGAAGCACACTCGTGGCTTCTTTCACCTGATTGACCTGGAACTGTTTGCTAAAACGGAGAAACTGGAAGACAGAATATTGGGCTTGATTGTTATCGGCATGATTACCGGATCAGCGGTAGCCGACTTCGTATCCGGTTCCTTCTTCTTACCTGCTCGCCAGGTGAGTAGTTTAAATGCTGTGCCTGAGCCAATGACTACCTGGTTCCTGGTTGGTTGCCTGCTGTATAAAGACCAGCTATGGCGCATGGCCAAAAAAGGCATCAAGCTGAAAGAAGCCAGGGTTGGCAAACCTCGTATTGTAAAGGATGATATTGATTCGCTGAATTTGGGTAAGTGGTCTATCTTCCGTAACTTGTTTAAGGTGATAGGAGCTGCAATAAAATGAGTGATTTTGATAAAGTACCTCAAAAGGCCATTGTACTCTGGGTAAGCGGAGTGCGATTGGCCGATATTCGCACGCTTCCAGAAGTGGCTTCACTTCTCAATAGAGGTGCGCTGGTCGAACTTGATCCGCTGCCGATCACAGGCTCACAGGCTCAACATTATCAAGCTCTCAGCGGTAAATCGCCAGCGGGTTTTGGCTTTTTCGACTCACTTGTGCCTCGCAACTACGCCGCTGTAGAGGAATCGAGCGGGCGTGGCACCACTCCAAAGCTGTTACCGGACCTGTTGCGTACCGTTGGTTGGACGGTACAGTACGAGGAAGTACAGGCTGCAGAGCTTGCTACTCGATTACAGGTGTTGACACAGACTGCATCTGCCTCGCCATGCTGTTTGATTGTGAAATGTACTGTGTCTGATCGTGCTGCGAATGTTTCAACCGCGCTCTCTCAAGCCTTGCACACTGCGCAGCAGTGGGTGGGAGATGCAGGTTTACTGGCGCTACTTTCAGATACACAGCCTGCTAGCGTGGCACGTTTTGTCAATATGAACAACTTTCTCGCGGAGATGGGCATCATAGAGCGTGACGAACAAAGCGGTCAGGTGCTCTGGCAAAATTCACTTGCCTACTATGCTGGCAATGGCCAGGTCTGGGTAAATCTGCTTGGACGCGACGCTCAAGGGGCGGTTCATCCCCAGGATGAGTACGAGGAAGTTCGCGATACGCTCGTCAAAGCACTGCCACAGAAGTTGCGTGATACTGAGACCGGTGAACCTGTCATCGAGCGCGTATACCGCAAAGAAGAATTGTATAGCGGCGACTTTCTCTTCTGTGCGCCTGATCTCGTCGTTGTATTCAAACCTGGATATGCGCCTTCGCCGCGCAGTACGCGCCTGGATTTCGACGCCGAGATGTTTACCACACCTGTCGCGGGAACAACTACAGTAGCGGGGGTACATCCCTCCATGCTGGCAGGTTTCCTGCTGGCTGCGGCTCCGACGCTTGCGGAGCGGGTCATCGAGTATGAGCGCGCTCCACTCACGGCAGTCGTTCCAATCCTATTGCACGCCCTGGGAGTGGAATATGTCGACATGGAGGTTGCTGCCGTGAGTACACTCTTCTCTGAGGATTACCTGGAGACCCATCCCATTCGTAGCGCTGCGCAAAACCAGGAGCTTTCAGAGGAAGACGAGGAGCTTATCATCAGTCACTTGCGTGATCTGGGATATGTCTAATGTATTCAGACTGGACATGGGTAGGAGGTACAATCTTGTATTGTACCTCCTACCCTAAAAGGCAGTAAATAGTCATGAGCAACCAACTTGCGCGTCCTTCCAATCGTCGCCTGCGTCGCTTGACTTTTCGGCCCCTGGCAGACGTTACAGACATTCCCGAAGAGGACGCAACGTTGAAAGTGCCAGTTTCAACGCCAGAGCAGGGGAATACTGTCTCCGGGTTGCTAACGGTGAAGCTGGGTCTACAGAAGCCCCGGCAATTTATAGCTCGGCCATCATTGGCGATAGATAGCGGGGAGATCGAACGTAATGACGACCCCGGATTAGGGAAACTGAGCACCATTCCAATGATGGTGCTCACGGGCATAGCCAACGAGCCTGACCAGAAGCAATCCACCTTGCAATCGGAGATTTCTGGTGCGGCAGGTGCAGCGGGGCTGGTTGGTGCTGGCAGTATAATCAGTGTCGTTCTCAAATACTGTGCTACCTTTTTAATCCAATACGGTTTTGGTGTCGGTCTCTATGGGCTATACGCCCTCAGCTCATCCTTAATAAACCTGGCCGCCTCCGTCTTAAACCTCGGTTTAGATGATGCCATGGTTCGCTATACAGCCATCTACCGTAGTAAGCAGCGCACCGGTTCGCTGCGAGGTTTGATGATCTTTTGCACCGCCGCGGCAGGTATTGCCGGTATGATTGGTGCCCTCTGCCTGCTCTTTTTTACGCCTTCCCTGGCAGCTTTATGGATTGCCTTAAAGCATCATCAAAGCAGCCCAAGAAGTGCCGTGGCCCAGGTGACGCCGCTCTTGCAGGTTATGGTCCCTATGATTCCCCTCATGTGTATGCAGATGGTCTGGTTTGGTGGCTTGCGAGGCTTCAAGGCCTTCAAGTGGCGTACACTGACCATGAGTATTTTGCAACCACTATTGCAAATCCTGCTTCTACTCGTCGTGCTGCGTTTTTTTCGCAGTATCACTTTCGTCGCCCTGGTCATGCTCATAAGCACCATCTTCAGTACCGCACTCAACCTGTATTTTCTCTTCCGCCAAATTACGCCCGTCGCCATACCAGAGCCTGAGCAATATGAATCACGCGAATGGCTAACCTTTGCTTCATTTAACTTTTTAACCACGATTATCGATACCGTTTTGGACTCAATAGATACCATATTACTCGCGGCTTTTGGCGTTCCTAATGCACAGCTTGGGGAATATGGAGCCGCTATCAGAATGAGCACTTTTATCACCATGCCATTGCTGAGCCTCAACAATATCTTTGCACCCACTATTGCGGAGCTACATGGCAAGGGCGAGCGGCAAAAGCTGGAGTCGATGTTCAAAGTAATTGCCAGGTGGTCTATTACCTTTAGCTTGCCAATCTTTTTGATTATGGTGCTTTTCTCTCCCTACCTGCTTGGCCTGACGGGTGCAGGCTTTGTGGCTGCGTGGCCACTGGTGATCGCATTCTCGCTGGGGGCGATGATTAATGCGGTGACCGGCCCTGTTGGCTATATGCTGCTGATGACGGGATACCAGAGGCTCTCATTTCTCAACTCGATCGCGGCAGTGATCGTCAACGTCGCGTTAGGTATCATCCTGACTCCTCGCTATGGAGCTATGGGCATCGCTGTAAGCACCGGACTGGCCATCGTGGTCATCAACCTCTTGCGGCTGCTCCAGGTGCGCATCTTTCTCAAGATGCACCCATACCGTTGGGACGTTTTCAAGCCCATAGGTGCTGGAGTGATCAGCGCAGCACTGGCCGCTGCTTTCCTCTACCTGCTCAACCATAGCTCTTTCAAATTACACATTCTGCTAGGACATGCCATATTGTCGGCGCAGCTATTATTGATCCCAATTTTCTTAGCCGGCTATGTCGGGCTACTGGTGCTCTTTAAAGGTGGCCCCGAAGACGAAATTGTGCTGAAATCGCTGCGTCATAAGTTCAAGTTTTTGCGCGGCAACAAGCAACGTAGAAAGAAGGAGTAGAGTATGCGTACAGTCATCTTTGGTGTTGATGGACTCACATTTCGCGTCCTGCACCCGCTCATGGTGCGGGGCGAACTACCGAACTTTCAGAAAATAACCCAACAGGGTTGTGAGGCGATACTCAAGTCGCAATACCCTCCCCTTACTCCTCCCGCGTGGACTTCCATCTCGACAGGTTTGAAACCTGCCAGCCATGGCGTCTACGACTTCTGGACATACGAGGATGGCCAGGGGAACGGTGCCAACCGCAAGGCCCACGTTCTCACCCGCCGCAAAGGCGGAAAAGCCATCTGGAATATTCTGAGCGAATATGGCAAACAGGTGCTGGTAATTAACATCCCCACCACCTACCCACCGGAGGCCGTTAATGGCATTATGGTGAGTGGCTACACCACGCCAGGTGCCGAGGTTGATTTTACCTATCCCGCATCTTTTAAAGATGAGCTATTGCGGGTCGTGCCCAACTATCAAATCGACCTCGAAGTCGTCTTCCGCGAGCGATTGAACACGGCAGGCAAAGTAGGGCCGCTGACAGACTCCGTCTTACGCATGACGGAAGAGCGCATCAAGCTTATCATGTACATGCTGAAAGAAAAACCCTGGGACTTCTGTTATCTCGCTTTCATCGGCTCGGACCGCTTACAACACCCATTCTGGGAAGAGGTGAGCACTCTTCACCCTCGCACCAATCAGTATTTCCGTATGCTCGATGATGCTCTTGGGCGCATCTTAGACCTGCTCGAACCTGAAGACAGTCTCGTGGTCGTATCCGATCACGGTTTTTGTGGGCATAGCTCATACTTCGATATCAATGAATACCTTTATAGCAAGGGCCTGCTCTTTTTCGCCGATGAGTCCTTTGAGCGCAATCGCCAAAAGGCAAACCGCGGCGCACAATTGAGACAGCTGGCATCACGGCTGGGGGTACGCTCAATAGGTCGCAAGATCAAACGTACACTGAAAACCGCCGGTCTCTGGAAAGCTTCAGATTTTGCCCCCGATGGTCTGGAGCATCCCACACTTGAAAATATCGACTGGGACAAAACATTGGCGTATGTCCCCTCGCTTTCTGGCATGCCAGGTGGCTACGCGGACATTTTCCTGAGCCCTCAGATCACTGAGGAACAGGTGGCCGAACTCTGCGCTGACCTCAAGCGACAGGTCGACCCGAAGAATGGCAAACCACTGATCGATGCCATTTACACAAACGAAGTCTATGGCACAGGGCCTTACGCGCTCAGCGAGCCACACCTGCTGCTGCTTCCTAATGAAGGCATCACCTTCCGCCTGGAGTTGGGGAATACGCGGCTGTGGGAAGACCTTGGTAAATCCTTCGGGGCGCATCACAAAGATGGCGTGCTCTATGCCTATGGTGGCCCCTTCAAGCAAGGCTACAAGGCCGCACATACTGAAATTTACGACATCGTGCCCACGCTGCTCAGAGCCATGGAATTGCCGTTGCCCCATGCGTTCGACGGTCGTGTCCTGGACGAGTTGTTTGTAGAGAAACCGCAGCCAGAACTGCCTGCGCCAGCCGAAGGTGGCCTTGCCCGCCGCAAGCTCAAAAAGTTGCAAGAAGTATAACTTTGTTGCGGTGAGTTGTGCAGCCGCAGGCTGCACAACTCACCGCAACAAAGAAATCTATAGAAGGAGACAAATATGCGCTCAGTCATCTTTGGCATCGATGGACTGACATTTCGCATCCTGCACCCACTCATGGAACGGGGAGAACTGCCCAACTTCCAGAAAGTAGCACAGGGAGGCTGTGAAGCCATACTCGAATCGAAGTATCCACCTCTCACACCTCCTGCATGGACCTCCCTTTCGACAGGCTTAAAACCAGCCCGCCACGGTGTCTATGATTACTGGGTCTATGGGGACGAGGAGCATCGCGGCGTTACTCGGAGTGTCCATGTGCAGACACGCCGTCGAGGAGAGAAAGCCATCTGGAACATACTCAGTGAATATGGCAAACAGGTACTGGTGCTCAACGTTCCGGCAACTTACCCACCAGAGACGGTCAATGGTTTTATGGCAAGCGGCTATTTGACACCCGGTACGGATGTCGATTTTACCTATCCGACCAGTTTCAAAGAGGAACTGTTTCGGGTCGCCCCCCATTATCAGCTGGTGCCAGGTAGTGAGTACGAAAGCTTTAGACTGAGACTACAGGTAAGGCAGATGGTTGATATCCTCTTGCGCATAACAGAGCAGCGTACCAAACTCATCATGCATATGCTCAAGGAAAAACCCTGGGACTTCTGCTACCTGGTCTACGTATGTGGAGACCGGCTGCAACATCAATTATGGGAAGAAGCCACTGCCCTGGACACACGCACCAACGAGTATTACAAGATGGTAGATGATGCCCTGGGACAGGTTTTAGAACTGCTGGGGCCAGAGGATACGCTCTTTGTTGTCTCTGACCACGGATTTCGAGGGCACAACAGCTACTTTGATATCAACGAATATCTTTGTAGTAAAGGGCTGCTCACCCTGGGTGAGAGCGTTATGGCAGACCGCCGCAAGGCAAACCGCGCCAGTACGTTGAGACGGGTGGCGACGAAAGTGGGCCTGCGTGGTGTGGCAAGGAAGATTAAAAGATCGCTCAAAGCTTCAGGTGTCTGGGAAGACAACGGTTCAGACCCGACTCGTCCACTGCTCGACGATATCAATTGGGAGAAGACGCTCGCCTATGTCCCTTCGTTTTCTGGCACGCAAGGTGGCTATGCCGACATCCTCTTGAGTCCCGACATGACCGGCGAAGAGAAAGCCGCGCTCTGTGAGGATCTCAAAAGCCAGCGAGACCCCAAAAATGGCAAACCCCTGATCGACGCTGTCTTCACCGAGGAGGTCTTTGGAAGCGGACCTTTTGCCCCTCGCGAACCGCATCTGCTGCTCCTGGCACAGGATGGCGTGACCTTTCGCATGCATCTGGGCAACGAGCGCATTTGGGAGGATATCGGTAAAACTTTTGGCTCGCACCACAAGGATGGCATCTTCTATGCCTATGGTGGCCCCTTCAAGCAAGGGTTCAAAGCTCCCAATGCGGAAGTTTATGACCTGGTTCCAACACTCTTACAGAGTATGGGCTTGCCCTTGCCCTACGCCTTCGATGGCCGTGTCCTGGACGAATTGTTTGTAGAGAAGCCGCAACCAGAGCTGCCCGCGACAACGGAAGGTGGCCTGGCTCGCCGCAAGCTCAAAAAGATGCAAGAAGTATAACTTTGTTGCTGTGAGGTGTACAGCCGCAGGCTGCACACCTCACAGCAACAAAAAAACTAGAGAAGGAGACAAAACATGCGCTCAGTCATCTTTGGAGCTGATGGCCTGACATTTCGTATCTTGCATCCCCTTATGCAGCGGGGAGAACTTCCCAATTTCCAGAAATTAGCTCAGGAAGGCTGCGAGGGCATACTTGAATCGAAGTATCCACCCCTCACTCCCCCCGCCTGGATTTCGCTCTCAACTGGTTTGAAACCAGCACGCCATGGTGTCTATGACTTCTGGGAGTATGAAGAGCAGCCAGAACAGGGCTCCGCACGTAAAGCGAATGTGCTGACGCGGCGCAAAGGGGGAAAAGCCATCTGGAACATTCTCAGCGAGTATGGCAAGCAAGTGCTCGTGGTCAATGTACCCATGACCTACCCGCCAGAGGCCGTCAACGGCATTATGGTCAGCGGATATATGACTCCTGGTAGTGAAGTAGATTTTACCTATCCGCAGGATTTCAAAGCAGAACTTTTCCGAGCGGTACCCGATTACCTGATTGATCTAGAGAATCAAGATGTCTTCGGCGGTAAGAAGAACGAGCATGGCGCGAAGCTCATCGATACCGTGCTGCGTATGACAGAGCGTCGCATTGAGCTACTCAAGTACCTCTTAAAAGAGAAACCCTGGGATTTCTGCTATGTTGCTTTTGTAGGGCCAGACCGTTTGCAGCACTCATTATGGGACGAAATCACCTCGCTTGAGCCGAGGGCCATAGAGTACTACAAACTGCTCGACCAGGCTCTTGGATTGCTTCTTGAGCAACTGGGGCCGGACGATACTCTTTTTGTTGTCTCCGACCATGGGTTTCATGGGGCCAGCCGCTTATTCGACATCAATGAATACCTGTATAGCAAAAAGTTGCTGGTTCTCAATTCCAACGATCAGCGCAGCCAGGCTCTGCGCACCGCCCGCATGAAACTCCTGCTCAGGCAAACGGGCTTGCTCGCACTCGCTCGTAAATTAAAGCGCGTGCTCAAGAAATCCGGCGTGATGAAGGGTAAAGGCCTCAGTGTCTATAAGCCACTGCTGAACGACATTGATTGGGAGCGCACCATGGCTTATGTGCCTTCTCACTCAGGCTTCCCAAGTGGTTTTGCCAACATTTTCTTACATCCTGATATGAGTGCGCAACGTATCCAGGCACTCTGCGAAGACCTCAAACGCCAGGTCGATCCAAAAACCGCTAAATCGTTAGTCGATGCCATCTACACGACAGAGGCCTTTGGGGAGGGTCCATATGCCCCTGGTGAGCCGCACCTGTTGGTGCTGCCAAATGAAGGTATCACCTTCCGTATGAATCTCGGCAATCAATGGTTCTGGGACGATGCCACCAACGCCAGGGATGCGAATAAACGCTTCGGAGTCCACCACAAGGATGGCGTGCTCTACGCCTATGGCGGAGGCATTAAGCAGGGTTTCAACGCGCCAAATACAGAGGTCTACGACCTGGTGCCAACGGTCTTGCGCAGTATGGGCCTGCCCCTGCCCCATGCCTTTGATGGGCGGATCATAGAAGAACTATTCGTTGAACACAAACAAGCTGAACCCGCTTCGACGACTGCCGGCAAAAGTGCTGAAGGTGGCCTGGCAAGACGCAAGCTCCAGAAACTGCTAGAAGTATAGCAGTTCGCCGGAAAATGGCAAAACTGTGGGCGTCCGACTGAGTCGGACGCCCACAGTTTTGCCATTTTCCGGCGAACATTTATGCTAAATGGTATTTAGTGAGGTGTAAAGGCGTAGATATGCCCGCCAAAATCGGCCACGTAGACCACACCATTCAAAACCGTCACAGACGTTTTATTAAGCCCGGTTGTGGTAAATGAAAACAGAACGTTCCCGTTGCTCTGATCTCTCACCTCGAATATATGTCCCTGCGTATCATATAGCAGTCCATTCGCGGTAATAACCGAACCCGCGAAGGGATTTGCCGTACTAACCCGCCAGAGTTGTGTCCCCGAAGTAGCATCGAACGCCCCAATAGAGCCTGGAAAGCTCGTTCCATTGATGGTAGCAATGGCAGTCGGAATGAAAAGCACACCGTTCACATACGCACTGGAAGCGATACTGCCTTGAACCCCGCCCCGCGTTCCTGTGGGATTACCAAGCTGCTGTTGCCAGACAGGACCGGCACTCACATTGGCCTCATCAAAGACATAATAAATAGCGTTCTTGTTAATACAGCCGAAGTAGGTTTTGCCAGAAGGCCCAGGAAAAAGTGTAGGAGTGGAACCCCAATCTGCGTCACCGATACGCTGTGCTTTTGGCACCTGCCAGAATTGCTTCACGGCCAGGGTATTCCAGTCCAGTGTTACAACAGAAGCAGTCATGGGAGGGATAGGCTTTGTTTGAGGAACTGACCCTGTCGTGACAATAACGGTACCCGTCGCAGCATCGATGGTAGGCGTTGACCAGATGCCGCCGCCAAGTCTTCCAGAAGGTACAATATCTGCATTGGCATCGATGTTTCCTGTCGTTTCATTCAATGCGTAAAGTTCGCCTTGTGTCAGCGGATTATCACAGAGAGAGGAGACACCAACATAGACATTCCCATTGGCAACGGCCGCTGAACCCCACAAATGGTCGTTAAGCGTACCTGAAGTTCCCAGGAGCTTTTGCCAGACGAGAAGTCCTGTGTCGGCATTCAAGGCATACATATAGGGTCCAGAGCCAATAAAAACCATGCCATTATCCACTGCTGCCGCTCCCGACGGTCCGCCTCGTGCGGTGCATGTGCTTGAAACCCAAATACCTAAATTTTGCTTCCACTTCAAGCTTCCATCAGCCGCATTAATGGCATATTCGTAGCCATCCCACGCCCCTACATAGATTACTCCGTTGACTATTACCGGTTCCGACGCCGTGTTAGCATGTATATGATACAACAGGCTAGAGGTAAGCGTAGAAGCATTCCCCGGGCCAATGGTTGTCTCATACGGATTATTCCCCTGGTGTTGATCGCTAAACATGTAACGGGGCCAATCCACAATCGTGAAAGGTATGTTCTGTTTTATTGCAGGAGGCGAGGCATAGCTGTTCGAATGGAAAAAGAGCAGCAGTACTGCACTCACCGTCAATAATGCTAGAAAAGTGAATAATGCATGTTTACGAGTGTAGCGATACACAGAATATCCTCCATCTTTCACCTATGGTATGTCCAATTATCTTATCATTCGCGCTTATCAAGCAATGTACCCTTCGGATTCTGTCTGACACATCACGTTTCTAAATATTCTTATGTGCTGTAGAATCAACAGTAAACTACCATTTCCTCATTACAATGTAAATAGGCAAAATACTGACATATCTGGGGAGCGCGTGAAAATGTTCACATTACCTAGGCGTTTTACCTATTTTTATTTCACCTGCTTATACAGTAATATACTTATGCTGGTTCAAATGAGTTTTTGTACCAATCTTTCGTATAGCGAATATAGAGCGTGCGAAATGAAATCTAATGTTATGCATTTTGTAACTATTCCAGTGTTCTGGTCTCTTTTCTTCCGCCCAGGCTGGCAGAACCCGGTTCTGCCGACAAAAATCTATCACATACATCGGAGAATTGAAATGAGAGAATTGAAATGGCTTCCCCGTAGGTCAGGTTTATGGCCATCCCTGGATATCAGGATACTGTTTGGCCTATTCCTGGTACTGAGCGTATTTGGGACTACCTGGAGTTTCATGCCTCATACGCTGCCCAAAGCCCACGCGAACGGCTCCAATCCTATCAAGCACATTGTGTTTATCATCAAGGAAAACCATTCCTTTGATAACTATTTTGGGAGATTTCCCGGCGTCAATGGAGTAACCAGCGGGCTTGTCAAAGTCAATGGAGTTGACCAGCCAATCACCCTCACGCCGATCATCGATCAATCCCCAGATTATTGTCACGTCTGGAAGTGCCATATTCAGGACTATGATAATGGGGCCATGGATCACTTCAACGCGGTGGGTGCGT
>WNFB01004510.1_pt1 | contig 20170 bp, 11 predicted proteins | sample 5400501 | NCBI WGS metagenome assembly WNFB01 (sample SAMN13153341, study PRJNA577476) | soil metagenome | isolation source: 200 cm saprolite under Douglas fir tree site 2 hole 1 | place: USA:California | collected 2015-04-18 | reverse complement strand
CCAAGATCCATGAAACCTTGGTGCGGTGCGCCGTCGAAGGTCTTGTACTGGCCAACGATGTCCCCGGCATCGTTGATTCCGTTATCGTGGGTGCAACAGCCGAGCGCAGCAGGGACGTTAACGGTGCTAAAAGTGCCCCCAACGTTGAGGAAGCCGTTGCCTGGGCCGTTCATCCGATAAACGCCCACAATGTTGCCCGAGTTGTTGATTTTGTTCGCAGTGGTGTGGTCGACTCCACTGGCTGGATAATCGAGAGTAGTGAAGACGCCCCCGTTGCCCACATACGCATGCACGCCCTCAAATACGTGCCCGCCTTCTGGCGAATTCAGATTGAAGGCACCTACAATCTGCCCGAGATTGTTAATGCCTAGGGCCTCCGAAGACGCGGTATCAAGGGGATCATCGACCGTGGTGAAAGTGCCCCCGGAATAAAGAAAGCCGTGCCTGCTTCCATCTGGAAGCGCGTAGCCGCCCACGATCTGGCCGAGATTGTTAATGCCGGCGGCGCCCGTTTCGACAGCGCCGGGGAAATCGATGGTGGTGTACGTGCGACTCTGCGCCAGAGCCAGCTTGGCTGGACTTAACCCTAGCGTGAGCGCAATCACGAACAACGCAACGCGATTTTTCATTTCAATCACCTTTCTCCTCTTGCTGGCGTCAGACCTCTATAGGTGCCAGAATCCGGCTGAACTCAACTACTGCTGGCTGGGTTTAATGGCACATTTCTTTTCATGCCGAATGCGGAAAACAACACCAGCGCCCCGCCGCCTGAAAGCGCACGGCAACCGCCGAGCATCTGACTGACTAGCTGGGAAACTGTTTTCTTTATGGAGTGTGTGAGAATGCCGAAATGTATCGAGAAAATTAGAGCATCTGTGCTGGCTGGGAGTTGACTCTCAGAATCGCAGCCACTTGCATACATTTTGTTGCAATCCCAGTCCCACGGAACCGTTCCGAGTTACAATTCCCTCCGTTCCCCGAGGAAAGCTGGGAGAGCCCCCAAATGATCGAGGAGCAGGTGCCTGGGGCGGCCGATGTTGAGCTGGTCGCAAGCATCCAGAGCGGCCATTCCGGAGCCGAAACGGCGCTATATGAGAAGTACGCCGCGAGGGTATATTACCTGGCGCTCCGGGAATCGCGCTTGCCTCACGACGCTGAAGATGTGCGCGCGGAAACTTTCCTGCGGGTTCTTCAAGCCATCCGCGGAAACCACTTGCGCTCAGCAGCGTCGCTCGGTTCGTTCATTCTTGGCACGACCCGCAACGTCCTGCATGAACTGTTTCTGCGCCGACGCCAAGCGGGTAACTCGACCCAGCCCGAAAACGCCGAACTGCCGACCCGGCCACACGAAGAGCTCCTTCTGGATTCGGAGGTACAGCGCGCCATCGAACGAACCATCGTGCGCCTGAAGCCGCGGGAGCGTGACCTGCTACGCTTGCATTATTACGAGGAATTGCCCACCCACGAGATCGCGCGACGCGTGGGCATCGCCCCGGAACGCGTGCGCCTGGTGAAGTCCCGTGCCCTCAAACATTTTCGCGAAGTTTACAAGCGCTTGGATCAGGCTACCACACAGAAAAATCTTGATACAAAACGTAGGTGAGAGACCACTTTTATATGATGCATCAGCAAATCGAAGACGAAGAGATTATCGAGCGATACCTCCGCAACCAGCTAACGCCCGAAGAGCGACGAACTTTCGAGGAGCATTACTTCACCTGCGAAGAATGCTTCGAGAAGCTAGAGGCCACCGAGCGATTCATCGCCGGAATGCGCGACGCCGGCAGCCGAGGCCTCCTAGGCAGCGGTGTCAGCGAGGTCGCTTCGAGACGCGGCTGGCGCACCTGGATGCTTCCCACGGTGGCGGCTAGTGCGTTCGCCGTGGTTGTGTTCGCCGCCGTAACGGGATGGGTGTTGTTCCTCCGGATGCCCAAACTGCGCCAACAACTCAATCAAAGTGCAGCAAATCTGCGCGCTGAGCAAGCGGCGCGCGCCGACCTCGAGCAACAAATTGCGAACATCAATCAAGGCGAAGCAAATCTGCCCTTGGTTATGCTTCAGGCAACCCGCGATGTGCAGGCCGCGCCGGCCGAGGTGACCGTTCCTTCCGGAGCGAAGCACCTGGTTCTTTGGGTTGAGGTGCCGGCTGGAAGATTCCGCTATTTTAGCCTTCAGGTGGACACCGCAGACAACCGCGAGGTTGAAAAGCTCGAAAACTTGAGGCGCAACTCGTATGGGGCGCTGGCGGTCAGCTTACCCACCCAGGTGTTGCAACCCGGAGAATATCGGATTAGACTCACCAGCCAAGAACCGTCCCCTGCTTCCCTGCTTGGGGAATATCGGATAAGGATTCGCAGACCCTAAATACGAAGTGGCTTTTCTATGATCGTTGGGCCTCGCAATCGCATTGCCCTACTGCTCTGCTGCAGTGCACTCCTCACCACTTGTCCGCCGAGGATCTCGGCACAGCAGGCCCCTACCGCGTCCCTTCAAGCGCAACCCCAGTCTGGTGCCTCACCTGATACTGGAGGGCAAATCGACCAACTTCTGAAAAAAGCCAACGAGCAGATGAACGCGCAAGGACACATGAAGGAGGCCGAGGAGACCGCAAAACAGGCCCTAGATCTCAGTCAAAAAATTGGCGACAAGCAGCGCATCTTGCAGTCGATGCAATACCTCGGCTCCGCTTATTACTACGTGGGCCGAATGCAGGAATCCCTGGAGATCTGCGAACAGGCGGTTACCCTTGCGCGAGAAACCGGAAACCGCAAGGCTCTGAGCCGGACACTCAACAATATCGCCACGGTGCTACGCGACCTTGGCCGCTACGAGGATTCCCTCAACTACTACAATCAGGTTGTCGCTCTGGGCCGCGAGCTAAAAGACCTTCCCATGCAGTGGACCGCCGAGAGGAACATCGGCGTGCTTTACATGCAGATGGGAGAAACGGAGAAAGCGGAGGGGCCGCTGAAGGAGTCGCTAAGGATTTCGCATGAACTCAAGGATGAGGCCGGGAAGAGCTTAGTCAGAAATGTCGCTAAGGTGACGCAGGAGGCCAGCCTGCTAACACTGGGATTGTGGGAGGCGAGCCGCGAGCAGTATGCTGCGGCACTGGGCTACTACGAGCAGAGTCTAGCAACCAAGCCGGAAAATCTGGCCTTTACGGCCGAGTTGCTAACCGACATGGCCGAGGCTCACGAGAAACTCCATGAGTCGCAGAAGTCCGTCGAACTTCTCCAGCAAGCGCTCAAGATCCAAGAATCCACGGGCACGGGAATCAATGGCACCACACTAAGCGATCTGGGATACAGCCAGGAATCGCTTGGCCAGTTGAAGGAAGCGCTCGCAACGCAAGAACGAGCACTGGCCCTGGTTCGGCAGCTCGGAGGCAATCCGCAGTGGGAATGGCAAGGTGAGAGCCGAATTGCTCACGTCCAACGCGCGCTCGGTGATAACGAAAAAGCCTTGGAGCACTACGAGAATTCCATCGGGGAGCTGGAACACCTCCGCACCGGTGCCCTCAACACCGAATCAGGCCGCGCGGACATTTTTGCAAAAAGCCGGGCGGCTTATGCCGAAACCGCTGACTTACTGGTTGACTTGCATCGCGAAGCCGAGGCCCTGGAAATGGCCGAACGCGGGCAGGCGCGGGCTTTCTTAGATATGCTGGCGCTCTCTCGAACTGGTCTGGGGGACGAGCTGACTCCCGAGCAGCGCAGGCGCGAGGACGCGATACTGGCGCGCATTTCCGCTGTCCAAAAGGATCTATGGAAAGAAAACATCCCTGCGGATGAGGAGAAAAAACACAAAGCGGAGCTAACCTCGGCCGAGGACGACCTCGAAGCGTTTCACCTGGAAGTGCGCCACGCCAATCCACACTACGCCAGCATCCGCTACCCCGAGCCAATCACCCTCAGCCGTATCCAGGACGAGTTGCTCGACGAACAAGCAGCTCTCGTGGAATTTCTTCTGGGTGAAAAACGGTCGCTTGTCTGGGTTGTTGCCAAGAGCAAGCTGATAACTGGGGTTCTGCCCCCGCGCAAAGAGATTGAAGAGCAAGTTGCTGCCTACCGCAAGGCGCTGACGGAAAAAGCCCAAGCGCTTACGCTTCGTCGATCGCTTACTGACGTGAATCGACTGGGCGAAAAAATGTACGCCTCGCTCCTTCAGCCAGTGGAGGGCGCCCTCACGTTCAGCCGTAAGCTGATTATCGTCCCAGACGGGGCACTCCACTACCTTCCGTTCGACACGTTGATCCGCGGCCCACGCCAGGGTGCGTCCGGCGAAAGTCACTCGGCCTATTTGGTGGAAAAGTTCTCGACGGTTTACGCTCCGTCCGCGTCCGCTCTTGTAACGGTTCGCGCGATAAACCAGCAAGCTGCGGCACCGCCGAGGGTGCTTCTGGCATTCGGTGATCCCATAGTGCCGCCTTCTTCCGAGCAGAAAACAGCCACGGACGATGCCACCCGGACGGCGCTTCCGGGACTGCACACTCCAGTTACAGACGAATACGCGGAACGTGGTTTTTCTTTTACTCGGCTTCCCTATACGCGCGATGAAGTGCTTGGAATCAGCAAGCTCTACCCCGCTGCACAACGTCAAATTTATCTGGGGGATCAAGCGCGCGAAGAAACAGTCAAGAGCGAGAAGCTGGATCAATTCCGCTATATCCATTTCGCGAGCCACGGTTTCATTGATGAGTCCAAGCCAGGCCGTTCGGGCATCCTGCTCTCACACGATGCTCATTCTGCGGAGGATGGTGTCTTGCAGATGGGCGAGATTATGCGCCTCAAACTAAACGCGGACTTGGTCACGCTTTCCGCTTGCAACACAGGTCTGGGCAAGCTGGTGAATGGCGAAGGGATCCTGGGTTTGACCCGTGCGTTTTTCTACGCCGGTGCGCGCAACGTCACTGTTAGTCTTTGGAATGTGAACGATTCCTCGACCTCAGCACTGATGAAAGCCTTTTACGAAAATCTCAACCGAGGATTGTCAAAAAGCGCGGCTTTGCGCCAGGCGAAATTGACCCTGTTACGCGGCAAGGAAGCCGCATGGCACCACCCTTACTACTGGGCAGGATTTGTTCTGGTCGGCGAAGGCAAGTGAGGCAAGAGCAGAGTATCGGCTGCGTTTTCGCCTCTGAGTGAACGATTCACACGTCTGCCCGAATTCCGTCGGGACGAATCCGTCCGGCGGCTTGGCTCTCGAAATCTGTGCCCAAAGTTTTTGTGACACTTTAGGGGGTCACCTCAGGAGTAACAGATCAAATTGCGAACAATCCTAGGTCCGTCTTACAGACCTTCAAGGGTGAGCCCGACGCGTTCATTTCATACCTCCGAGATCTCTATGACAAGGACAAAGATTTTCGGGCAGAACTGGACGATCAGTTCAGTTCCATCTCGCAGGAGGAACGGAAGGCCCTCGCGATTCCTGTGGTGTTTAAGGAGAAACCGAATACGAAGCTGGGCATTGTAGGGATGGACCCGTACTTTGAAGCAGCTCAACAGAAAAAGGACGAGGAACACGTGAAGATAGTCGTGTTTGGACACACGCATGAGGCAAAGACCTATCCGCCAGACAAACCCAATCCTGACTATCTGAATACAGGGTGCTGGGTGCAGACGCTCCCCGTAACGAAAGCAAAGACGCTGGACTGGGATCAGCTCAAACTGGACGACCACAATATTTTCCCCCTCAAATTCTCCTGGGTGCTAATCAGTTACAACCAAACCGGGGAACCTCTCGCGGAACTGAAATTTTGGTCCCCAATTGGCTAATGAAGGCATTGCGATTAGGTGCCGGTCGCGACCGCATCTGGACAGGTGAAAAGAGTGAGCCATTGACAGAATTCTTGCGAACAGTAATGTAAAAGTAGCTCTATCTCATAACCAGTCTTCCCTGCTAAGAAGGAGAACGAATTGACTCATTCACTTGTTTGCGTGTGCAGAAGTTTACTGCTCGCTTTGCTCTTCGCGATGCCAACACCGGCCGCCATCGCATCCGCCGATTCACATGCTCGGGCCACGTTAGTTGCTGAAGTCGAAACTGAGCAGGCCTTCCGTAACCAGATACGCCGGCTCGTTGAAGTGGGTTACCCGAAGACTCTTGGCATGACCACCGAACAATTCCGTCTTATGCTAGAACCATTGTCAAAGCTAATTAACGTTGGAGTTAGAAAGACCGACAAGAACAACTTGCCTTTTCTGATCGTGATTCCTGGATCTCTTATGAAAATCGGGACTCAATTCGATCTTATTGAATTTGAAAATGGCAAACGAGGTTCCGCAACCTATCGGGAAATTGATGAGATTAGAGATGCATTTCTGACCCCAGAGCAGCCCTATCTTATATTTGATATCGATCTTGGGATCGGTTCAAAGAAGATTTACCGCTACAATTCTGTGCGAGCCGCAAGAGAACTATTGTCCAGGAATGGTCGTCGTGGTTTGACTCTGGCCGAGGCGATTGCACTTGCGACTCAATATCCCAAGATAGTATCGAAGCAAACGATCTATGCGACTGCGTCTTTCTGGCGATACGATAATACTGAAGCTATTCCTAGGATTGGCAGTACATTCGGATACCCCTTCCTGACGTACTTGTTTGCGGACTATTTTGGGCAGGGCCCACTGCCAGCTTCATGTCGTGGAATCGGCCACGAGATGTAAGTTATTTCTCCCAATCGATATCATTTACGAGGTTCCGAGAAAATCTGTCGAAAGATCCCCCCGACGAGAATTCCAATCACCGTTCAACTTCTCTTTTTTGTGCAAGGCGGCATTTCGCGCCCAATCTTCGAGCCCGAAACTATGGGGCTGCTTACTTGCGGCCCCTATTTGTTTCTGGCTACATCAAGCTCAGCGGGGAATTAAGCGCTTCTGTGGGTCGTCACCGCAAAAAGTACAAAATTGTTGCTGCTCTGGCCTAACAACTACCTAAGACTCACCCGCAGACTGCCAGGCGTTCGCAAAATATTGAAGAGTGAGGACTACCAGATGTCGACATTCGCCTTCGACGCAACTGCGCTCGGCTTTGCCTATTTGAGCTAATACACAAATATATTATACATGTCGTGAGAGGAGAAAAAGTAGTCGTTTGGATCCAACATGAATTTTTCAAGGGGCGTTAAGGGGGCACTAAGAATTCCCTCTCTTTCCTTTCAATACCTTAGAAGGCCGGGCTGCGCCGCAAAACTCCTTTGTTTCCATATAGCTGGCGGATTCGAACCCCATCGGCTCCACCAACTTACTTACTTCTTTTCAATCCGATAGCAAGATTTCTAAGGGGGCATTAAGGGGCGCTAAGCCACGCTCGAACGTAATCACCTTTCAATGGCTTGAGCGGACGTGGGTTAATTCCGAGTTGGCCGTAATCCGTCTAGGATCGATGCCACGTGCGGAGATCACTTCCCACAAGCCGACTTCCCGGGACTTATCCGCACGATGCCCAACTGGATTACTTCCGAATCGCCGACAAACCGCTCGTTTCCCCGTTGCCTAAGGAGATAGCCGCTTTTCTCCTGGATTGCCCATAGATTTCCGATGTTTCGCTTCAAGCAAAGCAGCTTGAGCGACCGCGAAATATTCCTCCCGCCGTTTGCCAATCCTACGCATAGGACGTCGCACGGCAGAGTCCAGCTCACGATAGCTTGTCGAAAAAGAGATACACGGCGGCAATCCGGCCGTCTCGTACAATGATGAAATCAGTCCCGGCGTAAGCTGGTGCCTCACCAGGGCGGCCCGATACCCATCGGATCCTCCCGCCATTGCCCAACTCCTCGGGCCCGGCGGCAACTGCTGATCGAGAGTTTCATATTGGCACTCGGCGGCGCGCTCGCCGGTTGTCTGCTCGCCTATGCCGGCATCAAACTCCTGGTGACTTTCATTCCTCAGGATACAATTCCACACGAGGCCGTCATTGGGCTGAATCTCAGTGTCCTTGCCTTTTGCGTTGCTGTCTCGATCCTTACTGCCGTGCTGGCCGGACTGGCTCCGGCGCTGCAGACTGCCAAGCTCGACATTGTCGAGCGTCTGAAGGATACCGCCGGCACTCTGAGCGTCGGATTCCGGCGCGGCAAACTGCGCAGCGCGCTCGTCGTGGTCGAGGTTGCATTGTCACTCGTTCTGCTGGCAGGCGCGGGGCTGCTCATGCGCAGTTTCGTTGCCTTGCAGGAAGTCGATCTTGGCCTGAGGCCCGATCACCTTCTGGTAGCTCGGCTTCCCTTGCCGCGCGGACAATACACCACCGCCGCGGCCAAGCAACAGTTCTTCCGCTCGCTCCTGGCGCGCGTTTCAGCTTTGCCCGGAGTTGTGTCCGCGACCGAGACGAGTACGCTGCCGCCTTACGGTGGTATCGGCACTGAAATTGAAATCCGAGGCAAGACGCACAGCGAAAAATGGGAGAGCATCTTTCAGCTCGTGAGCGAAGGATATTTTCGCACGCTGGGCATCCGCCAGCTACGCGGACGCACTCTCTCGGAAGTGGAGGTAAACGATGCCCGCAAGGTCGCGGTCATTAATCAGACGTTGGCAAGGAAATATTTTGGACGGGAGGATCCAATCGGGCGAAGCCTCACGCTGAAGATGCTTGCCACTGAGATCACGCCTCCGGTCACCGATCCGGTATTCGAAATCGTGGGCATCGTTGCCGACGCAAAGAATCAGGGTATTCAAGAACCGCCGCGTCCTGAAATATTCATTCCGTACACCATTACCGGATCGTTTGAGCGCGGAATCCTGGTCAGGACCGCGCGTGATCCCCTGGCGATGCTCGACACCCTGCGCAAGGAAATTTGGGCGGTGGATCGCAACGTGGCGCTCACAATGACTGGAAGTCTGGAGGACTATCTCAAGCGCTTTACCTATGCCGAGCCGCGCTTCAGTCTGATCCTGCTGGGGGTATTCGCGGGAATTGGACTGGTACTCGTCGCGCTCGGTGTCTATAGCCTGATTGCATATACAGTTTCGCGCCAAACGCGCGAGATCGGGATTCGCATGTCGCTTGGCGCCACGCGCCGGCAAGTTCATCGCATGGTGCTGCGCATGGGTTTGCAACTCATCGCACAGGGCGCAGTGGCGGGACTGCTCCTGAGCTTTGGGGTCACTCGCGTACTGGCCCATCAACTCTGGAGCGTCTCACCGCACGATCCCATCACGCTGGCGGCGGCGGTCGCCCTTATGGGCTTGGCAGGGCTCGCAGCATGCTACTTCCCCGCCCGACGTGCAACGCAAGTCGATCCCATTGTGGCATTAAGGTACGAGAAAAGCTGCGTCTTTTGCGGCTGGTGTCCGAGGGTGCAGGAAGGATGCAAAATTCGCCGTACATTCCTTCCTCGCTCTTGATTAGCCCTGGCCAAATCGTCTGAGCCGCTGGGCAGGAACTGTGGCAAGCTGGCCACAAGTTCACGAAGAAAAGTTCTAAAATCGTCCCCTTGGGCGCGCCACTTAATCTTGGAAATTCAATTAGTTGGCGAAACGGTCTCTACTGTACTGCTACTTTCTTGGGCGTTTTTTTGGGAACACTCGCTCCTTAAGCAGGTTCACTGCCTCTCTCTAAACGATCACACTTGCGCGCGTGTAGACTTCGAGAGTTGTCGCCATGTGAGAATGCCCGCGTGCGGAGATTGGCTTCAATCCGTGCCTGCAAGACCGGTTCTGAACTTTGGTGTAGTCTTGCTTTTTTTTGCGCTGCCTGCCTGGGTGCCTTGATCGACGGCCCGCGTGGACTCCCGGACAACAAGCTCCGGCTCGACCGTGATTTGTTTCCGGAATCGTTCCGATCCGTTGAGTTGGTTCAGAACGCATTGCGCCGCGATTCTGCCCATGTTCGACAAAGGCTGACGAATGGTCGTGAGCCTAGGGTTGTTGAACGCCGCTACCTTGATGTCATCAAAGCCGATCACGGAGACATCTCCCGGAACACTGAGACCAAGATCTTGAAGCGCGCGAATGGCCCCGATGGCCGAAGTATCATTGAAGGCCACAAGGGCCGTGAACGTTCTTCCACCCGACAGCAGTTGCTGCATCGCCGGGTACCCCAGCTCGGGTGAAGTAATGTCCCGTTCGAGTTGCACGGTTGTCTCCGGTCGGATCTCAATTCCAATTTCGCGCGCCACAGCGATGATGTTTTCCCAGCGTTCCTCGGAATCCGAGCTGAAGGATTGCCCTTTCATAAAGGCAATCTGCCGGTGCCCCAGCGAATGCAAGTGCGTCAGGCTAAGCTCCGCGGCGAAGCGATGATCGAGCACGACATTCGTAACGTTTGGTATCTGACGATGTCCGGCGACCGCGACCATAGGAACGGAAAACCCATGCTCAAGCGCCGTATCGATGGCGATGAGCGCGTCAGCGCCACGGCTAAGTAGCATCCGACCGTATTCTTCCACCAGATTTTTGCGGTGCCGGTGGTGCGCTGTGAAGTAGAAGTATCCCGCCTCCATCAGATGATCGCCAATGCCACTCATCACCTGCGTGTGGTAGCCATCACCGAGCTCGGGAACGAGAATTCCGATGGTTAGCGTGCGCCGGCTGCGGAGGGATCGAGCCAACAAGCTTGGCCGATAGTTCAGCTGCTTCGCAGCGGCCTTGATGCGGTCCCTCGTGGCCTGGGGAATGGAGCGACCCGGAACGTCGTTTAGAACAACGGAAACAGTCGCGGGATTCAATCCCAAATGCTCCGCAAGCTTTTTCAGACCGATGCGGTCTTTTCTGGCTGGTGATTTCTTTCCCAAGTCGTGCTTCTTCCTGTCCAGGCGGCCACGTGTTCACCTTGGCCAGAGGAACGTGCCTCCTCGCAAACACGCATTCCGGGAACGCGAGATTTCTACTTGGTTTGAGTACAAAGGCGCATGCGATTGTGCTCTTGCGGTCCTTTTGCCGAGTTCATCCTAACGCAAAGCCCCGGATTCTTGTAAAGTGACGGCAGATTTTTCCCGATTTTTTCGATGCGAGATACACGTAAACACCCGCGCAAAACTCAAAGCGCCAGGCGCCACGGGGCCGGATATTACCATTGAAGTGTTGTGATGGATCCTGGGTCCAGAGTCAGGTCCAGTGCTTGCGTTCCCGCTTGGCATTGAACGTTCTGCCCTCCGCCCTGATTGGTGAGCACCAGCACATGACTTCCATCGGGATTCTCAAAGGCCACGTGATCAATATCGGACAGCGTTCCTTCGGAACCGATCACGCGAGCCCCTCTTTGAACGACTTTCGAATAGTGCGCGAACGCCCAATACTGCCCGCTGCGCGTTACCGCGTGCGTCTTGGAATCTAGTGTCACGACGCCGCCGCAAGAGAATGGCCCGATGTTCGGCCGTCCTAGTTCATCCAGCACCAAGTTCCATCCCACGATGCATTGTGCCCAGTTCCGCAGGATGCCCGCGAAGGTATGCGACCATTTTGCCCAGTCCGTGGCGTAGTCCAGATGTTTGTAGTCGGGCCCACCCTCGGTCCAGTAGTTGCTTTTTGCGGGGAATGCTTCGTGCACACGGGTCATCGCATCCGGAGTGCCGACGTAGCCATGCCACGCGACGCCTTCGACGTACTTGGAGAGGCCGGGGTCGCTCAATTCATCCATTACCCGGCCCCAGAGATTGTAGTTGTGGTCGAGAATCCAAATCTTCGTGTCCAGCGAAGCTCGCTCCAGCGCTGGCCCCAGATGGTTCTTGACGAACTGGATTTCGTACTCCTGCCCCCACAAAGCGGCAGGCATCCGTCCATCCTGATCGGTGTCGACCTCGTTCTGTATGGTGATCGCCTGAATCTTTACACCGTCCTGGGAATAGCCTTGTAAGAATTTGACAAGGTATTGTGCATAGGCGGACAGATACTTTTTGCGCATCGAGCCCCCCAGCATGGAATCGCCGGCTTTCATCCAGCCCGGTGGGGTCCACGGCGACGAGAAAAGAAACAGGTCCGAATTCACTTTCTGAGCGTCGCGCAAGATTGGGAGGATGTATTCGCGATCATGTTCGAGACTAAATCTTTGCAACTCCGGATCGGGGTCCGGGCTTTCGTCTAAAGTGTACGCGAAACGGGAATAATCGCTCGCGCCAATGCAGGTGCGCCCGACGCAAAGGCGCAATCCGTTTGGTCCCAACAGATCGTTGAGCAGAGCGCCGCGCTTTTGTTCGTCCAGTACGGATAGGAGGTAGCAAGACGCATCGGTAAACGCTGCTCCGAATCCCAGAATTTCCTGATAGTGCTTGGTCGTATCGATGTGGATTCCCGCCGAGCTCTTCGCCGAGACCGTCCGCCATACCGGCAGCTTGATTTCTTCCATCCGGCGGTCCTGGGAAGTGACCCAGGCCCCGGCACGGGCGGGGGGGCTGGGCCAGGAGAACGAAGCGTTGGTGGCGGCTAAAGAAGCGGCAGTGGCAAGCTTCAGGAATTCTCTGCGGCTACTGGGCGGCATTGTGTCCCCTCGAAGTGGAATGAAAGCGTTTGCTTTCGGCGACCGCAATAAGGCTGCTAGGCAAACGATTGTTGAGAGACTAACCGGGATGTGCGCCGGAAGGCAATGGAATTCGGCCTGCCGGCAAGAAACAACAAGACTTGTTGCCGTACTCGTAGAAGAACGATTATCTAAATGCCTTCTATCACATTTTCTTCTTGACAACGACGAGCAGAGGGATTTTAATGCGCTCAGAATTTAGTAGAAACCATTAGGAATTGGCCAAGACAACCGTTTGTCTGTCGGACCTGCGCACCCCCCAGGGGCCGGATTAGGCTGGTGCGTAGGTGCGCTAATGGCTGTCGGGCTGATCGTCCAAGTCGAGGATTGTACAGGGTTAACCCAATGAAACTTGACTCCTCTCGCAGACCGACGCCAGCGGCCAGATCGCTATTCAGGTTCAACCACGGTGAGAGACCAGGCCGCGAATCAACGAAATCTAGTTCAGTGAAGCCGCGAAGTTGAAGAATTTCAGTAAAGCTGCCCGCGTAGGTCTCGGCACGGGCGGTTACACGAAACCAAGAGACCACGGATGTAAAAAAGCTCACGGGGGGAGAGCACCATGAAACCGCATGAAAGCCGCGTATTCTGCCTTAACGCCTCAGGGAAGAAGCACTTAGGACAGATGGGAACCGCGAAACTGAGCTGTCTCCTAATGTTCTTTGTTGCCGCGGCGCTTTACGCGCAGAGCATCAGCAGCACAATCACGGGCGCGGTGGTTGACCCTCAGGGTGCGGTAATTCTGAATGCGAAGATAACGGCAAACAATGTCAGCAAGAATGTCTTGCTTACCGCCAACACGGACGCCCAAGGGCGTTTTGTCTTCGCGCAGATCGAGCCGGGAAGCTACAACATCACGATCGAAGCCCCAGGATTCAAGAAGCTCGAGAAGAGTGGCATCGCGCTTAGTGCCAACACAAATCTCCCGTTAGGCGAATTCAAGCTGCAACTAGGCGCAGTGGCCGAAACCGTTCAAGTGACCGCCGTCGGTCAGCAGCTGCAGATCGAGAGCGGCGACCGCTCCGACACACTAATCAACAAACAGATCAACAACATCGCGCTGAACAGCCGCAGTTACTTGCCCCTGGTGGCCCTGGTTCCGGGAGTGACCACGGCCGCCCCGCAGGGTGGAATCGCGAGCAAAGGAGGCCTCGGCAACATCTCTGTCAACGGCGTGAGGGCAAACGAGAACAACCTCGAGCTCGACGGGCTCAATAACGTGGATACGGGTGCCAATAATTCCCAAAACGCGAGCATCAGCCTCGACTCGGTGGAGGAGTTCCGCATCCTCACGAACGCCTACCAGGCCCAATATGGGCATTCTGCCGGTGCGCAGATTCTGGTCATAACAAAAAGCGGAACGCCGCAATATCATGGCAGCGGCTATTGGTTTCACAGAAACGATTCCTTAAACGCCAGCAATTGGAGCAATGGTCTGACCCGCGGACAACCCTTCAATCCGGGCGTGAATAATCCTGATGGCACCCTGCTGAAGGCAAAGTTCCGGTTAAACGATGCTGGATGGACCTTTGGCGGCCCCGTCCAAATCCCCAAGGTATGGACTGGAATGAAAGATAAGATGTTCTTCTTCGCCAGCCAGGAATATCAGGAGCAGTTGGCGCCGACAGGCAACCACTTTGCGACCGTACCCACCCTTGCGGAACGGAACGGTGATTTTTCGCAGAGTAAAGACAAGAATGGCAATCCTATTACGATCAAGAACCCCTTTGCTGGTGGGGCACCTTTCTCGGGCAACATCATTCCCCAGAACCTGTGGAGCCCTTTCGGCCAGGCTGTCTTAAATCTGTTTCCACCCTGCTGCGTCAGTACGGGCAACAACTCCAACTTTAACTCTGCGATTTCAAACCCTTCTCCACGGCGCGAGGACCTGGTGCGGCTGGATTACAATATTTCCCCAAAGTGGAAGGCCTTTGGACGGTGGATCCACAACCACGATCAACAGGTGAACAATTATGGGTCGTTTGCGCTGCAAGCTGCCATAATTCCAGAGCCTATTTTGATTGATTCCCCCGGCAACGGGCTCACGCTTGGACTCACCACATTTGTGAATCCAACCACGAGCAACGAGCTGACCTTGGGGTGGTCCTCAAGCAACATCTCGATTACTCCTGATACAACCAAACTCAGCCGGGCCCAGACTGGGTTGGCCAATTTTCCCTTGCTCTTCCCCAACGCGGTGCAACTCGACACAATCCCGGTGATGGAGTTCGATCTCGGCTCCAGCAAGAGAGCGAACAGCAAGATTCTGGGCGGAAGCAACAATGGCGCTGGCCCGTTCCGCAACAGCAATACCACGATCCAGGTGAATGACAACTTCAGCAAGTCGTGGGGCCAGCACCTGATGAAGTTCGGCTTTTTCTTCGAACGCAGCCGCAAAGACCAGACCAACTTCGGGCCCATTGATGGCAGGGTTGATTTTTCAAACGATTCGACGAATGCTTTCGACACCGGCGATGCATTTGCCAATGCTTTGCTGGGGGTCTATCGCACCTACACGCAGGCATCGGCGTTCCTGGATGGCAAATATCGTTATTCGAATTACGAGTGGTACGTGCAAGATAATTGGAAGGTAACGCGCAGGCTGACGCTCGACTATGGTATTCGCTTCTATGTGGTACCACAGCAATTCGATGCCGGATTGCAAACCTCGAACTTCCTGCCCGGGGCCTACGATCCCACACTGACGCCCCGGCTCTACCAGCCAAGGACTGTTGCTGGCAGCGGTACCCGCGCTTGTGATGTGGCCACCAGCCCGTGCAACTCGGTGGCAAATACTCTCCCGGGCTTTAACGTCGGACGCATCGTGCCCGGGTCTGGCAACATCACCGATGGAATCTTCCAGGCTGGCCACGGAATCAGCAAATACCTCACCGAGAACCGCGGCGTGCAATATGCTCCGCGCTTTGGTCTTGCCTACGATGTCACCGGCCGGTCCAACCTGGTCATACGCGGCGGGGGCGGCATCTTTTATGACCGGTCGCAGGGGAACATTATCTTCGATGAGCTTGTCAATCCACCTTCTATCTTTACGCCGATTCTCAACAATGGCTTGTTAAGCCAGATCACGCCCCTGGCGAACATCAACAATTCCCCTATTGGACCTCCAAACCTCTCTTCGCTTCTGACTTCAGCCAAGATCCCGACGGTCTATGCGTTCAATTTTGGGATTCAAGCCAAGCTGCCCTATTCCCTGGTGCTCGATACCGCTTATGTGGGTACGACCTCCAGCCACCTGGTCCAGAAGATCAATCTCAATGCGGTACCCTACGGCGCAGCCTTCTTGCCGCAAAATCAGGATCCCACCAAACCCGCCAACCCGGCGATACCCGGCAACAGTTCTCTTTCGGCTGATTTTCTGCGGCCCTACATAGGCTATGGAAATATCACGCAATACCAGAACACCGGGTCGAGCAACTTCGATTCGTTGCAGGTTTCGCTCAACCGGCGCTATGCCAAGGGTCTCTTCCTGGGTGTTGCCTACACCTATGGCAAATCGTTAGGCGTCACTACCAACGATACCGATTTTATCCGTATCGATAATCTTACCCGGCAGCAGAACTACGGGCCTCTGGGCATTCACCGGCGCCATACCGTGGCCATCCAGTACATCTACGAGATTCCTGGGTTATTCGCAAAGAGCAGTTGGCTGCATTCTGTGCTGGATGGCTGGCAGATCTCAGGCGTGACCCGAATGCAGTCCGGAGCGCCCTACGAGGTATCATTCTCGGTACAAAACTTTAACAACCAAAATATCACCGGTTCTTTTACAGAACCGCCGCGTGTGCAGCTCGTAGGCTCGCCTTTTTCCGGGATCAGCGGCGACGTCTTCCATCGCATCAATCCGTTGGCCTTTGCTCCACCCGCGGTGGGGAACATAGGGTTGGGCGAGGGCCGCAATCCATTTATCGGCCCCGGCGTCAACAACACGGATCTGTCACTCCAGAAGACATTCGCGGTAAGGGAGCGCGTTTCCCTGCAGCTCCGCCTGGATGCCTTCAACGCTTTCAATCATCCCCAGTTCACCGGGATCAACAGCAATATCCAGTTCGCGAGCATCACGGGCGGAAATACTTTAAGCAATGTCCTGAACCTGGCTGATCCGGTTAAAAACCAAAACGGCTTTGGCTCCGTCTCTGGCGCGCGTGATCCGAGGATTTTGCAGACTGCGATTCGTGTTGTGTTTTGAACGCGGTTGTCAGCTCCCAGTCGCAACGGAAAGTTGGTTTGAGGCAGGGCTGCGGGTCACATCATAATGGACCCGCCGCCTCACGACCAGGCGGCGGCTTTCGTTGACGCGAAACTCTTGTATTTCGTGGGCAGTTTGTTCCCGATGACCTGGACTAAAGAGACAAAGTCGCTATGATGTCCACCGGTCAAAGCCAGTGCTGAAACAGTTTGCTGTCGTTCTCATTACCTTTGCCGCAAGCACGCCCTCACGGGCTTCATCGTACTACCCGATCAAGCTTGACGATCCCAAAGCCGTGTACCTGACTCGGGATAAATTCCCTGTACACGCCGACGGCGTTTCCGATGACACAGATGCGGTTCAACAAGCCATTAGGTCTGGCGAAGACGCTGATGTCCATGAATCAGTCCGAGAAGGCTTTGCCGCTGCTGGAGCATGCCGTCAAGCTGGATCCAACCAGCGCGGTGGCGCACTTTCGCTTGAGCACGGTCTACAGGCAGATGGGCCGTACGGCGGATGCAAAGCGCGAGCTCGAGGAATACCAAAAATATAAAGACATGAAGGAAAAGCTCCGGGAGCTCTACCGGCAGATGCGCCTGGTGCCAGAGAAAAAAGAAAACGAGGACGAGCCTCGCAATTAGTGGTTCTTCTTCTGTGCTGTGACAGCGCACGTGCTGTATTGCGTCTCCCGCACGTCGCGAGGACATACGCCGCGACAACAAGTCGGGCGGTATTTCTCGGGAACGAAAAGCAAGTGCAGTTCTTACCAAATCAAGCAAGGGGACTTTGCGATGATGAAGACGCTTCTTACATTGGCGACTCTCCTGTTTTCTGCTGGCCCGCTGTTTGCCAATTCCTACTACGCGGACCGCTTGGACGACGCGAAGGCCATCTATCTCACTCCCGACAAGTTTGCCGTCCACGGAGATGGCGTCGCCGATGATTCGGACGTCCTACAGCAAGCCATCAACAAGGTCCAGCAAACGACCAATCAGGGGATTCTTTTCCTGCCGTCCGGCCGCTACCGCGTCACAAAAACCATTTACATGTGGCCGGGAATCCGCGTCATCGGTTACGGCAAAACCCGCCCTGTCCTCGTCCTAGGTCGCAACACGCCGGGCTTTCAGGAAGGGCCGACGTACATGATTTTCTTCGTCGGTGGCCTGCCGGGCACGGGACGCTCTCGGCGGGAAGCGAAGTCCGGTGCAAAAGAAACTCCACCAGACGCCAATCCGGGAACTTTCTACTCCGCGATGAGCAACGTGGATATCGAAATTCAGGACGGAAATCCCGGAGCTGTGGGAGTTCGCGCGCACTATGCGCAGCACTGTTTCCTCGCGCACATGGATTTCCACATCGGCTCCGGGCTTACCGGAATTCACGATGGCGGCAACGTCGCTTATGACTTACATTTTTTTTGGGGCAAGTACGGCATCTGGACGCGCAAGCCTTCACCCGGCTGGCAGTTCACCGTCATGGACAGCACGTTTGAAGGCCAAAGCGAAGCCGCCATCCGCGAACATGAAGCAGGCCTTACGCTCATCCGGCCGCGATTCAAGAATGTTCCCACGGCGATTTCGATCGATCCCAATTATTCCGAAGAACTCTGGGTCAAAGACGCGCGCATGGAAAACGTCAGCGGCCCCGCCGTCATCATAAGCAATGAGAAGGGCGTGCGCACCGAAATCAACATGGAAAATGTCATCTGCCGCGGCGTGCCCGTGTTCGCGTCTTTCCGCGAAAGCGGCAAGCAATTCGCCGGTCCCCAGGAGATGTACGCCGTCAAAACGTTTTCACACGGCTTCCATTACGACGACATCGGCGCGGTCGCTTCGATCCAGAGTGTTTTTGACGCCACGCCGCTAACCAAGCTTCCTCCGCCGCCGGAATCCGATATTCGCGATCTGCCGCCGATGAGTACCTGGGTGAATGTTCTCTCGCTTGGCGTCCGTGGTGACGGCACTGCCGATGACACCGAACCGCTGAGGAAAGCCATTGCCGAGCACAAAACGCTCTATTTTCCCTCTGGCCAGTATCGCGTCTCGGATACCATCGCACTCAAGCCGGACACGATTCTCATCGGTATGCATCCCAGCGTCACACGCATCCTGATCACCGACGGCACAGCCGCATTCCAGGGAATCGGTAGCCCCAGGGCGCTGCTGGAAACGCCCAAGGGCGGCACAAACATCGTCACTGGCATCGGTCTTTACACCAATGGCATCAATCCGCGTGCCGTGGCCGCAAAGTGGATGGCCGGCAGCGATTCGATGATCAACGACGTCCGCTTCCTCGGTGGTCACGGCACCGTGGAACCTAGTTCCACTCCCGAGGAGGCTCGCAAAGTTTGGCAGCAGATTTACAACAATATGCACACCGCTGATTCCAACATCAACCGGCGTTGGGACGGCCAGTATCCCAGCCTGTGGGTCACCGACGGCGGTGGCGGTACTTTCGTCGACATTTGGACCCCCAGCACGTTTGCACAGGCCGGCCTTTACGTCTCAAACACCTCGACAAGCGGGCGCGTCTACGAACTTTCCAGCGAACATCACGTGCGCAACGAAGTCGTGCTGCACAACGTTTCCAACTGGCAAATCTACGCCCTGCAAACGGAAGAAGAACGCGGCGAGGGCGGCTTCGCGCTGCCCCTCGAGATTCGCGATTCCAGCGACGTTACCATTGCCAACCTACACATGTATCGCGTTGTCAGCAGCTATCAGCCGTTTCCGTACGCCGTCAAAGTCATCAACTCGAAAAATATCCGCTTCCGCAACGTCCACTGTTATAGCGATAGCAAGGTTTCCTTTGACAATGCCGTCTACGACCAGACCCACGACGTCGAAATTCGCCAGCGCGAATTCGCCTGGCTGGACATTTCCGGCAACGCGCCGCGGCTGCGCACCGTCGAACCCTCCACGGTGCTCGCCAACGGCGCAAAGATCGAAAAAGTTGCTGGCGGCTTCTTCAATATCGCCGGCGGCGCCATCGACGCTTCCGGTGACATCTACTTTGTCGACGCCAAGTGGCAGATGATTTATCGCTGGTCTCCCCAGACGCGCAAGCTCTCCATCGTCCGCGACAATCCTATCGATCCTGTTCAGCTGGCCTTCGATAAATCCGGCAACTTGCTGGCTATTTCCTACCAGGGCAACGGAACCGTCTACACCTTCAAGCCTGGCACTGATTTTGATCAGCTCACTCTTCTCAAGCCGGAGCCAAGCGCTCCACGCCCCGGGATGACTCCTGTCCTTCCCGTCGACTACTGGCGCAACGAAAACGACTTCACCGGAATGGTCGAAAAGAAGAAGCCCTATCAGTATCTCTCTCCGGACCACAGCACATTCATTCCCGCTGGCGAGGACTTTGTGACCGGCGAACTCTACTACGGTTCGAAAATCCACGATGTACTGCGCGCCTTCGGCTTGGCTCCCATGTCTGTTGGCCAGACGGTCTACGTTTCCGACGAATCGGAGCAGAAAACCTACAGCGCAAAGGTTGGCAACGATGGTG
>WNFB01003243.1_pt1 | contig 20171 bp, 22 predicted proteins | sample 5400501 | NCBI WGS metagenome assembly WNFB01 (sample SAMN13153341, study PRJNA577476) | soil metagenome | isolation source: 200 cm saprolite under Douglas fir tree site 2 hole 1 | place: USA:California | collected 2015-04-18 | reverse complement strand
GGGGAAGCGGCACCTTCGGCGCAGTCTATATCGCCCGCGACCTGCAAAACAACTACCTTTATGCAGCAAAAATCTTGCACCTTGATCATGCATTTGATAGCGAGCTGTTAGAACGCTTCAAACGAGAAGCATATATCCTGCAAAGCCTTAATGACCCACACATCGTGAGGATCGTCGATTACGGCAACGAAGACAATATCTATTTCATCATCATGCACCACATCGATGGCCAAAGCTTCAAGTATTACATACAAACTTATGGTCCAATGGAACCACTACGCGCTTTGAGTTATGTGCTGCAAGTCGCCGAAGGACTGGACGCTACATTTAAGAGGGGAGTGGTTCACCGTGACATCAAGCCTCAGAACATCCTCATCAGTAACAAAGGAGCTGTGAAGTTAGCCGACTTCGGCCTATCGCGTAGCCAAGAAACACCTACCATCACAGGTTCAGATAAATTTATGGGAACGGCATACTACAGCGCTCCAGAACAGGTATTGAGGGGGCATTCCGCAGATATCCGCTCCGACCTCTACTCCCTTGCTATCGTCCTGTTTGAGTCACTTGCAGGTCAACCTCCTTATACTGGAGGCACCGCTGTAGACATCATTCTCAAACACCAAACCGAAGACATACCCTCGATTTGCCGCCTGCGCCCGGACTTACCTCCCGAAATGGACGCTTTCATGCAGAGGGCAATGGCTAAATCGCCTCATGTCCGCTACCAGACGCCCCGCGAGTTTATCGCGGCACTCGAACAGATACAGCAACGTATCCGTGGCCAAGCACCCGCAGTTCATCAGCAAGCACAACTTATAATTATCTCTACAGGACAAACATTCGTGTTAAGTGGAGCAAACATGATTGTTGGCCGCGAAGATCCAAAACGAGAGATCCATCCCGATATTCAGATCGACGATCCAACCATGACGCTTGGCCGAAAACATGCATGTATCTTGAACGTGCGGGGGACCTGGATGGTTGAGGATCAAAATTCGCGCAACAAGACACGCTTAAATAGCGAAGTCTTACATCCATACAAACAACAACCGCTTAAGGATGGTGATATCCTACATTTCGGTAGAGTCGAAGCGCGTTTTGAGTTTCGCTAAGTCATTCTAAAAGGAGGTTTATGTATGTTCTCGAAACGGTGACTGACTCTCTTACTGTTAGGCGTAGAGTTTTTCAACGAATGGTTCAGTAACTTACTTGCCGCCATACTTCCTGCTATAAGGGCAGCGCTTGGCTTGAACTACATCCAGGTAAGTTTCCTCTTCACGGTCCTGGAAGGCAGCGATATTATCAGCGATGCTATCTTCGGCATCAGTGGCGATATCTGGTCACGTCGCTTACTTATTTCTGTTGGTACCATCACCGCTGGCATCGGCTTAATAGTGATGGGCCTGGCTCCTGGCTATCTCCTGCTTCTCACAGGAGTAGCGATCCAGGGATTCGCCGGTGGCCCGTTCGTTGGTCTGAGCCAGGCCTCGCTCATGGACGCCCATCCAGGGCGACATGATCACATGATGGCCTGGTGGTCAATTATTGGTAATATTGGCTTTCTCGCCACCTTATTGACAGTTGCCGTCGCTTATGCCCTCGGTGTCGACTGGCGCACGCTCTTCATCCTGGGAGGCATACTGTTCATCATCTACGCCCTTTTCCTGGCAAGGCTACGCTTCCCCCGTGCAGAAAAGGCAATCGAGGAAGGAGAAGCAGAGGGAGAAGAGGTCAAATCCATATCCAGCTGGGCCGCCCTTAAAGCAGCTGCTCTCGACATGAAGCTGTTACGCTGGGCATTGATCCTACCCTTGTTGGAAATACCCCTCAACAGTTTTGCTGTGCTTTATTTCCATGATAGTGTAGGGTTGAGCAATGTCACTGCTAGCTCGGCGTTGCTCATTATCATAGTTTGCTCTTTAGTAGGAAAAGCGCTTCTCCCCTGGCTGCTTCGCCACATGGCAGGCATGTCTCTGCTGAAATTCAGCATCTGGATGGGGATCGCGAGCTATGGCATATTTCTACTGGTCCCCGGCGTGCTGCCAAAATTCATAGCCCTGGCAGTGTTCAGCCTGGTTGAATCAAGCTGGCACACACTCGCGCAGGCACAGGCCTATGCCACGCAGCCCGGCAAATCAGGCGTGGTACTCAGTGTAACCTCCCTCATTTCACCCATCACCAGCCTCTTGCCGCTGCTCGTAGGCGTAATCGCCACCTGGGTAGGACTTGGCTGGGGATTGGCCGTACTCCTGGTAGGGCCTGTTACAGCGGGGATATTGCTGGTTTTTCGACCAGCTTAACTATATTGACAACCCCCCTATCTTCTAGTATCCTGTAGAAAATAAACGTTCGCATAAATTCTGGCTTCGCCAGTCTTAGAGGAGGTGCAAAATATGGAAAAGCACGTCTATTCACAATTTGTGCTTGCATGCACCTTGTCTACCCGCGTTGAGGGTAATGAGCGAACGCTGCCACGCCAGGGCACCAGCAAAACATTCAACAAGAAATTACCTGGCATCTGCTAAGCAAAAGGTAGAACGTGGCTCGTTCCCTCCACACGGTAGACATCACACGATTGATCGTTCGAACCGTGTTTTTTATTCTCCTGGAGGGAAAGCATTGATTAACGACCCGGAGACACTTACCGGCGTGGTATTGAACGGTGCCCATGGCATTTATGACGTTCATACCGATATCGGCGTTCTACGCTGCACATTGCGAGGAAAACTCAAAAAAGCCTTTGCCCAGGCTCAATTCCCAAAATCAGTAAGCAAAGCACGTCCGCGTTACGACAAAACGCTCGCATCACCAAAGACTCAACGTATCGAGCATCGTGACACAGACGCCAACCCGTTACCTGTACGCTTATCGGTGGGAGACTACGTGAAACTTCGTCGTCTCGATGACAACACCGGCATGATCGAGGAGATCCTGCCCCGCCAGAGTTCCCTATCACGCAAGGATGCAGCTTCAACATCCAAAAGAGCCATGGAGCAAACCATGCTCGCCAACCTGGACCAGGTCGTGCTCGCCTTTGCCACGACACACCCCGAGCCGCATTTTGGTATGCTCGACCGCTACCTGGCGATTTGTGAATCGGCTGAGATCCGCCCCATCATTTGCCTCAACAAAGTCGATCTACCGCACGAGCAGTACGTGGATGAAGCGGCAGACCTCTATAGTCGCCTGGGCTATATCGTAATCTGGACCAGCCCAAAGACCGGTCAAGGAATCGAAACCCTGAACTCTCTATTGAGGGAGCATACCACGCTCTTCAGCGGGCCGTCAGGGGTAGGCAAGTCATCTCTTGTGAACGCTATCGAGCCTGGCATGGCTATTAAGACGGGGCTTGTAAGCGACGCGACCGGTAAGGGAAGGCACACCACCACTGGTTCGCAGCTCTATCAATTGTCAGGTGGGGGTTGGCTTGCCGATTCAGCAGGCATTCGCGCACTAGCTACCTGGAACATCCCGCCCGAAGACCTCGCCTGGTGCTTTGTCGAGTTCCGCCCATACCTGGGCGAATGTCTGTACTCCGACTGCATGCATATCGAAGAAGATGGCTGCGCCATCCGCCAGGCAGTCGACGACAAAGTCATCGACGAACGGCGCTACAAGAGCTATGTCCGTATTATCTTGGGGGAAGAAAGGTGAGGTCAAGCGCTATTGCCAGCAGACCTCGCATCATTTTATACTCGTTGGTACCCTGACAAACACTTTGCCATCCACTACCTTCGCTTCTAAGCGCGGCAACGGAGCTACGTAGGGTATCGTTGATGACTTGTCCACCTTGCCATATTCAGTGAACAGGCCGCCATGACAGGGACAATGGTATTTACGATCCGAATCCTGCCATTGCACAATACAGCCCATGTGGGTACAGGCTGCCGACATCGCTATGACCGGCCTTTCACTTAGTGATTCACCACCATCCCCATCGTTGCGGATGACATAGCCAACAATGGATTCTGTTGCAAAGCGTACCCCGTTTACTCCAAGTTCTGCAAGCGTCGTGACAAAGAGCCAGGTAGAGGCTACATCCGGTGGCACAATGGGAAACTGCCATGTTGTCCCCTGTCCTGACCCTCCTCCGATTGTTGTCTGTGGTGCTTGTGTCACTTGTTCCACCACGTGTTCAACACCGGCACCCACAGCCAGCGAGGCCGCGACAGCAGCAGCTCCACCGGCAAGCAGAGCACGTCGCGAGACACGAGGTTTCTCCTGCGGCTTCTTAGAGAGGAAAGGGAGATGGCGCGTCTTGGGCGGTCGCTCTAACTCTTGTTCAAGCCTGGCCTGCAACTCAGCGGCAAATTCAGGGCGGGGCGTGACTTCATCAGGCGAAGCAGAGCGAAAGAGCGCGGCCATACGATAGATACGAGCCTTGGTGGGCGTCAACCCATCTGGAGGATGAGCTGGACGTCCCGCCTGAAGCTCTTCTATAAAGTGCTCCAGCTCCAGGTAGTCTTCAAATCGTTCCTGATCTTGATCCTGATGGAAATCACCTGACATAAATTTGTGTCTCCATAAAGGCGCCACTCAGACACCCTTTCTTAGGTACTTCGTGCGACCACAATGGTCACTTCCCTGTTCGACTCGCCCTTTCCCAATATCAAAGCGTTTCGATAACAACGTGCTCAAGGTCAGCAGCACGTTTCAGCGCGCGAAACTGTAATACTTTGACGTTCCCTTCCGTCAAACACATGCGATTAGCAGTATCTCGTATCGAGAGATTGAGCAGAAAACGGCAAGTCAGTACTTCTCGATAGTGTTCAGGCAAAGCCTGAAGGATACGCTTCACACGATCTTCCGGTCTGCTGCTCATCACAACAGGCCCTTCTTCAACGGGGCCTTCCCAACCGGCATCCAATAATTCCTCAAGGGAACTTGCCGATATACGATAGTGAGCCCGCCAGTAATCTGCAATGGTTGTGCGAGCAACCTGAAACAGCCACTTTTGCATACTTTGCGAGCCACGTTCGGTATCGACGCCGCGTACGGCTTTCATAAATATCTGTGACGTCAGGTCCTCGGCCTCCTCGCGATTCCCCACCTTGCTATAGACATAGCGATAAATCAGACCGAGGTTCTCCTGGTAAAACGTCTGAAACTCCTGCACGTTAGCCCCTCCCGAGAACCCAGTATTCCTGGCCCCCCGAGAACCCTGCACCCCAGCATCAATCTGTCCTGCTGTTGCAAGATTCGTTCTCGCTTGTTTTCCGCGCAGTGAACCCACAGTGTACTCCCTGCTAAGACAACTCGATTGCGTTCCTGGTATACCAATTCAATACAAGCTCAGCGAACCTCTTACATAGTGAGGCGCAAGACGAATCATGTCTTAGTAGGTAATACGCTGACAGGTTACACTTACAACTTCGACCCTTAAGGTCGAAATGGTGATGAATGGACACTCATGGCTTTCAATGCCCCTATTATATACGTGAGTGCGCCCTTTTACCAGATCAAATTAAAAATGTATCGAAATGGCTGAGTGAGGCGGCGCATACCCCGTTTGCGCCATTCCCCCACCTGGAGTATAATAAGCATACAACGTCAAGTAATCAGGCAGGCCCGGCGAAGTTCCTGCCTCAAGCCTACGGCGTTGATTCTAGAAGCTGTGAGCACAACTATGATCCTATCGAGTTTATCAACCAGGTGCATCCACCTCTTCCAGGACTAACGAGCTTTTTGCCTGTCACGTGGTTGCAGGACATCCCTCTTTCGCGAGTGGGTGCCCATGACGAAACGAAAGGGCGAGAGCGGGGGTACTCGCAAGGGAGGATGTCCTACGGCTACCAACTTATTTTCTTGCTTCATACCCCCCGCCTCCGGCCCCAAGAAGGAGACAGATATGTACCATAAATTCGACGTCGTGATCGTCGGCGCAGGTGGCGCTGGACTGATGGCTGCGATGCAGCTTCCAAATGCCAGTGTGGCAGTACTCAGCAAAGTTTACCCCACGCGTTCCCACACGGGCGCGGCCCAGGGAGGCGTGGCCGCTGCCCTCGGCAACCAGGAAGAAGATCACTGGAAGTGGCATATGTACGATACAGTCAAGGGCGGTGACTATCTTGTAGACCAGCCCGCAGCGGAGATCCTGGCACGGGAAGCTATCGATGCCGTCTACGAACTGGAGCATCGCGGCCTGCCTTTCAACCGTACCAAAGATGGACGCATTGACCAGCGCCGCTTCGGCGGGCATACGCGCAACTATGGCGAAGCGCCCGTGCGCCGCGCCTGCTATGCTGCTGACCGCACCGGACACATGATTCTTCAAACCATGTACCAGAACGCCATCAAGAACCAGGTGCGCTTCTTCAATGAATTCCTGGTGCTGGACTTATTGTTGAACGAAGGGCGAGCATGCGGTGTCGTCGCCCTCGAGATTCGCACGGGAGAAATTCATACCTTCCATGCCAAAACCGTCCTTTTCGCCACTGGTGGCTATGGCAGAGCCTGGCGTGTCACCAGCAATGCCTTCGCTTGCATGGGCGACGGCATGGCAATCGCCTACCGCAGGGGCATTCCATTGGAAGACATGGAGATGTATCAGTTCCACCCCACGGGTATCTATAAAGTTGGAGTGCTTTTGAGCGAGGCGGCGCGAGGCGAAGGAGGTAAACTACTGAATGGCAAGGGTGAGTACTTCATGGAGCGCTACATGCCCACCCTCAAAGACCTGGCACCGCGTGACATCGTGTCGCGCAGTATCATTCAAGAGATCAAAGAGGGACGCGGTGTAGATGGAAAAGACTACGTGTACCTGGATGTACGACACCTTGGGGCAAAGACGATCAGCGAAAAGCTGCCGGATATCACCGATTTCGCGCGTAACTACCTGGGTGTCGAGCCGATCACGGAACCAGTGCCAATCCAGCCTACAGCGCACTATGCCATGGGTGGTATCCCAACCGACATAGAAGCCCGCGTGGTGATCGATCCCCAGTGGACGCCACTGCCAGGTTTCTACGCTGCCGGCGAAGTAGCTTGCGTTTCCGTGCATGGTGCAAATCGCCTGGGTACCAACTCACTCGTGGACCTGATCGTGTTTGGTCGTCGCGGTGGCAAGCAAATGGCAACATTCATCACCGAGAACGACCACGTGCCACTGCCTCCACAGCCCGAAGATTTTGCGCGCAAGCTCGTAGATAGCCTGTACAGTTCTACTGGAGGCGAATCGGCGGCTCGCGTGCGCAGCACGCTGCAAAACGAGATGGATGAGCGTGTTTTTGTAGAGCGCAACGACTCTGGTTTGCGCCACGCGCTCGACACGCTCGATGGTTTGCAGGAGGCCTACCAGCGGATTCAGTTACAGGACAAAGGCAAGGTCTTCAACACAGAGATGGTCGAGTCCATTGAGCTTGGTTTCTTGCTCGATTGTGCTGAAGCTACTATTCACGGTGCACTGGCACGTACCGAGAGCCGGGGCGCACATTATCGCACCGACTACGAGAAGCGCGACGACGTAAACTGGCTCAAACACACCCTTGCCTACAAAGGCACCAAAGCCCATGATGTGCGGCTCGATTACAAGGATGTCATACTGATCGATGACCCCATATTCAAGCCCAAGGAACGCAAATACTAAGGAGAGAATAATGAACGTTCTAATGCGAATTAAGCGCTTCGATCCCGAAAAGAATATTAAACCACACTGGGACGAGTTTCGTGTTGAGGCTGAGCCGATCGATCGCTTGCTGGATGCATTGAATACAATTAAGTGGACGATGGATGGGACACTGACTTACCGGCGCTCCTGCGCGCACGGCGTCTGCGGTTCAGACGCCATGCGTATCAATGGGCGTAATCGCCTGGCCTGCAAAGTGCTGATACGCGATATCGGCAACAAGGTGACGATTGAACCAATGCTTGGCTTCCCGGTCATCAAGGACCTGGTGGTAGATATGGATCCGTTCTTCGACAAATACAAGGCAGTCAAGCCATATCTGATTACGTACGACTCTGAGCCAGGCACAGAACGTTTGCAAAGCCCCGCCGAACGTGCTCGCTTCGATGAGGGAACAAAGTGTATCCTCTGCGGCGCATGTACAGGTTCATGCCCATCTGTATGGGGCAATCCAGACTGGGTCGGGCCTGCCTCGATCGTGAATGCGCACCGCTTCATCTTCGATAGTCGCGACCAGGGCGCCGAGGAACGCCTGGCCATCCTGGGACAACGCGAGGGCGTCTGGCGTTGCCGCACGATCTTCAACTGCTCCGATGCCTGCCCCCGTGGTATCCCCGTAACCGACCTGATCGAACAGGTAAAACGAGCGATCGTCTATAACGATGCCGGAGGAGAATAACGTCTCTCTATGACATCCACAACCGAAACCTGGCGACATCGCGACATCATCACCAATGGCATTCGCATGCATTATGTGATACAAGGTGAAGGCCCATTGATCGTATTGATGCACGGCTTCCCCGAGTTCTGGTATTCCTGGCGCCACCAGGTCCCATTCCTTGCAGAGCACGGCTACACCGTGGTTGCGCCTGACCTGCGCGGCTACAACGACACAGATAAGCCCCGCAGGGGATACGATATCCCTACGCTCATTCGTGATATCGCAGGGCTGATCAAAGGCTTAGGGTTCCAGAAAGCGATCATTGTTGGACACGATTGGGGTGGAGTACTGGCCTGGGCTTTCGCTATCAACTACCCAGAAATGACCGAGCGATTGATCGTCATGAATGCCCCTCATCCAGCAGCGATGATGCGCGAGATGCGCACGCTCAAGCAACTGCGCAAAAGCTGGTACGTATTCGCTTTTCAGCTACCCTGGCTTCCCGAATATATACTGCGGCGCAATCACGCGAACGAGATTGGGCGTATGCTTCGGGGAGCCGCCGTGCAAAAATGGGCTTTTCCACGCGAAGAAACGGCGAAATATCAACAAGCCATGAGTAAGCCCGGAGCGATAAAAGCCGGGTTAAGCTACTATCGCCAGCTTTTCCGCCGCCTGCCCCAGAACACCAGGGCTCACATTAGCGTACCCACGTTGCTCATCTGGGGAGAACAAGATATCGCTCTCGGTATTGAGCTAACCACCGGCCTTGAACAATGGGTGGATGATATCGAGATTAAGCGTATCCCCGATAGCGGTCACTGGGTGCAGCAAGAAAAACCCTCACAAGTAAACCAATACCTGCTGGAGTTCTTACAGACAAAATGAACCTACAAAAAGGGCCAGATCGTTGCTGCACTCTGGGGGGAGAGAAATGCAGCCCACTCAATAAAGAGCGCGATCCGACCCTCTGGTGGCGCTTAGCGTCACCAATTAGAGAGGTGGATTTTTTGCTGAATGGCAAACTTCACTTGAGATGAGCGAGAAATGTCCGTGGTGTCACCTCAAAATGAGCGTGCCTCAAGGCAAGTTTGCCATTCAGCATTTTTTTCTTGGCAGATACCTCTTGTGTCAACCTCCACTGGAACAGGTTGTACCACGGCCTGCTTTTCTGTATCTTGTAGAACCGCTTCCAACCAGAGATTGCCACATACCCTGCAAATACCATGAGAGGCTTCATACATTTTTGGTACAGGTATCGAAGAGATTGGCTCTCCGATGCTGTCCATTAGTCGTAAACACCATGCACACTGTCGTTGCATCATAATTTCTCCCTTCCACATCGAACCGTTGACACTTCGTATCCGCCGTCAGCCACGGTATTTCAATCCGTGGTCACTCGATAGATCTCCCCATTAGTCCGGGGTTAGCCACCGCTACTCCTCCAGTAGCAGTCGGTACAGGACAACTAGCAAACGAGATATTCTCTAATGTAGTTGAGTACGACTTCTGGGAGGTCACATCATAAGGAAAGATATATGGAGGAACATTACTACAATTAGAGATATACAACGTATCCTGGAATTTACCCTGCTTATTCACCATTACAGGATCTTGCATAGCGGGTTCATATCCTGGCGAAACAACGACTAATGACACTTTATGACCGGGCTCAAAATGATAACCACAAATAACCAGGCGAAACTGAACAATATCCCCATGTGTCGAACAGACTTTAATGTCTGGTTTTGACCCTGTTGGTGTTGAAGTTAGGGCTGCATTCGCAGTAGCCGTCAAAGCAAGATCCGGTGTCGGCGTCGTTTGATGTGGTATTATGGCCGTCGAATTGTTTTGGCTGGGACTCGTATGTCCTTGAAGCGGCCCTGACATCCTCAACACTCCGGATAATTGGGCAGCCAGTACCACCAGTACCACTAAGAATAGCGCCAGCCCAAATGCAACCGGGAGGCTGATCAAGCGCATAGCCGATTTTCTTGGGCGTTGCCGGTTACCGACCCATTCGAGGTATCCTTGTAAAGGATTGTGTTTGTTGGCTGCTCTCTGGACATATGTAAATGTATCGTCTACCGAAAGCTCGGGATAGTCCTGGTATAGCGGCATTTGCCCCAGCACATCCAGGGTAACGCTGACCTGGACCAACTCGTTGTATTTGTAGCGGCAGTGCTGACATTGTTCAACGTTGATGTGCCGGCTGATTCTCAGACGATCCTTAAGTTGCTGTCCTCGAACGTAGGCAAGTAAGATACTGTCTTCAGGATGTTTTTTGCCATCTTTATCCGATATCCACCACGTATTACCTGCCATTTGCTATCTACCGCTCCTTCTGGGTATCCCGAATTGACTTGCGATACGTTTCGTCCTCGCATGTGGATTGCTTTTCTTCGTACACCTTACGAAATTTTTCCACACCGCGAACCACGCGCTTGCGAACTGCCTCCGAACTCATGCCCACTACCTGGCCAATTTCTTCATAAGTGAAGCCATTGCCATAATGAAGCTGCAACACTGCTGCATCTTTCGGCTTCATCTTCCCTAAGGCCTGGTGGACCAGAATACGGGTCTCCGTCTGATCTTCAGGGCCCGCAACCGCCAGGCTCTCGTCAAAGTTCTCGCGGCTTCCCAGCCGGACAAACTGCTTCAGGCGTTTACGGTTGAGATAACGCAAACCGTAGTTCGTGGCAATACGATAGATCCAGGCGTCTACAGAAAGATCTTCAGACGTCTTGCCTATTTCCTTATACACCTGTACAAACGTATCTTGTGCAAGGTCAAGAGCCACTTCTCGGTCACCTACGAGGCGATGCAAGTACCCTGTGAGGGGCTGTTGTAACCGTTCGATCAAGGAACGAAAGGCCTGTGCATCTTGCGCCCGCAGACGCTCTACCCCCTGAACGTCCGTCACCATTTTGGCCTTCAGCATCTTTTCCGTTTTCAGCGTGATGTGTCTTCACTCACTATAATCATCGGGGAGTTTTGAAACGGACATTTTGTCACGTTTATCGATCGGCGCCTTTAAAAAGGTTATATTTTGAAAGGTGCCGTTAAAAACCGGGTCTAGTCTATGAGACGTTTAATGTAATGCTATGGTAGCCTGATGACCCATTCGGCAGTGGAGGCTCTTCAGTGGGGTTCTGGACATTCCCCTCCAGGTCGATTGCACGTGCAGTCATGATATAGGTACCTGCCTGGGGTGGCTGCCATGCCAGTTCCCACAGTACCCACGTAAGACCTGATAGCGGCTGCTTGAGCGTGGCTCTTTGCCAGCTTTGAGCGGAATCGGTACTCACATCAATTTCACTTATACCTTTGTTGCCTGAAAAGGCGACACCCGCAATATATGTAGTGCGATTGGCGGTTACCGTCGAGCCGTCCAGGGGAGTGTCGATACGCGCAGTCAAACGCACGGGAGCAGGATCGCTCCACCCGCGCTGCTGCCAGTAGCCCTGGAAATCATAGTTGACAACTTCAATACGTGTGACCCATTTGCAATGCTTCATCCCATATATACCAGGCACCAGCATACGCGCGGGAAAGCCATGTTCCTGCGGCAGTGTAGTGCTATTCATACGTACTGCGAGCAAGGTGGTCGGTTCAAGCGCTTTTGTGAGATGAATGCTGTCCGTATATTCATCATACGCGTGTAACACTATTTTCGTAGCTCCTGCCTTTACACCCGCGCGCTGCAAAAGATCCATCAAGGGAATGCCTTCCCACAACGCATTGCTCATATACTGGCCGCCAACCTCGTTGCTGATGCACATCAGCGACTCGTACTGCTGCTTCATCGGCTGCCCCAACAATTCCTGGTAGGTCAGAGTAAAAGGATTGTCAACCTGCCCATCGACCGTCAAACGCCATGAATTGCCATCGACAGTTGGATCAGCGGTGAGATTTTTTGAGACAATATAGAATTGGTCATTCAAGGTAATCTCTGGTGAAAGAAATTGGACCGGTCGTATCTCTCCATAGTTTGGTGTTGGTGGTGGCACAATTTTACTTTTATAATGCTGCAATAAACTAGCCACCGATACCCTCGATGTGCTGACCCCTTCGGTAATAAAGCGCCAGGCACCAACGCCTAACAAAACGATACCCGCCACTATCACCCCATTCCTCAATAAGTTCCGGCGTGATATAGCTTCATATGAGTCTACATCCCTATCCAGAGAGCTATCATCGCTCTTCATTACATCTTGCCTGGATAATTGTGCGCCAATCCAGCGCTGGAAGAGCACGAAGAGTAAGCCAAACACCAGGCCAACTACCGTAAGGCTGATCAAACCAGCGACGAAACCAGTGCTGAGGTCCGCGCCAAAAATGCCCGCTCCGTTCAATGGCAAGAAGATTATTCCCACGAGGAACCAGAGTATTAGCGCAAGTAGTAGGCCATCGTTCCATTGCAAACGCCGATTTTGTATATTGAGACGCTGGTTATAAATCGCCCCACTGAGCGCAAACACAAGGCATTGGCCCACGATGATACCATAGAAGAGGTAGCGTTTTGCATCCGCACCTATCGCTTGATGTAAGTAATTGAACAGGGAAGGCGGTATAAGAGCGGTCAAACTCGAGCCAAAAACTTCAGGTAAGGAGACTCCACCTGATGAAACGCTGAGAAATATCATGACGCCAGTGGCAACTGCACCCGCCGCCAGCGCAGCGGCAAAGCCAGTCCAAAAGCTATTGTTAAGGCGTAAAAACTTCTTTTTCATCATAGTGCATGGCGCCTCTTACGGAATAAAAACTCGCGTCCCTCTAATAATATAATATTCAACAGGTTACACGCTTACAAGGCCCTTGATTTACGAGAAGCAAAGGTTCTATGTCAACCACGCTTGTCCCATCTCATTAAATGGAGTATGATAATCTGCGAACAGCAAGAGGAGGGTTAGATTCCTGTTTTGATCTGTTTACCAAACCGATGGAGGCAGACATAGAATGAATCAAGAAACAACAGCCAATCAACAAAAACTGTCACCGGTTGTGGGAGTGGACCTCGGTGGCACACACATACGAACAGCGGTGTTACAAGGTCCCAGGCTACACTCGCGCGTAAGTTTACTCACCGGCGAAAACCCCATGCCCGAGCGCGCCATCCCACGTATCTACGCAGCTACACAGCAAGCGCTTGATGAAGCGCGCATTGCACTCGACCATATCGCAGGTATCGGTATTGCTACCCCGGGACCATTGAATAACCGCACAGGAGTCATCTATTCACCTCCCAATCTCCCCGGTTGGGACAATGTTCCCTTGCTTGATAGCTTTCGTAAGCAATTTAACGTACCTGTTTTTATTGAAAACGACGCACACGCGGCAGCATTAGGTGAATACATGTTTGGTGCAGGACGCGACAGTGAGCTTATGGTCTATCTTACTATAAGCACGGGCATAGGCGGTGGCGTCATTATCGATGGGAAGATTTTGGAAGGAGCTAACGGTACAGCAGCGGAACTAGGACACATGACTATCGATCGGCAAGGCGAACGTTGCAACTGTGGCAATATTGGTTGCCTGGAATCCTTTGCTTCAGGGACGGCCATTGCTCGCTACGCCAACAGAGCAATCGCCGCCGGGCAAGGCGCTGATCTACTCGCCTTCGCCAGCACCATGTTAGAGCACACCCTAACAGTACCGGACCAGGCAGCTCTCCCCATCCTGGATCCCAACACGCAGCCCCTGGATGAACTTGAAGATATCGGAGAGGAGACAGAACCACTCCGTGTCAACGCCCGTACCGTGGCTCGTGCAGCTGAAGCAGGCATACCACTGGCGCGGGACATCATCACAAATGCGGCAGAAGCCCTCGGTATCGGCCTTGTCAACATCATTCATATTTACAATCCTGACACTATTATTCTGGGCGGCGGCGTTACCCAAATGGGACGCATGCTGATGGAACCGGCGCTTAGGATCGTTCACGAGCGTGCAATGAAAGCCCCTCGCGACTCAGCACACATCGTACTGTCACAACTCGGCAGAAACGTAGGCCTCGTCGGCGCCGGCGCATTAATCTACTATAATCAATGACAGCAAACAAAGAGCGGCTTGACGTCGCGCTAGTCAGGCGCGGTTTGGCTCCAAGCCGGGAGCGCGCCCGCGCACTGATTATGGCTGGACAGGTATATGTCGGAGATCGCCTCGTTGATAAGCCCGGCACATTGGTACCGATCGACGCCAAATGCCACTTAATGGAACCATCCGCCGAATTGAAATATGTCAGCCGGGGAGGCCTGAAGCTTGAAAAAGCCCTGGACACTTTTGGGTTGAACCCAGCAGGCCTGGTTGCGCTTGACATCGGAGCTTCAACCGGAGGCTTTACAGACTGCTTATTGCAACATGGCGCAAAGCGCGTCTATGCCGTCGACGTTGGACAGGGTCAACTCGCATGGAAACTACGCAACGATCCTCGCGTCGTTGTAATGGAGAATACCAACATTCGCTATCTGCAGTCTTTACCAGAAGCGATCCAGTGCGCAACGATTGATGTCTCGTTCATCTCCCTACGCCTCGTCCTGCCAGCCATTGTACCACTCCTCGCCCCGGGTGCCTGGGTAATAGCACTAGTGAAGCCCCAGTTCGAGGCCGGCAAAGCCGAGGTCGATCGAGGAGCAGGTATTATTAGCGACCCGGCCGTGCATAAGCGTGTATTGCAAGAACTACAGGAATGGATACCGCAGCACACTCCATTCCACGTTCAAGGCTTGACCGACTCTCCCATCTACGGCCGTGAAGGCAATCGCGAGTTTCTATTACACTTGAGTTTGGGATAAAATACAAACAATAGAAATTTCGTATCATTCTAGAGGGGAAATTCATAAGAAAAGAGGTATGTCTCATGTCAACCATCCCGGGGGTCGTCATACCGGACCAGTTCAACGCAGCTACAGCCTTCCTGGACCGCAACCTCGCAGAGGGGCGCGGCACCAAAACCGCCGTTTATTTCGAAGGGAATGCCTATACCTACGCGCAGATAGCGGAACTGGCAAACCGTGTTGGCAATGCTTTACTCGACCTTGGCGTCGATATGGAACAACGCGTAGCCTTGCTATTGCTAGACTCGCCACAATTCGCCGCTGGATTCTTCGGCGCAATCAAGATCGGCGCGGTACCTGTTCCCTTGAATACCACGCTGCGTCCCAACGACTATGTCTACATGCTCAATGATAGCCGCGCGCGCGTCCTGCTCATCCACTCGGTAGTCTGGTCACAAATTCAGCAGATTCTTCCTGAACTCAAATACGTGCGCCATATCGTAGTAGTTGGATTGGAGCAGGATGGCACAAAAGATACTGCCACACTGCACGATTTCGAGAAATGGACACAGAAGGCATCTGCGGAACTACAGGCCGCCGCGACCACTAAAGACGACAGCGCGTTCTGGCTCTATAGTTCCGGCAGCACTGGTTTCCCCAAGGGCTGCGTCCACTTGCAGCACGATATGACCTACTGCACGGAATTTTACGCTAAACCAATTCTTGGTATTCGTGAAGAGGATATCACATTCTCAGCCGCGAAACTCTTCTTCGCCTATGGTCTCGGCAATAACCTCTACTTCCCCTTCGCAGTGGGGGCGAGCGCAGTACATTACCCTGAGCGGCCATTGCCGGAGGACATGTTCAAAGTGGTTCAGCAGTATCGCCCGTCCATCTTCTTCGGTGTTCCCACGCTCTACGCTGGTATGCTCGCCCTGCCCGATGCAGAGAAACGCTTCGATTTCTCCTCCGTGCGCATTTGTATCTCGGCTGGTGAGGCCTTGCCCGCCGATATCCTGCGGCGCTGGAAAGAAAAATTCAATGTGGACATCCTCGATGGCATCGGCAGCACAGAGATCCTGCATATCTTTATCAGCAACCGTATAGGCCAGATAAAGCCTGGAAGCTCGGGTAAGCTCGTGCCAGGCTATGAAGCATTGATTACCGATGAAAGCGGCCACGCGGTAAAACAGGGTGAGATTGGCAATTTGTTGATCCGCGGAGACAGCACGGCCGCTTATTATTGGAACAAGCACGAAAAGACCAAGGATATCATCAATGGCCATTGGATCCATACAGGCGATAAGTACTATGAGGATGACGAGAGCTTTCTCTGGTATTGCGGTCGCTCCGATGATATGCTAAAAGTGGGTGGTCAGTGGGTCTCGCCTGTCGAGGTAGAGGGAGCGCTCATCGCTCACCCGTCCGTGCTGGAAGCAGCCGTAGTAGGCGCTATGGATGCCGATGAACTGGTCAAGCCCAAAGCATATATTGTCCTTAACCAGGGATACGAGGCTTCGGAGGCCATGGCGAACGAGCTCAAAACCTTCGTGAAGGGACGGCTGGCATCCTTTAAATACCCGCGCTGGATCGAGTTTGTCCCCGAACTTCCCAAAACGGCGACAGGCAAGATTCAACGTTTTAAGCTCAGAAGCGATACCGGTTTATAATCATTGTAGGGGCGGGGTCCTCGCAATCACCCTTGGTGGGGAGTATATGCAACAAGCCTATCGAGCGCTTCGGATAGTTGCCGAAGCACAAACGCTTCGCATCGTGCTGGCAACCGCTCCTGATGAGTTGATGCTCAATGAGCTGGTTATCGCCTGTGACTCTCTGAATAGAGAGAGTGGCAGCGGCATCAAAGCAGTCGTGCTGGATTTCGATTCCAGTGCTGCCCAATTCATTGCACCCGGCTCGCAGGAGGCAATCATTCCCGCTCCTAGAATCGTGGAAAACGCCTGTGTAGCAGTTCGCGCTATCACCCAGCCCGTGTTGGCTGTGGCCACAGCCACACTCTCGAAATCGGCTAGCATGCTCATACAAGCCGCTGATTTCACACTCGTGGCAGAGCATGCCGTGCTGGTAGTCTCAAACGAGAAAGCCGGGGAAGAGGACACGTTTACAGGGTCCCAGGCTGCACGCATGGGATTCGTTACCTGGTCTGCGCCTGGTAGTAATATCAACAAACAGATGGAACGCATCCTGGATCTTCTGCGATCAAAAAGTGCTATCGCCTTGCGCCATGCAAAAGCCAGCGTCCATCTTGCTGAAGCGAAAGCGAAACATGCGACACGCCTGGAGGCATTGCAGCAAGTCAACACGCTCTATCTCATAGAGCTTATGCAAACACATGACGCCCACGAAGGCTTGCAGGCCTTCCTAGAGAAACGCAAACCAAATTGGAAAAATATATAAACCAGGAAAACAATATGGCAAAAAATCACCCATGGAAGACACTCTCGTACCAGCAAATTATCGACACGCCCTATCTCAAAGTGCGTCGTGAGCAAGTAGCTGTACCCGGTGGGCCAATCATCCCGGATTATTACATCATCGAGAATCGCGGCTGGGTAGGCATTGTCCCACTTACTGAAGATGGACGCTTCCTGATAAATAATCAGTATAAACATGGCATTGGACGTGAAGTGCTGGAATTTCCGGCTGGCGGTCTCGATGCTCACGAGGATGACCCGCTAATAACAGCCCACCGGGAATTGATGGAGGAAACGGGATATAGCTTCGAAGATAAGCAGGCCGAACTGCTGGCGCACATGTATGCTAATCCTACCGGCGCGCGAACGTTAGTCTGGTGGTACCTGGCACGTAACGTGCGTAAGACAGGCATGCCGAAAATTGATCCCGTCGAGGTCATCGAAAACCGGCTGGTTACAGCCAAAGAATTACTCGAACTGATCCACAACGGCAGCTTTGCCGTTCAGGGACAGATCGCTGCTGCCTATATGGCCCTTGAGCGGCTCAGCTATCTCAAAGTGTCATTGCCCTCCTGAAAATACTTTGATAGTATTAAAACAGAACCGAATATCAAGAGAGGAACATTCATGCAAATTGACGGCAGCCTGGTCGGCAAAAGCTCACCGCCGCAGACCTTCGAGGTCACGCTTGAAGCCGTGCAGCGCTTCATGGAAGCAACAGAAGATCCCGCGCTACAGAGCAAGGAGCCTCTTCAATATGCGCCCCCGACGTTTCCAACCACTTTCCGCATGCGCGCTCCCGAGTTGGAACTCGACGGCTCTAAAATGCAATTGTTGCATGGTGAGCAACAATACACCTATACGCGCCAGCTACGCATAGGCGAACAGGTCACATGCGTCGTGCGTATTGCTGACATACGCGAGCGTCATGGCAAAACCGGCTCTATGACGTTTATTGTCCTGGAAACCACTGGAACCGATAGCGAGCAGCAGCCCATATTTATGGCCCGAAGCACCGCCGTAGTACGCCAAAAATAGGCTCACAAAACGTTGACAAACCACAAGGAGGGGTATAAAATACCTTGCGTAACCCGTTATGACTAGCCCTCGTGGCGGAATGGTATACGCAGCAGGTTGAGGGCCTGTGCCTGTAAAGGCGTGGTGGTTCGAGTCCACTCGAGGGCACCCACATATACACAAACAAGCCAATCTTGCTCTCTCTCTTACAGGGGCGACTAGCTCAGTTGGTTAGAGCGACTGCTTTACACGCAGTAGGTCTGGGGTTCGAGTCCCTAGTCGCCCACTTCTCCACCTTCTAAACTAGCTTTATGTTACGTTACTAGGGCTGACAGTTTTGTTGCGGAAATAAGGACGCCTGAGCGAGTGGTTCGCTAGGCGTTTTTATTTTGGTTTAGCAGAGATGGATTAGGGCGCCTTTGGTAGGCGCGCAAGAATTTGGGTAAGAAGTATTTCTATTCGATCAAGGCAGGTGTCCGTTTGGTCGAGTCGCTTCCCGATTTCGCTTATGTCCTGTCTTAGTTCCTGAGTGATGCCGGTTTGATCGATAATGAGTCCTTTCACCATCGTCAATTCATATGCGAAGTTTTGTAAAACAGGTCGGTATTCTCTTGTTGTTTGCTTTAAGGCTATGAGTCTCTCTTCTTGTGTTGGCATAAGAAGTTTGCCTTTCGTACTCTAAACAGTTGGTTCTATTATAGCATGGCTTGGTTAGTTTTTGGCATGTTAGACCAATTTATTCTGATGCTCTTTTTTGTGTCAATTGTTTCTATTTTTCTGGCAAGCGTGCGAGGATTTGGGTAAGGAGTATGGTTTGCTCATCGAATTTTGTTTCGAGTTGGTTAAGGTGGGTTTCCACTCGTTCTAGGCGCTTATCCATACTCTCCAGGTGCGCATCCATCGCGTCCAGGCGTATGTCTACGCGCTCAAAGTGTTTTTCTGTTGTGTTGCTCAGGGTTGAAAGTCGCCCGATGGCATTTTCTGTGAGACCCTTGATTATGGTCATTTCAAAAGCCATGTCTCCATAGACTTTGACGGTTTCGGTTTTGAATTGCTTGAGGTCGTATTCTACTATTGTCAATCGCTCTTCTTGTGTTGGCATAGGGACCTGCCTTTCGTTCTCAAAATAATTAGTTCTATTATAGCATGATATTGTGTCATGGTGGCGCTAGTTGTTATTTTGCTTTCGTCGGATGACCTTTTGAGTGGCTTGTCTGTCTAGCCCTCCTTGCCTCTTTTTAATCCCACCATACGAACAGAACGCGATTGTGTGCATCGGACAAATTAGCATTGATTAGCTCAATGTCTTCAGGCAAAAGTACCTCGATCTCGCTTGCCTGCCAATGCTCTTCGATCAGATGCTGTAGCTCTGGCAAAGCCTCTTCGTTAGTCCAGATATATAGGGTATCTGCAGGCCAATCATTCCATCGCGTTGTCCGTAACAGCGAGAGGTCAATGGGCAGCCTGTTTTCCTGTATGCTTGGATATGGCAGGCGCGTTGCAATTACACTATACCAGAGATTGCGCCAGTCTATCAGATCACGAACGACACCCTCGCCATCAAGGAGATTATAGTGCACGCGCTGTAACAACTCAAAGTATAGGCGCTGGACATCGTTTATGGACTCGTGCTGTTGTTTCTGGTTCATTTCTGGCTACTC
>WNFB01001453.1_pt1 | contig 20179 bp, 20 predicted proteins | sample 5400501 | NCBI WGS metagenome assembly WNFB01 (sample SAMN13153341, study PRJNA577476) | soil metagenome | isolation source: 200 cm saprolite under Douglas fir tree site 2 hole 1 | place: USA:California | collected 2015-04-18 | reverse complement strand
TACCGTGTATGAATTACAGGATTGCTCAGGAAGGGAGCGGAAGCGTCCGAAATCCCGACAATCTTCACCCTGTGGTCGTTCATCTCCAGCTCGCGGTCGAGTTCCAGTGGTTCGCCCGGGAAGAGCAGGATGTAGCCGGCATTGTCGATAACGATCGAATCCGGTTCACGTAAACGCTGCCAGGAGCCGAGCAACATCTTCCGCGGAGCGCCGGTTAGCGTCGCGTCGTCGAGGCCGAGCAGAATACATGAGGCGAACTTACCGGCTCGTGTCCGGGCGACGGGATAGCCTTTGAATAGTTTCACTCCCCAATCGACGCCGTTCACGCCTCGTACCCGCGTCAGGTCGGTGTCCTTCAACGCCTTGGTTTGTTCGAAATATTCTGTCTTCCTATCCATCACCCATACGTCCGCATCGGTCACGTCGAGAATCTGACTGCCGGTGCGCTTGAGAATGCTCGCGAAAATCGACGTCTGGTTCTCCAGCAAAAACGTGCAAAAAGCGATGGCGAAAATCAACCCGAGATACTTGGCGCGGTCCCCGGTTAACATTCTCAAAGCTACGAAGTTCACGGTAGAGCCTCCATCGTTACCGTCTATAGATGATGGTCATCATATAAATATGCAAAAAAAATTAGGCCTTTGTGGCCTTCCGCTGCGGAGCTGACTCAAAGGCTGCCGCATAGAACGCCCGGGCCTGTTCGAGAAAGCGATCGCTGACGTCGCGGTCCGTCATGGCCTTTGCGATCATCATCGTCCCTGCCATCCCCGCCATGAGAAGGCGTGCCTGATCAAATCGCTCTTCCTCATCGTCGCTGGGAAGAAGTGCCGCAATTCGCTTTAGCCGATGGTTCATGGCGCTTATGTAGGCATTTCGCACCGGTCTCGGTTGACGCGCCATTTCACCGGCCAGGCCAGCGAGTGCACATCCTTCAGGGCTGTCACGATGCTGCGGGCTCAGATACTGGTCGACAATCGCCCGAGCTCCCTTGCCTTTCGGAGCGGCTTCCGCCGCTGCGAACATCCGCCCCGCAAGACCGTCCTCGAACATCGGGCCGGTTGCCTGCGCGATCAACTCGTTCTTGCTATCGAAGTGTGCGTAGAGACCGCCATGAGTCAGACCCAACTGTCCCATCAAAGGAGCGATTCCCGTGCCCTGCACCCCGCTACGCCGAAACTCCTCAGCAGCCTTCTTGAGGAGCCGGTTATGGGTCTCATCTCTGTGTTGGCGCGAGTAGCGCATACCGTTATATGATAGTCATCATACTCCTCGGGATGCATTTTGTTTTTCCAAGCTAATCATCCGCTGGCTACGCGCCGCCCCGGTAAGCCCGTTCACTGATGCCCTTAAAAACATCCAAAGAAGAGGACGGTTGACGGGCTTACTTCACCGCGTTCCGTACTGTCCTCAGTTTTAGACTGCGCGGCGACTTTTTCCTTGGGAAACTCGACTAGCTTTCCGCGCTGCTCGATGGGTACCGGCTTCACCTTCCTCGGGACAGGACCACGAGGATAGAATTTGATATTCTTCGCCATAATGTCACTCCAGTTGCTTGCCTCCGCTACTGCGTTTGAAGGTTGCTCCGTCACCCATAGCGACGGTCCGTTTCAATTTATGTTCTACGTTTGCACTTTCTCCCAGAGCTTTGCCTGGCCCAAGTGATAGGCGATATGCGCCGTTCTGCCGAGTAGAACGGTGAACCGATTGCGATGGGGCTCCCGCAAGAAATCCTCTTCAGACACCGCACCATGCTTCTGCAGCCAGTCGGCGACCGACAGCCTCGAAAAGCCTGTCCACAGAATCTGACTGGTCTCTTGCCAAATAATCTTCAAATCCTCGCCTAACAATATGGTTGGAACAGTCCGATCTGGGTTCAACACGAACATTAGGTCAAGCTCCGGATGAATCCTGGCTCCGAAGCCGAGAAGCGGAATGAGAGCGTCATTAAACGCTGTGAGGTGACCCCACAGGTAAATCAGCCGGTTTTTTCCAGGAGCAACTTCCTGCAGTAGTTGCTCTTGTGACAACTTTCCAAAGAGCTTGCCCGTGCGATCCACGGTAGACTGCCAATTCCTAAGCGCTGAATCTATGAGTGCTGTTTCAAGAGTCATATTTCACCTTTCGTGATCTGAAGTTGTGATTAGTGTCACCTTGATACTGAAACTCAACGGCCCGATGGCAGTCATCGCACTTTGACCTGGGGTTCGACCGACATACCGGGCCGTAACAGATGTTGAGGATCCTGGTCGGGATTGAAACGAATCCGCACTGGGAGTCTTTGAACGACTTTGACAAAGTTGCCGCTGGCATTTTCAGGTGGCAGAAGGCTGAACAACGTTCCTGCGGCGCCCGGGAGATTCTCGACCGTCCCGCGGTAGTCGCGACCGAAGGTATCAACATGAATGTGCACAGATTGACCCGGGCGCATGTATTTGAGCTGAGTTTCTTTGAAGTCTGCCGTCACCCAGATATCGTCAACGGGAACGATGGCAAGCAGACTTTGTCCTGGCTGAATCCTCTGGCCGAGTTCGACGGTTTTGCGGCCTATGATGCCGCTGACGGGGGCATAGATTTTCGTATAGCCAAGATTGAGTTCCGCAGTCCGTACATCCGATTGCGCCTGATTCACCTGGCCCATGCTGGAATCCGATTTGGCCCGGGCATCGCTCACTTGTTGTGGCGCGGTACGTGCAGCCTCAACTTGAGCCGCTCTTTGCGCGATCAGACTGCGGGCTTGGGCAATTTTGTGTTGTTCGGCGGTGACAGTCGCGCGGTCGGCTTCGAGCTGCTGGGCATCTGCGAGCGCCTCTGCTTCGCGAGCGTCGTATTCAGAGCGGGAGACGACCCCACCATCAACCAGGCCCTGCCATCGCACGCGGTCCCGTTCGGCGCGAGCATATACAGCCTCGTCCTGTTTCACTCTGTGTTGTGCTGCCGCCAGATTGGCCTCTTCGGAATCCACTGCGGCAACAGCTTCATCCCGCGCGGCTTCCGCTAGACGAAGCTGGCTGAAAGCGCTCGCGTTTGTGATGGGCACATTAACTCCGGCGGAGCGAGCCTGTCCTTCCTTGGTAGCAAGATCCGACTGGGCGTGCTCTAACGCTGCCTGGTAGTCGTTTGGATCCAACTCAAGCAGAAGCGTGCCGGCCTGGACATATTGATTGTTCTCACCTTGTGGATTGACATACAAAATGGTGCCGCTGATTCGGCTGGAAACCACATTGATGTGGCCGTCGATTTGGGCGTCGTCAGTTGACTCAAAATGCCGTGCGTGGAGCCACCACGAGAGGCCCGCCATAGCGGCAAACGCAAGACCAAGGCCGGCAAATACCCAGCGAGAAAGCGGCTTTCGTCTCGGTGCGGGGAAGCGAGACTTCAGTTGACGGACCTTCAGCAGTTCAGAGGCACCACCCTCCAGAACCGAAGACACCTGCGAATCTTCTTCAACAGTATCAATAGTATTTGGCATGTTGTTGCTCCTATGAAAACTTAGTGTGCGGCCGCACCCCCACCCTGGTTGAACTTATGAATGAAAATAGCGAGTACCGGTCCTATAAAAGCAACCAGGCCGAGCAACCAGAAGCAATCAAGGAACGCCAGAATGCTGGCTTGCTGCTGCACCAGGACATGAACCTGGGCCACAGCGCGCACGGCTGCGTCGGCTGCGGAATAACCGTGATCGACGAAGCGATTTGCAATGTTCTGTACATTGTCCGAAAACGTTCGGTCAAAATTCGTCACGTGCGTGACCAGCACGGATTGGTGGTACTGAGCGCGGCGCGCGAGCACCGTCGTCACGAACGCAATGCCGAAGCTTCCACCCTGATTGCGGAAAAGGTTGGTGAGGCTCGACGCTTTGTTGTTTTTGTTCTTGGGCAAATAGGAGTAGGCAAGCTGGCTGGTCGGGACAAACAAGAAGGCGATCCCGAAGCCTTGAACCGCGCGTGCCCAGGCTTCTTTTCCGTAGTTGGTTGCAAGATTGAAACTCGCGAAGTACCACATGGCGCACCCGAGGATGGTGAAACCAAACCCAATCATCCAGGACATCGGAACCCTCTTGACCAGTCGCACGATCAGTGGTGCCATAACGGCAATCACCATCGCGCCCGGACCTAAAACCAAGCCAGCATCGGTTGCCGTGTAGCCGTAAAGTGACTGCATCATCTGCGGAATCAGCACGGTCGAACCGAACAGAACAAATCCAAAGAGGAAGAAGAAAGCGTTGGAAAGGGCAAAGTTGCGCTCCCTGAGCAACCTCAATTCAACTACCGGGTCCTGCTGGCGCAGTTCCCAGACCACTGCCACGACCAAAGCAGCGATTGCGATGGCGAAGAATGCCACGATGAAATTGCTCTCAAACCAGTCCAGCCTCTCACCACGATCGAGCACGACCTCAAGACAGGCGAAGCCGAGCGCGATCAACAAAATTCCCAGGTAGTCAACCTTCAATCGTCCTGCCTTTCGATCGGCCTCCACTTCCTGCTTGAACTCTGGAGGATCAGACAGCAGCCGACTGGTCAGGATCAGAGAGATGATTCCGATTGGGACATTAATAAAGAAGACCCAGCGCCACGAGAAGCTGTCGGTGATCCAGCCGCCAAGCGGCGGTCCAATAGCAGGGGCCGTCACGATCGTCATGCTATAAAGGGCAAAAGCAGCCGCACGCTTGGAGGCCGGAAACGTATCTACGAGAATCGCTTGCTCGACTGGGGCCAAGCCTCCTCCGGCGATCCCTTGAAGCACTCGGAAAAAGATCAGTAGACCCAAGCTTGGCGCCAGGCCACACAGCATCGAACTCGCGGTAAACAGCGCGACACAGCCCATGTAATAGTTCTTGCGGCCAAACACACGGCTCAGCCATGCGCTTAGAGGCAACACCACGGCATTGGCGACGAGGTAGCTGGTGAGAACCCATGTGCTCTCGTCGTAGCTGGTGGCGAGACCTCCGGCGATATGTGGAAGGGAAACGTTCGCGATGGCGGTATCGAGCAGCTCCATGAACGTCGCGAGAGTGACCGTGATGGCAATCAGCCAGGGATTGATGGCCTTTGTATCGTCAATACTCGTCGAGAGTGCCATGGTCCCCGCCGCCATATTTCCTCCGTTGCAGTACTCAGATGGCAGGCGAGACCGATCGGTCGCAAATTAATGGAGGAGCATGAGAGTTGTGGTCGTTGCGGATGGAGCCGAGAATGCTTCTGGGCTGGAGACAGCCTTAGCAGGGACTCAAGACTGTTCGGACTCAGGCCGCAGCAATCGGGGAATTGACGGTTTGGTTTCGGTTCCGAGAGGAGAAAAACGGTTTCCGGTATTCGCGCGCTGATCGCCGGTTGCGGCTCTAATCTTCTCAGCGCATCGATCGCAGGCGAAGATGAACTCAACGACGACGGCTTCGACCGGTTGGCTGTGACACACCTCGCACACCATCGGAGCGGGAGCGGAATTCGACGTTCTCGATTTGTGCTGAGCCCGAAGCATGCGCCGCCTCGTTCGCCGGGTAGCTTTCTACACATCGATCAGATGACGGCCGAGACCGCTCGGTCGCATCAAGAACAAAATAGTTTTGTGGGGACGGCGTTACCAGGTTCGGGCCAAAAATCGAGGGGAGTGGAAGCCTGATGACGAACCGCCGCAGATGGTACCCCGACCGGATCTACCTTCCTGCAGACTTCTGGCCGCGAAGCACCATACAAGTAGACGCCGCTTTCGCGACCAATCGGTTCTCCTCGTCGGTTATGTCGCATTCAACGTAGCCGATGGTGCGGCCCCGCTGCACAACGGTTCCTTCCGCTCTGAGTTGTGCCTGCCAGATCGGGCGAAAGAAATTGACTTTCAATTCGACGGTAGTGAAGGATTCCTCCGGCGCAAGGGTGCTTGCAAACGCCATGCCCATTGCTGCGTCGGCAATATCGCAAAGGATTCCGCCGTGCAGTGTTCCCATGGGATTTGCATGCTGCGGTCCGGCTGCCAACAGGACCGTAGCGCGCCCATCAGCGATCTCCTTTGCCTCAAATCCAATCAGACGCGCGACGGGTATGTCGTTGACCCTCGCTCGCTCCCTAAAATCGGGTTTTAACGGAATTCCTTGAGCACTCATGAATTGCGAGCTCCACCTTTTGATTTCCGCGCACGGACCTTGGTTTCGAGGTACTCCTCTAGATGCTGGCAGGCGAGATCGAGCGGCTCTTCATTTCGCTGCAGACGAGTCACCATGAAGCTGCCTTCGAGGGTGCTGGCAATCAGCGTGGCTAATTTCCCGGAATTGACATCGTAACGGACCTCGCCTCGGCGTTTCCCCTGTTCCGCAATCGATTGCAGACGATCAAGCCACGAACCGAGGGCCTGCCGGGCTTTCGCTCGCAACTGAGGATTGCCATCGTCGGAATCTATGGCGGTGTTCAGCAGCGGGCATCCTCCGGGCACCAGCCCATTGCGCCGATCCCGAAAGTTCCGCACGATTTGTTTCAAGCGGTCAACCGTATTCGGGATCTCCTCTGTTCCTTCGAAGCGCGTATCCATGGCGATTTTCCAAGCGTGGTCGAAGGCATCGCCCGCGAGCGCCTGTTTGCTATCAAAGTGACGGTAGATTCCGCCTTTTTCTAGCCCTGTGGCTCGCATGAGATCGGACAAAGCAGCGCCGTCGTATCCTTTTTGATTAAAGATCGGTGCCGCTTTACGAATGATTTCCTGCCGGGTCTGCTCGCCTTTGCGCACGTCGTGTTCCTTGTAACTTGAATTGGCGCCGACTGATGACCGCCCACCATAACCTTGGATGAGACCGACCGGTCCCAGGTCGCAATAAATGCGACAGCGACGGATCGCCTACCCCTGCCCCCCTTGAAGCCCCGCGACAGGGACGGTCATGTCGAAACCCAGGTCGTCGAACGTCAACGGCTCGCCACTTCGCTGATGGTCATAGTGATGCTCGTAAACCACGCGCGACCCGTTCCATTTCCGGAGAGTGCGCCAGTTCAGCGTGCAGGTTTTACCGGAGACACCGACAATGTTGAGTGTCCAGGCAGAATGTATCTCGTTCGCAGCATCGCCGGCAATCGTGGTCTCTTTAATGGATATCGCTAGTCCCCCAACTTCGGCCATAACATGAAGCGGGACCAGGAAGTTTAGGAGAAGTGAGCCCACCCTTGCCTTTCCACGAATCGGTTCGTGCTGAGTTTCACTGCTTACCTGGACGTCATCGGCATAAAACTTGTCGAATATCTCAAGGTATTCTTCGAAGCTTTCGCTAATCTTAGCCTGGGTAATGGCGGTGTTTAGCAGGTGCTCCGCAGTCTGATAGCGTGAGTAGGGATCCCCTGACAAGAAACTGTGTTGATCGCTCATTGAAGTCCTCGCAATTCAGGTCGCCGCTTTGCATCTCCGATCTGGCCGCGCAGGCGGGAGATACGATGGCAGCGCCGGGTCTTCCTTTACCTTCTGGGGCCTTCGATGACATAAGGGACCGGTCGGTCGCATATTTTCTGTTCGCCATCATTCGCACCTCCGCGGGCGCCAATCCTCAGATTTAGTGTCCTCTGTGTGCGACCGATCGGTCTCAGCCATCATCTGATGGAGGGCGAGAGAGAACTCACACACGTGGCCATGCTCTCTCACCCGCAAGAAGTGGCGGAGTTGATCGAGCAAGCCGCGGCGAAGGCCGGGAGTCAATAGCGATAGTGATCCGAGCGACTTTCGGGCCGCTGTGCTAAGAGCAAAGAGGAGAAGAGTATGAACGCGGCATTGTTGATTCTTCGTTTGGTTGGGGGTCTGGGAATCGCAGCCCAGGGTGCCCAGACTGTGTCGTACACATACAGCTGGTTCGGGGGCGGCGGCATCAACGGCACCGGAGCTTTCTTTGAGAGCATTGGGTTTAGACCGGGTAGTCGCTTCGCAGTGGTAGCCGGATTGGGCGAATTCTTGGGCGGGCTACTACTCGCCCTTGGCTTCCTGGGTCCGATCGGCCCCGCGCTGATTCTGTCGGTGATGCTGGCCGCAATCTTCTCGGTGCACAAAGGCCATGGCTTCTTTGCGGTGACCAACGGGGCTGAGTTGCCGATCCTGTACATCATCGGCGCGCTGACGGTCGCCTTCGCTGGCGCGGGTCAGTACTCGCTGGACCGTGTTGTCGGGCTGGATTCGGCCCTCCCCCCGATGGTTACTCGTGTCGTCCTAGCGTTCGGCGTGTTGGGAGCGCTGGGCAGTCTGGCCGTGCAGTGGTGTTTGTCACAGTGACGTGCTCACCGGTGTCTCCGCCAGTCCGGTCGCTATCGCTGGCTATTTGAAGAAGGAGATAAACATGAGTACAAGATCGAAGGCCACAGCACTTATAACCCGCGAACATTCTGGGCCGGAAGGCGCCGAGCAGAGGCTGAAAGAACTCGGCATCAAGCTCCCCGTGCCACCCGAGCCGTTCGGCACCTATGTGGAAGCAGTTCAGACCGGCAAGCTGCTTTTTCTCACCGGCATGCTTCCTACGGAAGGCCGCGGGGCGAAATTCATTGGGCGCGTCGGCGCGGAGCTCGACGTGGGGGCGGGGCGCAAGGCGGCTCACCTCGCTGCACTCAATGTCCTCGCTGTTGCGAGGCAGCATTTGGGATCGCTCGACAAAGTGACGCGGATCGTACGCCTCGGCGTGTCGGTGGCCACATCGGGAGATGTCCGCGATCAGCCGAAAGTCGCTGACGCCGCTTCGGAGTTGCTGCAAGAGGTTTTCGGAAAGGAAAAGAACCCTTGCCGCCTGGTGTACGGCGTCGCAAGCCTTCCGCTCGGCACCCCGGTCGAACTGGAAGTCATTTTCGAGGTGGGATAATCGCGCGGCGAGCAACGTCAATCGTTCCGCCAGAAAGTGTGATGGCTGTTTTTCGACAATATCTGACAAATTCAAAGGAGGATTTATGGCAACAACAGTCGCAGTAGCAACCATGAAGGTAGCCCAGATTTCCAAACCGGGAGCAGGTTTCCAGATCGTCGAGCGCGAGATTCCTGAACCGGATGCGGGAGAGGTGCGCATTCGAGTGCAAGCATGTGGTGTTTGCCACAGTGACGTGTTTGTGAAAGAAGGCCTCTGGCCGGGAGTTCAGTATCCGCGGGTTCCTGGGCACGAAGTTGCCGGGATCATCGATGAGGTCGGTTCTAATGTTTCTGCGTGGAAGAAGGGACAGCGCGTTGGCGTCGGCTGGCATGGCGGGCAGGACAACACGTGTGTCGAATGCCGGCGTGGACGCTTCCTTTACTGCCGCAACCCCAAAGTTGCAGGTATCAGCTACGACGGGGGATACCAGCAGTACATGGTCGCTCCCGTCGAAGCACTGGCGGTGATACCCGACACGCTGAGCCACGCCGAAGCAGCGCCGCTGCTTTGTGCGGGAGTCACGACCTTTAACGCCTTGCGACACGGCGGCGCGTCGCCGGGTAGTCTTGTTGCGGTGCAAGGCGTGGGCGGTCTGGGGCACCTTGGAATTCAATTTGCGAACAAATTTGGCTGTAAGGTTGCCGCGATTGGCCGAGGCTCTGAAAATGCGGCGCTCGCGAAGAAACTCGGGGCGAGCCTGTACATCGATAGCCAAACCGTGAACGCGGCCCAGGAGCTGCAGAAACTCGGCGGAGCGCAAGTGATTCTCGCGACAGCGCCTAACTCGAAGTCTATGACCGAGTTGATCGACGGCCTGGCGCCGACTGGGAAGTTCATGGTCGTAGGCATATCCCCTGACCCGATTGCGGTCACACCGTTACAGCTCATCAGCGGAGAGCGTGCCATCCAAGGTTCGGCGGTAGGAACACCAACGGACTCCGAGGACACGATGAACTTCGCTGAACTAACCGGTGTGCGGCCCATGATTGAAACCTACCCGCTCGAAAAAGCAGCCGAGGCTTACGCCCGAATGATGAGCGGCAAAGCGGAGTTCCGCGTCGTTTTGACGATGTGATGTTGGTCAAGAACGCGATCGAGAAACACAGCGAGCCCGGCGCGTCGCTTTGGTTGAGAGCGCCGCCGGAAGGTCAAACAAAGGAGTACGTATGACAGACAAGAAAACAGCAATCATCACGGGAGCGTCGCAGGGTATTGGTGCGGGATTGGTCGCGGCCTTCCTGAAGGCGGGCTATAACGTCGTCGCAACGTCGCGTAATGTCAGTCAATCGTTGACTGCCTCACCCAGCCTGGTTCTCATCGATGGCGATATCGGTAAGCGGGAAACCGCCGCCAAAGCTGTCGAAGCGGCAATTAAACATTTCGGAACCATCGATGTTCTGGTGAATAACGCCGGAATCTTCTGCACCAAGCCCTTCACGGACTTTACCACCGAGGATTTCAATGCGCTTGTCTCGACCAACCTCCTGGGATTCCTCTACATCACTCAGCTCACTGTGAAACAGATGCTGAAGCAGAAATCGGGAAGCGTTGTGAGCGTCACTGCGGCGCTTGCCGATCAGCCAATCGCCGGCATAGACGGGTCGGTTCCGATGATGACAAAGGGGGCCTGAACTCGGTGATCCGGAGTCTCGCAATCGAGTACGCAAAAGAAGGTATCCGCTTTAACACCGTAGCCCCTGGCGTCGTGGACACACCAATGCACAAGGATGATCCCAAAGACTTTCTTAAGACGTTGCAGCCAATGGGGAAAATAGCGGCCGTAACAGACGTTGTGGACGCTGTTCTTTACCTTGCACGGGCACCTCAAGTGAGCGGAGAGGTACTCCACGTAGATGGCGGTGCTCACGCTGGCCGCTGGTAGCCGCTCGGGCGCGGGCCGGAGGTTGTCGCCGAGATCCGGTGGCGTTGAGATCACCGGACGAACTGAGAGAGCTGGCGACAAAACACAGGTTTGGGACGCTTTCTAAAAACTACCTAGATCCCGTCGTAGTACGAATATCCCCGTTTTGCCCAGTAATCCTTAGGCTCTTCCGCGGCATAGGTGCTTCTGGTAATAGCCTTCACATTCTTCAGGCCGAGCTTTACTGGCACAAGCAGACGGAGCGGCGCGCCATGGTCCACAGTAAGGGGGTGTCCGTTCAGGTGACTCGCGAGCAGGGTCTGCGGATGGCGGGCGGTCGCGAGATCGAGCGACACGAAGTTTGGGTCGGGATTTCCCCAAGGACCGACATTGACCGAGGATTCGATCCGGGCCCACTTCGCCTGAGACATTGGAGGATAGGCACGCAGCAAATCATCAAACCTAAACCCGGCCCACCAGGCAATCGCGCTCCAACCTTCGACGCATACTAGCCGCGTGATTTGCTCATGCAGGCGGAAGGATGCGAGCAGGTTCCGGATGTTCAAAGAAACGCTTAAACCGGAAGCGAGCCCGTCGAGAGTCAAGCGCCATTCTGGAATATAGCTGGGGTCGGGGGTGGCTCCGTTGTAATTGTTCTTGAGTGGGGTAATCTGCGATTTGGTGTAGGTTGGCACCAAGCGATTTCTTGAATATAGCGCCTCTGCAACATCGTCATCGATCCGCAGCGCTCTATTCAGAAGCCATTCCTTTATCGGCCAGTTCTTGTTTCCGTGGATGATGCCCAGGCGTTTGAGGGTAGTCTGGGGCAAGAGAGAGCCCCCACCTGCGACCGCGGCTATCGCACCAATTCCGAACCGCAGAACATCACGACGAGTCCAATGTCGCAAAACCTGTGGAGCCACTTCGATCACCTGTGGGGGCTGTTCCTGGAAGAAGCTCGCGGGCTTTCGTGGGGACACGGATTCAGTCGAGGATGTGTTGTCCGCATTTAGCGCAGAGTGTTCGTCTTCAAGGTTCATTGTCAAAAGTCCTCCGATCTCTCCACCCTTGTCGACCAACCTACGATCATGCTGCGAAGCGTGTCCCAACCATCAGCGAAAACCAGAATCACATGAGGGCCGATAAAGAGGACGAAAACCCACATCAGCCAAAAGTGCCAGATGCGCGCTTTGTCATAACCTCCGAAGATCGCAGTCAACCAATAGAGCTGCGTGGGTTTGTGAATCGCCCAGCCTGTGAAGACCGATAGGAGCCCGGCGACCGGAACGGAAAAATAAGCGACGCGTTGCAGTGCGTTGTATTTTGTGTTGAAGCGAGGATGCATCCAAGTGCGGCGCGTTAGTTTCGCGAGGGGAATGCCTGTGTAGTAGCGAAACATCCTCATCGCATCGCGCAGGTCGGTCGGGCGGGGAAACATGGACCGCCAGCCACCTCCCGTAACCAACCCTAAAACGTAGACGAGTCCGTTCAGCATGAATAGATAAGCACAGAGCCAATGAAGGCGCAGTGCCACGGCGAGCATGCCGGGACCGAGGCTTATGTGGTTGTAGACCCAGTCAGGCGGACTGCTGTATTGGTGCAGCCCTGGTACATGCGCGCATATCCAGATACCGATGTCCGCGAGAGGATCGACATTCCCGCTCAGTGGATCTGGTTTGTGCTGATAGACCGGAGCTGCCCAGTAAATGGAGACACCACTCAGGATGAGGCCCAGAAGGATTGGCACGTTCAGCCAATGGCTGCAGCGCACCAGCAGGTGATGCTTGTGAACCACAAGCACGCCGGCTTGACTCTCCGGCGTGCTCGGGGCGTTCCGTTCTTTATCGAGCTGCATGGAACAGGGCACAAGCCTTCTCCGCGCTAGTTTTGAGACGCTGAGGACTTGGTCATGCCATTGGGCGGCGCGGGCGCGAAATGCGCACGCCCATCCTCGATCAGCCATTTATCGCCGTGGCGGGCGGCCACGTAGAAAAAGTTGACCGGGATCACGGGGATAGTCGTCCCATCTGGACCGTTGACATTGTGCAGGGTAAGGAGCGCGTCGACGACCGCGACATCGGGTTTGATGAAGCGGACCCGGTAGTTGGAGAACGCCGCTTGCGTGCTGCCGTTGACGGCTTGCGCCTCGGAACCGAAGTCCTTCACCATTCCGACGTGCCCTTGCAGATAGTCACCCACAGGCGTCACGAAGGTTCCATTTTCGGCGAATAGGGATGCTCTCTGTTCGGCATCCTTCTGAACGAAAGCCTTGGCAAAGGAATCGCCGAGCGCGCGAACGGATGCTTCGTCTTTAGCCTGGCCAGCACTCGCAGAGCCGGTCACACCGATGACGAGCATGCACGCGAGAAGGGTTAATCCGAGACTTTGCATCAGGCCCCGGAGCGCCGACTTCGGCGCCTGAGGCGCGGAATCGATGGTGTGAATTGCGGTCAAAGCAGGTAGGTACGTTTGTGCGATTTTCATTTCTTTTCTCCTTAGTCTTCTGATTAGTTGCGTTCTGTAGCAGGGTGTGGACAGCGCGGGCACGCCAGCCGCGGCACGCGATTTGTGGTATCGAGATCCCTAGTGCGAAAAACAGAGCACCTCCGTCATCTCGAACGGGGCGCGCCAGTTCTTGACACCGCTCAAGCACTGATCTAAACCCTTCAGGTAGAACAGCAACGGCCTCGACTCTCTGCAACGAGGGTCAGGCGCCCACGGCTGAAATGGCCGTGACCCCGCCGTCGATCAAGAAGTCTGCGCCGACGACGTACACAGAATCGTCCGACGCGAGGTAAACTGCCAGCTTCGCGATTTCTTTCGGATCGGCGATTCGCTTGCTTGGATTATTGGTTCCGAGGACTGCCTTAACCGCGTTGCCCTGCTCTTCGCCTGCGAAACGACCGAACATCGCCGTGTCCGTCGGGCCTGGGCTTAGGGTATTCACGCGAATCCCGTGACCCACGAGTTCGGCGCTGAGGATTCGAGCGAGATGGACGACCGCGGCCTTGCAGCTCGAAACGATGGAGGTGGTCGGCCACCCCTTGCGCGCGCCAACGGACGAAGTAATGATTACAGACGAGCCTTGCCTGAGTAGCGGCAAGGCCTTTTGAATCGTGAAGTAAACGCCTTTAAAATCGATGCTTATTACTTTGTCGAAGCTTTGCTCTGTCACCTCTTCGAATGGCAGGAACACGCTGTAGCCTGCATTTACGAGGACGCCGTCCAGGTGCCCGAACTCCCGCTTGATCGTGGCGAACATCGTGTCGAGGTCGGTGAGATTGCTGACGTCCACGCGAAGGGCGAGACTTCCGGCTCCAAGCGTCTCCTTAGTGGCCTGCAGCGTCCCCTCATTCAAGCCGCAGATGGCAACGCGCGCGCCCTCTCTGTCGAATTCCTGCGCTGCGGCCAGCCCGATCCCGCTGTTGCCGCCCGTGATAAGGATATTCTTGCCCGTTAGCCTGCCCATTGTCGTCACTCCTTTAGATCAATTTGTTGCAAACTATTTCCTATTGTTCCGCTAGGCCGACTTCTTAATTTCGGCTCGGAACTCGATCATCTTTCCTCGCTGTTCCGGAGGAACCCATTTCACCTTCTTGTGAAACCTGGCCGGAACATAGAATTCGATCACCTGTGCCATGACCACCCTCCGATCCAAAGCGATTAAACATGTCTCGCTAAGCTTGGATTACAAAAGAGACCGTTCGGTCGCAATAAACTTTAGCCCTTTTGGAACATTAACGGGACCGCATGGTCTCTTATGGCGTCTGATGTCTATAACTAAACTGGGAAACTGCCTGAATTCATTGATATTTGGTCTTGCTGCACAACCAGTAGGTTTGAGAATTCTTTCTCAACTCAAATCTGAGCTACAGAAGACATTCCGCCCAGGCAACTCGGTTTGATTGTTTTAACAACTTGGCCGGAAACAGCGCCGAATATGCCGTTTCTGCCGGATGATGTCCCACAAGGAACGCAAATAGGGGGTAACTAAAGATGTCGTCCGATCCGAGTGGAGAAATTTGATGCCCGCATCACGGGCAATCCGGAAGTGACCTACCATTGCAGGATCGGGAACGATAAACGCGCTTCGAGGAAGTTTCAGCGCAGACGGTCACGGTATTTCGACGGTGAGTGGCCTCGTGATCGGTCTGACGTGGGATCTACCCGATAGGAGTCCCCAGAATCAATTACGTCGCCCCTCGGGTCCTTCTCGGTCGAAACGCAATGATCACCGCAACGCCAATTTTCGCGAAGACTCGTTTTCAAACAAGCTCAGCGCAGTGAACGTTCGAAGTCGAAAGCCACAAAAAAGCCACATTACGAGAATCGAGAATGGTGATGTTCCCCCAACTCATTGATGCGGAATAGGAACCGACTCGGACATTCGTTGGCGGTATAACGGTCTTCCTGAATCCCGTCACTCTGCCACGCAGATGGCAGGAAGGCTATGCTAAGTGATAGAAATAAAAGGCTGGCGGAGAGGGAGGGATTCGAACCCTCGATACAGGTTTTAGCCCGTATAACGGTTTAGCAAACCGCCGCCTTCAGCCACTCGGCCACCTCTCCGGCGTGCAGAATGGATAGTTTACCACTTTCGCCTGGAGCTCCGTGCCTCCCTAGAACTCTAGCGCGTGGGTGGGATCATCCCCAATCAATCTCGTTTAAGCCATCTAGCCAAAGTGGCGCATTTATTCCTGAAGAACGGCCGTCTATTAACTCGCGTTGGTCCTTGACCATGCGCACTGATGCATCCGCTTCCAGGGTCTCTGACTCTGCCGACGGGATTGGTTTCGGCGATAGGATAAATCTTGCGTTTAGGCTACTGTAACCCGATGGCTGGCGCCGTGCTCGGGATATCCGCGTGTCAGGCGAACTTCGCAGAGTTCCGCGATCAGATTTCCCGCCCAGCGATAAACGTTGTTTTCCCTTACCATCCTCCGCATCCGCTGCATCCGGGCGCGACGTTCTTCTGCTGACATCTCCAGGGCGAGGCGTATAGCCTCAGCGCACTGCTCCGTGTCGTAAGGATTGACAATCAGCGCGTCGCGCAGCTCACGGGCCGCCCCAGTAAAGCGGCTGAGGATGAGAACTCCCTGCTCGTCATGACGCGACGCGACAAACTCCTTCGCTACCAGGTTCATCCCGTCGTGCAAGGAGGTCACCAGGCAGAGGTCTGCAGTCCGGTAGTAACGCTGGATCTCCGTGTGGCTGTGCTGCCGCTTCAGGAAGACGATCGGCTTCCACTTGCTCGTCTGGAAGCGCCAGTTGATGCGCTCGGACTCGGCCTCCACATCCGCAAACAAGTCGTGGTAGCGCTTGATGTGGGTGCGGCTGGGGGCGCCAATCTGCACGAAGGTAAACTTTCCCTGATAAGTTGGGTGTTTCTCCAGCATTCGCTCGATGGCCAGAAAACGTTCCAGAATTCCCTTGGTGTAGTCCACGCGATCCACGCCCACCCCAAGGAACAAGGCTTCCACTCCCAGTTCCCTAAGCAGCATTACCCGTTCCTCGTAGGTGGACTCTCGTTCGGGGGCCAGGGCTGCAGCCTCGGTGAAATCCACGCTGATGGGGAATGGCTTTACCACAGTGCGGTGGTCTTCGCGGTTGACGGTGAAGTGCTCCCAGTCAATGCGGGACTCCAGGGCGCGGTCCACGGTCTGCAGGAAGTTCGTGCAGTGGGATTGGATGTGGAAACCGACCAGGTCAGCGCCCAGCAAGCCGTCCAGTAACTCGCGCTGCCAGGGGCAAATCCCGAAGGCCTCCGAGTTAGGCCAGGGAATATGCCAAAAAATAGCGACACGAGCGTCCGGGCGCTGTTTTTTTACCAGCCGCGGCAGCAACGCAAAGTGGTAGTCCTGAGCCAGTAGGACCGGCTGGTCCATACCAGCCATTTCCTCCAGTACCGCCTCAGCAAACTTCAGATTTGCCTTCTGGTAGTGCTCCCAGTCGGAGGCGCGAAAAGTCGGACGGGTGTGGGCAATGTGGCACAGGGGCCACAGACCTTCGTTGGCAAAGCCGTAATAGTAGCCTTCTTCCTCCGCTTTCGTGAGCCAGACTCGGCGCAGGGTGTATTTCGGTTCGTGGGGCGGCACTCGCAGGCAATCGCGTTCATCCACGGCTTCCCGGTCGGCATCCCCACTCCCGTGAGCCACCCAAGTCCCATCACAGGCACGTAGGACCGGTTCCAAGGCCGTCACCAGTCCGCTGGGAGGAACCACTACTTCCAACGACTTTCCCTTTCTGGTGTGCGAATAAGGTTCCCGGTTCGAGACGGCGAAAAGGCGGCTGTCACCCAGCCTGCTGCGCACATGCACTGAAAGTCTTTCCGCGGTCCACATGGACTCGGCCGCGTCTCGTAATTGGGCTTCCTTTTCAGCGGCCGAACGCGCGGCATTGAGACTCTGCGCAAAGGTCTCCATCTCTCGCGTCAATGGCCGCAGCAGGTCCAAGTCTGGGGCCACCGACGGAACCGGGGTCCTCCCCGTCCGCAGGGCTCGCATCCATTGCGCGGCCCGGGCAATGGGCCCCACCAGACTCCAGCGAATGATCAGGAGTGTGATCAGCACGATGAGCAACGCCTGCACCAGATCCCGCTGCAGAAAGCTCTTACGCCAGATGCGCGCGCTCTGGATGTTGATATAAGTGGCGTCGTGGACAATGGCCAGCACTCCGATCACTTCATCGTGCTGATGAAGGGGAACAGCATAAATGTGTACGGATTTGTCTCCCAGGCGGCTGAACTGTCCTGCGCCCTGATTCCCCGCAATGACATGGGTGACCAGGGTTGATTGTTCGCTGAGACTGTGTGCCAGCCCAGGAGTTACAGCTAAGGCGGCACCTTGCTTGTCGTAGATCGCAACGCCCTCCAGGTGCTCGCGGTTGCCAAACCGTTCTGCAAGGCGCTGGAGTTCACGGGGAGATCCGCTTTCCAAATGTGGTTCGACATTCCCGGCCAGGCTTTCCGCCAGCACTTCGGCGCGCCTTTCCAAGTCCTTCCGCAGGCCGCGTTTTTCCGTGCGTACCTCATAGTAGGAGAACGCCAGGGACACCAGCGTGATCCCCACTATCAGCGATACGATCAGGCGAACACTAAGTAAGCGCACGGCCTTCCTTTCCTACTGAGTCTTTCCTCCAGAATGTGCCAATGAACGTTTAGTACTCAGGCCCGCAGTGCTTCTTTCCTAGCAATGACGAAAGTCTCCGTAACATCATAGACTTTGAACTAAACCGTCGCAATCCGCGACACCCTGTTTTTGAGAGAGAACGGCAGCCGGGGCAGGTACGGCAGGCCAGCCTGTGCGAATGAAGGTTTCTACGGATTGCGAGGCGGAATAGCGGCGTCCACCATGCCCGAAGTGGACAAACTTGGATTCTCTGCCGAGGAATGCTCCCTAAACCCGATCTTTTGCCTGACAGGAACTACTAATTCAGCTCTCCGGCGCCCACTTCGACCGCGTTCTCGAGGCATCGCGGGTGGTCGGAATTGTTGCCAGAACAACTGGCAAAGTTCCTTCCTCGCGCGGTACAAGCGCGTCTTGACCGTCCCACTTGAAGTTTCCAGGACACCTGCTGTCTCTCGGGTCGAAAGCCTTTCAAGTTCACGGAGAACAAGTACGGTCCGGAGATTTGGGCTGAGGGTGTTCATGGCTCGGCGCATCGCGTCTCGAAGTCTGGTTCGGGCGTCAGCCCTCTCCCCGTGTTCTTCGCGATGAGGTTCTTGGCGATGAGCAGGTTCGGTGTTACGCATGGGCTCGCTCCAGCTTGTCAGCAAACCTCTCTTTTGCTTTGCGCTGACGGGCCATTAGTTCCTGTGAATGCTTTGCGCTGACGGGCCATTAGTTCCTGTGCCGATATTCCTGCGCGAGGAGCCAAAAGCAAGGCCAGAACTGTGCCCATTCCCAGACCGATCAGGAGAAATGGCACCGCCGTGTAGATGTCGTATTGGTCTCTCACAAACCCTCCAGCCATCGTTTGTGTGCAATTCTTAGGTTAGGACTGCAGCTCACGACCGTCCATCCAGAATACCCTGTAGATTGGAAGAATAGTCCCAGTACTCGAAAGACAGCAGCGGCAACAGCTTTACCCTCTCTGTCCCTCGAAGAGTTCCCACCCACAGAATATTTTCCGAGACTCCGGTGGTGCTTCCCGGCGGCTTTTGGAAATGGGAACGCGCTGTGTGGCCAAACCGGGAAAGACCGACGCCGGTGATGCGAATGTCGGAACGCTCCTGCCCCAGTCTCGCCTTGACTCGTGGCTTGCTTCTCTGGGCAGAGTGCCTCTCTTGTCCGCCAACAGCAATTCGCGAATCTTCAACTTTGCCTTGTGAAGCTGAGATTTTGAGTTGCCGACTGAACAGTGCAGCAGTCGAGCGATTTCCTGGTGTTCATAACCTTCCACTTCATGCAAAACGAAGATCGTCTGATAACCCCTGGGGAGTTTATTGATGGCTCGAACCAAGGCGATGCGGTCGATGATCCCCAACAGTTGCAAATCGTTTCGACCGTGTTCGCGCGGCAGGGACGAGGATTCCAGCCGGACTGGCTCATCGAAAGAGATCTGCCGCGGATTGCGTTTCCGGAACATCATCAGCACAGTGTTGACCGCAATGCGGTAAAGCCAGGTGGAAAATGCGGCATCGCCACGGAATGTGCCCAGCTTGCGAAAGACTTGTATGAAGGCATCTTGGGTGAGGTCTTCCGCTTGGGCGATGTTCCCGGTCATGCGTAAACAAATGGAGTAGACGCGCTTCTTATGCGCATCGAACAGGGCGGCAAAGGCCGCTTCATCCCCGTTCTTGGCACGGGCAATAAGTTGACGTTCAGAATCCGCGTTGAGTTTCTTGGTTGCAGGAACAACTTCCGTTGCAGGAACGGCGCAAGTACACACTTGGGAGACCTCCTGTTCTGTTCAGTTCTCGCGCGCCTCTGATGCGAACCGAGGCAACTGCAAGCGAAGAGCTTAGAAAAGCGGGAATGAAGGGTCTATAGGGTCACTCCTGTAATCAAGGGGAAGTCTCGCTGTAGACGACGATGACCGGAGCGGTTATGGGTGCAGGGCTCCCAGGGTGTTGACGCTCTCGAGCTTGCGTCGTCCCTGGTTCAGAAAAAAGCAAAGAACAGGCAGGCGTTCGCTTGGCTTGTACGTTAACGCCTGCCCACTTCGCTTCGGCTTTATTATCGGGCGAGACTAAAGGTACAGTCCTCGTCGGAGCGCGGCAATACAGGCGATCACGTATTTTTGCGAGGAACTTTGCCTATGACAGTTACTCCCCCAGTTTGGTTCGGAATTGGGCTCTCGCAGTGCAGAAGATTTTCTATTGAGCAGTCATGGCGCTGTCGTTCCGCTTTCGAGTCTCATCTTTCGAGTCTCATCCAATTTCATCAAAATTCGGCGACGGTGGTTATGAAAGCTGCTTACGGACGGCATAGTTAGCCAAACGGTTAGCCTCAGTGTTGTTCTCGCGGCCG
>WNFB01001452.1_pt1 | contig 20189 bp, 13 predicted proteins | sample 5400501 | NCBI WGS metagenome assembly WNFB01 (sample SAMN13153341, study PRJNA577476) | soil metagenome | isolation source: 200 cm saprolite under Douglas fir tree site 2 hole 1 | place: USA:California | collected 2015-04-18 | reverse complement strand
CATATCGAACACGCCAAAGCGGTCCCAGCCGGACTGGCGGACCTTCTCGGCGGCGACGAGATCGATGTAGCGGGCATCCTGACGGGTGTAGGTCGTGAAGTAGGGCGACTCGACACCCTCGAGCACCTCGGTCAGGAAGTCGAACGCCTCCTGGGCGATGGCGCCACGCGCCTCTTCGACGTCTGGGGTACTCGGCTCCGGCGGCTCCATCACGAGCAGCATCTGGGAGTTCCGGGCCACCCGTGCATAGCGCGAAAGCTGCTTCAGGGTGTCGTTTGTTTCACCCATGCAACGCCACCTCCTATTGCCGTGAGAATCGGCCTTCTCTTGCTAAAAGTTAACGGCCTAGCCGCAATGCTCATGACGGTGGCGCAAACGCAAAATCGGTACCAGGGGGAGAGTTTGTCCACTGGGGACAGGGGGTCGGACCTACGGCAAGCGGTCTAGCGTGTCCTGGAGCGCTTCGCGCAGGCGGTCAATGCCGACGCGCTGCTGCTGCATGCCGTCGCGCTCGCGGATGGTGACGGCGTTGTCCTCCAAGGATTGGAAGTCGACCGTCACGCACAGCGGCGTGCCCACCTCGTCCTGGCGGCGGTAGCGCTTGCCGATGCTGGCCGTCTCGTCGTAGTCGGTCACGAACCAGGCGCGCATCTCGTGCTCGAGGCGCTTGGTCAGAGTGATGAGATCGTCCTTCTTGGACAGCGGCAGGAACGCGATCTTGATAGGCGCGACGCGCTTGCCGAAGCGCAGCACCACGCGGATGCCCTCTTTGTCGGGCTCCTCATCGTAAGCGTCGAGCAAGAAAGTCAGGGCGGCGCGGTCGGCGCCGGCTGAAGTCTCGATCACCCACGGCAGGAAACGCTCGTTGGTCAGGTCGTCGAAGTAGGTCAGGTCCTTGCCGCTGAACTGCTGGTGCCGGCGCAGATCCCAGTCGCCGCGGTTATGGATGCCCTCCAGCTCCTTCCAGCCAAAGGGAAACTCGTACTCGATGTCCATCGCCTTGCTCGCATAGTGGGCCAGCTCGTCGGGGCCATGCTCGCGGAAGCGCAGCTTGTCTTCCTTGATACCCAAGTCCAGGTACCACTGCATACGCTGGTGGCGCCAGTACTCAAACGTGTCCTCGTCCAGGCCAGGCTTGATGAAATACTGCATCTCCATCTGCTCGAACTCCCGCGAGCGGAAGATGAAGTTGCCCGGCGAGATCTCATTGCGGAAGGCCTTGCCGATCTGGGCGATGCCGAACGGGATGCGGCGCCGGCTTGCCTGGCGAACATTCTCGAAGTTGACGTAGATGCCCTGCGCCGTCTCCGGCCGCAGGTAGACGACCGCGGCGTCTTCCTCCACCGGCCCCATGAAGGTCTTGAACATGAGGTTGAACTGGCGCGCCTCGCCGATATTGGCGCTGCGGCAGTTGGGGCATTTGCCGTCGCGGATCTCGTCGGCCCGGAAGCGGTGGCGGCACTCACGGCAGTCCACCATGGGATCGGTGAAGTTCTCGACGTGGCCCGAGGCTTCCCAGACGCGCGGATGCATCAGAATAGCCGCGTCCAGCGGCTCGACGTCGTCGCGCAGTTGGGTCATGGTCCGCATCCAGGCGTCCTTCAGGTTGTTCTTCAGCCGGACGCCCAGCGGACCATAGTCCCAGCAAGCGTTGATGCCGCCGTAGATCTCGCTGCTGGGGAAGATGAAGCCGCGCCGCTTCGCCAGCGACGTGATCTTCTCGATTAGCGACTCAGGCATTAACCCCAGCCAGAATCTTGGCGCCCGTGTAGATGTCCATGATCTCGTGCAGCAGGCCGATGGCCTCGTCCTTTGGCCGCTGGAAAGAGTTGCGGCCGACGATCGAGCCGAAACCGCCACCCTGCGCCAGGCCCCGGATCTCGGCCAGAACTTCCTCAGTGGTCTTGGCCTCACCGCCCGAGAAGATCAAGATGCGCCGGCCATTGAAGGACGACTGGACCACGTGGCGGACGCGCTCGGCGAGCGTGCTGATGGGGATGTTGTTGCGCTCGAAGGCCTTCCGCGCCTCCTCGAGCTCGATGTGCTCCGAGGGCGCCTTGACCTTCACGATGTTGGCGCCCATCTGGCAGGCGATCTGGGCCGCGTAGGCCACCACGTCGATGGCGGTCTCGCCGGCCTTAGAGATGCCGCTGCCGCGCGGGTAGCTCCAAACCACCACGGCCAGGCCTTTGGCCTTGGCCTCAGCGGTCAGCTCGCGCAGCTCCTCGAGCATGGTGTTGCGCTCGGCCGAGCCGGGATAGATGGTGAACCCGATAGCCACGCAACCCAACCGCAAGGCATCGTCCACCGAGCCAGTAACGGCCGAGCAAGGCTCCATCTTGGACAGCGAGTCGGAGTTGTTGAGCTTGAGGATCAACGGGATCTCGCCGGCGTACTCGGCCGCTCCGGCCTCAAGGGAGCCCAGCGGCGCAGCATGGGCGTTGCAGCCGGCATCGATCGCCAGCTGGAAATGGTAGCGGGGATCGTAGCCGGCCGGGTTGGGGCCAAAGGACCGTGCCGGGCCGTGCTCGAAGCCCTGGTCCACCGGCAAGATGACCATCTTGCCGCTGCCGCCAATGCGCCCATGGTTCAGCATGCGGGCCAGGTTGCTGAGAACGCCAGGGTTCTCGCCTGCATACCAGGACAGAATCTCGCCAACGCGTTCAGTCATATGACCTCCTCGCCTCCAAGGTGAGACGTTTCGTGCTGGCGCCCGCCAGCTTGCGCTTCAGAATTTGGGTAGAGCGTACCAGCAAGAATAACGCCCGTGGTTGCTAGATCAGTACGCGCGAGCGGCCGGCTTCAGGGCAGCAGGGCGATGCCATTCGGCACGCAGATTAGGCACACCTTGAGGTGCTCCAGCAGTAGACCACTGCCCCACATCAGCCAGGGCACAATCAGGACCAACCAGTACGGCCATTGCAGCTGGGTGTCATCCGCGCCCGCCCGCCGCGGTGACGGCCAAATGGGGCCGTCGCCATCATCGGGAGGCTCACCGGCGAAATGAGCAGGCGCCGCGCTGTGGAAACGCCGGGGGCCACGCGCCCGCTCGCGGGCCTCGGACCGGTCGCTGCGCCGCACGCGCGGAACCAGCGTTTCCATTGCCTCCATCCTACTCCTTATTCGACCGGCCGGCTATCCTCCGAGGCGCCCGCCATGAGTGCCGGGGCAGGCTCTGCCGGCACGGGTCTTGCCGCTCGCTTGCGACGCCGCGAGATAAACAGCTGCACATCGTCCAGATAGGTGTAGGCGCACGGCACCAGCACCAGCGTGAGCATGGTGGACGTGATCATTCCGCCAAGCACAACCACGGCCATCGGCGAGCGCGACTCAGCGCCGTCGCCCATCTTGAGGGCCAGCGGGATCATGGCACACACCAGCGTCATGGTGGTCATCAGGATCGGCCGCAAGCGAGTTGGCCCGGCCTCGAGTAAGGCATCGCGGCGCGACATGCCGCGGCGGCGCAAGGTGTTGGTGTAGTCGACCAGCAGGATGGCGTTCTTGGCCACCAGGCCGACCAGCATGATCATGCCGATCATCGAGAAGATGTTGATCGTGTCGCCCAGGGCCAGCAGGCCCAGGAAAGCGCCGACCAGCGCCACTGGCAGGCAGATCATGACCGCGAACGGGAACAAGAAGGATTCGTACAGCGCCGCCATCGGCATGTACATCAGCACGATCGACAGCGCTAGCGCTTGCGACAGTGCAGCAAAGGCGCGATCGAGCTGGCTGCCCTGACCGCCGATCTCGACCGTGTAGCCCACCGGCAGATCGAGCGCGCTGGTCTTTTCCCGAATCTCGCGCAGGACGTCGCCGGCGGCGCGGCCGGATACGTTGCCTTGCACCTCGATCTCACGCGCTCGGTTATAACGCTGGATGGACGATGGGCTGGAGCTGCGCTGGATGTTGGCAACCTGATCCAGGCGCACCGTCGTGCCCTTGGTGGTCAGGATGGGGATGGCCGCCAGCTGGTCCGGCGTCATCGTCTCGGCGCCCTTGAGCTGCAGGTAGACGTCGATTTGGTCCTGGCCCTCGGGACGCAGCTCCGAGACCAGCACGCCTTGGACGGCGGCCCGCAGCGTGTTTGCAATGGTCGTGGCCGTCACACCCTGGTCGCCAGCCTTCTGGCGATCGACCACTGCGCGATACTCCGGCGCGGGCTGGATGCGCGAGGTCCGCACTTCGGTGGTGCCGGGCGTGTTGCGGACGATGTCCAGCACCTGGTTGGTGATCGATTGCATCGTGCCGAAGTCCTGGCCGCGAATGATCACCTGCACTGGAGAGCCACCGCCGCCCACGAGAGGCGAGGGAACGTTTGTGCGGACCTGTGCGCCGGGGATACTGGCGCCGACGCGCCGGACGTCCTGAATGACATCGAATACCGACCGCGAGCGGCTGCCTTTATCGACCAGGCCAACGGAGATCGAGGCGTTCTGTTCGCTGGCCGAGCCGAAGCCGCCACCACCGCCACCCACTGTGGTGTAGACAGATACGACCTCGGGCATCTTGGTCAGCTGCGATTCGAGCTGCTTCACTGCCTGATCGGTAGCTGTGAGCGCGGTGCCCACGGGCATGAGGATGTTGACCTGGAAGATGTTGTTGTCTTCCTGCGGGGTGAACTCCGTGCCCACGATGTGCAGCGGGACAAACGAGATGACCAGCGCCAGCATGCCGAAGCCAATCACCACCGGCAGCCAGCGCACGCTCAGCGCCCGCTCCAGCAGCTTGCGGTAACCGCCCTTGAGACGCTCGAAATTGTGCTCCCACAGACGTGTGAACCTGGCCCATGGTCCGGTGCCGCTGATGTGCTCGAGCGATTCTCCCTTCAACAGGCGCGATGCGAGCATTGGCGTCAGCGTGAAGGACACCAGCAGCGAGCACGACGTAGCGGCCACGATAGTCAGGCCGAATTCGCGGAACAGCTGGCCGATGTTGCCGGCCATAAAGGCCACCGGCGTGTAGACGACCACGTCGGTGACGGTGATGGCGATGGCAGCCAAGCCTATCTCGGAGCGGCCGTTGAGGGCCGCGTCCCAGGGTTTTTCGCCCATGCCTAAATGTCTGTTGATGTTCTCGAGGACGACAATCGAGTCATCCACCAGGATGCCAATCAGCAGCGCCAGCGCCATCAGCGACATGGTGTCCAGGTTGAAGCCCAGGATGTACATGACGAAGAACGTCGACACCAACGAGGTGGGGATGGACACCAGCACCATCATCGTGTTGCGGATGGTGTGCAGGAACAGCATCAGGACGGCGGCGGTCAGCAGGATGGCCAGGTACAGGTTGCGCTGCACGTCGTTGACCGCGGCCCGGGTGAAGATGGACTGGTCGTTGACGACCTGGAACTTGATGCCTGCGCTGTCGCCCAGGGAGGCCCGCAGCTTCTCCAGCGTCTTGCGCAGGTCGTCAGCTAACTTGAGGCCGTTGACGCCGGACTGCGCAGTGATCGACATGCCCACCGCGTCCTTGCCGTTGAGGCGCTGATAGGTGGTCTGGAAGGCGGTGGTGTCCTGCAAGTCCGCCACGTCCTTCAGATACACAACCTGGTTGGCCGTGCTGCCGACGACGATATTAGCGGCACCGTTCAGCCCGACGGAGCTGGCCGAAGCGGCCTGGCCAGAGGGGTTGGCCGGGTTGGTGCTCGTAGCGGGCGTGATTCCGCCGCCACCGCCAGGCGTGTTAACGACGATGAAGTTGAGGTCGGCCGGCTGCTGAGCCAGGGCCTGCGTGCGGGTGTTGAAGACCTGCTGCTGCGTACGGATGGGCCCGGCCGGCAGCCCCACGTTCTGGTTGGTGATCGCATTCTGGACCTGGATCAGCGATAGGCCATAGCTGCGCAGCTTGGCGGTGTCCACCCGCACCTGGATCTGGCGCGTGGCGCCGCCTGAGACGGACGCATCGGCCACGCCAGGCACGGACTGGATCAGCGGCTGAATGGTGTCGTTGACGACCTGCGTCAGGTCCTGCAGCTTGAGTTTGTCAGACGAAACGCCGATGTTCATCACCGGGAAGGCGGTGACGTCCGCCTTGGAGATAGAGGGATCGATGATGTCGGGTGGCAGCTTGCGGCGGACCTGATTGATCTTGCGGCCGACGTCGATGGCGGCGGCGTTGATATCCGTTCCTTCGAGGAAGCGGATGCCTACGCGCGAGCTGCCGAAGTTGGAATCTGAAGTGAGGACGTCGATGCCGTTGATGCCGATCACGGCGTTCTCGATGACGGTCGTGACCAGGGCCTCGACGTCCTCGGGCGCGGCGCCAGGATAACTGACGAACACGTTCACGAAAGGGATGCTGATAGGCGGGAAGCGCTCCACCGGCAGGCGCGTGTAGGCCACGATGCCCATCGCCGCGAGGGCGAAAAAGAGCATGCTGATAGCTACCGGCCGGATCAGCGCCAGACGCGTGAGACCCATTTAGTTGGCTCCTGTTGCTAGCCTGACGGGCTGGTTGTTGTTGAGTGAGGTCTGGCCGGCCACAATCACCAGGTCGCCGGGGTTGAGGCCATTGAGCACTTCGACGCTTTTCCCGTCGGACACGCCAAGTGTGGGCGCTCTGAAGGCGGCCACCTGGCCGTTCGGTCCACTCTGAATGACGTAAACGCCCTGGCGACCGCTGGAATCAGAGGTCACGGCATCACGCGGGATGAGCAGGGCGTCAGCTTTCTCGACCGTGTCGATGATGACGTTGGCGGACATGCCCGGCATCAGCTTGCCATCCTGCACAGCGGGCACGACCCGCACCAGGAACGTTCGCGAGCGAGGATCGGCGGCCGGCGAGATGGACTCGATCTTGCCGTCGATCACCTGGCCGGCAAGCGCCGTGGTGGTGAGCTGGGCGGACTGACCGAGCTTGATCTGGCCCAGCTGCTCCTGGGCCAGCGGCAGGTCCACCTCCAACTCGCGCGAGATGATGGTGAAAATTGGCACGGTGGTCGTGGCCAGCGCCCCCTCAGCCAGCAGGCGGGCGCTGATGATCCCGTCGAAGGGTGCGGTCACCTGGGTGAGCTGCTGGTTGACCTTGGCCACCTCCAGGTTGGCCTGCGCGGCGTTCACGTTGGCCTGGGCAGACTGCAGGTCGGTGTCCACGAACGGCTGGGCCGCTTCCTTGACCTGCTGCTGAGCCTGGTTCACAACCGCCTGCTGGGCGGCGATGTCCTGCGGCGTGTTGGGGTTCTTAGCCAGCGCCAGCGCCTGCTTGTCGGCCTCGACCAGAGAGAGGTCCTTGTCGAGCGCAGCCTGGGCCTGCTTGACCGCGTTCTGCGTCTGGCCAACGGTGTTGGCGTCGACGTTGATGGCCAGGCTGTCGTTAGCCTGGTCGAGGGCCGTCTGGGAGGCGTTGACGCTCGCCTGCGCCGCCTCGCAGTTATTGGGCCGTCCGGTGGCCGCGGTCTGGCCAGCGCTGACGCCAGCGCACAGCGCGTCACGACTAACCTGCGCGGAATAGAGGTTGTTCTTGGCCGTAGCCACCGCCTGGCGGAAGGCATCCTGCTGCTGAGGGCTCAGCAGCACCGCCAGCTTGGCTTTAGCCGTCTCCAGCGCCGCGCGGTCGTTCTCGATCTGGTGCATGTCCTGATCGAGCTTGGCCTGGGACTGGCCGACGGTCTCTGGCCGGCCCTGTTTCTGGAGCAGATCGAGCCTGGCCTGCTGCTGCGCCAGCGCGGCCTGCGCCTTGGCCACTTCTTCCGGACGGCCCTGTCCCTGCATCTTAGCGAGGTTGGCTTGCGCCACCTCGACCTGGGCCTGGGCCTGCGCCGCGGCTGCGTCCTGCGTCATATGATCCAGCTCAGCGATGAGCTGTCCAGCTTTTACTTCGCTGCCGACGTCGGCCAGCAGCTTCAGCACCAGACCGGCTACTTTGGGAGCCAGGTTGACCTGCTTGGAGGCGGTGACGTCCCCAGTGAAGGTGATGCCGGCTTTGATCGGCCCCTTCTCCGCCCGAGCGGTGGTAACCGGCGCCGGCGGTGGTCCGCCCGGCTTGGCCTGCGCGCCGGCTGAGCCCGGGGCAGGGCTGCTTTGGGCGGAGGCGCCACAAGCCGATAGGAACAGGAGCCCGGCCACAGCAGTGGCTAGGCAGGCGACAGCGCCTTGGCGACCGATCAACAGCATCTCCAGGAGGTGGGCTCGGGAATCGTTACCAGTGCATTAACGACGAAGTTTCGCACACAGTAGTGGACGATTCACCTATAAAGATCCGGTAAAGGAAATCTAAGAAGTAGCTGAGACGAGCTTAAGAACCAAGCGCCGTAGCTATAGTTCGAGCCAGGCATGAAGGAGCGGATCCTGGTCGTCGACGATGACGAAAAGATCACCAACCTGCTCCGTCGAGCCCTATCGTACGAAGGCTACGTTACGGACATCGCCAACGATGGTGCGAAGGCACTGGCGCTCGCGTTAGAGCACCACCCCGACCTGGTGGTACTGGATATCCAGCTGCCGGGCATGGACGGCATCGAAGTTTGCCGGCGGCTGCGCGAAGGCGGCGACGAGCCCATCCTGATGCTCACCGCCCGCGACGAGGTCTCGGATCGCGTGCGGGGGCTGGACAGCGGCGCGGACGACTACTTGGTCAAGCCCTTCGCGCTCGAGGAGCTGATGGCCCGAGTGCGCGCGCTGTTGCGCCGCCGCGAGCCCGAGACCCGCACGGAGCTGCGCTTCTCCGACCTGGTGCTGGATACGGCCAGCCGGGAAGCCCGGCGGAGCGATCGGGCGATCGAGCTCTCGGCCAAGGAGTACGACCTGTTGTCGCTGTTCATGCGCAATCCGCGCCGTGTATTGACCCGCGAGCAGATCCTGGAGCAGGCCTGGGGCTACGACTTCTATGGCGAGTCCAACGTCATCGAGGTGTACGTGGGCTATCTGCGCCAGAAGCTCGAGACCGCCGGCGAGCCGCGCTTGATCCACACCGTCCGTGGCGCTGGCTACGTATTGAAGGAATAAGGCCGTGTCGCTCCGGCTTCGACTGACTCTGTGGTACACAGGCATCCTGGCAGCGGCGCTGCTGCTGGTGTCCGTGATCGTGTACTTCACGATGTCCTACACACTGAACCAGCAGGCCAACCAGTTTCTGGCGGCCCGCGCGCAGCAATACGCGGTGGCGCTGCGGCCGGGCGGCCCGGGCGGCGGCCCAAGCGGTCCCGGCGGCGGACCGAACCGGGGCATGTTCGTGCGCGAGCTCATCGCCTCCGCGATCGCCAACGCCAACCCGGACACCTACGCGCAGTTCGTCTCCACCGATGGGACGGCGGTTTCGCACACCAGCAACCTGCCGGCTGGCTGGCCGCTGGAAAAGAGTGTGATCGAACGGGCGCTGAACAACGGCAAGCCCGTGTCGCAGACCGAGCGGCTGGGCGATCTGGTGCTGCGCATCGACAATTTTCCCCTGACCACGTCGGACGGCCAGGCCGTCGGCGTGCTGCAGCTGGGTCGCGACATCACCCAGCAGGAAAATTCGCTGGCCAGCCTGCGCGAGCTGCTCATCCTGGCCGGCGTCAGCGGCATTTTGGTGGCCTTCGCGGCCGGGTGGGTCCTGGCTCGCCAAGCGCTGCGACCGATCGGCCGCATCGCCCAGACGGCGCAGGACATTGGCGACTCCCAGGACTATGCCCGGCGCGTGGCCTATAGCGGCCCCAACGACGAGCTGGGGCAGCTGTCCGCCGCGTTCAACGACATGCTGGGCCACATCGAGGCGGCGTATCAGCAGATCGAGAACGCGCTGCAGGCTCAGCGGCGCTTTGTGGCCGATGCGTCTCATGAGCTGCGCACGCCCCTGACCACTATCCGCGGCAACATCGGCCTGCTGTCTTCCGCTTCCGAGGTGAGCAGTCAAGACCGCCACGAAGCGCTGCAGGACATGGCCAGCGAGGCCGAGCGAATGAGCCGCCTGGTGTCCAACCTGCTGGTCCTGGCCCGGGCCGACGCCGGCCTGCACATCGACAAGCGGCCGGTGCACGTGGACGAGATCATCCAGGAGGTGTATCGCCATGCCCGAGTGCTGGGCGACGGTATCCACATGCGGCTGGAGGGACCCGATCCGGCGGAGGTGCAGGGCGATCCGGATTATCTCAAGCAGCTGCTGCTGATCCTGGTGGATAACGCCATCAAGAACACGCCCGCTGGTGGCGAAGTGTGCCTGGCGGACCCGGTCGACAACGGCTTCGTCCGCCTGACGGTCAAGGACACCGGCAAAGGCATTCCACCGGAGGCGCTGCCGCACATCTTTGACCGCTTTTACCGGGCGGACGAGTCGCGCTCCAGCGGCGGCACCGGCCTGGGGCTGGCCATCGCCAAGTGGATCGCCGAGGAGCACGGTGGGCGCATCGACGCCCAGTCACAGCTGGGCCAGGGCAGCGTTTTCACCGTGTGGCTGCCGCGCAACGGCCATGCTCAGCCCGCTGAGCACGGCGTCGCCTTAGGCTAAGCCGGGACCGGGCTCAGGACCGCGACGACGACCCAGCCATAGTGGAGGCCGGCGCGTTTCACAAGCAGCATGTCCCGATCATACGGGCGCGTAATCCTCCAGAATGCAACGGGCCGCCTTCTCGCCGCTGACCAGCGCGCCATTGATCGAGCTCGCCTCGGTGTACTCGCCGGCCAGGTACAGGCCTTTGGTTTTGGTCCTGTTGCGCGGCAGCGCATCTCGAAAGCCCGGCGGCTGCGCCAGCCTGGCGAAGGGCATCTGGTACACGGCCAGAGGCTTGAGGCCGTCGATGCGGCGCCACGGGAACCAGCGCTGCATGTCCTGCAGGGCGCGATCGGCCAGCTGCTCCTGGCTTAGGTCGGGCGCGCCCAGGATGGTGGCCGACAGCAGATGCTCGGGCGCGGGAGCATAGCTGGAGGCGACGTTGGTGATCTGCACGCCGTGGTTCACGAACCCATCGGCATAGCCGTTGATCACGATTTTCTTGTGGCCGTAGAGCGGGTAGGGCAGATGGAAGTAGACGCAGGTGGCGGAGTAGGCCTCCTTGGGCATAGGCAGCCCGGACAGGCGCTCCACTTCAGGCGAGTGGGCCGCCAGGACGACGACGTCGGCTTCGAAATCCTCGCTCGGCGTGCGGACGCCAACTGCCTTTCCGCCGTTGACCTCCAGCCGCAAGGCCGGGGTATTCAGCCGAATGGCGCCTTCGGGCAAGTCGCGGGCAATCTGGTCTGGGATAGCCTGCATGCCCTGGCGGGGGATGGCGGCGCGGCCCTCGGCCAGCATCTTGAGATCAAAGAGAAAGCAGCGCGAGCTGATGCTCAGGCTCCGGTCCAAGAAGATAGCCCCGAACAATCCGCGCAGGAACAAATCGAGCAGCTGCTCGGAGAAGCCGTAGGCCCGCAGAAATTCCGCGCTGGCTATGTCCTCGCTGCGCAGGAGGTCGGGGATCGGCTGTTTCCGCACGTGGCGTTGCAGCTTGAGCAGCTTCAGCTTGTCCCCGGGCGCAGCCAGCGAGGACAGCAGGCTAGGCACCAGCGCCTTGGGATCGCGCCGCGGGTCGCCCAGCTCATGCCAGTGGCCGCCTTCGACCACCACGGTGCCCACATCGAAGCTGCGCAGCTTCAGCGCCTCGATGTCCAGCTGGCGCTGCACCGCGGGATAGGCCGTGAACAGCGTCTGAAAGCCACGATCGAGCCGGAAGCCGTCCAGGACGTCGGTCCGAACCCGCCCTCCGACGCCGTCGCTGGCCTCGACCAGCGCCACTTCCCAGCCGGCGCGATGCAGCGTGCGCGCGGTAACCAAGCCTGCTAAACCGGCGCCAGCGACTACGGCTTTCACCGCTCAATTGTGTAGGCACCGTGATTGCTATAGTCCGAGCTAGCAGGCTATGGGGCGCAATTATTCGCCAGAGATCCTGAGCCAGCTGCGATACGGCAACGGCCAGGTACTCAGCGGCGATACCGCGCTCATCATCCTCAAGGCGCTGCTGGAGTCGGGGGTCAGCTACCTCGGCGGCTATCCGGGCAGCCCCACGGCCAGCCTGTACGATGCCCAGACCGACGCTTACGACGACCTGCTCAAACCGATGGGCATCTACTTCGAGGGATCGGGCAATGAGGCCTCGGCGGCATCGCTGATCGCCGGATCGATCAACCACCCTATGCGCGGCGCCGTTGGCTGGAAGTTCGTGGGCACGAACGTCGCCGCCGACGCGCTGGCGCACATCTCGGCCTCGGGCGTAACCGGTGGGGCGCTGTGCCTGGTCGGCGAGGACTACGGCATGGACAGCTCCAGCGTGGCCGAGCGCACGCTGCCCTACGCCCACAAGACCAACCTGCCGTGCATTGATCCCCGCGCCGACCCGCGAACGATCCACCATCTCATCAAGGAGGGCTTCGCGCTCTCGGAGGCGTGCCACGAGCCGGTGTTGTTCCTGGTCCAGACGCGGGCCGCGAATATGAAGGGCAGCGTCGAGTGCGGCGACAACGTCGAGCCGGCGATCAGCATGACCAAGCCGTTGGACGCGCTGCGGCGCGATCCGCAAACGATCCCGCTGGGCAAGCCAGCCCACGACCAGGAGCACGCAAAGTACACCCAGCGACTCCCCGCGGCGCGGCAGTTCGTGCTGGAGCACGGCCTCAACGAGCTGTTCCCTGGCAGCGGCGCCGCGTCGCGGGCCGGCCTCATCACGCATGGGGTGGTGTTCAACACCACCATGCGCGCCCTGTACATGTTGGGCGAGGCCGACCTGCGCGGCCAGGCCAGCCTACCGGTGCTGCAGCTGAACGTCATTAGTCCGCTGATTCCGGAGCAGATTGCGGACTTTCTGCGCGACAAGGACCACGTGCTGATCCTCGAGGAGGGCATGCCAAACCTGATCGAGGATCAGATCCGGGCCATCGCTCAGCGCTTCGAGCTGCGCACCCGCATCTACGGCAAGGACCTGCTGCCGCCGGACGGCGAGTACAGCCCGGCGGTGCTCGTGGAGGGGCTGAGCGCGTTCCTGGCGCAGCGCGTGTACGCGACCAATGGCCATCGGGCTGGCATCGAGCAGCGCATCGGCGAGCTCAAACGGCACATGGACGAGGTCCGCGCGTCGGAACACCAGCCTGTAGCCAACCGGCACCCGGTGTTCTGCACCGGCTGCCCAGAGCGGCCGATCTACAGCGCGCTCAAGATCATGAACCGGCAGTTCGACCGGCCCTACTACGCCGGCGACATCGGCTGCTACGGCATGGGCGTGCTGCCGCCCTTCAATATGAATGACAGCATCACCGGCATGGGCACCGGCCTGGCCACCACCGGCGCGATGTCGCGCATGACCAAGCAAAAGACGGTGGCCTTCATGGGCGACGGCACATTCTGGCACAGCGGTCTGACCACCAGCGTGGCGAACGCGGTCTACAACAACTCGGACGCGGTGATGGTGCTGTTCGAGAACGGCTGGACGTCCATGACCGGCCAGCAAGAGAACCCCGCCAGCGGACGCAACATCCGCGGTGAGACCTCGCCCAAAATGGACGCCGAGGAGACACTGCGGGGCATGGGCGTGAGGTGGGTGCAGCGCGTCGATCCATATGACGTGCACAGCACGATGAAGGCGCTGTCGCGGGCTTTCACGTCCCAGGAGCCTGGCCTAAAGGTGGTTATTTCAGATGGCGAGTGCATGCTGCAGCGGCAGCGCTGGGAGAAGCCGCTGAAGCAGCAGCAGCTCGCGGCGGGAAAGATGGTGGTTGACCCCAAGTTCGGCGTGGACGAGGACGTATGCACGGGCGATCACGTGTGTATCCGGCACAACGGCTGCCCCTCGCTGACTCTCAAAGCGAACCCCAACCCGCTGAAGCAGGACGAGGTTGTGACCATCGCCTCGAGCTGCGTCGGCTGCGGACTGTGCGGCGAGATCGCCCACGCGGCGGTGCTGTGCCCGTCCTTCTACAAGACGGAGGTTGTATCCAACGCGTCGTTGTGGCAGCGGCTACGGACAGCATTTGACCGGCTGTCGGTGCGGCTTCTTTTCAGGCTGGCGATCTGATGAGCCCTCAGCCTAGCCCTATCCCAGAGCGAGAAGGGGTCAGGTTGCGGTCGGTCTACATTGCGGCTGTTGGAGGGCAGGGTGGGAACCTGTTTACGGAGTGGCTGACGGCGGCGGCGGCTATTGGGGGGCAGCGGGCGCAGTCAGTGTCGCTGACGGGGCTGTCCCAGCGGGGCGGAGCGACGGGGTATTACGTCGAGCTGGCCGCCGGGGAGGATAAGGAGCAAGCCATCTTCTGCCAGTACCCGGTGCCCGGGCAGTTGGACGTGCTGGTCGGGCAGGAACTGCTGGAGATGGCCCGGGCTGTCGAGCAGGGCCTCACGTCGGAGAAGACCACCATCATTACAGCCACCCACCGGATGCTGTCGACGCCCGAGAAGCTGCCGGCCGGCGGCGGAGTCATGGACTCCGGCGAGTTGCTGGAGCTGGGCCGCAAGTTCTCAGGCCGCCTGATCGCCATCGACGCGGTGGAGGTGGCTAAGCAGCACGGCATGGATGAGATCCTGGCTAACGCCATCCTGCTCGGCGCGCTGGCTGCCATCGACACGCTGGGCCTCACCCCGGAGGCCTACAAAGACGCCATCAAGCGCACCGGCATCGGCGTCGAGCACAATCTGGCGGCGTTCGAGATCGGGCACGAGCACGTCGCCTCCAGTAGGGCGGGCTTCCAGCCCGCCGACGGGCAGGATTCCCGGCCCACCCCAGAGGAGCGAGCCGAGGCCAATGCGTCGCGGCTGAGCAAACGCAAGGCCCGACAGTATCGCGAGCTGTTGCACGAGACGGCGGCCAGCTGGCCAGAGCCGCTGCGCACCGTCTTCGTCGAGGCCCTTTACCTGCTCATCGACTACCAGAACTCCGGCTATGCCCGCCGCTACCTGGACATGGTGGGGGATATGTGGCGCCGCGAGCAGCGGCCCGAGGAGCCGCGGCTGACGCTGACGTACGCCCGCAACCTGGCCACGCTGATGACCTACGAGGATGCCGCGCGAGTGGCCCAGCTCAAGATCCGGCAGTCGCGCTTCGACCGCATCAAAGACGAACGGGGTATCAAGCCGCGGCAGGTGTACGTCCTGCGCGACTATCTGAAGCCGGATGCTTATGAAATCTACGGGCTGTTCCCGGCGCGATTCGTGGACGGGCTGCTGCCGATCTTCCGCAAGCTGTTCGTCGGACGCCAGTGGCACTTGGAGCTGACGCCCAGGACCAACAGCCTGCTGGGCGTACTCACCTTCTGGTTCCTGACGCTGTTCATCCCGCTGCGGCCGTGGTCATACCGCTATCGCGACGAGTGGCGCGGCATCGACGAGTACACCGACCGCGTCCTGCGCTACCTGGACATGGACTTTGAGCTGGCCGTGCTGATGGCTGAGACCGCCGACATGATCAAGGGCTACGGCCATACTCGGCGCAAGACCCGCGACGCCATGCGACGTTATGTCGAGAGCATCGTCCAGCCGCTGGTCGAGGTCGATTCCTCGCCGTTCAAGCTCACGACTGAGACGGCGCGGGCTCTGCGGCAGGTGATCGCCGCCGACGATCCCGGCATCGATCAGGCCGAGGAACGGGCACGGGAGGTGCTCGCCCGAATGCGCGATGAGCCGCCCGAGCAGGTGCTGGCTTATGTGGAAGCTCGCCCCAAAGGCGAGCTGGTAAGCATCCAGCCGGCTACCAAGCCGGCGACACACTAATATGCTGTTCCTCTCCCACCGAGGTGGGAGAGGCTAGGTGAGGGTACCTGAAGCGCAGCCAAGCAATGGGGTTCCCTCACCCTAGCCCTCTCCCGCGGCGGCGGGAGAGGAGATGGCTCATGCTCCTGCTCATTCCGCTAGCGCTCGTGGCGGTAATCGCGGCTAGCTCGCCACAGGCAGCGGCGGTCGTCGTACGGAACACGCCTGAGGTTGGCTGGCTCGCGCGCGTGCTGCCAGCGCCGCCGCTGGTCCGGTCCGTCGAGGCCACGCCGGGCGATGCGAGCCAAACAGGGGCGCTGTATGTGCCGCACGGCCAGGGGCAGTGGCCGGGAGTGCTGCTCGTCAACGGCGCGGAGGTGCCGGGCGGCTGGCGCAGTCCCGAGGTCGAGACCTTTGCCAGGTCGATTGCGGACCTTGGGTTGGCCGTGTACGTGCCCGATCTACCAGGCTTCGAAGGCGGCTCGCTGACGCTGCAGGCCCTCGATGCGCTGAGGCAGGACTTGACCTGGTTCAGCCAGTCGCCGCACGTCAGGGACCGCCGCGTGTCGCTGGTGGGCGTGTGCGTGGGAGGGTCGCTCGGCATCGTGCTGGCGGAGCAGCCGGGCACGAGCCACAACGTGCACAGCGTGGTGGCCATCGATCCGTACTCGAGCATCCGCAACAGCGTCCAGGCCGCGACCACTGGCCAAGCGCCAGGACGGGAGGGCGGACTCCAGTCGTTCCAGATGGAGCCGTGGGTGCGCGCCGCGATGGTCCGCAGCCTGAGCAGCACCATCACCGACCAGCCCTCGCGGGCTGCCGTGCTGCGGGCGCTGGCAGCGAGTCCGGAGGACGACCCGTTGCGGGCGTTCCAAAGTGCGCCGCCAGAGGGCCTGAGCCCGGCGGCAACCGCCTGGTGGCGGCTGCTCGGCAACCGGGATCCGGCCCAATTCGAGGCGCTGTACGCCGCGCAGCCGGCCCAAGTACGCGACGATCTGGAGATGCTGTCGCCAGCCAGCAACATCAGCGAGCTGTCGGTGCCAGTCCTGATCGCCGCGCCGTATCACGATTTCGCCTTTCCGCCGGGCGATGCCGGCGAGCTGCAGCGTGGCAATCCCGAGTACGTGCGGCTCACCCGCACCTCGGCCTTGGACCACGTCACCCCCACCGTCAGCCCCCTGGTGCTGCGCGATTACTGGGAGCTGTGGCGCTTCGCGGCGAGCGGCATCGCGGCCCTCCGCTAGGGCGCTGCGAGCTATACTCCAACAAACCGAAAACGGAGCCGAAAAGAAGTGGGTCCTGGCCCACTTCTTTCGTTCTCAGGGCCTGTCGGGACGTTCAAGGGAGTGCAGCAGATGAATAAAGAATTCCTTGCCCTCATTACACAGGTCGGCCTTGAGAAGGGGGTCTCGACGGAAGTCGTCCTCGAATCACTCAGGTCGGCCCTGGCCGCCGCGTATCAACGCAGCTACGGGGCCGAGGAGCAGGACATTCGCGTCGAGCTGGACCCGAAAACCGCGGGCATCCACGTATTCCGCGCTCGCACGGTCGTCGAAGGCGAGCCCGACGATGCCAACCAGATCGGCCTTGCGGAGGCAAAAGCCATCCGGCCCAAAATCCGCGTCGGAGCGCAGCTGCTGGAGGACGTGACGCCGGAGAACTTCGGGCGCATCGCCGCGCAGACGGCCAAGCAGGTCATCCAACAGCGGATGCGCGATGCGGAACGCGACAAGCTGTACCAGGAATACGCCGGCCGGCAGGGGGATGTGATGTTGGGCACCGTGCAGCGCATCGAGCCTAACCGGGCCATCTTCCTGGACCTGGGGCGCATCGACGTGCAGGCCGTGCTGCCCCCATCGGAGCAGATCCCGACGGAGCACTTCCGGCCCGGCCAGCGCGTGCGCGTGCTTGTGCTGGAGGTGCAGAAGTTGCCGCGCGGGCCGGTGCAGATCATTTGCAGCCGCGCCAACCGTGGCTTCCTGCGGCGGCTGTTCGAGCTGGAGGTGCCTGAGCTCAAGAATGGTGCGGTCGAAGTGAAGGCAATTGCCCGCGAGCCAGGCCAACGGTCCAAGATCGCGGTCCACGCCATCCAGCCGGGGGTGGATGCTCAGGGCTCCTGCATCGGCCAGCGCGGCCAGCGCGTCATGGGCGTGGTAAACGAGCTGAGCGGCGAAAAGATCGACGTGGTCCTGTGGGACCCGGATCCGCCCAAGTTCGTTCAGAATGCGCTCAGCCCGGCCGAGGTGCTGTCCGTGCGCATGGAGGAAGCCGAGAAGACGGCGCAAGTCGTCGTCCCGGACCGGCAGCTGTCGCTGGCGATCGGCAAAGAAGGACAAAACGCCCGGCTGGCGGCTAAACTCACCGGCTGGCGCATCGATATCAAGCCAAAATCAAGAGAAGAAAAACGAGAAGCGGGAGAAGAGCAACGCGAGCTGGTCAGCGAAGAGGCGCCGAGCCTGGCGTGAGGCATGTGCCCGAACGCACCTGCGTCGCCTGCCGGGCCAAGCGGCCCAAGTCCGAGCTGCTGCGGGTGGTGCGCAGGCCAGACCTGACTGATGTGCAACTCGATGAGCACCAGCAGCTGCCCGGACGAGGCGCGTACATGTGCCGAGCCGAGCGCTGCTGGCAAGCCGGCATCAGCCGGCGCGGCATCGATCGCACGCTCCGCCTAAGCGTTCCCGCCGCCGTGCGGCAGAAGCTGCTGCAGGCATTTACCATGGGGGTCAAATAATCAATGGCAAAGAAAACACGCCGGCCGTTTCCAATGCGGCCGCAAAAACCCGGCGCCCGGGCGCTGGCTTTCCAGCGCGCTCAGGATGCCATCGCGGCACGCTCAACAGCCCTGCCCGAGCCCAAACACAACGGGGAGGGCTCATTCGAGCTGCCGCCAGTGGTCACCGTCAAAGAGATGTCCGAGCTGATGAACGTCTCGGCCGTGGACATCATCAAGGCCCTGATGAAGAACGGCGTCATGGCCACCATCAACAACCAGCTCGACTATGAGACGGCCGCCATTGTGGCCGGCGACCTCGGCTACGAGACCGTCCCCGCCCGCCTGGAAGAGGAGGAAGAGGCCGGCCCAGATGGCGCCAGCGCCGCGGGCGTTCGCCGGCGCAACTTCCTGGAGGGCGAAGAGGAGGCCAACCTGGCGCCGCGGCCACCGGTGGTCACGATCATGGGCCACGTCGACCACGGCAAGACGTCGCTGCTGGACGCTATCCGCCAGACGCGCGTAGCGGCTGGCGAAGCGGGCGGCATCACCCAGCACATTGGCGCCTACCAGGTCGACTACAAGGACCAGAAGATCACGTTCATCGACACGCCGGGCCACGAGGCGTTTACCGCTATGCGCGCCCGCGGCGCCATGGTGACGGATATCGCCATCATCGTGGTTGCGGCGGACGATGGCGTGATGCCGCAGACCGTCGAGGCTATCAACCACGCCAAGGCGGCCGGGGTGCCGATCATCGTCGCCATCAACAAGATCGATCGCGAGCAGGCCGACGTGCCGCGCACCAAGCAGCAGATGATGCAGGCTGGCGTGATCATCACCGAGTTCGGCGGCGAGGTCGAGTTCGTGGAAGTCTCAGCCCGGGAGAAGATCGGGCTGGAGGACCTGCTGGAGACCATCATCGTGGTGGCCGAGGTCCAGGAGCTCAAGGCCAATCCCAACCGTCCGGCGGTTGGCACCATCATCGAGGCCGAGCTGGATCGCAACAAGGGCGTGCTGGCGACGGTCCTGGTGGCTAACGGTACGCTGCACGTCGGTGACAACGTGGTCGTGGCCGCCACCTGGGGCAAGGTCCGGGCCATGTTCGACGACCGCGGCCATCGCATCAGGGAGGCGGGACCGGCGTTCCCCGCCGCAATTCTAGGCATGGTTGACGTGCCCGCGGCCGGGGATCACCTCCAGGCAGTCGAGGACGAGCGTATCGCCCGACAGACGGCCGAGAAGCGCGCCTTTGCCGCCAAGGCCCAGGCCCAAGCCGGCCGCATGCCAACCATGGAGGACGTCCTCGCCGGCATGGGCAGGGGCGGCGTCAAGGAGCTGAACATCATCATCAAGGCCGACGTCCGCGGCTCCGCCGAGGCCGTGCGCCAAACTTTGGAGAGCCTGGCCGGCGACGAGACACGAGTCAAGGTGATCCACGATGCTACCGGCAACATCACTGAGTCGGACGTGAACCTGGCTATCGCTTCCAAAGCAATGGTCGTCGGCTTTAACGTGAAAGCCGACCCCGCGGCTCAGCGCATGGCGGCCGATGAGGGCATCGACATGCGCTTCTACTCGATCATCTACCACCTCAAAGAGGACATCGAGAAGCAGCTCAGCGGCATGCTGGAACCCAAGTTCGAAGAGCGCGTCGAGGGCCACGCCGAGGTGCGGCAGGTGTTCAAGGTGAACAAGAACGACGTCATCGCCGGCTGCTATGTGACCGACGGCCAGATCCTCCGCAACGCGTCGGTGCGCGTGATGCGCGGCGGCAACCCCGTGTTCACCGGTAAGGTGAGCTCGCTGCGGCGCTTTAAGGACGACGTCCGCGAAGTAGCCTCTGGCTACGAGTGCG
>WNFB01001445.1_pt1 | contig 20231 bp, 18 predicted proteins | sample 5400501 | NCBI WGS metagenome assembly WNFB01 (sample SAMN13153341, study PRJNA577476) | soil metagenome | isolation source: 200 cm saprolite under Douglas fir tree site 2 hole 1 | place: USA:California | collected 2015-04-18 | reverse complement strand
ATGCGCTGTATTACGCGGCGCTGGGCTGCATCGATGTGGGCCTCGGTGAGGCCCCGTCGGTCGGCATATATCAGGGCCTGAAGAAACTGCACTGGTGGATCGAAGAAGGGCAGTACGAGGAAAAAAAGAAGCAGGGCCGGGGCGGATTGTGCGAAAGCGAAGATAATTTGAGATCGTTCATCGATCTGTATTCGAATATGGACGCGACCGCCCGCGGAAATGGCGATTCGAAAACAGCACAGGGCTCGATGCAACGGAAAGAGCTCGATCGAGTCGTGGTGGGTTGCGATTTTGGCTCGACCACTGCCAAGGCCGTCTGCCTCTCGCCGGAAAAAGAGATGCTATTCTCCTGTTATGCGTTGAGCAAAGGCAATCCCATCGAGGACGCCCGAAGTTTGTTCAGTCAGCTTCGTGAAGCCATCGGCGACGGAGAAATTCTGGCTCTCGGAATCACGGGCTACGGGAAAGACCTGCTGAAAGGCATCCTCGGCGCCGATTGCGGCGTCGTCGAAACGATTGCTCACGCTTCCGCGGGCCTCCACTATTTTCCAGACGCCGATTGCATCTGCGATGTGGGGGGCGTCGACGTCAAGATCATGATTTTGAAGAATGGCGCGGTCAGCGATTTCCGGCTGAACTCGCAATGCTCGTCGGGCAATGGCGCCTTTCTTCAAGGCGTCGCGGAGAGATTCGGTATTCCGCTGAGCGAAATCGCGGACGGCGCGTTTCGGGCCCAGGCGATGCCGCAACTCTCGATGGGGTGCGGTGTCTTTCTGCAGAGCGACATCGTCAATCAGCAGCGCAAGGGCTGGCAAGCGGAGGAAATCCTCGCCGCGCTGTGCTCCATTCTTCCCCTGAATGTGTGGATCTATGCCGGTGGATTGAACAATCTCGCGCAAGTAGGCAAGAAATATATTTTGCAGGGCGGCACACACAAAAATCTTGCGGTCGTAAAAACGCAAGTTGATTTCATCCGCTCCAAAGTCCCCGATGCGGAAGTTGTCGTCCATCCTTATTCCGGTGAAGCCGGTGCGATCGGCGCGGCGCTGGTATCTCTCGAATGGTGGGAAAAGGGCAACCGGAGTACGTTCCGCGGCTTCGAAGTGATCGAACAATTGACCTATAAAACGACCACTGCCAAGGAAACCGTGTGCAACTGGTGCCCCGTGAATTGCCAGCGCAGCTTTATCGACGTCGAGTTGCCCGGAGGAAACGGCCGCGAATGGAGCAAGGTCCCGCTGTCTCGCGGCTGGGAGCGCGTCATCGTGAATAACTCCTGCCCCAAAGGGCTCGTCGAAGACCTGAACGAAATGAAAGTGATCAAGGCCGGAATCGAGAAGACCAAGAATGCCTATCCCAATATTGCAGACATGGTTCGGAAAGAAGCCTTCCGTCGCGTCTCCGCCTCCGCCTAAGGACCGCTCCGGGATCCGCATCGGGATTCCCAAGGTCCTGAACGTTTGGAGCACCCATCAGTTCTGGGTAGGATTTCTGCGTGACCTCGGAATCAGCTCCGAAAATATCGTGTTCAGCTCGGATAGTTCCGAGGAGCAGGGCCGGGAGTTCGGAAAGGGCCGGGGCACGGTGGACTGCTGCTATCCGGTGAAGGCGATCAGCGGCCACTATGGAGAATTGATCTTCGGCCAGAAGAGAAAAATTCAAATCATTCTGAGCCCCATGATCTATTCGCTCCCCTCGTTTCTTCGCGGGCATGTTTCGGAGACGTTGAGTTGCACGCGGGTCATGGCCGGCCCTGAAAATATCAAGGCCGGGTTCATGAAAGAGCGCGATGTCTTCGCGGAAAACGGCATTCGCTACACTTCTCCATTCGTGAGCATGGCCGAGCCGGAAGTAGTTCCAAAGCAACTTTACGATTGCCTGAAGGACGTTTTGGACCTCGATCTTCCGGAAACGCAGCGCGCCGTGGAAGCCGGATACAGGGAGTTGCGCGCGTTCAATCAGAAGATGCGCGATGAATCCAGGAAAATCCTGACGTGGTGCGCACGCGAGGGAAAGCCGTGCGTCCTGGTGCTGGGGCGCCCCTACCATATGGACCCGGGAATCGGGCACGAAATCGAAGCGGACCTTCAGGCGCACGGCTACCCGATTCTCTGGCTGCAATATCTCCCCATTCACGAAGATTTGCTGGATTGGCTTTTTGGCGAGGAAGTCCGGGCGGGCAAAATCAGATCTCCTCTCGATATTTCCGACGTGTGGACTTCCTCCAACAGCAGCAATACGAACGAAATCCTTTGGGGCGCAAAATTCGCAACCCGGTTCCCGTGGATTACTTGCGTGCTGCGCCTGTCGAGCTATGAATGCGGCATGGATCAGCCGACCTATACGCCGACGCAAAAAATCGTCGAAGCCACGGGAACTCTTTTTTTTAAGTTTGGCGACCTCGATTCCACCAAGCCGGCCGGCGGCATCAAGATACGAATCGAGACCATCGTTCATTATTTGGCGAAATACTCGGACAAGATCATTCAGAAAAAGCTGGCCCTGCTGCCGCCTGGCTGTCCGTTGTTAGAAGATAAAGAGAAAAGCGCCCTCGCCGCGGCTTCCAGCCACGGTTAGTTTCTTTTTGGCTTCAAGCATTTTGGAAGGAATTAGCGCACTTCTCGCCGAACTCGAGCCTCTGGCCCACCGCTGGATACTTGCCACACAAGCCAATCAAACATTGGCAGGAACACGTTAAAATGATCTGAATCGTCGGCGTGGTGCCGCAAATGATTTCGTGCCGCGGGCGCAAGCCACGCAGGCAGCCATCCACCCATATGGGTGCGCCAGTGAATCTCCTCAAATGCGGCGTAGTAGAGAGCAAAGCTTACAAATGCGCCGGCAACCCAGCCATTCTTGAATATCCACTCGAGAGCCAGGAAGGGTAACGCGTTCGCGCAAAAAAGCGCTACGACACCCCAGGGATTACTCGAGAAGTTGACGTATCGAGCCGCATCGGGGGATTTCAATGTCGCGTGATGCACCATGTGATGCTGGGAGAAAACCCCGCGGCCGCAGTGCAATAGGAACCTATGCAAACTATATTCGAATCCGTTCGCGTAGACGAAACCAGCCAGCAAGCCAAATAAAAAACCAATCCGGGAAGGAACGACAAACTCTACGGAGAGTAAAATGAGGGTCAAACCGGAAAGGGACGCCGCGATCAGGTTATTTCTCTTGATCGTTAGTCCCTGGACCCTGGTTTCGGTTCGAATGACATGATCCGAATCTGAATGCATCGCAATATCAAGTTAGCGCTTTCGAGGAAGGGCTGCAAGCGGCGCATCACCCAACGCGTTGACGCGACCGGTGCGCTCCCCACTTACGAAGAAGCATCAGAGCGAAGAGTCCGATCAACAGCAGAAGCAGCGTGCTGGGCTCAGGTACAGGGACAACCCGTGCTGGCGATAGTAGCGTGGGCCATGGACCTGCGCCTATAGAACCAGGTCCTACAGGAGCCGGTGGTCCGAGAATGATGGGATCATTTCCACTACCATGAGGGGGAGGAGGAGGAGGAGGGCCGCCCTCGACTGGCGGCACGCCAGGACCTTGCATCTGCGTCAATGATGGGTCAAGCGGAGCGCCACTAACGATTCGGACGTCTGTGTCCTGGGGATTTAGAGGCGTATCCATTTCCTGAGCTGTTGGCTCGTTCTGAGAGACCGGACCCGAAACTGTGTTCGAAATCAGGTTTCCGCACCTCGTCCTTGCCATGTGGACGCCGTCGGTGATCAATGTTTCGCCCTTGGCGAGCTTCAATTCCCGTTTCGTCCAATAGACCTTGCGACCAAGCCGGTAGGAAACATGCATCGAGCGGTTGCCAACCAATCGAATGATTCGCGCATGCGATAAATCAAACGTCGCGTAATGGGCGGACACGACGGAGTCGCTCGCAATCGCGTTCTTCAATTCCTCAACGCTCTCGACGCCGCCGGGTATGACGGAATAAGGATAAACAGCCCGCTTGGGCTTTCCCCGGCGGCCCATTGGAGGTGGGGTACCCTCAGTGGACGAAAAAGGGCTTGTGGAAGCGGTCGCGCCCGGTCTGTTTCCCGAAAACGGCCGCATCGGAGGGGCTTCACGATCGCGCAGCAGAGCAAAACAAACGGAAAAGCCGACCAGCGCGAAGGGCGCCAGCCATCGCAAACGCCGCACCACAATGAATCGTCTCGATCTTCGTCGCTTGCTGTATCGGACTCCCATTTCGGCGCCTCTTCCGCCGTGAAAGTACTTCGGCCGTTTCCCCTTATTTCGGAGCAATCTCGACGCCACTTCCCATCGTTGGTTTCACAAGAGATACATCGGACCGGAGGCCCAGCCAAAAGTCCAAAAGCGCAATGATCTCCCAACAATGGGAAATCGTGGGCAGTTTCACAGTGGCACAATTCAATTCGCCAGCGGGAAATCAATTCTGCTCAATCTAGATGTTCGATGATGCTGCACCAGGATGGAACATGGAGCTGGACAAAGAGCCGCGTGCGTCTGATGAATTCCGCCTCCAGGTCGCGCTGTGGAATTCAAATCCTGAATTTGAGATACTCGAAGCCATCACCAAAAGCTACGTGCGGCTCCGGCGAAACACATGTAGTAGTCTGGTTGGTAAGATCTTAGCCCGATTGAAGAAGTGAAGAGTCGAATTTGGGAGATATAGCTATGGAATTCCTGGCCGGTAGTCTGCTGGAACTCATCACCCAAACGTCCACCAATCTTCCGCCCGACGTGCGCGCAGCGATGGCGATTGCGGCGGGCAGCGAGACTCCTGGGACCCAATCCTCCCAGGCGCTCGACATCATTTTGTCCAACGTGGACATGGCCAGCGATGACGCGGGACCGATTTGCCAGGATACCGGCATGCCGACTTTTGTAATTCACACGCCTGTAGGTGTGAACCAGATCCACATCAGGAAAGCGATCCTGAATGCCGTCGTCGAAGCAACGCGCCTCGGCAAACTGCGTCCGAATTCCGTCGATTCTCTCACCGGCAAAAACAGCGGCAACAACCTCGGCGACGAGACCCCGGTTGTCCACTTCGAACAGTGGGAAGAAGACGAAATTGAGGTGAAATTAATTCTCAAAGGCGGCGGCTGCGAGAACAAGAACATTCAGTATTCGGTGCCGTGCGACCTGGACCATTTGGGCCGCGCCGACCGCAACCTGGAAGGCGTGCGCAAGTGCATCCTGCATGCGGTGTGGCAGGCGCAAGGGCAAGGCTGCGCGCCCGGAGCAGTCGGCGTTTGCATCGGCAGCGACCGGGCGCACGGCTACGATCTGGCAAAGGGACAACTGTTCCGGACGCTCGACGATGTAAATCCCAATCCCGCCCTGGCCCAGCTCGAAGCCGAAATTATGGAGCAGGCCAATAAGCTGGGCGTGGGAGCGATGGGTTTCGGTGGCAAGGCTTCTCTGATCGGCTGCAAGATTGCCGCTGCAAATCGGCTCCCGGCGAGCTTCTTCGTATCGGTGGCCTACGATTGCTGGGCATTTCGCCGCCTGGGCGTGCGCCTCGATGCGAGCACCGGCTCAATCACCGAGTGGCTGTATCGCGACCCTTCGCGGCCGGTAGAACGCATGGCGCGCGGCGCGGGTTTCACGCTGACAGGCCGCGAAGTCGTCCTGACTCCTCCGTTGACGGAAGCACAGATGCGCGCCCTGAAAGTTGGCGACCTGGTTCTGATCAACGGCGAGATGTTTACCGGCCGCGACAACGTTCACGCCTACCTGATGAAGAACCCGCCGCCTGTGGATCTGAACGGCTGCGTGCTCTACCACTGCGGCCCGGTGATGCTGAAGCAAGGAGACCAGTGGACGGTGAAGGCTGCCGGCCCGACGACGAGCATTCGGGAAGAGCCCTACCAGGCCGACGTCATCAAAAAGTACGGCGTGCGCGCGGTGATCGGCAAAGGCGGGATGGGCGCAAAGACGTTAGCCGCGCTCAAGGAATTTGGCGCAGTCTATTTGAACGGAATTGGGGGGGCCGCGCAGTACTACGCGCGCACGGTGGAGAAAGTGCTGGGCGTCGAATTAATGGAGTTCGGCATCCCCGAAGCGATGTGGCACATTCGCGTGAAGAATTTCGCGGCGATCGTGACGATGGACGCTCACGGCAACAGCCTCCACGCGGACATCGAGAAATCGACAGGGGAAGCCCTGGAAACGCTGCAAAAAGCGTAGGCTATAGGCAATCTCATAAATAGGCTTTGTGCATCGCGGCTTCATTCGGCTTTGTGCAGCGCGGCTTCACAGGCTGCGGAAAAAGTCAATTCGAAGCCGCTTTTAGTAGCACAGGCACTCTTGCCTGTGCTGGTTTTGCTGCACTTATCATCGATGCACAGCCAAGAGTGGCTGTGCTACTCGACTTTTTCCGCAACCTGTTCAGCCGCGACATCAAAACGCCAACAAAAACTGGGCTTTAGCCCCTGAAGGCCGCATCACACTGCGTTTAAGTAAATTTGTCAGACAAGCTCTAGCCGCCGGACTACTTTTTCAGGAAATCCAGGGTTCTCGTCCAAGCAAGCTTGGCGGCATCGGCGTTATATTGCGGGCCCGCGGCGTAGAACGCATGGTAAACGCTGGGATACACGTAATACGTAAAATTCTTTCCCGCATCATGCATCGTTTTTTCCGTCCATATCGCGTTACCGGTAACTCGAAAATCAAATTGCGCATAATTTCCCAGAACGGGCGCGTGGACGTTTTCAAAGCCCTGTGCGGGTGTGGCCCCACTGTATACGACGGCACGGTACAACTCGGGGACCGACGTTGCGAGCATGAAGCTTCGCCAGCCGCCCCAACCAAAACCGACCGCGGAAATCTTCGCTGGATCGACGTCCGGATCCTTTTGCAAATAAGCAAAAGCGGCCCTCAAATCCTGCACAGTCAGAGTCGCCGAGAGCTGGTTGATCGCCTGCATGGCTTGTCCGGGCGCTTTGGGCGCGCCAAGACGCGAGGCGAGATCGGGGGCCATCGCCACAAATCCTGCCGCGGCGAACTGCTTCGTCACGTCGCGCATTGCCTCGTTCAGACCCTGATTGTCATGGATCACGATGACGGCGGGATTCTTTCCTCCGCCCTTCGGGTTTACCACGTAGGCTTCGATATTGAGCCCGCCCGAATCGTATTGAACCATTGTCGCGTCAACGTTGGCCGATTGCGCATCTTGCGCCGGTTTCGCCGCGGCAGCCCAACCGCTCGGGCCCAATAAATAACCTGTGGATACGAAGATTCCGGCAACAGCCAAAGTCAACTTCAACAGTCCGCGACGTGTGAACTCACAGTCATTGAGCCAAACCTCTCGCAAAAAAGTGTTTTTCATACACACTCCGTAGTGGGTCGCGCTCCCAAGTAGCACAGACTTCAGTCTGTGTGCATTTCCGCTCGTGCACTAACCAAAACCACACAGGCTAAAGCCTGTGCTACTAGATACGTTTGATCGTAAATCTTTCCAGCTATACTACATTTAACTTAATATTACTAGTCTATTATATGCAATACATAAGCTTTGTGGGTCGCGGCTTCAGCCGCGACATCACATCGCCATAAAAACTGGGCTTTAGCCCCTGAAGTGTGAATCACGCTACACCACGGGAAATTTACGAGATAAGTTCTACTTAGTTGCCCTTGCCGAAAGTTCCTGCACTTGCGCCTTCAAAGCCTGCAGTTCTTCCTTGCTCCGGACCTGCATACGGGCAATCTTGCTGTTACGCGTATAACCCACGATGATCTGCGTCGTTCCGCTCCTCTCATCGAGCGAAATGTGGCGCAGCGCAATTCCGCGGGTCGGCAACGGATACTCGATCCACTTTTCGGTCTTGGGATCGAACTTCGCCACCGAATCGCCGTTGGTGAGATTGACCCACACGTTATGGTTTTTGTCGACAGACGCGTCATAGGGCGCGGATTCCGGTGTGGGGTACTTATAGATTGTTGTTTTCAGTGTTCGAATGTCGTACTTCACCAGGTTGCCGCCCCAATAATCGCACACCCAAACCACGTCGCCGTTCTTGTCAGCTCCCATCCGGCGCGGCCCTTGCGACCAGAAACCGGAGAAGTCGGTCAGCTCTACTCCGGCAAGTTCATAAAGCTTCCGGTCTGCCTCCGTGATGACTCCATCCGCTCTGGCAGCTCGCGGGGGCTCCTTGAACTCCTGCGTCTTGCCGGTCTCCACGTCGGCCCTGTTCACACGGTCCATGTTTATTTGTGTCCACCAGCCGTTGCCCAGACGATCCGCGGCGATTCCGTATGACCCCCCGGGTCCGTTGTCAGTCAGCGTGGGTGACTTGTATTCCTTATATTCATGAGTGCTCGGATCGAACCGAAGCGCTCCAGAACTAGTGGTCGCCCAGACGTTTCCTTTCGCGTCCACATCAATGCTGGTACCCGCACCCGTCGAGCCTTTGGGTGGCGGGAAGACATCATATTTCATCGTGGTCGGATCAACCCGCAGCAGACTCCCGCCGCCCCCTTCCGGAGCGCCAATCACCGTGGCCCACATCATGCCTTTCTGATCGATCGTGAGGCCGTGCGTCGGCGCAGCCAATCCGTTGATCCCCGGCACTTTTAGGTTGGTAACTTTCCCCGTTTTTGCATCCACCATGCTGATGGTACGAGTAAAGCTGGGCTCCGACGTCGTGAACCAAATGTTGCCGTTCATATCCGTTTGTGAGTCGTGCAGACCACGCGAACTATTCAGCGCGGATGGAGTTCCCAGCGACCAGTCGGTTCCATCGTTGGTGGGAAAACCATTGTCGGTGGCGAGCGGGTCGGCATCAACAACAGGAATATTGTATTCGTACGTTATCGCCCTGGCTGCTTCTCCTGTTGGGCGCGGGTGCAGCTTGATCTGCATCGCCGATGTGCCGGGGCCGCGCATCTCGGCAAGATAGGCCGCCAGTTGTTTCTTGTAATAAACCATGACCGGGAAGGGCGCCTGGTCCAAGCCGCCGAATTCGCCACCACCGTTCTGAACCTTGGACATCAAGTTGAGAATCGCTTCCCAGCCCTTTTCATCGAACCGGTTTTGCAAAATGTAGTTCGGCTCGTGGCAACCCGTGCAGGTATTGTAGAACACGTCCTTCATGAGGCGGTGTTGCGGAGTGTCTTCGGGCAATGACGAAATATATTCCTGGCCCGTCATTTGCTTGACGACGTCCATCGTGGTCTTCAAAACGAAGTCTTGACGCCGAGCGGCTCCGTCCAGATCGACCTCTGCCCGTCCCGCATCAAATCCCTCCGCCTGGGCCCAGACGAGGTATTTTCCCGTTGCCAATCGGGGAAAATAAAAATCTCCCGCTTCGTCGGTGAACACGCTTGTCGTGATTGTCTGGCCCACGCCCTTGGCGGACACCGTCACGCCGGCCATCTTCTCGCCGATATCGGACTTCACGGATCCTGTCAGCAAAACGCCGCTCTGCTGTGGCGGCGCGGTCCGCGCACTCGTCGCGAATATCGCCGGCCCCAAACTCACCCCAACAACTGCGGCGACCGCCCAGAATCGTTTCATGCTCGCCATGATTCCTCCTTAATTCGTCTCACCACCAGAGTTACGCTCGGGATTGTCCGCGGTCCGATTGTTGTTGGGCCTGGAAGAAGGCCGCTTCACAGTCTTCAGGTATTCAATAATGGAATCGATCTCCGGCCGCGTCAGCCCGTACTTAAAACCCGGCATCAGGGCTTCCCGGCCTTCCAGGATGGTGTCGCGAATCGTGTCTTCGTTGTCTTCCACGATTTCTTTATACAAAGCGGGGCCATATCGCTTGGCGACAACAGTCGGGGGCGTGTGGCATACGGCGCACCGCTGCTGGAAAATTCGCCGGCCCTCTTTTTGCGTGTCCGTCAATGTGCCGTTCGGAGTGGCCTGCTGTGCGTGAAGGGGCGGCGAAATCATTAAGAAGAAACCGGACACGCCCAGGAAAAACAGAATTCGGCGAACCACGGAAGCCTCCTTGCATACTGATGGATGGGCGCGGTGCTTTGACTCGTCTTTCGCAATACAGCTCAGTTTAAGAATCGGTTTAATTAATGATGGAATTTTATGCGCATCGCCCTGGCGATGTCAAGGCGCTTCTCGCCGCAATGGAGACAGCGCCCATGGAAAAGTTTTCAGTATTACAAGAGGTGGATTGATCGCGCGAAGCGGCTTGCGCGGCTACTCCGTGATGGAGGCAGGCGAGAACAACCCATGCTTTATAAAATCCAGCACCGCCAGGCGGCGTTCCGCCACGTTCTTGGGCAGCCAGATGTCCCGCTTCCAGATCTGGCTTGCCAGCGGTCCTGTCGCAAAATAGTGCTGAATCATTCCGAAGATCGTGAAAACCGTCTGGTCCGGATCGACGGGACGAAATTGCCCGCAGGCAATTCCTTCCCGGATGGTCTCGACAACTCGCAAGTGCAAAGGGCGGTGGTAAGAGACCACCATCCAGTGAAGCCGCCGCCGGTCGGACATCATTTCCCGCTGGATGAGACGCGGATAGGCGGGATTGCGCATCACAAAATCGAAGGTCGTGTTCACCAGAGCACACACGCGGTCGGTGGGCTGCATGGTAAGCACTTCCGGTGATTCCATCGCGACGCGAACCTGGGCGATCATCGTTTCGAGGACAAAGCGATGCAGTTCTTCTTTATTGCGGAAATAATAATAGGGAAGGGCTTTGTTGACTCCCGCGGCGCGCGCGATCTGGTCCATTCGTGCGCCGGAGAGTCCCCGCTGAGCAAAAACTTTTCGCGCGGCAACAACGATTCGCCGCACCGTCGCGAACTGGCGGCCCTCCCGGAGCAAGCGGCGCCCGATGGGCGATAGCTCCCACTCGCGCACAAAGTCCGTATGAGTTCTCGACTTGGCCATTTTGTGTTCTACGAACCTGCTTGTGTAGTCCAAATCAGGCCCGGCGTCAAGGTTAAATCGACTGGTTAAAATCGACAGGCGGACGCGTCACTGGCCTCGCCGCGCGGAATGGGTGATAATGCCACCGCATTTCGCTTTCCTGAGGAGGAAACCTTGACCCGCGCACCAGGAACCTATGCCGTATTCGAAACTTCGCAGGGGACGATTGTCTGCCGCCTATTCGAAAAGGAGGCCCCGCAGACGGTCGCGAATTTCGTCGGCCTCGCGGAAGGAACCAAGGAATTCAAAGATCCGCGCACAGGGCAGAAGGTAAAGCGGCCGTTTTACGACGGGCTGTCCTTCCACCGCGTGATCCCGCAATTCATGATTCAGGGCGGATGCCCTCTTGGGACGGGAACCGGCGACCCTGGGTATCGCTTTGCCGACGAGTTCCACGGCTCTTTGCGGCATGACAAGGCCGGCAAGCTTTCGATGGCCAACGCGGGGCCTAACACGAACGGAAGCCAGTTTTTCCTCACCGTCGCGCCGACACCCTGGCTTGATAACAAGCATGCGATTTTTGGCCAGGTAGTTGAGGGACTGGACCTGGCGATAAAGATTTCCGAGTTGCCGCGCGGGGCGAACGACAAACCCAAAGAAGCCGTCATACTGAAAACGTTGCGGATTGAGCGGGTCTGAAACCCGCGGCGCTGCCATGCCAAGCCCGGCAAGTCTATTGCGTACGACGAACGAGATGATATTTGTATTGCTCGGGGGTTTACTCGTGTGGGTCGGATTGAGCAGCCGATTCATGTTTAATCCCAGGAAACCCGCGTGGCTGGGACTCGGCGTCGTACTGGTGTATTGGGGCGCCCGGGCATGGATGAAAACGAAGCGGGTCGCGCGAACAGCCGAGCGCACGGCGCTGCGCGTGGGCGGAGCCTCATTGGCGGTGGTGGGTTTGATGATGCTTAGTTTGGTCTTCGTAGAATTGCGCTGGGTTGGTATCGTGCTAGCGATGGCGGGTGGCATCCTGGTTCTTCGCGGCCTGGTCAGCGCCGCGCTCTCGTTTCGAACGGGTTAGTTCCCCCTCACCTTGCTTGTACGAAAGGAGCTCCAAAATGATCAAAGAGTTCAAGGAATTTGCCATGCGGGGAAATGTTTTGGACATGGCGGTAGGCATCATCATCGGCGCCGCGTTCGGGCAAATCGTCAACTCGTTCGTGCAGGACGTCCTGATGCCCCCGATCGGGAGGCTGCTCGGCCACGTGGATTTCTCAAATCTCTTTGTGAGTTTGTCGGGAGTGCGCTACGACACTTTGGCCGCGGCGAAAGCCGCGGGGGCGGCGACGCTCAATTACGGCCTGTTCTTGAACACGGTGATCAATTTTCTGATCGTGGCGTTTGCCGTATTCCTGCTGGTGCGACAAGTGAATCGCCTGGCGCCAAAACCTGCGCCGGCTGCAGCGCCGTCCACGCGGGACTGCCCCTATTGCCTGTCCGCCGTGCCGAGCAAGGCGACGAAGTGCGCGCATTGCACCTCCGAGTTGCGCGCAGCTTGAAGGAACCCGTCTACCGAACTTAGATGGACCGGCCACAAAAAATAGGAGCGCGCCATGCCCGAGTGGAAGTCGAACGACAAGCCCGACTGGAAGCGGCATGGCATTCGAATTGTTCGAAGCGGCGAGTTGGATTCGAATACGCCGCAAACCGCTGGAATGACGCGCGCCGAAGCCATCTCACATGCGCGAGTCGGCGCGCAGAAACTCTGGGCAGGAACTGTCGTGGTGCATCCCGACGCCAAGACGGGCCCGCATCACCACGGGGAGCTGGAAACGGTTATTTATATTGTTCGAGGGCGCGCGCGCTTTCGATGGGGTGACCGCTTGGAATTTGTGGATGAGGCCGGTCCCGGAGACTTCATTTACGTGCCGCCGTTCGTGCCGCACCAAGAGCTGAACGCGAGGCAGGATCAACCTGTAGAAGCAGTAATCGTGCGAAGCGGGCAGGAACCGATTGTGGTAAACCTGGATATTCCGAGTCCTGAGTCAGCCCCGGAATCCCCGCAACCCGATCCCTTTCACTCTGCTCCCGGGAAATCGTGAAGAGATTTTGAGGGCCAGGCGGAGACGAATCAACTCCTTTCTCGTTAGATCGGCACGCGTACGGCATAGCCCCATGAGCTTTACGATGGTTTAGTGTGCGCTGCCTTGTTCCTTTCGACATGATGCTTCAGGCGGGCGACAACATCCGCTTCCTTGCCTTCCTGCAGTTCGTTCAACACTTCATCGAGAGCGAAGTGAACGATGTCGTGATGGTGGAGCTCGTCGGGGGCAACCAGGTCGCTGAAGCGCAGCCAGAGACGGTGGATCAGCCGGACTTCGTTGGAAGTCAGGTTCGGCGCGTGCGGCCCTAACAGGAAAAATTCGCGCTGGCCGCCTGGAGCAAAGATTTCCAGATTGAATTGCGGCCGTGGGTCAGGGAGTTGCTCCCACGCGAGGCCGATCTCGCGCGCTTGCTCAGCCACGGTCAGTTTCGCGGATCGCCCCAGCACAATGGTATTGGATTCGAGCTTCAACGCGGCATTCAGAATGCCGCTCCACATGTCGTTTGCCGAAACGACGGCCAGGCGAATGGTCTTCCCGCGTTTTTCAGCAAGCGATAGAGCTTTCGTGAACAAAAACTGCTCGACGCTGCCGAAGAGTTGCTCGGCTTCAAGCTCACTCGAGCCGGAGGCGGACCGGCGAAGAAGGCGGATGTGGAGCACAACCACATCGCGACGCTCGGGTTTCACGCGATCCAGAACCGCCTGCAGATGATAGAGCGCGTGATAATTGCTCACCGGAACTAAAATGTTGCCCGGGCGCACGCCGACGCCCTGCGGCGACAGCTCTTCCCGCGCGGCCACGTTGAATTGGTCCATTTCCACGTGCGCAGCGCCGCGATTGCGATGTGTGATGCGTTCGGAAACCGAAAACACGCCGAACATTACCAATGAAAAAATGGTGCCGGCAACGGTTGCGCTGGGCTTGGTAAAAAGGTTCACGATAGCGATCAAGAACAGCACCAGCGTGATCAATGCCAGCCCTATAGGAATCTCTTTGCCGAACAATCGGAAATTCAGAGGTACGCAGTATTCCCGGTCACCGGGATGCGTGTACCGGATCACGAGAACCGCAATGCCCTGCATCGTAAAACTCCAGATCACGCCGAAGGCATACAAGTTGGCGAGAAAAGTGACGTTGCCCCGGCTGGCGAGAATCGTCAGAATCTGGAAGGCAACCACCATGTTGATGATGCGGTGCGACGTGCCGAATTTGCGGTGCGGTTGCCGGAACCAATCTGCCAGCACGCCATCCTCGGAAACACGATTGAGCACGCCGTTCGAGCCCACGATCGCCGTATTGACCGCGCCCGCCAGGATCATCGTGCCCACCACGACAACGAATGCGTGGAATGCCAGCCGCAAGGCGAACGGCCCCACCAGATTCATGGACAGGCCGCCGATCAGATTCTCCAGATATTTGCTTCGCGTCCCGTCCGGAATGATCATCACGGCAAAAAAAGATACGAGCGAAGTAAACAACAGGCTGTAGATGAAAATGATCAGGCCGGCCTTCTTCAAATTCGGCAGCTTGGGAGCTTCAATCTCCCGGTAAACCTGCGCGAGAGACTCCTCGCCGCTCATGGCCAGAACTGAATGTCCGATGCCCACAAAAACCGCGATCATCGGAATCATTTTCACGATCTGGCCGCCGTAGAGCCATCCGAGAGATCTCTTGTCCAATTGAATATTGGAAGGCCAGGGAAATGGCGGGAGGTGCGCGCCGCGTACCCAGATCGTATACGTACACCAGACGATCAGAAGCGCCACCATCACGGTTGTAACCTGCATGATGCGCAGCGCCTTGTGGCTCGACTCCGGAATACCCTTGATGTTTTCATACCAGAAATAGAGCGTAACAAGGATCGCAAAAAACGCAGCGGTCGAATTCTCCGAGAGGACAACATTGAAGTGGAAATATGCGAACAACTCATTCAGGAGCCCGGCCAGGTATTGCCCGGCCGAAACGCCGCTAATCGGGCCGGTCAAGACGTAATCGAACATCAATGCCGAAACGGAAAATTTTGCAAGCGTTCCGCCCAACGCCTCTTTGACGACGCGATACACGCCGCCGCGCACGAACATGCTGCAGCTCTCGACATAAACCGCGCGGACGCAATAGGAAAACAACATGACGCCCAGAATGAACCACGGCGCCGACTTGCCGATAAAGCTTTCCGACTCGCCGCCGGCGTAGTAGGCCGACGAGGCCAAATCGTTCAGAACGATCGCAGCGGCGCGCCAAAAAGAAATGAACGTCAGCATGGCCGTGGTGGCCACAATGACGCGAGGAATCGTTACAACGCGTGAAGATTCAGGATTTGGGCTCGTGGGAGTCGATGACATGAGACGTCAAGATTTAATAAGGATTTCATAATTGCATCTTTATGCGGCGATGTCTAGCGCGGGCCGATTTGATCTGTTTATCGGGAGGATAAGTCCGGAGCCGTTCGAAACTCGCGGGCGCAGTCTTCACACGGGCAAACCGTCCTCAAATAATCGAAGCTGTAGATACCCGTCGTGTGCCCGTCGTTGAAGTCGATCTGCAGGGCGTAATTGCCAACGGCGTGCGCCGCCCGAGCGCTGAGTTTGGGCTTGAACATGGGGAGCTCCGGAGAGCTGAACGGCGGAGGCGCTCCGCGGGCGGCATTTTGCTTTTTCAACCGCTCATCGTTTTTTCGCCGCTCTTCCTTTTTCTCCCTCTCGTCGTTGCACATCGCGCAGGGACACTTTTCCCGGAGATATGCGAAGTCGTAGTGGCTGGCGTGGCCGTCGGACCAGGTGATATCGACGCCGGCCCCCGAGGACACGTGCACCTTCACACTGGCGGGCTTCCTTCTTTCATCGATAGGTATTGGCATCGGATAGGTATCTTTTGTCTGTGTGACAACCCTGATTTCGGAGGCTCCTGTAGAGGCCGCCTTCAGGCGGGCACTGCGGATTCAAGCAAATGCTCACCTGAAGGTGAGCGCTACATGGCCGGGGTCCCAACACAAACTCTATCTTACTGGAAGACTGATTCGCGCGAGACGCCCGTGTTCGAGTTCGATGCGGCGGTCGGCGAGATTTCCGATGGCCTGCGAGTGCGTGACGACGAGAATCGTGTGCCCCGCGGTATGCAGTTCGCGTAACAGGTTCAGGATCGTGGTCTCGTTGTCTTCATCGAGATTGCCGGTGGGTTCATCGGCCAGAATCAGTTTCGGGTGATTGATCAGCGCGCGCGCGATGGCCACACGTTGCTGCTCGCCGCCTGAAAGCTGCGCGGGAAGATGTTCCAGGCGGTCCCCCAGGCCAACGCGGCGCAGGGCTTCGGCGGCCTCGTCCTCGTCGGTGATGCTGTGGAAATACTGCGCGAGCATTACATTTTCAAGCGCCGTGAGATATGGCACGAGGTGAAATTGTTGGAAAACAAAACCGATTTTCTCGGAGCGATAGCGGGTCAGCTCGCGCTCACTGAGTTGGCCGATCTCCATCCTATCCACCACCACGCGCCCCGCAGTGGGGTGGTCGAGACCTCCGAGAATATTGATCAACGTCGTTTTGCCGGACCCCGACGGCCCCATGATGGCGATCCACTCGCCCGCCTCGATCTCAAAACTCACGTGATAGAGAGCGCGCACGGCATCGAAGCGCTTCTCGAGTTGTTCGACCTGGACCAGAGGCGCCATCACTCTCCCCGCAAAATCTCAGCCGGGCGTATGCGTCCGAGCAGCCGCAGCGGAAGCGCCCCCGTCAGAGCCACGGTTACCGCCAAGGCAATCGTTACCGGAAAGACGGGCAGGCGTGGCGAAATGGCGACGCCGAAGACGCGCCCTCCGATCCATCGCGCGAGCACAACGCCGATCGCAAATCCGATTGTGCCGCCCACTACCCCCAGCGCGGCAGCCTCGGCAAGAAACAGGCGCATGATTCCCTCCACGGATCCCCCGAGCGCCTTCATCAAGCCGACGTCCCGGCTGCGTTCCATCGCCAGGGCGGCCATCGATGCGAGCACGCCGAGCGTTGTGAGCACAAGAATGAGCGTGATCGTCCAGAAAATCAGGCCGCGAATCCGCGCCAAAATCGATCCTTCAGCCGCCGCAAGCTGGCGCACCGGGTGAACCTCAAGGCCCGGCAGAGTGCCGGCCAGATGACTCGCAAATGCCTCTATTTCGGATGGCGTTCCCGAAACACTCAACTGGACGAGACTCACTCGGCCGGGCAAGCCCGCAAGACTTTGCGCGACGTCCAGGCTCGTGAAAATTTGGCTATCCTCGGCGCCGCCCGCCGTAATGATTCCGCTGACCGTGAGCATAACGTGGCGTTCGCCGGCGCGCAGATCAATTTGACTCTCAGGCACGAGCCCAAATTGGCGCGCCGCGGCCTGACCCACCAGGCAGTGCGATCGGTCATCGCGGGAGGAGACCCATTCGCCATTCACCTTCCACCAGGAGTTCATCTTCGCCACTTGATCGAACCACGTGCCCGCCAGGATTACTGGCTGCGTGCCTGCATTTGCCGCCACGTAGAGGTAGGGCGCCGCCGCGACAATCCGTGGACCGCCCGGCGCCACAATGCGGTCCATGATGGCGGCATCCGCCAGCGCGGCGTCACTGCCCGCCGAAGGCGGCGCGACGACCACGTTGGCGCCAAGCGTGCGAAATTCGTGCGTCAATTTCTGTTCCGCGTCCAGATTGATATTCAGAAGCGCGGAGGAAATCGCGGCCCCGCTTGAAAGCGCGATCAGTGCGACAGTGAGCCGTCCGCGGCTCGCGCGAAACAATTGCCGGAAGATTCGCCAGAACATTGACCGGGAGCGGCGCGTCACGTCTTCACTCACCCCGCAATACGGGCGCGGGATCGACGCGTGACGCGTGTCCGAGTGGCATCAGGCTGCCGAGTAGCGCCACGACGGCGGCCAGGAAGAGCACGATGGGGAAAAGAATCAATCGAACGGTGGGAGCAATGCCGAAAATTCCAATACCGAGAACTCGGGCCAACTCCAGACCGATCGCATAGCCCGCAATTCCGCCGACGAGCGCCAGGAGCAGTTGCTCGGCAAGAAAAAATGCGCCGACCGCGCGATGGCTGGCCCCCAGCGCCTTCATCAATCCGATTTCAGAGCGCCGCTCGAGCACGGTGGTGGCGGACGTGGCGCCCACGGCGAGCGCCGCGGCAAACAGCGCGGCGAACGTCACGAGCCACATCAGGCTGCCCACACGCGTGAGGATTCGGCCTTCGCCCTCGGCGACCCGCCGTATCGCGCGGACTTCGATCCCCGGCAGTTCCGCCTGCATCTGGTGCGAAATCGAGGAAATGTACGGGCTGCAATACCAGCGGTCGTATTCGGCCGACGTCATCGAAGAAGGATCGCGCTCCGAAAACGCGTCGGCCGGCTTGGTCAGCGCACTAACCAACAAACGGCGATAGCGGCCTGGTCGCCCCGCAAGGTCTTGCGCCACTTGCAGCGGCGCCAGGATGACGTTGTCTTCGCGGCCACCCGTCGAAACGATCCCAGTAACGGTGAGCGTGTGCGATCGTTCCCCCGAGCGGACGCTGACCGTGTCTCCCACGCGCAGGCCTATGCGGCGGGCGAGCCCCGCGCCGATCAGCGATTCCTCTGCGCCGTCGGAAAACCATCGGCCCTCGACATGCCACCAGGGATCGGTCGAAGAGACTCCCGTTACGAATTTGCTGCCGTCGGGAACATCGATCGTGCGGCTGTACCACGTTCCGATCAACGTTTCTCGAACAGTTTCTCGAACGGGTTCGCGCGACCCTGCACCCCGAGTCTGCCTTCCAGGCCCAGGCGCAGTTGCAATCTCCACTGGAACATCGAGGAACGGAGCAAATCCAATGACGTTGTTGCGCCAGAAAATTGTTTTCAGCTTTCCGAGATCGCCCTCGGGCAAGTACGCGCCCGCATCCACGGGGCGGTAATCGACACCGCCGATTTCGAGAGGAAGAGTATCCGTTGCAGGCGTAACGAGAAGATTTGCGCCCAGAGAGCGGAATTCGTGTGCCAGGCGGTCGCCGACGTCGAGCGCAACTTCGAGCGTGGCTGTCGCCACCGCCATGCCAAGCGCAAGCGCAGCCGCCGTCAGCGCCTTTCGACGCGGCTTGCGCGCAAATGAATCGCTGACGATTCGAAAAAACATAGTGGGGCGCAGCCTTTAGAGTCTGTTTGATAACTTGGTTTGATTCATGTAGCGCCCGCCTTCAGGCGGGCATGCACTTGAATCTACAGTGTCGGTCTGAGTGCCAACGCTACAAAAGCGTTTCGCGCACCGGTTGTCACACAGGTTCTTTAGTGGGCGACCCGGCTCCTTGCTTCGGCGAGCGTCGAGACATCGATCACAAGCGCGCCGTTTTCCGCCCGCGAGGGGACGCCGACAGGATTGCACCCACCTGCCTGCCCGATCGTCGGAATATAGATAGCGGAAGCGCAGTTGCGGCAGACCACGTTCGAACCATCCTGGCGGTATCCGGCCATGCCGCAGATCAGGCAGGCGTCCAGAGCCGTGCCCCAGGTTCCGTTGGGTTTGCGGATCACGAGGAAACGCAGGCTAGTCCCGCTGGCGTCGACACTATAGACGTGCAGATTCGAGTCATTCACCTCGGCAAATGGAATGCGAACCTCATTGCCTGTAGCTTGAATCGCGCGCGCCTCTGTCGTCGCCGTCACCCGGGTGTACGCAAACTCAGCGGCAAGAATCAAAATGACCGCCGTGCAGGTAAACGCCGACGCAAACGCCCAGCGGCGCTGCTTGCGGCGCTCCCACTCCAAACGCCGGCGTTCCGCGGCGTCGGAAACAGCCGAGACAGCCTGGCTTCGCGCCCTCACCCATTCACGCAGGACGAGAATCGCCGCGGCGCCAAGAATTACGCCGAAAAAGAAAACTTCATTGCGCACGATCGGGCCAACCCAGGCCATCTCAATTCTGCTCGACGGCAGCCACATCGCCTCGCTCAATTCATGAATGCCGGTGAGCGCGAGCTGAGTGGCTACAAGAATGAGAATCGTGCTGGTGGCCGCAAAAAATTTCGCCAGGGAGATTTTCAGCGTCCCGTGGAAGAAGAGCCAGCCGACGGAAATCGCAACGCCCAGACCCAGGCTCGTGCCGATCCAGACCGCGAGGCCTTCGCTCGAAAGCTCCACAGCGCGAAGGATGAGCGCCAGCTCCGCCCCTTCCCTGAGCACCATGAGGAATACGAACGTGGCCAGTCCCAGGCCCGCAGCGAATGTGTTCTTTCCCGCATAGACCTCTACACGCTGTTCGATTTCCTTTTTCAGGTGGCGCGCCACGCGGTTCATCCAGAAAATCATCG
>WNFB01001442.1_pt1 | contig 20245 bp, 19 predicted proteins | sample 5400501 | NCBI WGS metagenome assembly WNFB01 (sample SAMN13153341, study PRJNA577476) | soil metagenome | isolation source: 200 cm saprolite under Douglas fir tree site 2 hole 1 | place: USA:California | collected 2015-04-18 | reverse complement strand
GGGTAGCCTCACCCAAGGTGCGTCACCCAGTTACGTACTATTCATACGCCGCGGGTTGTGGGCGGCCAGATGTGTTTGTGAACCTGAAGCTGCAAACGTGCCGGCAGGCGATCCTCGAGGATCCATGACGCCAGCATCAGCGGTTCGATTTTGCCAAAGACGGGGCTCAGCAAGACCGCGTTGACGTGTGCCGGAAGATCATAACGGCGGATGACGTCGCGCGCCCATTCGTAATCGCCGCGATCGGCGACGACGAACTTCACTTCGTCGCGCGCGCTCAGATGGTCGAGGTTGCTCCAGCGGTTGCGCTCGCATTCGCCGCTCCCCGGGCATTTGAGATCCATTATCTTGATCACGCGCGGATCGAGCCGGCTCAAATCACGTTCGCCCGACGTCTCGACCATCACCGTATATCCTTCGCCGAGCAACGCATCGAAAAGCGCATAGACGCCCTTTTGCAGCATCGGCTCCCCGCCGGTTACTTCCACCAGACCGCATCCGTAGCCGCGCACGCGTTCGACGACCTTATCGACTGCCATTTGCCGGCCTTCATAGAAGGCGTACTCAGTGTCACACCATACGCATCGCAGATTGCACCCCGTGAGCCGCACGAACACGCAGGGGCGGCCCGCGTGAGTCGACTCGCCCTGGATACTGTAGAAAATCTCGTTGACGCGAAGACGCGGTGTGATTTCAGGCAAGTTTTTTGCGCGCTGCCCCCTGCGCTTCCTCCATCACGAGCTTGAGCGAGACCCCTTTCGCAACCGCGGCCGCCCGGCAGTCGTCATATTCGGGCGAAATCGTCGCCGGCGATGCGTCGCTGCCCGACACCTTGACCCGAATCGTACCGAAGCGTGTCTCGACCTCGACAATTCGGCGCGCGAGCTTGAGGCGCGATACCGGATGGAAGCGCAGGCCGATGGTCGAGGTCTCGTTAAAGATGATCGCGGCCAAGCGGTCGCGGTCGGCAGCCTCTGCGAGCACCGAAAGGACCACGCCGGGCCTTCCCTTTTTCATCATCGTCGGGGTGAGCGTCACGTCGCGCGCGCCTGCGGCAAAGAGCCGCTCGCTCACATGATCGTATATCTGCGGGTTGAGGTCGTCGATATTCGATGCGATTTCGATCAGTTCGTCGGTGGCCATCGCCCCACGCTCGCGCCCGAGCATAATCCGCAGCACGTTGGGCCGATCGTCGAAATCCTTGGTGCCCGCACCATAGCCAATTTGCTCGATCTCGAACGTCAGTTGTGGCGGCGCCGGTCTCGCCAACGCTCTCACGACAGCCGCGCCGGTGGGGGTAACCATTTCGGAAGGGCCGTCGTTCATCCGCAGTGGGAATCCAGCAAGCAGTTCCGCGGTTGCCGGCGCCGGCACCGGGATGACCCCATGCTGCGAGCGGGCGAATCCTGTCCCCATCGGGAGCGGCGAGACCAGCACGTCGCCGATTCCGAGTTGGTCGAGACACCAAGCCGTGCCGACGATATCGATAATCGAGTCGACGGCGCCGACCTCGTGAAAGTGTACTTGCTCGGGCGTCGTGCGATGAACCTTGGCCTCGGCTTCCGCGAGTACGGTAAAAATCCTGATCGCGCTTTCGGTGACGGCGGGCGGCAGCCGGGCGGCCTCGATCATCGTGCGAATCTCGCCGAGATGGCGCTCCGGCTGGCGCTCGAGGACTTCGACATCGAACTTCGCCGCCGAGATTCCGCTGACAACCTTACGCCGGGTCGAGAGCCGGTAGCCCCCCATTCCGAGTTGTGCAACCGCGAGCTTGAGCGCCTCAAAGTCGGCGCCCGTGTCCAGCAATGCGCCCACCAACATATCGCCGCTCAAGCCCGAGAATGCGTCTAGATAAGCTCTCTTCATGGCTCTCAGCTTTACTTAACAGTAGGCCGTTACTAGAATCAAAGCCCCTGATTTTCGGGTGCCCGAATAGTCCCGAATATATGAGACAAAGGGATTTGAATTCCTTTCGCCGCCTCCTCGAGAGCCGCAAGCAGGAGATTCTGACTGAGGCGGAGCGAGCGCTCGGGACGATGAACAACAAACCTGAAGAGGCGTGCCCTGACCCGACGGACCGTGCTAGCCTGGAATCGGACCGCACTTTCGAGCTGCGAATGCGCGATCGGGAGCGGAAGTTGCTCGCCAAAATCAACGAGGCGTTTACCCGCATCGACAGCGGCATCTATGGGCGTTGCGAAGAATGCGGCGACGAGATCGGGCTCGAACGGCTCAAGGCGCGGCCCGTGACCACGCTATGCATCACCTGCAAATCCGCCCAGGAAGCGCGCGAACGCCAGGGCTAAACGGTCCTATTCGCTGCATAATCAGCCATGAAGGTTCGCAAGGCCGTTATCGTGGCCGCCGGGATGGGCACCCGGATGCTGCCGGCATCCAAGGTCATCCCCAAGGAAATTTTGCCCGTCGTCGACAAGCCCGCCATCCAGATCGTGGTCGAGGAGGCGGTCGCGTCCGGAATCGAGGAGATCGTCGTCGTCATCAGCCCCGGCCGCACGACCGTGGTTGACCACTTCGACCCGGCACCCGAACTTGAACGTCATCTCGAGGAGCGCGGCAAGCACGACCTGCTCGAGATGGTTCGCCGCACCAATAATCCAGCGCGCTTCACGACCGCTGAGCAGACGGAGCCGCTCGGATTGGGTCACGCAGTGCTTCAGGCGCGCGAGGCGGTTGGCGATGAGCCGTTTGCGGTGATGCTCCCCGACGATATCTTCGACTCGAAGCGTCCGTGCCTGCGTCAATTGCTCGATGTCGCCGAGAGCGAGGACGCTCCCGTTGTTGCGCTGCTTAAGGTGGCGCGCAGCGAGATTCCCAAGTACGGCATCGTTGTGGCAAAACCGGTGCGGCCGCGCCTTTACGAATTATCCGGGATGGTCGAGAAGCCGCCGGCCGAAAAGGCCCCGAGCGACCTCGCTATCATGGGCCGCTACGTGCTGACGCCTGACATTTTCCCGCTGCTCGCGGACGGCAAGCCCGGGGCCGGCGGCGAAATCCAGCTCACCGACGCGTTGCTCGAACTCGCGAAGCGGCGCAAACTTTATGGCTACGAGTTCGAGGGGGCGCGTTACGACTTGGGCGATAAAGCCGGGTTCATCGCAGCGCAGGTCGGTTTCGGCTTGAAGCGGCCCGAATTGGCTGATAGCTTGCGCGCCTACCTCAAGTCGGCGCTGAAATTGTAGAATCGTCGCGCGGTGGGGCAGTAGCTCAGCTGGGAGAGCACCACGTTCGCAACGTGGGGGTCGAGGGTTCAAATCCCTTCTGCTCCACCAAATTTCCCTTGTAAATCAAAGGATTTTTTCTTGACTTTGCCCCATCGTGGGGCAAACGTGGGGCAAACTGGCCCTTTTTGACCTCGTTTGGGTCGATCTTCGCGAGCTCCAACGCGTCGGCTTGGCTCGCATGAATGAACCTTCCGTAGTGCGTCCGAAGGGTGCTCTCCATCACTCCGGTCTGCTCGGAAAGCCAGGTCAGGTTCACTCCCTTGGTCAGCGCTACGGAGACATATGTGTCTTTGGTCGCATAAAGGTCGCGGAGTCGAATGTCGAGGACTCGCTGGAGGCCGCAGAAGATTTTATAGAAGCTTCTCTGATCGATCGGACGGCCGAGCGTGTTCTTGAAGACATAATCGTCCGGCTGTTCGCGCAGCTCGATCACTTGTTTGAGAACTTCGACGTTTCGGGCGGTGAGTCGGACGACGCGTGCCGCAGCCGAGGTCTTGGGTGCCGATTCGCTCCGCAGTGAACGCGATCGCTCTACGAACAGGGTTCCCGCCGCCAGATCGAGAGATCGCACACGGAGCGCGACCGCTTCCGAGGGCCGCAAACCTGTATAGAAGAGCGTGAAGAGAAACGCGTAGTAGGGGAAGTAAACTGCTTCGCGGTAAGAGCCGAGTTCTCGACCCAAGCGCCAACGCTTCCGCAGGAGCAATTCAAGTAATCGGTCCCGCTCCTCTTCCGTGAAAGGCTCAGGCCCGGGCACGATTCGGCGAGGCCACTCAAAGTCGCCGAACGGGAAGCCGGCTTTTGTGCCGGCTTTCCGTGCATCGCGCACCATGGCGCGCAGCGAACCGTCGATTACGTTTCGTACAGTCTTGACTCCCAGATGACGGTCTATCTGAAGACGCGCCCTCATTTCTTCAAGATGCGGCAGAGACAGCTCCTCCAGCCTTACGTCACCAACATAGGGAAGGATGTACGTGCGGAAATGATTGCGATAGTCGCGAGCCCTTGAAGGGCGGACTATCGGTGGCACCCTTCGAGCAACCCAAACTGGGTAATACTGGCCGATCGTGGGCGCGGCATCTGGTTCCACCGCCTGCGGAGACTGCGGTCTCGGTCCGAAGTAGGCAGCCCTGCTGCCATTCGGAAACCACCTTAGGTAGTCGAAACGATTCGCTGCGATCTCTGCGCCGACGATTGCCGCTTGCTTAAAGAGCGCGGCGCGATTTTCCGGCGTATCATGAAGCGTGGTGGTCTCCGAAAACTTGTGAAGACCAGTTGCCGTGGGTATACGCCAGCGGAACCGCAAGCGCAGAAGGCCGCTGCCGGTTGCCTCAATCCAGCAACCCTGCCGGCGCGCTTTCAGCTTACGAGGCGCCATTCAGGAAGCCTCCTCGCTGGAGCGGTATTCCGGTCTGGTGCGGCGCTTCACGATGCTCAATGAAGCCGACGATCGCCTCCCACTTGAATACGGGTCTCCGCCCCACGTGAAAGAAGTGTTCGCTTTCACGCAGGATGCCCTTGGAAATCATGGTCCGGATGGCCTGCTCCGTCCAAGGGGTCAACGCAGAAAGCTCGCGGGTCGACACGTAGGGCTTGGGTTGGGCCGGAATCTGGTTGGAAGCCATAACAAAAACAAACGACACGGCGGTAAAAGATTGCGCCTCGCTGGCGCTTGCCTGTCGTCGAAGCAGATCATAACCATGTCTAGTTGAATTGTCAAATTACATAATTCTGTCACGACGAAGCGATTTCACGATTCGCTCAGCAGACCCAGACGCAGGAGCCGGACGCGGGCGGCTTGCTCGGAGACCTGGCAACGCCTCTTGAGCCGCTCGATCACAGCGCGCCCCAGGTCCGAATCGACGAACAGCGGCGGATTCCTGCCCTCCCGCATCGCAATCTCACCAGCCCACTCCAGCACGTGAGACCGGGGCATCAGCAGCGCGCCGCCGATGTGATCCGCCTGCCATTCCATCCAGTCTTTCTCTGGGGCGATCCCGATGGTGTCTCGGTGACAGGTCCAGCAAGGCGTGGCAGGACGGGTTTGGTCTTCTTTGGATTTTCTCCACAGCGGAGCGTGAAACCAGACGTGCCCGTATTCATGGCCGAGGGTGAACCGGAAGCGGTTCTCGTAACGGGTGGAGGATAGCCGCTCGGAGATCTTCACCTTGGGTTTACGGTCAGCAAAGTAGTCGGTGTATCCATCCACGCCTTCGGCCAGATCGGCATGGAGTTCGAGCTCGTCAGCTTCTGCCGCGATCATCCTGATCATCCCAGAGGTGGGGATCGGAAGTCTGAAGCCGCCGCAGAGCCGGTCCATGAACTCCGCGATTTTCCGCTCACAGAGTTCGTCAAGAACCTCGGTTTTGAAGTAAAGGCGCTCGATCGGGCGTCCGAGCGGATCACGAAGCAACTTCATTGTCGCTTGCCGGTCGGTTTTACTCCCAGCGCCTTGCGGAACGCGCGATAGGCGGCTTCGACCCGCTCCTGGTCGGCCTCGGTCTTCACGTCCGGGGGCTGGCGGTTCGCATGAGTGTACAGCACATCGGCGGAGATGCCGACAATCCTTGCCATCTGCTCGATCAGGGAGTCCTCGGGCGGATACCGGTGATCGTGTTCGACCGCGTGAGGTAAGGGGGATCGACGGGCCGCCCGTCCTCACGCCTCAAGCGCGCAGCAACTTCCCTCTGGGTCAGTCCTGCCTTCTTCCGAGCCGCCTTGAGCACTTGGCCAAAGGTCTTCATTCGAATTGTTCAGCGTCAGCCCACCGCCGCTCGCCACCTCCTCATTCCTAACATACCTGCAGGGTCAAAACATACAATGTAACAATTCTGCAAATCCACAAGGGAGACAGTTGACTAACCAGCACCCGATGATCTAAGGCGTCTGCTTCCCATAGGGGCACGACGCTCGCGCACAGGCGACGCAATGGTACGCGACAGTCCGCCTTTTCAGCGGAAATCCGCCATACCAGACAGCGGCTCATCCCGCTTGATTGCCGATGTCCGCGCACCATTTTGAAGGCGCGCTCCCTGTATCTGGATTTGGGGGCTCGCAATGAGCATTTTTCCCTCGGCCCTCACGATTGCTGGGGTCGAGGGAAAAATACCTGTGGTTTATGAATCCGTGACGCGAAGCCGTTCCGCTCTGCGGCCCGCCGGACAGGTTCTTTACCTGGCCAAGGGACGCGCGGAAGGGCGAGCCTCCAATGAGATCGCCACAGGTGAGATGACGAACGCGATGCGACGAAATGAGATTCGGGTGCGGTAGGCCGAGCGCGCGCTTGGTCAGGAAGACCGCGTGAGGGAGCTGAACTGGTCGCCGCACCCGAGACAATAGCCGTCGCAAGCCCGAACAGTCACTTGGGCCTCAAGAGCCCGCATCGTGCAGGGATGGGCTGGACGAGAGGAGGAGACTAATGGAGGAGCGGCACGTGTTCGTGGGTATCGATGTCTCGAAGAAGCAACTGGACGTAGCTTTCCGGCCCGAGGGAAGGGCTGTCCGCGCGCTCAACGACCGGCGCGGCATCGCGAAATTGGCTAGGCAACTCGAGAAGCTTGGTCCCGTGCAGATTGTGGTGGAAGCGACCGGAGGCTTCGAAAGGGAGTTGGTCTGCGCGTTGGCGGCAGTCGACGTTCCAGTGGTGGTGGTGAATCCACGCCTGGTGAGCAACTTCGCCAAGTCAACCGGGCTGCGGGCGAAGACTGACGCCATTGATGCCGCGGTGTTGGCGCGCTTCGCTGAAGCGGTCCGCCCGGAGCCCCGGCCGCTCCCTGATGCGGGAGCTCGGGAACTGAGCGCATTGATAGCGCGTCGTCGCCAGCTGATCGAGATGACGACCGCTGAATCGAATCGCCGGGCGCTGGCGACTAACGCAGTGCGCCGGTTGATTGCTGCTCACCTGCGCGGGCTAAAAATACAGATCACGGCGGTAGATAAGGCAATACAGAAAGCGATCTCGGCATCCGAGATCTGGCGTAAGAAAGCTGAACTCATTTCGAGCGTGCCGGGGGTTGGTCGCGCCACCACTGCGATACTCCTCGCAGGCCTGCCCGAGCTGGGACAACTGAATCGGCGTCAGATCGCCGCGCTGGTTGGCCTTGCGCCATTCGTCCGTGAAAGCGGGACCTGGCGCGGCAAGCGCGCGATTGCCGGCGGTCGCAGACACATCAGGGCAGCGTTGTACATGTGCGCGGTGGTGGGCATCCGGCGCAACTCGACGCTCAAAGCCTTTTACGAACGGCTGCGCGGAAGTGGCAAGACCGCGAAGCAAGCGCTTACCGCGTGCATGCGGAAGCTGCTGGTGACGCTCAATGCGATGATTCGGCAGGAGACTAGGTGGCGATCGGCGATGGTTCCAGCTTCGGCTGTGACTTGACTCTCCAGACAGTCTCCCTCACTCGAATCTGAGGGAGCGCGCGTAATTCCGAGACGCGTGAAGCGGAACGCTGCACAGCGTGACAAGCGAAGCGTCCGGCGCCAGCCGGCGGCGCGCAGTGCCAGTGCAGCATGCCCCACCCGCGCGGGCAGCAGACTGATTATCTTCGCACGCCGTAGCCCCGATTCAGAGTGTGACGCTGCTCATCGGCCAGGACCGTGAAGGCGGCGCGAGGAACGCCGACGCGATGCTCCAGCGCCATAGATTTCTCGCGGCTTCGAGCAACGGCCGGCCCAAGTTTGCTGCGGTCGTCGGTGAAGATCGCGAGCGCGATCCGCGCCCGACTGATGGAAACGTAGAACTGTTTGCGGTTGACGAGCTCGGGTGAGAGCCGAGTGTCGATATCGACAATGACGCGATCCACGGTCGCGCCCTGCGCGGCGTGCGAAGTGGAAGCGTAGCCATGATCGGTGTGGCAGAGGCGGTCGGACGCGAAACTCAAGTCCCTGCCGTTGTCTAAACGCATGACGGCCCGATGAGAATCGATGGATTTGACTGTGGCGAAATCGCCATTGGCAACACCGAGCGCCCGGTCGGGCGCGCGGAACTGTATGCGGTCGCCTCGTGAGAGGACTCTTTGTTCCTCACGGAAGACCTCGACGCCGAACAGACGGACCGGATTGTACTCGATGCGTCGCCCGTCGCCCGTGTTGACCGCAAGCACGTTAGCGTCGCGATCGATCGCCTTGACATGGCCGTAGCTGCCTTTGGGAATGGCGAACTGTTTGCTTCCGCGAGTAAAGCGAATCACATTGCCTTCTTCATAATTGTAGGCGATCGCGCGCTGCGCGCCCGAGAGATTTCGGCTAACCAGAATCGTATGCTCCTGCCCCTGCAAATCGACGTGACCACCGGCTATCAGCTCGGCTCGGATGGCCTTGTTCAACTCGCGGCGCTCGTCGTTTGCGGGGCTCACTACCAGGACCCGCTCGCCTGACTCATGCGCGGCGAGGTACTCTCGGGCTATCTGCCTGCGGCGCTGTTCGATGTCGGCAACTTCGCGGATATCGCCGCGGCGTCCGAGAATGGCGAGGGATTCGGCGATTTCGCCTTTGGCAGCGTGCATCACTGCTTCGCGGAGCTCGGGATCACGCTGACGTCGGATCGCATCAAGCCGCGCGACCGGCATTCCGGCCTCCTGCATCTGATAGACAGGCCGTCCCGCTTCGATCGCATGATGCTGGCCTTGGTCGCCCACGAAGACGATCCGCGCTACGCTTTGCTCGCGAGCCTTGCGGAGAAGCCGGTTAACCTGCCGCGTGGGGAGTAGGCTCGACTCGTCGACGATCCAGACTTCGTTTGAGGCATCGCGTGCTGATTGGCCTTCGAGGAGGCTGGCAACCGTACTGGCGGAAACACCTGCTTCCGAAAGCGACTTGACCGCACGTGTCGTTGGCGCGAACCCGTAGACAGCGTGGCCATGGTCTTCCGCGAATTCGCGGATCGCGCCTACGGTCGTTGTTTTCGCGGTACCAGCGCGGCCTTCGATTGAAGTGATCCAGTCGGTGGACGCAAGCGTGAGCTCGGCGACGGCAGTCTGATCAGGAGGCAAGTTGCGCTGACTTGCCCATCGGCGGATCTTGTCCGACGTGCCGATAGCGATGGCCTTCCCCCGACCAGTGCGCATCATTCCGATGTTCTCGCGCTCAAAGGCGATCATCTCTGGCGTGGTGTAGGCGCCTCGCGGCGAGTTCACAGAGTCGCCGGCGACAATCAGCCGCCCGTCTTGCTGAAAACGCTCGCTCTCAGCACGTACCCGATGAAGGTCAGCCCGGCCCATCGCGTGCTGCAGAGCCTTCGCTTCAAGCGCACGGCGATCAATGACCGCTTCGCGCTCGCTGTTTTCGTTGATACTCTGGCGAATGGCTTCTTCCGCCTTTTTCGGATGTCGAAAGTGCATGGGGACGCGTTCGCGCGATTGAGACAAGTGACGCTCGACTTCGATTCCATACTGCAGCGCGCGTGAGCGCCATTCTGCCTTGAGACTTTCTTCGTCGCGATGATCCTTGGAGAGCCTAGTTCGATGCGCGATGTTCTGTGCCGCCTCGGCGCCCGCCCGCCCTTCACGGGCGAGCGTCTGCTCGATGTCTTGGCGACGACGGGAAAAGGCCATCACCTGCTCGCGCGTGTAGCCGCCAAGCTCCCATCGTCCGTCTGGTCCGGCGATCCTGATTTCGTATCCAAGCTGTTGAACCTCGCCGGCCAATTCGGAGCGGTAAACTGCGGTCGCGAAGGCCTGCGCGCGATAGATTTCAATGGGATCGAGGCCGCGCCACTCCCCGTCCGGGCGTCGGGTCATGTTGGCGATGACGACGTGCGTGTGAAGATGAGGGTCGGGGCCGTAGTCGTCCGCGGCACCCCTCGCGGGCCGCGCCGCGATGTGATCGAAGCGGGCGGCGACGATGTTGCTGGTCACGACCCATTCGCTGCCGCCTCGGCGGCGCGAGAGCGCGTACTGTTCGAGTTCTACGAGGGCGCGGCTGACTGCCTTCCTGTGCGCCTCGATAAGGCGGTGATCGTCTCCGAGCAAGCCTTGGATGCTCACCGACTTCGGTGCGTTGAACGTGGCGTCCCAGCCGGCGCGCCTGTCGTCGTAGCCGTTCGCCTTATGAACGAGCACCTCACCGGAGGCGGGGCGAAGCCCACGCAATACGGCGCGGAAGTCCTCGGTCGCAACCTCGCCGGAGAGTCCCAACTCATCAGCGCCGCGGCCGAACCAATTACCGACGACCCGCTGTTTCTCGGTGTAGTAGTCGTCCTGCGAGTACTTCTCTTCGTAATAGGTCTCGGCTTTTGCGGCGGTGAGCGCGCCTTTGGACATTACCAGCATTAGTCCTGAATCCTCACCGGGGCGCCCGCGGTCCCGTTCGGAGGCGTCGGGCCACGACTGATCATCAGCGTCGCCAAATCGGCGCTGGGCTCCTTGCTGACCGGCCTCGGAAGAGCGCGCGGAACGAATTCGACCTGCCGTCTGTGCGGAAGGCACGGCTTCACTCTGACGCGGGCGCGATCGAGACCGGCGATGCAGAGATAGCCTTCCAGCTTGGGCAGCCGCTGGACCTCGGAGGCCATCACAACGGGCTCGGTCCGGCGTGCAGGATGGAGGTTGTACCGGTTGCCGTGCTCGGCCGTGCTTATTCCGATCTCCTCGCGCAGCGTCTCGCGCTGGCCGATCTGCCGCGCGATGAAGGCAGCCGTCTCGGGCTCATCAACGCGCAGCAGGAGCTTGGTCGAAGGCATGGACGCGAGCACTGCCGCCTGCTCGTGGCCATAGATCCGGCGCAGTTGAGCGATGCTCTGGAACCCCAGCACGGCGGCGAGTCCGCGCTTTCGTCCACGAGTTACCAACGTCTCGAGCTTGGCCTGACGGCCAAGCACCGGCAGCTCGTCCACCACGATCCAGACCCTTCGGCGATCGCTGGCGGAGTTGAGCAGGCGGCCGACAATGAGGTCGAGCCAGAGATTCGCGAGTGGCAGCGCAGCCGAGCAGGACTCGTCCCGCATCGTCACGAACAGCCATCCTTCGGGACGCTCGGCCCATTGGAGCGCGCTCCACGAGGGCCGTCCATCAGACGGCGGCAAGTACAGGAATGGCCGGGTCGCGTTGGCGACCGTCGCGATGATGCCAGCGCCCTGCTCGTGTGCTCCGGGGTCGATCAGACTGTATGCCGGAGTGCCGGAGAGCGCCTGCTTCAACTGATCGCGACTGAGTTCGAGCAGTTTCGGGATGCTCTGCGGCTCTCGGGGTGCCGAGACCTGAAGCAGGCTTTCGAGCAGGGTCCTGCTGGATTGCCGGAAGAAGTGATCGGACCCGCTTTCGTAGCCGCGCGGAGGTTCGGGAATGAGCGAAGCCGCGAGTGTCGCCGCGTCAGCCTGGTAGTACCGCTCGCTCAACTCCAGCCACGGCGACCAGTACGGACAGCGCTCATCGACCGGGTTGAGGATCAGGTCACCACGCACGGGTCGGTAGAATTCGGACACGTATTCGCACTCAGGATCGACCACGATCGCGAGCTCGCCGCGAGCTTGGATCTGGCGAAGCAGCGAGCGGATCGCCATCGACTTCCCCGCTCCGGTCGCGCCCGTGATGAGGAAATGCTCGCACTCGATCGAGCGCGGAATGCGCACTCGGGCGAGTTCGACTCCCGCGCGGTCGCCCCGCAATTCGCTGCGGTGAAGTTCGCGTGAGAGCTGGCGGGGACGGATCAGGCTGAGGCCTCGCAGGTGCTTCCCCTCGGGACGGTCTTCGGGGTCGCGGAGAAGGAGGTAGCCGAGCGCGACGAGAGTAAGGGTCGCCGGTACCGCTCCCCAGATGCTGTATGAGGCGAACCACTCCCCGAACGAGCGCCCCAGATAGAAGCGCCAATTCAGGTACAGGTACATACTCCCGATCGTGTAGCGGCCGCCTCGGTAAGGGAGCGAGAGGAAATAGAGTGGAACCTTCTGGGTGAAGAACCAGGCGAGAATCCAGCGGCCGAAGTATTCGTGCGCGCCCAGTCCGGAGACGCGGCCGGCCCAGTACCAGACCAAGAAAAGATCTGATGCCGCCCAGATCAGAATCCAAAGCAGCTGGATTCGTAGATACAGGCGCAGCAGCATCGCGGCTGAACCGCAACTCAATTCGTATCGGATGGCTTTTCGCGACAAATTCATATCGTTGTTCTCCTGAGCCGCTGCATGTAGCGCTCGGCTTCCTGTTGCGCGGTCTGGCGGATCTGATCTGTGACCTCGGAGCCAACCTGGCGATCGAGCAGGTGCTGGAGCGTGAGCCGGGTGCGGGTCAGATCGAAGAGAATCTGATCGAGTCCGCGTTGCGGGTTCGACTGGCTGACCGACCCGTCTTGCGGAGCGTCGCGATCTCCGGCGAAGTGCTCGGCGAGCACCGCGCGGATCAGTTTGCGCGGCGCAATTCCCTTGGCCCGCGCCGTCTTCTCGATCCGTTCCAACAGCTCCGGCGCTAGACGGACGGTGTATGGAATTTCCGGCATCGGACGGCTCTTCATTTTGTTCAAGGCGTACACGCCGTACACTTCAATGAATCCGGGGACTTAGGCTGACGTGCTTCGCGCGAGTCAGCGCGCCGTACACGCTCGCGTGCACGGAAAAGCGCGCGGGTTCACGCCACTTTCCGATGGATCGTGCACGCTTCGGTACACATCGTTCATCCAGAGGGATGAGTGGCGTGTCAGTTGTAAACACGTGCGAAGCACGTCAGCTCGTACCTCGATGATGCGAGTCACTGTCGAGTCTTGGCGGTGCCGTTGGAGGAAGGCGGAGCGGGGCCGCGGCGTGGCTGGTTGTCAGCGGAGCGCGACCACGACTGGAACTCACGGTCCGCTTCGAGGAAGGCCCGGAGAATTTGTGGGATGAGCGCTCTCGTGTCCACAGGCTCGCCATGGATGTGCTCGTAGTACTGCGCGTAGCGTTCGAGGGTGCCGTTCAGATCTCCAGGGAGCATGAAGTGGACCTGAACGGAGCGGAGCGGCTTGGTGATGCGTGCGAGTTTCATATGACCTCCTAACTGCCGAGTTCGGTTGTTACTAGGATTCAAGATCAAGGAAGTAGGTATTTCAGCAGCTTGACGATCGCGAGTGCGATGCAGCCGCCAAGCGCGGAACCAAACAGCCGCCCGGCCTGTTCGCCGCGACCCCCAAGCGTGTAGAGAACTATTGCGCCGCTAAGCACCAGTCCGATTCCAGCGGGAGCGACGTAACTGATCAGCATGTCCTGCAAAGCAAGCAGGGTCTGGTCCCATGGCAGTGCGGCGGTCGCTGCCCAGCCTGGCACTGGAGAAAAGACCGTCACTGCCAGAGCCATGCCGAAGCTGAGGAAAAGTGTCGTTGCGCGCGTTTTCATTCGCCTCGTCCTTGGTCGAGGTCAGAATTATGCAATTACATAATCTCCGATTTAAATCAAGATGAGTATTTTCGAGTCGATGGCAGGCTGGTGGCTGGAGTTGGCAGGAAGGGCGTTATAGCGAACCGTGATGAAGCCCGTTCGCCCGCACGGGTGCCGGTCTCGGCCGGTTCTCGCTACAGGCGCTGTAAAGTTTTTACTTGAACTAAGACGCGAAGGGTGCCCGGACTGCGCTCAATTCCCACGGCCTATAGGTTACGAAGGGCGCCCAGGCGTTCCTCGCTTGCTTTGTGGAGGAGCCGGTTAACCTGCCACGTCAGGCTCGATTCGTCAACAATCCCGATCTGCTTCGCTTGCGCGTCCGGTGATCTGCCTTCGAGGGGACTGGCGACAGTTCTCGCGGAGACGGATGCCTCGGAAAGGGGACTTGACCGCGCGAGTCGTCGGGGCGGACCCATACACCGCGTATGCTTGTCCTTCGGCAAACTCGCGTATCGTGCCGTCGGTTGTCGTCTTCGTAGCGCAGGCGCGACCCTTGATTGAAGTAAGCCAATCATTAGACGCAAGCGTGAGTTCGGCGACACGAGCCTGATCATAAGGCAACCGTCGTTCGCTGGCCGACCCTCGGATTTGGTCGGGATTGCCAATGGCTGCTGCTCGCCTTTGACCCGTCCGCGTCAGGTCGATGTTGTCGCGCTCAAGCGCAATTATCTGAAGCGTCGTGCAAGAGCCTTGAGCAACTTCACGGCTTTGCCGACGGCGATCAGCTGTCCCTCTCGCTCGAACCGGTGACTCTCCATTCGTACCTGATCCATTTGGACGTTCATCGCATGTTGGAGCGCCTTCACTTCAAGGGCGCGACGATCAATGACTGCCTCGCGCTCGCTGTTTTCGTCGATGCCTTGGCGGACGGCTTGTCACGCTTTTTCCTGGCCTCGATGTTGGAGCGGCCCACGCTCGCGCGATTGTGAGAAGCGACGCTCGACTTCGATGCCATGCTGCTGGGCGCCTGCGCGCCCGTTCGATGCCTTGGCTACGCGAGAAAAAAAGCGATCACGTGCTCGCGCGAATACCAAAAAGCTCCCATCGCCCATCTCGTCCGGCGATCCAGAGTCCGTATCCAAGCTGTTGAGCCTGGCGCGCCAGTTCAGAGCGATAGACGGCAGTGGCGAAGGCTTGAGCGCGATAGATCTCGATCGGGTCGATACCACGCCACTGCCCGTCCGGGCGGCGCGTCATGTTGGCGATCACGAGTGGGTGTGGAGGTGGGGGTCGGCCGTAGCCGTCTTCAACGCCGGTGACGGGACGGGCCGCGATGTGGTCGAAGCTCGCGGCAACGACATTGCCCGCCACGACCCATTCGCTGCCGCCGCGGCCACGCGAGAGCGCATACTCTTGCAGCTCCACAAGCGCGCGACTGACCGTCCTGCGCGCGTCGATGAGGCCGGAATCTCTCCGACCAGCCCTTGAATGTTCACCGACTTCGGTGCGTTGAACGTGGCGTCCCAGCCGGCGCACCGGTCGTCGTAGCCGTTCGCCCTGTGAACAAAGAACGTCCCCGGATGCGGGGCGAAGCCCGTGCAGCACGGAAGTCCTGGGTCGCAACCCTGGCGAAGAGCCGCAACTCCTCAGCGCAGTGCACGCGTGCCTGAACATCCTCTGGCGAACCTCGTCATCGATACATCGTGCCCGGCACCATGCGCCCATATAGCAGGTAACAGGTTCAGGAGGTTGGCATGGCTACGTTTCTCGCGCACCGAAGCGGGGGGACGGCGGTATCGTCCCGACGTATCGATCTCAACGCTCTTTCATCCGTTGCCACCAATCCACGCGGAGTCCACGCTCTACTGATTCAGATAGACGTGGCTGATCGCTGTCCGCAGCACTTCTACGTCAACGTTATATATTCTAGTTCAATTACACCTCAGACTATTTAAAACCACTTATAGCAAGCTCCACAGTGGGTATCTTTTTTCTGGCTTGTCTTTTGGCTTTGCTCACATTTTGTCCAACGAATCCTACTCGCGGTCAGGCGTAGCTCGGCCTTCTATCTCAAAATCAGGCTGTCCGGTGAATCCAGCATGACTCGCATGGCTGCGAGTCGTGCCACACGTTTATAGCAGTCTGATCATGAATAACCGACTCTACCGAAAGCTGGACCGCAAAAATTCCCAGGTTCCACTTGGGCATGACTCGCCATGTTGAGGTCTTGCCATCTGTAGGGCCGTTCAACCTCCGATTTGAGAGCTAATCCCTTGAAAATAGTGTATAATTAGTGGTCTTCATGCGGCCAGGATTTTTGGTTATCTATTAGTTCTCCTGCTTTGAGAATCAATCTTTAAAATATGTTTCTTAGATCCTTAGATCCTTTAAAAGGAATTCTATAGTTAACACTTGACAAGAATTATTAGACTGCGCTAAAGATAGATGCCGCTCTCTTTTGGGGGAGAACGATGTCTCAAAGCATATCCAGAATTATTACGCTATCTCGCATCGCTTTCGCCGCGACTATCGTGGCTTTCCTCGTCTTTACCGCCGCGAGTGCTCGCGCCGAACCCGACCAGCTCATCTTCGAATGTGTGAATGATTCGAGCGGAACGACCCATGTTATTTCGCAGACCCAAGCGTTATCGGCGACCCCGTGCCACAAGAACGAGACGCTTTTCTCTATCGAGGGAGCTTCAGGGGCGTCTGGTCCCACGGGGCCGAGCGCAGCAACGGGAGTGACCGGAGTTACGGGAGCTACCGGAGCTACCGGCTCCACGGGGACGCGAGGACCAATAGGATTGACGGGGGCGACCGGTTCCACGGGCGTAACCGGCGCAACTGGCGTAACCGGCGTCACGGGCGTAACCGGACCAACTGGCCTGACCGGCGTAACTGGTCCTACAGGTGATACCGGCGTAACTGGCGTGACTGGTCCCACGGGCCTGACTGGTGAGACAGGGCCGACTGGCTTGACCGGCGTAACTGGCCCGACAGGCGTAACCGGCGTAACTGGCGACACCGGACCGACCGGCCTGACCGGCGTAACTGGTCCGACTGGCGTGACCGGCGTAACTGGTGAGACCGGGCCAACCGGCCTGACCGGCGTAACCGGCCCGACGGGCGACACTGGAGTAACCGGTGTAACCGGCCCAACCGGCTTGACTGGTGAGACGGGACCGACCGGCGTAACCGGCGTCACTGGCGAGACTGGACCGACTGGCCTGACCGGCGTAACTGGCCCGACTGGCGTAACCGGCGTAACTGGCGAGACCGGGCCAACCGGCCTAACCGGTGTGACTGGCCCGACTGGTGACACTGGAGTAACCGGCGCTACTGGTCCGACGGGCGTGACCGGCAATACCGGCCCAACCGGCGCGACTGGCGTAACAGGCGTGACGGGCAATACCGGACCGACTGGCGTGACCGGCAATACCGGCCCAACCGGCGTGACTGGCGTGACCGGCAATACCGGACCGACAGGCGCGACCGGAGTCGGGACCACCGGTGCGACTGGACCGACCGGTGTCGGCGCGACTGGTGCGACCGGCAACACCGGACCGGCAGGCGCGACCGGGACGGGTGTGACCGGTGCGACTGGAGCGACCGGACCGAGTGGAGCGACGGGAGCGACCGGAGGAGCCGGACCCGCGAGCTTCATCCTCTTCAGCAGCGGTGGTGCCGTAACGACCCAAAACGCGACTCAGTACTTCGGCATAGCGACGGCGCCAGTGAGCGTGGCGAACGAGCTGAACATCGAGCAGATAGTGGGTGCGGGTCAGACGGTCGGAAACGCCATGGGGCATTTCAATTCCATCTACTGCTTCGTGAGCAAGCAGCCGACGGCCTCCACCTCCGATGTCTGTCAGCTTCGGGTTAATTCCGCCCCAGCGTATGCGGGCGCGACAAATGTGACCGGAGTCACTTGCACGGTCCCGACCGGAAGCAAGACCTGCAGCACGACCGGGCTGAGCGTCTCGTTCAACGCGGGTGACCTCGTTGATGTTCAAATCCAGACTGGAAACAACACAAACGATGTCACAACAGTTGACGCCACTGTCGGTGTCAGTCCGTAGACGATTCGGGAGTGGCGGGCGGACCCGCCCGCCACTCCGTGTCTGCGAGATGAGACACAAGGACCGGGCATGATTAGTCGTTCTCAAAGAAAAGCAGGAGCAGCAAACGTGCAACGATATCTATCAAGGACAAGAAGTGTGGCTGCGTTCATGGCGGTAGCAGCAGCGTTGTGTTGGTCGTCTACCTCACTCGCAGCTACGCCAACCCTCGGGCCCGATTGCGGTACCGGAGCGGCCATCGTGGGATCGGATTCGGCGGGCAAAGTGACGCTGGGCACCGCCCCAGCGGCGACGTGCACCCTGGCGTTTTCGGTGGCGCCGCTGAATCCGCCCGCCTGCACGGCAACGAATGAGACCAACGGTGGAGGAAATGCTGTCCCGGTCGGCGTGAGGACGACGACTACCACCGTAGAGATGGATGGAATGTATCCGTGGGTACCAGGCGACATCGTCAGCTATTCCTGCACGTCCTACTAACGGTCAGGACCGGTCCCGCAAAGGAGCAGTGATTATGCTATATCGAGTTATGAGAAAGACGGGCGCGCTGGCCGTTATGATGGCGGCGGTGGCCGTGCTGATATTGTCGGCCACCTCATTCGCAGGCACGCCGAGCCTCGGCTCCGGATGCGGCGGCGGCGCAACCATCGCCGGCTCCGACACCGCCGGCAAGCTGACGCTCGGGACGGATAACACGGTCTGCGTCCTGACCTTTTCGACGCCGTTTCCGAATGCCCCCGCCTGCGTGGCGATGAACGAAACCAACGGTGGCGCCCATGCGAACGTGGCGGGCGTGAAGTCGACCGCGAGCACGCTCACAATCGACGCTGCCGCACCTTGGGCCGACGGCGACACCATCGCGTACATCTGTCAGAGCTACTGATTCTCGCAGCCGGATGTCATTCTGCGAGTTTCTGAATTCTCGCTTCCCTGTCCATCTCAGATCCCTCTCCCTGTCCAGGGTGAGGGTGAGGGCAGCGGCCACAACAGATGTTGCGTCACTGCTGTCTCACGATAAACATGCTGACGCGCTATCCTGAGGCACCACTCGCGGCAGGCTCCGTCGACTGATCGACGCGGAGCGATGATGATACTATCCATAGTAGTTGACTCCCCGTGTATCGCGAATTAGCCCCTGCTTCCTTGAGCTTTTCGCCACGGCGAGAACACGCAAACGAGACGAAGCAGCGGATATTTCCGTAATCCGAACCATCGCGTAAGCTACTCGAGCAGAGGGACGCAAAAATTTCCGCCGCAGCGATAACCCCCACTCCCGGCCAAGCGTCGTCGCCCAGCCAAGGCATGCGCGCGATGCGCGGCCTGCGCGAATGGGCCGTACCCGCGATAATCGTCATGGCGGCCGCCATCCGCCTGTATCATCTCGGTCGGCCGAGCCTTGAGATCGACGAGGCGACAAGCTACCGCATCGCCACCATGCCCATCGGCGCGATGTGGCATCTCATCCTCACCCGCGAAACCAACCGCGGCCTGTTCTACGCTTTTCTACGTCTATGGATAACGATCTTCGGATCCTCGGAGACGGCGCTCAGGATGCCGTCGGCGATCGCCTCGGTCGTCACGGTCTTGCTCATCTACCGCGCGGGCGTGCGGCTGTTCGGGGAGCGGGCCGGAGTCCTGGCTGCGCTGCTGCTCGCGCTGAGCCCGGTCTCCGTGGCGTGGGCGCGCGACACGACCGGCTATGCGTTGGAGCTGATGTTCGTCACGGCAGGCTTGCTCTTTCTGCTGCGCGCGCTCGAGCGTCCGAGCGCCGGCAATCTGGCCGGATGGGCGCTATGCGACGCGCTGGCGGTGTTCGCGCATACGCTGGCGATCGCCGCGGTCCCCGCGCAACTGATACCGCTCCTGCTGCTCGATCGCCGCGACGTGCCATGGCGGCGGCTCTTGATTGCCGCCGCTCCATTGATGCTGGGCGTTGCGCCGGTATTGGGCGTGATCGGTTTCGTCGTAGTCGGCCATCACAACATGTACGCCTGGATTCCAGCGCTTAGCTGGCCCGTTATTCGAGAGACGCTCTACGGTGTGGCAAATGGTCTTGCCGACGACGCGTCGGGCCAGACCGTGGTGGCGGTCTATGCCGCGGGCGTGCTGCTCGGATTCGTGGCCACGGTGCGAGCCTGGGATCGGTCGCCGGCCGCCGCGATGCCGTTTGTGCTGACGGCCTCGGGCGTGGTGCTGCCGTTTGCGCTAGTGGCGGCGGTGTCGTTCATCAAGCCGACTCTTTATTTCCGGTTCCTGATCTTTTGCGTGCCCAGCCTGTGCCTGTTCGTCGCCGGCGGTGTGACCGCGACGCGCATGCGCTCGATCGCGGCCGTCGTGGTCGCGGCGTTGCTGATCGGATCGGGGTGGCATACGTGGTACGTGCTCGAGCGTTTGCCGCGCTTCGAGTGGCGCGATCCTGCAACCTACATTTTGGCGCGCTCGCAGCCGGGCGACGCGCTTGCGGTCCGTTACTGGCAGAACCTGCTCGAATTGGATTACTACTTCGAGCGGCTCGGGATGCCGCGCGGACTGATCGAGGATGTTTTTCCCGATTGGGGCCCCGACCTCTTTATCGACGGTAAATACACCGCGGACATCGATGCGCAGGATTTCTTCGCGCGGCACCTGATCGCGCAGATAGATGCGACCGC
>WNFB01001441.1_pt1 | contig 20252 bp, 22 predicted proteins | sample 5400501 | NCBI WGS metagenome assembly WNFB01 (sample SAMN13153341, study PRJNA577476) | soil metagenome | isolation source: 200 cm saprolite under Douglas fir tree site 2 hole 1 | place: USA:California | collected 2015-04-18 | reverse complement strand
ACCCCCCCCACCCCCCCCATCCCCACTGCAGCGCTCACGCGACCTCGACCTGCGACGCGAGCGGAAGGGTGGACAAGAACCGGTCCAGCGCCTGATCGAAGAACAGCGTCGAGGCGCGAACGCGGGTCACGCCGTTCTCCTGGTCGTCCCACGTGCTGATCACCACTTCCTCGCCCCCCTGCCCGCGCAGCGTCACGAAGGTGGGCCCCGATTTCTCGACGAACGCCGCCGCATGGGGGACACGTTCGGCGAAAAACTGCTGCGCGCGCGCCAGCACCTCGGCGGGCGAGAGAGCGACGGTCGTCGTATGGATCATGGCGTCGGGAGAATCGTGATGCCGGTCGGCTGCCGTGGGACCGGAATGCTGGCCACGCGAGCAGGTGTCGTGAGATCGATGACATCCACGGCGCCCGGATCGATCCCGACGCTCTCCTGCGAGACGAAGGCCCAGCGGCCGTCGGGCGAATACGCCACGCCGTGGGGCAAGGACTTCGAGGTCGGGATCTTGGCGACCTCAGTCAGACTCTGTGCGTCCACCAGCGACACGCTCTGCGCCTTCTTGTTAGTCACAATGATCCACCGCCCGTCGGCCGATGGCTCGACGTTGTAGGCACCGGTCCCCACGGGGATCTCTCGCACCAGCTCGAGCGATCCCGCATCGAGAACCTGCAGCGTGTTGCCGTGATTGCACGCGACGTACAGCCGCTTGTCGTCGGGTGAGACGGAGACGAACGTCGGCATACAGTCGTGGGCACCCGGAGTACCATGGATCGGTGGACCGACGGACGAATGCTGGGGCCGCTCGCCCGTCTTGTGGCGCCGCGTGATGCGAAGGCTCTGGCGATCGATCTCCAGGATCTCATCCGAGTTCATGCACGAGACGTACACGAAGGTCCCCGCATGATTCACTTTCACGCCGTGCGGCATGTCGCACGCGGGGAGATTCGTCAGCGGCGTCATGGTCGCCGTCTGCACGATCGTCACGACATTGGTGCGCGGGTGATCGCCGTGGAAATCGGAATTCGCCACGAACGCCAGCCTGCCGTCGGGCGTCAACGCGATGGTCGTCGGAAACATCTCCAGCTGTGCCCGGCCCAGCAGTGTGTCGCTCCCGGCGCTCATCTTCCACAGCGATCCGTATGGCGTGCCGTGGGCGATCGACACGTACCAGGCGGAGCCATCCGGTGCGACGGTCACGTTGTGAGGGCCATCGATATCGGCAGGCATGATGCCAACCGGCACAATTTTGGCCACGGCGAGTGCCGTGCCGTCCCAGGTCAGCTGTGTGACGATGTCACCCGATTCGCTGGCCACCAGAATGCGGTAGCCAGGAGGGAGCGGCGGCGACGGGGGCGACGCGGGCGACGGGGGCGACGGGGGCGACGGGGGCGACGCGGCGAGGCCCGTCAGGACTGCGAGTACGGCAATGAGACGCATTGGAAAAAAGATAGCGCCGAACGGCGGTCAATGTGCAGCGAGCATGCGCTCCACGGCCGCGGTTTCATCGTCAAACAGTGTACCGGCAATCCTGACAGGGTGACTGCCAGACTGGAATGCTCGCGTTGTCAAAACGGCAAAAGAGAGGCGATGGAACGTGGCACGAGGGGTTGCTTCCGCCCGAGAACGCAACCTTTTCCCCTGGAGGGACAATATGTTTTTGACGAGGAGTAGCTACGCCCGGGATGCGATGGCGGCAAGGAGATGGCGCAACAGCTCGCGGTCGCGGTCCACGATCGAGAGGTTAGCGCCGTAGCACGCGCAACACTTCACGCGCCGCGCGCCGACCGCTTGCCAATGCGCCCGCGACCGTGCCGATCTGCTCCCGGTTCGTCGCTTCTCCGGCAAAGAAGAGGGTTCCCTCGACGGGCCGGCCTAGCGCGCGCGGCGCTCCCGCGCCGCCGACCCCGACGTAGCAATAGGCGCCGCGCGCGAACGGATCGGCGCGCCAGTCGTGACTCGCCCATCCATCGAGCTGCTCCTCGAGCTCGCGTCGCGGGACGGCGAGGATGTCGGACAACGCCACGAGACTTCGCTCCAGCCGCGACGTCGGCTCCTCCGCGAGCAGCTGCTCGGCCGCTACGGCGCCCACATATCCGGTGAGCACCGGCGCACGGACCGGGAGCGAGGTCCACCACGTCGGCACTTCGGCGCCATGCGCGTGGAAAAAGTTCAACCCTCTCCCGTTCGAGCCGGACTGCTCGCGCCGCTCCTTGAGGAACTCGGGTTTCTCCCAGAACGCCTGCCGGAATCGCAGCACGATCTTGAATACCTGGCCGGTCTCGATCCCCGCGAACGCGCGCTGCTTGGCGGGGAGCGCTGGATCGAACCGCAGCGCGCCGGCCTTGAGGACGGCGAGCGGCAGGGTGATCAACGCGGCGCGGCCAGTGAGCGGTGGCAAGGGCGCGCGGTCTCCCCCTCGGCATGCGACGCTCACGGTGTTTCGCTTCCACTGCACGGACTCGGCGACCGTGCTGAGACGTACCTCCGTGCGGTCCGGATCCAACCCGTCACGCAGCCATTTCATCAAGGCGTCGCCGCCATTCGCGATGCGGAACTGTTTGCCCTCGACTTCGTCTTCCGCCCGATCGCTTTCGGCGTCGTCCGCGAGCGCCTCCGCGCTCAACCGCTCCGGATGCGCCGCGTAAAACCCTTGCACGAAGTCCAGCAGCATGCCACGGCGTGACGCCGGCACGCTCGCTGACTCGAGATACTCGCTGACGGGGAAATCCCTGCCGACCCTCGCGACCCGACGGGCGAGATCGTGGTTCATGCGATCCACGAGCTCCCAATAATTCCCCATCGGCTTGAAGCGGCCGGCGGTCACGACTTCATGAAAATCAGGCAGTTCCAGCACCGCGAGCCCGGCCGCCTGCGCCACGGAGAGTGTTTCCGGCGCTTCGCCGTGGATGAACTCGGCACCGAGCTCGAGCGGGATGGGTGCGCGCGAATCGTGCAGCGTGAGAATCCGGCCGCCGACACGCGGTCGCGCCTCGATGACGGTCACGCGCAGACCGGCCTGCGACAGATCGCGCGCGGCCGCGAGTCCGGCGGCACCGGCGCCGAGGACCAGCACGTCAACGCGCTTGCGATCTCGTGGCACGCTCGGAATACCGTTCGGACCGGGGTGAGTTCCCTACAACAGGGCGCGCAGCGAGTTTTCGATTTCCGAATTCGGCACTGCGCGCGCACCCAGGTCCCGTGCCGCGCGCAACGCCGCGGCATCCACGTGCGAGCCGAAGGCGAGTACTTGGATGCCGCGCTGCACCAGCTCGCGAATACGGGCCGCGGTAGTCGACTGACCCAATTCGACGACGGCCAGATCGAGTGGCTCCTCACGGGTCGGTTCCGCTCCGGCCGTCCGGACAATCTCCTGCAGCTTCCCGCGAAAGAAGAGATCGCGACATTCCACGAGCACGCGTTTAGGCATCGATCGGCTGGACCGCGACAGTCTGGTGCGTGATCGTTCGCCGCCGCCAGAGATCGCGCAGCGACGCGCGTTTGCGGAGAACCAGCACGGCATCGCCGTGCGGTGCGTCGGCGAGACCGCGCAGCGTCAGAAACGCGGGCGGCTCGACGCCAGCGACCGGCGCGCGATACCGCTTGCCGTGCCAGGAGAAATCGCCGGTCCCTTCCAGAAACACATCGTCCTCGACTTTGAAGACCCCTGCCACGACCCGCTCCCCCGACCGATAGAAAGCCGGATCGAATGTCTTTCCTTCATGCCGCGCAAAGTTCTGCTCCGCCGCCCAGTCGTACACCTCGAGCGCGTCCACATGGGCTCGGAGCTCAAGATGATGGCGCAGCTCGTGCGTGAGCGTGTCCCATGCTTCGGCACGCCAATCGAAATCGGGCCGTTCGCGAGCGAGCGCCTGGAACGATCCGTAGAACAGCACAATGCGAGACTGCAGGTCTGTTCCGTCGCCGGTCCAGGTAAGCGGGATACATTCGCCCAGCGTGTACACATCGCGGTGCACGGGATGAGGAACCGCTTTGGGACTGACCTCGATGTCGGCGACGCCGCTCTCGAACTGCGCAGGGATGTCGTGTTGCAGACGGCGGACCAGAGCCCGAAAATCCTCGAAGGTCAACCCGCCAGCTTCTGCGTCAGGTACTCGACGAGCTTCGCCGTGGCGACCCGGTCCTGCTTGAGCGTATCACGATCACGCACGGTCACGGTCTGATCCTGCGTCGATTGGCCGTCGATCGTGATGCCGAAGGGCGTGCCGGCTTCATCCTGACGGCGGTAGCGTCGGCCGATCGATCCGCCATCGTCGTAGAAAACGTTGAAGTGACGCCGCAGGTCGTCGTGAATGCGATGGGCCAGCTCCGGCATGCCGTCCTTGTTCACCAGCGGAAACACCGCCGCTTTGAGCGGAGCGAGCGACGGCTTGAGCTTCAGGACCACGCGCTGGTCGCCTCCTCCCTCCGCTCCCTCTTCGGCACGCACCTCTTCTTCTGTATATGCGTCACACAGAACCACCAGCGTCGTGCGGTCCGCGCCTGCCGAGGTCTCGACCACGTACGGAATAAATCGCTCGCTGGTCTTCGGATCGAGGTAATCGAGCTTCTTCCCGGCATGTTTCTGGTGGTTCGACAGATCGAAGTCGGTCCGGTTGTGAATTCCCTCGAACTCCTGCCAGCCGAACGGGAATTCATACTGGATGTCGTACGCGTCCTTGGCGTAATGCGCGAGCTCGTTCTTATCGTGCTGATGCCAGCGCAGCTTGGCGGAACGGATGCCGAGTCCTTCGACCCATTTCATCCGCTCCCCGCGCCAGAATTCGAACCACTCGGTCTCGCTGCCGGGCTTCACGAAGAACTGCATCTCCATCTGCTCGAATTCGCGCGTCCGGAAGATGAAGTTGCCGGGCGTGATCTCGTTGCGGAACGCCTTCCCGACCTGCGCGATCCCAAAGGGGATCTTCTGCCGGGAGGACTGCAGCACGTTGAGATAATTGACGTAGATCCCCTGGGCGGTCTCGGGCCGCATGTAGATCACGGCGGCCTGCTCCTCGACCGGCCCCATGAACGTCTTGAACATCAGATTGAACTGGCGCGGCGCGGTGAGCGTCCCCTTGCTGCCGCATACGGGGCACTGGGCGTCCGGCTGGCCAGGCGTGCCTTTGATCCTGGGATCGTCGGCCCGGAATCGGTTCTTGCACTGCTTGCAGTCGACGAGCGGATCCGTGAATCCAGCAACGTGCCCCGATGCCTCCCAGACCTTCGGATGCATCAGGATGGCGGCGTCGAGGCCTTCGATGTCGTCGCGTTCGTGGACCATCGATCGCCACCAGCGCTCCTTGATGTTCTTCTTGAGCTCGACCCCGAGCGGCCCGTAGTCCCACACGGAGCCGAGGCCGCCGTAGATCTCGGAAGACTGAAACACGAAGCCGCGCCGCTTTGCCAGCGACACGAGCTTCTCCATGACTTTGTCTGCAGTTACGGGGGGCATAGGGAGCCGGAAGTTACAAACGCAAAGCCTCACGCGCGACCTGCTCGGCCATCCGAGAGAGCGCCGGACCGTCCAGCATCCGCCCGTCGCCATCGCCCCCCACGGTATGCACGCCGATCAGCCCTTCGACCCTGCCGGCGACGACGGCGACCTTCTTCTTGGCGGCTTGGGCCCGCCGCACCACTTCGCCAGGCGCTTTCCCTACCAGCGAGGTCTTGTCGAAGATCCCTTCGGCGGTGATAACGAGGTCCGCTTTCGCCAATGCGGCGTCGAAGCCAGCGCGCTCCAGCACCCACTCCGCTCCGCTGGTCAATTCTGCTTTCGCGAAGAACGCCAGCCCGGCGCCAAGCCCGCCGGCGGCGCCGCCCATCGGCATTATCCCGAGCTCCGGGCGGCCGGCCTGTGCCCACAGCTCCGCCAGGCGCGAGAGGCCGGCCGAGAGCTGCGGAATCTCCTCGGGGCGAGCCCCTTTTTGAGGTCCGAAGACCGGCGCGGCCCCGTTCGGGCCCAGCAGTGGCGTGGCGACGTCCGCCAGCGCCACGACGCGAGCCGCGAGTCCCCACCCCGACTCGAAGGAGGCGAGATCGGTCAACGAGCCACCTCCATCCGGAAGCTGCTCGCCCGCCGCGTTCTCAAACGTCCATCCGAACCCGCGTGCGGCGCCCGTTCCGCCGTCCACTGTCGCGGTGCCGCCGAGGCCGACGATGATCGTCTTGGCCCCGCGGTCGGCAGCGGTCCAGATCAGCTCGCCCACGCCGCGCGTGGTGGTGCGCATCGGATCGCGGTCTTCCGGCTCGACGAGCGCCAGCCCGCAGGCCGACGCGCTCTCGATGATCGCCGTCTCCCCGTCGATCCAGCCCATTTCCGCCGAGACCGAATCGCCGATCGGGCCGGTGACTTGGAGCCGCTCGCGCAGTGCGCCGACCGGCAGGACCACGTCGAGCAGACCGTTGCCGCCGTCGGCGACCGGGCACTCGAGCACCATCGCGCCGGGCACGGCGCGGCGCACGCCGGCTGCGAGCGCTTCGGCAACCTGACGGGGGCCCAGTGTGCCCTTGAAGGCCGCGGGTGCGACGAGGATGACGGGAGGCATTGGCGCCAACATAACAGAAACGAGAAACCCCCTGAGTTTCCCCAGGGGGTGATCGCCTGCCGCACACCGTGCGCCCTAGAACCCGATGTGAGCGAAGCGAACTCCTTCTCGCAAAATCGGGCGGGCGCTCCGAACCTCTGGCAGCCGGGCTATCTCGACGCGCGAGACCCCTTGGCTTTGCGCCCCGCCGTCGCCGGCGGTTTGCCCTTTGCAGAGAACTGGCTCACTGGGAGGCAAGAACGGTGCCGAGTTGTAAGCGCTGTCACAGCAACTGCGAGTCACGCGACCTAGTGGAAGTACTGTACTGTTTTCTGCAACAAACTATGCAGTATGCGGCATAGAAATACGAAATTAGACCTCTATGATCTGATCCCGTCGTGTTCCAACACTGACGTATCGAACCGGGGCTCCGGCAAGGTCCTGCAATCGATCGACATATGCTCGGGCAGCGGGCGGCAAGTCCGCCAATCTGCGAACTGCATTGAGCGGCTTCTGCCAACCCGGTACGGTTTCATAGATCGGTTCGACCCTCCCAATCGTCTCTACGTCCGCCGGCATGCTATCGATTACCTCTCCGTCGAGACGATAGCCGACTCCGACCGGGATCTCCGCAAATGTGTCCAAGACGTCCAGCTTGGTCACGGCGAGCCCCGTCAGCCCGTTGACCCGCACCGCATACCTAACTACTACAGCGTCAAACCATCCACACCGTCTCGGCCTTCCCGTCGTCGCGCCGAATTCGCCCCCCAACTCGCGAATGCGCTCGGCCACGGCCGGCTCCGCTTCGGTCGGCAACGGTCCATTGCCGACGCGCGTCGTGTACGCCTTCACGACGCCGAGGACGGCGTCGATCGCGGTCGGACCGATGCCCACCCCGACCGCGGCGCCGCCGGCCGTTGTGTTGGACGACGTGACGTACGGATAGGTTCCGTGATCGACGTCGAGCAGCGCCCCCTGCGCGCCCTCGAGCAGCACCGACTCGCCGCGCGATAGGGCTTCCCACACGACCCGGCCGGAATCCACCGCTAGAGGCAATAAGCGGGGCGCCAGTCGCTCGAGAAGATGGGCGTGTTCTTCCGGACTCGCCCGCTCCCCCCGCTCCCCCCGCTCACCGCTCCCCGCTCCCAGCATGCTCAGCATCTGGTTTGCCGCCTCCACTCGCGCGCGAACCAACTCCTGGGCGCGGGTGAGATTGCGTAAGTCCCCGACGCGAATGCCCCGCCGCCCGTACTTGTCCTCGTACGTCGGCCCGATTCCTCGCCCCGTCGTCCCGATCTGCTCGCGTTTCTCGCGGGCGCGGTCCAACAGCTTGTGATACGGCAGCGTCAGATGCGCGCGATCGGAGACGTGCAGCTTGTGCTCGGTGCGCACGCCCCTGCCCTCCAACGCATCGAGCTCCGCGAACAGCTGCTCCGGATCGAGCACCACCCCGTTGCCGACGACGCACACCGCGCCCTGGAGAATTCCCGATGGGATTTGGTGCAGGACAAATGACTTGCCTTCCCCCGTGTCCACCGTGTGCCCGGCATTGGCGCCGCCCTGATAGCGCACCACCAGATCGGCCCGCTCGGCGAGGACGTCGACGATCTTGCCTTTGCCTTCGTCGCCCCATTGGGCGCCGACCACGACGACGCACTGCGTTTTGGGTCCGAACACTCGCGATTCTCCTCGGTGGCAACAAAAAAGCCCCCAGCGGGGGCCTGCCCTATCCTCTGAGGGAAGCTATGCCGCCCGCAGCACGCGCGCCAGCCCCGCGGCAACGCTCGCCGCGCCATCCAGCCGCACGCGATCCACATTATCGCTAGGCCGATGGACCACGCGCATCGTGCGCCAGTTGCCTTTGAGAATCGTGACGCATTCGCGACTCACGCGCGCCAGCGCGATGCCGTCGACAACGACCGGCAACCAACGCCACCGCCGCGCCTTCAGTGCCGTCGCGACGGCGATTCCCATTGGCCCCGGCCGGTGCACCAGTGCGATGGCCTGACCGACATCGTCGAGGCCATCGAGATTGATCACCGCGGCATCCACGAACAGTTCCGTATGGTCTGTCGCCAAGGCGCGCGCGCCGACCAGCCCAAACTCCTCGGCGTCGGAAAAGATCACGCCGACCGCGGTCGTGGGCCCCAACTGATCGATCGCCATGAAAACGGCGATGAGCGCGGTAGCATTGTCGACAGCTCCCGGCGAGTTGTCGTTCACGCGGTTCAGTGCGAGCAAGAAACTCAGCAAGAGGACCACAAACGCCGGTATCGCACCAACAAGCATTCCGATAACACCCGCGACCAGCACGAAGGCCGCAACCAGGCGTACCGCCATGGAAATGGGCTGGCCTTTGGAGTCGTAGTGCGCCACCAACCAGAGGGACGGCCGGACGGTCGGACGGCCGGCCGGCCGTTGCGCGATGAGGTTGATGCCGTTGACCCAGGAGGGCGCGCCCAACAGGGGGCGTCTTGGTCGGCCGGAAAAAGCGTGTTCCTCGACTAGAAATCCGCGCGTCGCGAGCTCCCGCTTCAACACCGCGCGAACTTTCTGATGATTGGCTGTTCCCACGAGCCGCGGAACGGCGAGCTCCCGGAACAGCAGGCCGTAATCAGTCACCGCGCACGAGCGCGCTGACGCGCTCGCGATCGGCGGCCGATAGCGGTGCGAGCGGCGGCCGCACCGGCCCCCCGTACAATCCCACGGCGTCCATCGCGGCCTTCACACCCGCCGGCCCGAGCTTGCCGACGATTTCCTTGTCGAGCGGCGTGATCCGCTCCTGGAGCTGACCGGCGGCGGCCCGATGACCCTGCTCGAACTCCCGCACCAGCTGCACGCACAGGCTCGGCGCGTAGCACGCGACGCCGACCACGCCGCCCTGACAGCCGAGCTCCAGCGCGGTGAAGAGCAGCGAGGCGGAGCCGGCGAGCACGCTCCACTGCGGCACTGCCCCACGGTAGGCTGCGAGGTTCTTCGGGTCGCCCGACGAATCCTTGACGCCGATGATTCGCTCGTGGCTCGCCAGCTGCTGGAGGAGCGCCGGCGCGAGCGACAGATGCGTGTACTTGGGGATGTTGTAGATGAGGACGGGCACGGGACTCGCGTCCGCGACGGCGCGGAAGTGAATCGCCAAAGTCTCCAGCGTGGCACCTGCCGAGAAGTAGGACGGCGGGCGTACGAGTACCGCATCGGCGCCGGCCGCGGCGGCGGCCTTGGACAACGCGATCGTTTGCCGCGTCGATTCGGCGCCCGTTCCGGCGATGAGCCACTTGCCGTCGCTCAGCGTCTCGCGCGCGAGTCCCACCAGGTGCGCTTGCTCGTCCGGATCGAGCAGCGGTGACTCCCCGGTGGACCCGGACACGACCGCGCCGTCCACGCCCTGGGCGAGCACCCGCGCGATATTCTGCCGGAAATGGACCGGGGCGACGTCGCCCGTCGCGGGGTCAAACGGAGTCGTGAGGGGCGGAAAGATTCCCGCGGGTGCCGGCTTTCGATCAGTCACTGCGGCAGCATGCTCGACAGATCGTCGGTCAAGCCGTCGGGCTTGTCGGATGCGGGGGCGGCCGACGCGGCGGCCGGCGCTGGTGTCGGTGATGCGGCCCGCGAGCGCCGGCGCAGCGTCTTGACTTGGAGCTGGAAGTCGGACGGATTGGACGACGCGGCAAGCGCCGTCTCGTAGGTCACGACGTCATCAGCCACCAGGTCCATGAGGTGCTGATCGAATGTCTGCATGCCGTATTGCTCGCGCGACGCCTTGATGTAGTCGTGCAGCGATGCCGTCCGGTCTCGCTCGCGGATCATGTCGCGACCGGTCTCTGTCGCGAGCAACACCTCCAGCGCCGCGGCCCGTCCATGGCCGTCGGCGCGCGGCAGCAGGCGCTGCGAGACGACGGCGTGCAGCGCGTCGGAGAAGCGCAGCCGCGCGATGTCCTGTTCCTCCGGCGGAAACATTGACACGACTCGACTCACCGTCGTGACCGCGTCGGGCGTGTGCAGCGTCGAGACCAGCAGATGCCCCGTCTCGGCAGCCTTCATGGCGGTGTCGATTGTCTCCGAATCGCGCAGCTCGCCGATCAGGATCACGTCGGGATCCTGGCGGAGCGCCGCCCGCAGGCCGGTGCGGAAGTCGTCGGTGTCCACGCCGATCTCCCGCTGCGTCACCGAGCAGTTGATGTCGCGGTGCAGGAATTCGATCGGGTTCTCGAGCGTGAGGATGTGACGATGCTGGTTCTGGTTGATGTGGTTGATGATGGCCGCCATCGTCGAGCTCTTCCCCGAGCCTGTCACCCCGGTCACGAGGATCATCCCGCGCTCGGCGTTCGCCACTTCGCCCAGTACGGCCGGCAACTTCAGCGATTCGAACGTCGGGACGTCGAACGGGATGACGCGCATCACGATCATGAACGAGGAGCGCTGCCGCAGGATGTTGACGCGGAAGCGGCCGATGCCGGGCATGCCCCACGAGCAGTCGTAGTCGCGGAGCTTGTCGATGCGTGCGCGGTCTTCTTCGTTGGCAATGAGGCGCTGGGCAATCGCCTTGGTCTGGTCGGGGGTCAGCCGCTGCTTCGTGAGCGGCACCAGCTTCCCGTCGATGCGGGCGCGGAACACGTCGCCCGCCTTGATGTGCAAATCGGACGCCCCGCGGTCCACTGCGGCCTTGATGATTTTTTCCATTCAGTACCCGGCTTCCAGGTCGACGAGGTTCGTGAGGGGCGCACCTGCAAGATAGCTCCGGATGTTCTCCACGATCAAAGCCGTTTCCCGCTCCCAGAAGCGGTCGGACACCGCGCTCACATGCGGCGCCACGAGCACGCGCGGATGGATCCAGAAGGCGTGCCCGGCGGGCAGCGGCTCGGTTGCGAAGACGTCGAGCGCCGCGCCGCGGAGCCGCCGGAGCTCCAGGAGCTCGAGCAACGCCGTCTCATCGAGGAGTGAGCCGCGCGACACATTTACGACCAGCGCCTGGTGAGGCAGCCGCTCGAGCACCCGGCGGTCGACGGCGCCGATGGTCTCCGCCGTGTGCGGGGCGGCAATCACGAGCACGTCACTTCCACCGGCAAGGCGTGGCAGGTCAGCCAACGCGCCCACCCATTCCACACCTTTGGGAGCGCCGCGCTCGGGATGCCGCCGGACGCCAGACACCTTCATGCCGAGTGCCAACGCGCGGCGAGCGACCGCGGTCCCGATCCCTCCCAGCCCGAACACGCCCATCCGCAGCTCGCGAAACTCGCGCATCGGGATGGCGCCGTCGGTGAAGTCCTCTTTTGCCCAGCGACCCTGCCGCTGCGCGGAGACCATGCGGTCGAGCCCGCGGGTGAAGTAGGCGATCGCGGCGATCGCCCAGTCGGCCATCGGCTCCGCATGCACACCGGCGGAGTTCGTGAGCAGCACGTGTCCTCCGCTCACGTGGGCGAGGCTCGAACCGACACCGGCGGTGGCGGTGTGCGCCCAGCGCAATGTGTCCTTCGCGGCCGCCGCGATACCGGATGGGACTCCGAAGCCAAGATAAATCTCGGCCCCGCGCGCCGCGGCGATCGCTTCTGGTGACCCAGATCCGCCATCGCCGTCGGACACCGCGGGCGCTTTGACTTCCATGACGTCCCAGCCCGCGCCCACTGCGTTCTTGATCTCGACCACGCTGGTTCTCGGAATCCTCCAGGCGGCGCGTGGCGAGGCCAGATCGATGACGAGACGCCTGGGGAGGGGGGGAGCGCTCACTCTCCCGTCGACACCGTGCGAACGTGGTCGTGGTGCAGGAGCGTAACGATCGCTTGATCGTACAACCGCTTCGATCCGCGCAGCTCGAAATCGATGACGAGATCGACATTCTCCTGCCGGTTCGACACGGTGAGAATTTCGAGTCCCGTGCGGCGCACGGCGATTTCGAGATCCTCGAGAACGGTGGGACCAGGGCGGGCGTGGATGGAGATGGTCGAGCGCATCGAGTGCCGCTCAACCAGCTTCTCGACGCGACCCAGGCCGGCGAGCACCGCGAGCACCACGAGTGTGGTGCCGACGCCCTCGAGGTAGTAGCCGCTGCCGAGGCCGACGCCGATGGCGGCGACGACCCAGATCGTGGCCGCGCTGGTCAACCCCACGACGGCCCCGCGCGCGTGGAGAATGGTCCCGGCCCCGATGAAGCCGACGCCGGTGACGATTTGCGCCGCCACGCGGGTCGTGTCCGTGCCCGGCGGGATCGCTCCGGCACCCGCCCTCATCATTGCGAGCGAGAGGTGCGTGTACAGCACCGACCCGATGCAGATCAGGATGTTGGTTCGGAGTCCCGCCGGCTTTCCGCCGAGCTCGCGCTCCAGGCCGATGGCGCCACCGAGCAGCGTGGCGAGACCGAGCTGCAACATCAGATCGAGGCGAAAGATCTCGATGACGCGGTGGAACATTTCACCCATGGAGCAACCCCATCTTGGCGCGGACGTCCGCGATCGTGCGTTGTGCAAGCGCGCGGGCGCGATTCGCGCAATCCCGCAACCGATCGAGCACGCCCGCCGGTTCGCGCTTCAGCGCCGCCGCGCGCTCGCGCATCGGCGCGAGCGTGGCGATCATGTTGTCGGCGAGCACGCGCTTGCAGTCGAGACAGCCCCAGCCCGCGGTGCGGCACTTGTGCGCCACCTCCGCCACGGTGTCGGGCGGCGAGAACCCCTGGTGTATCGTGAAGATGTTGCAGATCTCCGGGGTGCCGGGATCCTTCCGGGTCACGCGGGCGGGATCGGTCGCGGCGGGCCGCAGCTTCTCCCAGATCGCTTCGGGCGACTCGAACAGGCCGATCGTGTTCCCCAAGCTCTTGGACATCTTCGCTTTGCCGTCCAAGCCCAGCACCCGCTTCGTCCTGGTCAACAGCGGCTGCGGCTCGGGGAAGAAGTTTGCGGCGTAGCGGGCATTCCAGCGGCGCGCAATTTCGCGCATCAGCTCGAGATGCTGAACCTGATCCTCACCTACCGGGACAAGGCTAGCTTTATAGAGCAGCACGTCAGCCGCTTGTAGTACCGGGTAGGCCAGCAGCCCCATGGCGACGCTCTCCTGGCGCTGCGCTTTGTCCTTGAACTGTGTCTGGCGCTCGAGCTCGCCGAGCGGCGTCACCGTCGTAAGCAGCCAGTTGAGCTCGGTGTGTTCGGCGACATGCGACTGCACGAACACGATGCACTTCTCCGGGTCCAAGCCGACAGCGAAAAGACTTACCGCCATATCGAGGGTCAGAGAGGACAGGGCGCCGGCGTCGTACGGCTGCGTGATCGCGTGCAGGTCGACGATCGAAAAGAGACAGTCGTGCTCGGTTTGCAGCCGCACCCAATTTTGCACTGCGCCGAGATAGTTGCCGATGTGTAGCTCGCCGGAGGGCTGGATGCCGCTGAACACGCGTTTGGAGGTAATGGGGGCCACGGGGCCACAAGGTGCGTGAGTACAATGACTTAGTCAAGCTCGCCGAGCGCGCCGCGCTACGTGCCGCCGACTATTTGCGCGGCGCGGCGCGGCCGGCCGTGCATACGTGGACGGAGAAATCGCAGCACGACTTCGTGACCGAGGTCGATCGCGCCGCCGAAGGGCTGATCGTGGACCTGATCACCCGCGAAGCGCCGGAGTCCGTCATCGTCGGCGAAGAGCTGTCTCCCGGGCGCATGCCGCGCGGTGAGCTCGTCTGGATCGTGGATCCGCTGGATGGGACGACAAACTTTCTGCATGGCTATCCACAGTATGCGGTCAGCATCGGCTGCATGGTCGACGGCAAGTTGGCAGCGGGCGTCATCCACGATGTGTGCCGCAAGCGCACGTACCGGGCGATCCGGGGCGGCGGCGCGTTCGAGGAGGACACACGGCTGAGCGTCTCCGCCGTAACGGAGCCCAGGCTGGCCCTCATCGGGACCGGCTTTCCGTTCAAAGCGCTGAACCTGCTGCATGTATATCTGGCACAATTCTCGGCGGTGAGCGGCGCAGCGAGCGGCATCCGCCGCGCCGGTGCCGCGGCCCTCGACCTGGCGGATGTCGCGGCGGGGCGACTCGACGGCTTCTGGGAGCTGCAGCTCGCGCCGTGGGACATCGCGGCAGGCACATTGCTCATTCGCGAAGCGGGCGGCATCGTGACGCGGCCCGACGGCGCCGCAGATGTGCTGAGCAACGAGGGGAACGGCTCCATCGTTGCAGGCAATGCCGCGATGCACCGCTGGCTCATCAACCTCCTAAGGGCGAGCTGATGGCCGCTCCGCTGGTCGAATGCGTGCCGAATTTCTCCGAGGGCCGAGACCGCGCGACGATCGATGCCCTGCGCTCGACGATCACCGGCGTGGGGGGGGGCGTCCAGCTGCTGGATGTCCAGAGCGACGCCGCGCATAACCGCTCGGTCTTTACGTTCGTCGCGCCGCCGGGTGCCGCGGTCGACGCTGCATTTGCCGCGATGCGTGTCGCCGCGCAGCGGATCGATCTCACGAAGCACAGCGGCGAGCATCCGCGCATGGGCGCGACCGACGTGGTGCCATTCGTGCCGGTGGCGGGAATCACGATGGACGAGTGCGTCGCGCTGGCGCGAACGCTCGGCGAGCGCGTCGGCAAGGAGATGGAGATCCCGGTTTTCCTTTACGCACGGGCTGCGACGCGCCCCGAGCGCGTGCTGCTCCCCGATGTGCGCAAAGGCGAGTTCGAGGGAATGCGCGCGCGCACACTCGAGCCCGACTTCGGCCCCCACCGGATTCACCCGACCGCCGGAGCCACGGCGATCGGCGCTCGACCTTTTCTGGTCGCATACAACGTGTACCTCGATACCCCCGACGTCTCCATCGCGAAGGACATCGCCAAGCAGATCCGCACGTCGAGCGGCGGGCTCCCCGCCGTGCAGGCGAGCGGCTTCGAGGTAGAGGGACTCGCGCAGGTTTCCATGAACCTGCTCGACCTCGACATCACCCCTCTCGCGACGGTCTTCGCGGCGATCAAGGCGCTAGCGGGGAAGCGTGGCGTGGACGTGAAGAAGAGCGAGATCGTAGGTCTGATTCCGGAACGCGCGATCATCGGTGCGGCAGGGGCGTCACTCCAACTGCCGGATGCCGCCGATCACATCCTCGAGGCGAAGATTCGCGAGGCGCAGAGCGGGCCGTCGCTCGATGGCTGGATTGACGACCTGGCAAGCGGAAGTCCCACTCCGGGCGGCGGCAGCGCCGCCGCGCTTGCCGGCACTCTTGCCGCAGCGCTCGTTGCGATGGTGGCGCGGCTAACGATCGGCAAGAAGGCGTACGCCGCCGTCGAAAACCGCGCCCGCGCGATCCTCGCAGAGGCCGAGAGTCTGCGCGCCGAGCTGCGGCGCCTCGTGGACGAGGACGCGGCCGCTTACGCGGGCGTGAGTCGCGCGTACAAGATCCCCAAAGACGACCCCGCCCGGAGCGGCGCCGTGGACGACGCGCTGCTCGCCGCGGCGCGGACGCCGGCCGAGGTCGTCAAACGCGCGCGGCGCGTGCATCAGTTGGCCGAGGAGATTGGCGCCATAGGGAACAAGAACGCGACGAGCGATGCGAGGGTAGCTGGGCTGCTGGCAGGCACCGCGGTTGACGGCGCATTGGAAAACATCAAGGTAAACGTCGCGGCGATGTCGAATCAGGTTCAGGGGAAGGAACTACTCGGCTCGCTGTAGACCGTCCGGCCGTCCGACCGTCCGACCGTCAGACCGCTGTCAGTATCCTCGGCGGATCCCCATTCTCCCCGACCGCCACGGTGTGTTCGAAGTGCGCCGATAACGATCCGTCCTGCGTCACCACGGTCCACTTGTCGTCCAGCGTCCTGATCGCCGCGCCGCCGATGTTGATCATCGGCTCGATCGCGATCGTCATCCCGGCAACGAGGCGCGGCCCTCGCTTGGGCTTGCCGTAGTTCGGCACCTGCGGCTCTTCGTGAAACGCCGCGCCGATGCCGTGTCCCACGAGCTCACGCACCACCGAATAACCCGCTCCCTCCGCCACTTTCTGGACCGCGTGGCCGATGTCCCCGACGTGATTGCCGGCGCGCGCCTGCGCGACGCCCGCGGCCAGCGCCTCCTGCGTCACGGCCAGCAAACGGGCCGTCTCCGGCTTGATGTCGCCGACCGGGAATGTCGCCGCGGAGTCGGCGTGCAACCCCTCCAGCCACACGCCCACATCGACGCTGACGATGTCGCCGTCGTGGAGCACGCGCTTGTGCGAGGGAATGCCGTGGACGATCTCCTGATTGATCGACGTGCAGAGTGTGGCGGGAAAATCGTACAACCCCTTGAACGACGGCTGCGCCCCGGGGTGGCTGCGAATGAACGTCTCGGCGAGGCGGTCGAGCTCTTCGGTCGTGAGATCGGGCCGGACGTGCCGCCCCACCAGCGCGAGCGTCTCGGCGACGATGCGGCCGGCGGCCGCCATCGTCTCGATTTCGCGCGGTGACTTGATGGTGATCATCGTCCGATGATCCGCTTGATCTCCCCGGCAATCTGTTGCACCGTCCCGGTGCCGGGGACACGGTGCACGATACCCCGCTGGGTGTAGTGCGCGATGAGCGGGGCGGTGTCGCGCTGGTAGACCTGGAGGCGCGTCGCGATGGCTTCGGGCGTGTCGTCGGGGCGTCCCTCGACTTGCGCCCGCGCGCTCATGCGCCGCACCAGCTCGTCTTCGGTGACGTCGAGCAACAGGATGTGGTTCAACCGCTGGCCGCGCTCGGCCAGCGTCTTGTCAACCAGCTCAGCCTGCGCCGCGGTGCGGGGGAAACCATCGAGGATTGCGCCGTCCTTCGCTTCCGGGCGCACCAACTGTTCCTTGATCATGCCGAGGACGATGTTGTCGGGCACCAGCTTGCCCTCGTCGTAGTACTTCTTGACCCCGAGCCCGAGCGGCGTGCCGTCCTTCATCGCTTTCCGGATGAGATCACCAGTGGTGATCTTGGGCAGCCCGAGGCGCTCGGCGAGGATTTTCCCCTGCGTCCCCTTCCCCGAGCCCGGCGCTCCCAGGATGAGGATGAACACTAGCGGCGGAAACGAACCCGCGAGGTGCCGCTGCCTCCACCGCCACCCTTCATGAAGCCGTCATACTGGCGCAGCAACAGATGCTGCTGCACCTGCTGCACCGTATCGAGCGCTACACCGACGACGATGAGCAGCGCCGTGCCGCCGAACCCGAACGGCATGTTGAGCGTGTTGGAGACGACGATCGGCAGCAGCGCCACGAACGTCAGGAACAGGGCGCCGGGCAGGGTGATGCGGGTCAGCACTTCATCGATGTAATCGGCCGTCGCCGCGCCCGGCTTCACGCCGGGGATGAACGCGCCCTGCTTCTTGAGGTTCTCCGCCAGATCCACCGGGTTGAAGATGATGGAGGTGTAGAAGTACGCGAAGAACACGATCAGCACGGCGCTCGAGACGATGTACCACACCGACGTCGTGTTGAAGTACTCGGCGAAGCTCTTGAGCCAGGGGACGCCGCTGAACGTCGCCACCGTTCCGGGGACGATGATCAGCGACTGCGCGAAGATGATCGGCATCACGCCGGCGCTGTTGATGCGCAGCGGAATGAAGGTCTTCTGCCCTTCGCGAATGCGTCCTCGGCCCATCACCTTGCGCGGGATCTGCACCGGGATGCGCCGCGCCGCCACCGTGATGGCGACGGTGCCCGCGACGACCAGCAGCATCATGATCAACACGATGAGCAGCACCGGGAAGCTCAGCGTGCCGGTCTTGAGCGCTTCGAAGGTGTTGACCGTCTCCGGCAGGATCCGCTCGATGATCGAGAAGAAGATGAGCAGGCTCATGCCGTTCCCGATGCCCCGCTCGGTGATCTGCTCGCCCAGCCACATGACGAAGACGCCGCCGGTCGTCAGCGTGAGGACCGTCGTCATGCGGAAGGCGAACCCCGGATGGGCGACAGCATTGGGCAGCGACTCCGTGAAGATCGCGAATCCGTACGCCTGGAAAAAGCACAGCACGACCGTCATGTAGCGGGTCCACTGCGTCAGCGTCTTCTTGCCCTCTTCGTCGCGCTGCATCTTCTCGATGACCGGGAACACGGGTCCCGCCAGCTGGAACACGATGCTGGCCGAGATGTACGGCATGATCCCGAGCGCGAACACCGTGGCGCGCCGCAAGCCGCCGCCGGAAAACAGATCGTAGAGTCCGAACAGCGTCCCGGTCCCGCGGGTGCTCATGAAGTCGGCGAGGGCGTCCACGTTCACGCCCGGCGTCGCGATGTGCGCCCCGATCCGGTAAATCACGAGGCACAGCAGGGTGAAGAGGAGCTTTTCTTTGAGCTCCGGAACCTTGAACAGATTGGGAATCGGAGCCGTCACGCGATCGTTCCGCCGGCCTGCTCGATCTTGGTCTTGGCGCTCGCGGAGACCGCGACGCCCTTCACGACGAACTTCCGCCCCGAGACCTCGCCGGTGCCGAGCAGTTTGATCGGATGGTCGGGGCGGCGAACCAGCCCGGCGCCGAACAACGTCTCCGGCGTCACTTCGACGCCCTCGGCGAGCAGGACGAGGTGGCGGACGTTCACCACCTGCGCCGGCTGCTTGAACGGATTGGTGAAGCCGCGCTTGGGAATGCGCCGGATGAGCGGCATCTGGCCGCCCTCAAAGCCGGGACGCACCTTGCCGCCCTGGCGCGCGGTCTGGCCTTTGCCGCCACGGCCGGCCGTCTTCCCGATACCCGAGCCGGGGCCGCGGCCCTTGCGGATGCGCGCGCGATGCGAGCCCACGGGGGGTTTGAGGTCGTGCAGCGCGAGCCGCTGCGGTGGCGCCTCGGGCTTTGCCCTGGGTTTGCGCTTGGCCTTCGTCTTCGCCTGTGGCATTTACTTCTTTCCCCCACCCCGGGGCGTGGCCCCGGCGTTAGCATCCGGCGTCACCTCGACGAGGTGCCGCACCTGTTGGAGCATGCCCCGCAGCGCGGGATGATCCGGGTGCACGACGACATCCTGATGGTGCTTGAGACCAAGCGCCTCGAGTGTCCGCTTCATCCGATAGGAATGGCCGCTGCCCGAGCGCACCTGCTTGATGCGCAGATTTCCTTTCCCAGCCGGCGGGAGCACACGGTCGCGACCCGGCTTGCGTTTACGGTACTTCCGCGTCGGGGGCAGCCTACCCATGCGCGATCACGCTTTCCTGGCGCGCACGGTAATGAATGGCGTCGGGCTCCACGCCGCGCTCGCGCGCAACGCGGCGCGCCGTCGTGAGGCGCTTCAGGCCGTCCATCGTCGCCCGCACCATGTTGTGCGGATTGGTCGAGCCCAGGCTCTTGGTCAGGATGTCGCGAATGCCGGCGCACTCGAGCACCGCGCGCACCGGACCTCCCGCGATCACGCCCGTTCCCGAGGCCGCCGGTTTCAGCAGCACGCGGCCCGCGCCGTGCTTGCCGATGATCTCGTGGGGAATCGTGCCGCCGGTGAGCGGCACTTCGTTCATGCTGCGGCGCGCGGCCTCGACGGCCTTCCGGACCGCTTCGCTGACCTCGTTCGCCTTGCCGGTCGCGATCCCGACCTGTCCCTTGCCGTCGCCGACGGCGACCAAAGCGTTGAAGCTGAAGCGCCGGCCGCCCTTCACGACCTTCGCGACGCGATTGATCGCGACGACGTTCTCGACCATGCCGGCGCCCTCGCGCGGCCCGCCGCCGTCACGCCGGTCGCCACCCCGCCCTCTGCCTCTGCCGCCACGACCGCCCCCCCCGCCCCCCCCGCCCCCCCCGGCCCCCCCGGCCCCTTGGCCGCGTGGGCCGCGAGGCGGCCGACG
>WNFB01001440.1_pt1 | contig 20253 bp, 14 predicted proteins | sample 5400501 | NCBI WGS metagenome assembly WNFB01 (sample SAMN13153341, study PRJNA577476) | soil metagenome | isolation source: 200 cm saprolite under Douglas fir tree site 2 hole 1 | place: USA:California | collected 2015-04-18 | reverse complement strand
ATGCCCAACCACTCAAATTCGCGTTGAGGTATGAAGTCAAAGCGGAGAGCCAGCTTCTGATATAAGAATCGGTCCGATTTTGCCACTCGTATTCATGCGAGAACAGCATGATCGGTAAATAGTTCTTGATAGCCCATTCGATGTTGCCCTGGTCGACAGAGATATCGCTATTTAGCGTGGATTGCGTCAGTGACTCGGTCTTTTTCTGAGTGAAGCACCATACTTTGCCACTCAAAGAGTTCCAGACATCAAGGTGATTGGTGTAGTTATCCCCGAAGGGCTCGCCTCCTATAGGCTGGGTTCCGTCCGAAGTATCGGAACACTGGCCATAGTAATAGCGCATGCCGCTACTCTCGAGCTTGGGGACGACGGTATTGTTGAATAGGTACTGATGAGGCACAAAAGTGGTCGGTTGGCTAAGGCCCCATGAAGAGAAATAGTTGGCGATCTCGGTGAAGTTGTTGCTCAGAGCCGGATCTACCAGCCCCCCAGGCGCATAGAAGTACCAGTTGTAGTAGTCTTTGGAATGGACACCGATTGTGTGATTGCGAGCGGCATAGTTCTGGATCACGCTGACGTTCGTCGCACTGCCCCCTACCGTTTCAACAAATAGAAAGGCGGAAAGCTTCAGTCCAGAATCATCGGCTGCTTGAAACATTGGCTGATAGCCAGTCACGTCATCGACTCTCATCGTGAGGTAGGACGGGATCGCACTGAAAAGGAAATGTGCACCAACCACAGGTTCGCTTGCCCAGATTAGGGAATTCAAGAACGCTCCGGCACTGTAGCCTTGGTGGAAAGTATCGAGAGCGTCGTCACAACCGTAGTTAAACCAAACGGCTCGGCCATTCTGGTACGCAGTGACCAAAAGCGCTGGATATCTTGTTCCAGACTGGACAGCCAAGATTTTAGGGTAGCCATTGACTTGCTTGGGCGCTGTGATGTTTCCAATTTGGGCAATATAGCTCGTTAGGAGAGTTGGATATTTGACGTAGTCGCGGGTGATGAAATGGGTTGTGTCGGTGACGTTAATGTCTCCTCCTCCAGCCGTCCCAACATACGGTGCATTGGTAACATTGAAAAGCTTCGGGACCACCGGGTCGTCGGTGCTATAGGTTGTATCGCTATAGCCGCAGTACACGAATCCAATGCCGTTGGTGCCGACTAATGTCTGAATATTTGATTGCGTAGTGCTATCTAGCATGCCACCGCCTCGGCCGGCAACGGCGACGGTCGTATATTTGCCGACCACAGTAGCCGGATCCGAGATGGTTGACACAACGTCGTAAGGGACGTGCGTGTAGTGCAGATACGTAGCCAGACTACCTGGCGGAGTGCCCACGAATAAGACCCTAATGGATAAGGATGTGGCACCGGCCACGTGTGCGGGCGCAGCTAAGCCCATGGTTAAACAAAAACCAAGCGCTAAGGCAACTGAGCTGACCCTCTTGAGCCTGGTCCTTATTATGTTGACCTGCGAAAATACATCGCTCTCGATGCTGGGTCTACAAGACACCCTGCGAAGAGTCACGGGCGTTTTCCAACCCCCTAAAGCCGCTAGGTTGGTAACTCGGTGAGTGTTAGCCTACGCGGAGCTGGCATCGCGAACAAGGGGACTTTCTCTCGGAGATAGCGTGCCAGTTCTACTCAGGCGCCAGTACGCCCACTGCCCTCGCCCCAATTCAGCAATGCCCAAACGGCTTGCTCGTCGCCTTTTTCTACCAGCGGCCCTGCGGGTAATGCCTAGTCCCAACCCGTTCTTACTGCCTTGTGCCACCTCCTGTCTGGAGCCTACCCTCGCCTTGTCCGATATCGGGACACCCCCCAATCACGTCTCAGAAGGAAGCAAGTGGCAGCATTAGACACGGCCAGCGGCATGCTTACCGAGCAGGCTGTACGACCGCCATCGTCGGTTCGGGAACATGCGGCGGAGCCGATCTCCAGTGGTGCATGGGATGGAGTGCTCCTGGCCGTGCCGGCCTACAACGAGGAGCGTTTCATTGGGAGCACGGTGATCGAGGCGCGCTTGCTTGGATTGAAGGTCCTGGTCATCGACGACGGCTCTACCGACCGCACCGCCGAGATTGCTAGCGGCGCTGGAGCCTGGGTTGAGCGTCACGAGACAAACCGAGGCAAATCGGAGGCGCTGAATACCGCGTTCCGCATTGCTCGCTCCGGCCCAACCAAGGCGCTCGTCCTCCTCGACGGAGACGGTCAGCACCACGCCTCAGAGATCCATCGGTTTCTCCAGCCTATCCTGTCTGGCGAAGCCGACATAGTCATTGGATCCCGCTTCCTCTCGAAGCTAGGCCAGGGTATTCCTCACGTGCGCCGGTTCGGCCAGCGGCTGATGACATGGCTCACAAATATGAGCTCGGGCGTGAGTGTGACTGATTCGCAAAGCGGGTTCCGCGCTTTTTCACCTCGAGCAATAGAAAAGCTCCGATTTGCTAGCGAAGGCTTTGGCGCCGAAGTCGAGATGCAATTTCGGGCCCGTGATCTCGGACTGAGGCTCGCGGAAGTCCCAATTCGACCGATGTATCCGGACCCGCCAAAGCGCAATGTCTTCAGCCATGGAGCGCAGGTGTTGAACTCGGTGCTTACCCTGACAAGCCGTCACCGCCCGCTGCTGTTTTTTTCTACGCCTGGCCTGCTGCTGCTGCTGCTTGGGCTAGCTGTTGATCTGGTCGTTGTCAGCACCTATCAACATACACAAGTGTTAGCCACTGGCTATGCGCTCATGTCGATCGTGCTTGACATCGCCGGACTGCTGTCTCTGTTTGCGGGTCTGCTCCTGCACTCGATGAGAGGCAACTTTATGGACTTGGAACGCAGCTTCAAGGTGCTCGCGGATTTCTCGATTCAGCAATATATTCACCGTGCATCACAGGATGAGCAGTCTGTAACCCCTGCCTACCGTGCGCCCGTCTGCTCAGACAATGACGCATAGTGCAGCATCCGTCAACGACTTAGAAATCCTCCCGCCGCGAGTAACGGTTGTTGTGGTGACGTTTGAAGGGAGGAAGCATATTGCTAACTGCGTGCGTTCACTTATGTCGGCTACTGCCGAGCAAGCTGAAGTTGTCGTCATCGACAATGCGTCAACTGACGGCACCACTGAGCTGGTGAGCCACGAGTTTCCGTGGGTACGCATCATCAAAAGCGAGCGCAATGTCGGCTACGGCAGTGCGTGCAACACCGCAGCGGCTCAGTCAAAGGCAGAGTACATCGCCGTTGTTAACCAGGACGTTATATCCACGCTCGGCTGGATCGATCGGCTCGTTACCGCCCTCGACCAAAGTCCAGAGGCCGCGCTTGCCACGCCAAAGATTCTGCTGAAGAGCGATCCCGGACGCATCAATGCCTGCGGCAATGCTCCGCATTACACGGGCATAACACCCTGTCGCGGGTACAACCGCCCGGCGAGCGAGTATTGCCGCTTGGAAGAGGTTCCGGCCGTATCGGGCGCTGCGTTCGTCATCCGCCGTAGCGCCTTTGAATCGCTTGGCGGCTTCGACTCGTCGTTCTTCCTCTACTTCGAGGACACGGATCTCTCATTGAGGGCACGGTTGGCAGGCTATCGCTGCCTGTGTGTGCCAGACGCTGTCGTGCTGCACGATTTCGCGCCCCGGTTCTCCGCAGACAAAATCTTCTTCATTGAAGCCAATAGGCACGCAACCTGGATCAAACTCTTTCGCTGGCGAACGCTGCTGATCCTTGCCCCAGCGCTCATTCTCACTGAACTTTCGGTGTGGGCCTACTGTCTAGTCCGAGGCCCGCGCTGCCTGGCAGCTAAAACAAGAGCGCTGTATCGCTTCCTGTCAACGCTGCCCGCGATCCTGCAAAGTCGCAGGTCGGCACAGATGCTACGCCGCGTAGCAGATGGCGATCTCATGGCCGCTTGCAGTTCGAGACTCCAGCTGGAGGAAATTGAGCTTGGCGTCGGACGGCCGCTTTCCGCAGCCATCAACACTGTGTACAGCTGGTGGTATGGATGCGCCGTGGTCCTGGTCAAGTGGTGAGCTTCACGCAACAGCTAAGGCCAACCAGAAGAGTTGGCCTTAGCTGTTCGCGGCTGCGCATCGCGCACGTGACGGCTACTTTCCCACCTTACGTCGGCGGTACTGGAGCGGTGGCCTACCATAATGCCCTGGAACTGGCGAGCCGTGGCCACGACGTCCACGTTTATACCGTCGGTGGGCAAGCCTCGGTTGAGCACAGCCCGCCGGGGGTCTCGGTACACAGGCGTCGGGCTCTGTTCGCCGCCGGCAATGCACCGTTTGCACCGAGGTTGGCGAGCGAGCTCGCGAGCTTCGACCTAGTGCACCTGCACTACCCCTTCTTCTTTGGAGCCGAACAAGTCTGGTGGAGTCACGTACGCAAGGCCATCCCGTATGTGATCACTTACCACCAGGATGTGATCTTCCGGGGACCGCTGTCGGTGGTGGAGCGCGTGTACCGCCACGTTGCCGGCTCGCGCATCTTAACGGGCGCCGGGTTCGTGGCGGCTACGTCGCTGGACTACGCTGGGGCTTCGCACTTGGCCGGCATCGCACCAGCACGGCTCGTGGAGGTGCCTAACGGCGTTGACCACCAGCGCTTCCACCCAGGGATCGATAGCAGTGCGCTCCGCGGTCGGTATGGTCTGCCCCACGCAAGCCCCATCGTGCTGTTCGTAGCAACGCTTGACGCGGCGCACTACTTCAAGGGGCTTCGAGTCCTGCTCGCTGCCTTGCCACTCCTCCCGGCGGCCACCTTGGTCGTAGTCGGCGGCGGGGACCGGCGCCAGGCATACGAAAGTGAGGCGCGAGCTGCTGGGCTCGCATCCCGCGTTCGTTTCGTCGGGCCAGTGTCAGAGGCAGAGCTGCCATGTCACTTCGCACTAGCGGATGTTGTCAGCGTTCCGTCCATCACACGAGGAGAAGCTTTTGGCCTGGTGATTGTGGAGGCGATGGCTACCGGTAAACCAGTCGTCGCCAGCCGGCTGCCAGGTGTACGTTCAGTGGTGGACGATGGGACCACGGGCCTCCTAGCTGAACCGGGAGATGCCGCCGATCTCGCCGCCAAACTTCGCGTCGCCCTAGACGACCCGATCCTGGCTCGGCGGATGGGGGCTCGGGGACGACAAAAAGTTGAAGAGCGGTACGACTGGCGCCGCATTGCTGCGCGACTGGAACGCTTCTACCTGGAGGCGCTTGATACATGAACAGCTCAGCGACCACGGCAGTTCCCGAGGCGATTCAGCGATCGTGGGCTCGCCTACTAGGAGCCAGGCCATAACCCTCCAGCCGCTCATCGGAGTCGCTTTCGACTTGTCCATGCCGTGGCTTCAGCAGGCACAGCGCGACGCGCAACGCTGGCTGGTGCTCGCCTCGTCCCCCATCTGTGTAGCGGAAGCTCTCTACCGGTGCCGTGGCGGGATCGCTATCGTCAGCGAATCTGACCTGGTGGAGCAAGCGGCCAGGCGGTTGGCCGCGGACATGTGTCTAGGTGGCGAGCATCAGCCGGAATTCGCCAACGAGTCGCCCATTGGAGAACCATGCAACTTTTCAGCAGCGATTTGGGCATGCCCTGAACCTTCCACCTGGCGAGACAAAGTGCGACTCCTCGGTGCGCTTGCAGGCGGGAACGCCCTGGTAGTGCTCTGCCGGGGCCAGCTCATGCCCGTTCTGGGTCCGTTAGGGACCAAGCACCTGTCTGGGCTGGCGAGCGGCAGCATTCCCGCTGTGCTAAACGAGCTGTTCACGCTCGGGTATCGCGTGAAACAACGATATGGAGTCGGCGGGTTAATAAGTCTTGTTTGCGCGGCTTTGAGTCGCGCTGCCGCTTGGGCGCGGCGCCCAGAGCTAGTCGATCGCTGTGAGGCGGCCTTCCGCCTGGCGCTCACGCCGCCGCTGGCATCTGGCCCAGCAGTATTGGAAGTGATAGTACTGGCGCGAGAAGTTGGCCGTAATTAACGCACTTCTGTCGAGCCGTGCCGACAGGGCAGTGGCCCATCTAGATGGTTGGCTGGGAACAATGCGCGGGCAGACCGGTTATGCAGGGCCGGTCGTTCACTGGTGGCGCGACTGCCTACTATTTTGCGGTCCGGCGCACGACTGGCGTTACGAGGGCATCATTGCCGGTTATCTGACGCTGTTCGAGCGCACTGGCCAGAGCTGTTGGCTTGAGAAAGCGCGGGCAGCCGGCGATGATCTTCTGCGCGCGCAATTAGCGGACGGACGTTTTCTCAACTCGTGTTTCGAGTCGAATCCGCGCTCTGGCGGTACGCCGCATGAGGCGGCCGCCGATGTTGGCTTGCTCCTTCTGGCGAAAGCGCTGCGGGAGCGCGGAGACGACAGCTGGCAACACTATCTGCGAGCCGGCCGGCGAAACCTGGAAGGGTTCTATCTGCAGCGCCTATGGTGCGAAACCGAACAGGTGTTCCGCGACAACCCGAGTCAGCCGACCTTTGTCCCCAACAAGTCGGCCACGCTTATCGAGGCGTTCTGTCTGCTGGCCGACCTACGTGGTCGTGAAGAGTACCTGCAGCGATACGTCAGGCCCACGGCGGATGCCATTCTCGCCCATCAGGTGCGAGCTCGGGGAAGCGTTGTTGATGGTGCAATCGCCCAAAACAGCCTCGGCCGTAGCCTAATCGAAAAGTATTTTCCATACTACAACGCTCGCTGCGTAGCGGGCCTCATAGCCGCCAGCCAGTTCTTGGGCGACGAGCGCTACGTGGAAGCTGCTGCCGCCGCGATGAGATTTGTGTGGCGCTGGCGGGACTCGGATGGCGCTTTTCCGCAAGTGGTGTATGGCAGCGGCCGGACCAATCGCTATCCACGTTGGATCGCAGCTGTTGGCGACATCCTTCGAGCAGCGGATCTCCTCCGTCCCTATGGCCTTGACTTCCCGGAGGAACCGACGCTCACATGGCTGCTAGAGGGGCAGCTCCCGTCTGGCGGGTTTGCGACGGCCCATGGATTTGCCGCTCAAGTCTCACAAGTACTGCCCACCGGTGGCCGCGAATTTCGAGACTGGCTGCCGGTCTGTGGCTGGACCGACAAGGCGTTCCGCTTCCTGGCCGGAAGAGTGAACGAACCCAGCATAAGCGAGCAAGTTGGAACGAGCTGGACGCTTGGCTGCAGCTTCAAAGGACTCAGACTGCAGCTGACGGAGAACGAACGCGCGATTTCGCTGCGCCATCCGGACCGGCCACTCTACACCTGGATCAAGGGCGCTGACTGGGCCGAGATCGACGGATTGGCGGTGGCTGCATGAGCGCCATGGAGCTGAAGCGCGGTTGGAGCCATTCCAAGCGGAGCGGTCAACTAATGATGCTGGTTGGCTGTAGCGCTGTCGCGGCGTACAACGCCTGGCGATGGCGGAAGGATCGAGCGCTGGCGCAGGGGCTTCGACACAACGGAGCCCTGCGCAGGCTGCCGCTCTCAGCCACTCCACGGGTCAGCATCCTTGTCGCAGCCTGGAACGAGAGCACCATCATAGGTCGCCACATTGGGAGCGTGCTTGCTCTCCGCTATTCGGATGTGGAGTACGTACTCTGTGCCGGCGGGCCTGATGGCACATACCAGATGGCTAAACGGTATGAGCGACCGGGCGTAATCGTGCTCGAACAGCAGCACGGAGAGGGTAAGCAAGCAGCCATCAGGCGGTGCCTAGAACAGGCGACCGGCAATATCATCTTTCTGACCGACGCTGACTGCCTCCTCGACGACGACTGCTTCGAACGTACGGTTGGCCCCATTATCTTGGGGAAGGCAGAAGCTGCGAGCGGCGGGTTCAAGCCTCTCGAGGAGCAGGCCCTGCGGAGCCCGATCGTGGCGTACCGGTCGTCGGCCGACGTGTACGCGTCCTTCCAGGCGGGCCCGACAGGCCTGTCGGGCAGCAACGCCGCCATGTCTCGCGGCGCGCTCGATCGGGCTGGGAACTTCCGGGAGAACGTCTCTTCGGGCACCGACTACCATCTCGCCAAGGCGCTGCTCGCGGCCGGGGTCGAGATCTCGCGAGTGAGCGAAAGTCGAGTCGCGACCCAGTATCCCGAGAGGTTGAGCGACTATGCGCGCCAGCAGCGGCGTTGGCTACGCAACGTTGCCGTACTTGGCGCGCGATACGGAGCCTATACCGAAGTAGCTTGCTCGCTGCGTACCTCCCTTCTCGGGTTGGGAATGCTGCTTCTGCCGCTCAGCACTCCCCTGCTGGGAAAGACCGCCTTCCGCATATGGTTCCTGGCGCTCGCCCATGGCGCTCTCAGTAAGGTGCGCTATCTAGCGTTTGCGTTGACGCTCGGCCATGTCCCTCGGCCAGCGTCGTTTGTCCGCACCACAGCTTGGGCCGTTCCTCTGACGCTCATTGATTTCTATAGCTGGACGCAGCCGCTGCTTGATTACGTTCTTCAAAAAAGACGCGTATGGTAGAAGTCAGAACTCAGCCCGCCGCTCCTGATCTGAGGCCTCAAACAGAAGCAGGGCCCAAGCTGCGTGTTGTGATGGCGTCACGTCGCGAGCTGACTGTCACAGGAACGTCGCGCTATGTTTCCAGCTTGCTGCCAGAACTGACTCGCCTTGGGGTAGACGTTCACCTGATGCATCCGGCCATGCCGTTGCCCCTTCCCGGGGGCTGGCCGCTCCGCCAGGCCGGCATTGACATAAGCAGATTCTTTGCTCATTACCCCCTCCATATGATGCGACAGGACATCGACCTGTACCATCTTGCCTCCCAGAATCTCGCGACGTTGCTCATGACCCAGCGGTTCGACCGGCCAGTGGTGGTAACGGTCCACGACATCATTCCTTACCTCACGGATAAGAGCGGCGATCGAAATAACTCCAGGCACTCAAGTCCCTACCGTCACAGCCTTCATCGGTGGTTCGACCATCTCGCGATGAAGGGCTTGGGGCGAGCCGACATCTTGCTGGCGGATTCTGAGTGGACTCGCCGTACATTGATCGAGAGCCTGGGACTTTCTGAACAGCGCATCCACGTGGCCCCATTGGGAATTGACCTCATTCGCTTTCGACCTGGGCCGCCAAGCCCTGCCTTTCGAGCCACCTATGGCCTGCCAGCGGGTAACCGATACATCCTGTACGTGGGCTCTGAAGACCCGCGCAAAAATCTGGAGCATCTCATTTGCGCCGTCGCCATCGTTCGGCGTAGTTTCCGAGATGTACAGCTGCTCAAAGTTGGCCCGGCACACCATGATGCCGAACACCGTTGGCTGGAAGTACTGGTACAGCTGCTCGGCGTCGCCGACGCTGTCAGATGGTTTGACCATGTGCCGGAAGCCGATCTGCCAGGCTTTTATCAAGCAGCAAGTGTTTTTGTCATGCCATCCGCGTATGAAGGCTTCGGGCTCCCGGTGCTGGAGGCATTGGCATGCGGAACCAGGGTCGTGTGCTCTGACGCCTCAGCGTTGCCCGAAGTAGCTGGTGCCGACACCATCGTTTGCACGCCGACACCAGCGGAGCTCGCCTGCGGCATTCAAACCTGTTTAAAGGAAAGCAACGACCGAGGTGAAGCTGCACGCGTCGCTTGGGCGCGCAGCTTCACCTGGGCGAGCACGGCCACCAAAACAACCGCAGCATACAAGCTGGCTGGAGCGGTGAAGCGCTCTTGAGCTCACCAGACGATTTCTACTTCGGCCGCCGCGTGCTGGTCACTGGTGGCTGCGGGTTCATTGGCAGCAACCTAGTCAAACGGCTGGTGGCGCTCGGCGCCAACGTCACGGCTGTGGACTCACTGCTGCCAGAATATGGCGGCAACCTTTTCAACCTGGAATGTGTTCGTCCAAAGATATGGCTATCCGTCACTGATCTGCGCGACGCTAACGCGCTGACTTACCTTATTCAAGACCAAGAGATCATCTTCAACTTGGCTGGCCAGGTGAGCCACGAGGACAGCATGACCGACCCTCTGACTGATCTGGACATCAACTGCCGCAGCCAGGCCTCCTTGCTCGAGTCGTGCCGGCGCCACAACCCTGACGCCCGCATTGTCTACGCCAGCACACGCCAGGTATATGGCCGGCCCCACTATCTGCCCGTGGATGAGAACCATCCCCCCAAGCCTGTGGACGTCAACGGCATCAACAAACTGGCTGCAGAGCAGTACCACCTGCTCTATCACAGGGCCCACGGCATGTGGGCGTGTGCCCTTCGACTCACTAACACCTTTGGGCCCGGCCAACTTATAAAGCACGCCCGCCAGGGCTTCATTGCCTGGTTCGTGCGAACAGCGCTTAGCGGAGGGACTATCCAGCTCTATGGCGGTGGCCAGCAACAACGCGACCTGACCTATGTAGATGATGCGGTGGACGCTTTTTTGCTGGCAGCTGCCAGCGATTGCGCCAACGGCGAGGTCTTCAACGTGGGCGGGGAGCAGACTACGGTGGCCGCGCTAGCTGCGATTCTGTGCGAGCTACGTCCCGAAACAAAGGTAGAAAGTATCCCCTTCCCGGTTGAGCGCCTGCGCATAGACATTGGTGACTACGTGGCGAGCTGGGACAAGATCGCTGCGCGGCTGGGCTGGAGGCCGCGCGTGCCGCTGCGTGCAGGCATCGAACGAACACTGGAGTATTACCGTGAGTACGGCCAGCATTACGAATAGCGGAAGCGCGGCGCCGCGCCTATTGGTCTCCGATCCCGTCAGAAGCTACGCAGCGCTCAAGCCTGAGCTCGATGAGGCTATGGCTAGTGTCTTCAAGCGTGGCCAGTTCATCCTAGGCCCCGAAGTACTTGCCTTTGAAGAGGAGTTCGCGGCGTATCTCGATTGTGGATATGCCATCGGAGTGGCCAGTGGCACGGATGCGCTTCGACTCGCACTGCTGGCGGCCGGAGTCCAGCCGGGAGACGAAGTTGTCACGGTTGGCAACGCGGGGGACCCGACTCCCATGGCGATCTGCTCTGTCGGCGCCATCCCCAGATTCGTCGACGTCGACCACAGCACTTATACGATGTCGGCGGAGCAAGCTGAGAAGGCCGTGGGACCCCGGACCAAAGCCCTGCTCCCCGTTCATCTATACGGGCAAGCTGCCGATCTTGATGATTTTCGCCAGATCGCACGACATGCGCACACAGCACTTATCGAAGACGCCTGCCAGGCTCACGGTGCGGAGTTCGGCGGCCGCCGTGTGGGAGGGGTTGGGGACTTGGGCTGCTTCAGCTTTTACCCTACCAAGAATCTCGGCGGCTTCGGCGACGGGGGCATGGTAACCACCAACGACAGTGCCGTGGCCGAGCGTCTCCGAATGCTGCGCGAATATGGCTGGCGGCCCCGAAACCATGCGTTCATGCTAGGCGTCAACAGCCGGCTCGACGAACTGCAGGCGGCTGCCTTGCGCGTCAAGCTGCATCACCTCGACGAGTGGACGGCTCGCCGCCGCGAGTTAGCGTCCGCCTACCGCGAGGGACTTGAGGGGGTGCTGGGTGTGACTGTTCCACGCGAAGCGCCAGGCCGAAAACATGTCTACCACTTGTACGTCGTGCGGACACAGATTAGGGACCAACTCGCAGCCGCTCTCGACGCTCGAGGAGTATCGACAGCAATCCACTACCCTGTGCCAGCGCACCGCCAAGTGGCCCTTCACCCGTTAGTCTCCCCGGGCGTCGATTTACCCGTCACGGAGCGACTCGCTGAGGAGGTGCTTTCTCTTCCCATGTTCCCTGAGATGACTGTTGGCGACTGCGCATTGGTTGTAGACACCATCTCAGCTCTCCCGGTGCCGGCGCCCTGATGCGCATCGCCTTTGTCGATTACGTTTGCCACCCAGATAAGCCGGGGACGACCGGCCTGAGCGACGTCGTATGGGACATGGCCGGTAGGCTGGCGCGGTTGGGTGACTCAGTTCATGTTGTCGCCCCGTACACCGTGGCTAACATGCCGGATCCTGCCGTGCACGTTCATCGCTTCCGCCTTCCCCCGATCGGCTACCGCAACATCGCGGGGCATGTCCTGATCGTCTTGGCGGCTTATCGCCGGCTGCGCTCCATCGGGCCGGTCGACGTTGTACACGTCCCGGAGTACGTGTCGGCGCCTATCCTCGCGAAGCTCCTTCGCCACACACCGGTTGTCTTCACCGAACCCGGCAATATCTATGAACGCGTTGCCCATGGGAATCCTTACGATCCGATCACCACGGCAGCCTTTAAGCTTGCCGCCCGCCGGGCCGCCGCGAGTTGCGCCCGCTTGGTTGCCACCAGCGACGAAATGGCGCGCTGGTGGCAATGGACCGGATTTAGCTCGGAGCGTGTGGTTCGCATCCCGCTTGGTATCGACACGCGGCTGTTCAGGCATCTCGGACACGCGAAGGCGCTGCTGAACTTTGAACCTAGGAATCATCACCTGGTTTACGCGGCTCGGCTATCACGCGAGAATGGCGCAGACATTGCACTCAATGCGCTTGCGCTGCTCCGTCGCAGTGGGCGGCGGGCCAAGTTGCACGTGCTAGGCCATGGGCCTGAGCGTAGCTCGCTGACTCAGCTAAGCCGATGCCTGGGGATCAGCGACGATGTCATCTGGCATGGCTGGGTCGACCTCGGCCTGCTGCCGGCTTACTACTCAGCGGCGGACGTGTTCCTCTTCTCCGGCAGAAGCGGTGGTACGCCTCGGGTACTTCTCCAAGCCATGGCGTGCAGAGCACCAGTTGCCGCATCCGAGATCGGCGGCATCGTTGACCACGTGGAGCACGAGCATACTGGACTGCTATTTGCGTCAGGAAGGTGTGACCAGCTAGCCGCCACGTTGGAGCGCCTGTTGTCGGATCGCGAGTTGCGGCTCAGACTGGCGCGGAATGGCGAAGAGTATGCGCGCCGCCACGTCGATTGGGACGTACTAGTGCCCCGACTCAGGAGCGAGGTGTACGCTCCAGCGGTTCTGGCTTGTGGAATCCGCCAGCAAGCGATCAACGGATGATGGACACGGCTAAGCAGACTCTTCGCGACCGGCTGACGATGCTCGTGATTACGGGGGCCGGGGCCCTCATGCAAACGCTCTGGGCCGTAGCAGGCCTGATAATCGCTCGAAGCATCGACCCGGTTAGCTATGGCAAAGTCACCTACTTCTTCTCGATTTACGGCATGGTTGTATTGTTGGGCGCCATCGGCCTGAGCACTCAAATCACCACCGAGCTGGCGCGCCTTTCGGCCTCTGGCCGGTCAGGGGAACACTGGCAAACGATTTCAGCCTTGGGGCTAGCGCGAGCAGCGACGCTGGCCCCGATTGCAGTCATCTCAGCGTTGGTCGCTTGGCGAGTCGATCTCATAGCGGGCGTCGCTGGCGAGGCGGGTGTCGCTGTTCTGTGTTTTGGCTTCAGCCTCGGTATCGTGCAGGGTCTGCACAAGCCAGTGCTGGTGGCCACGCTCGCGTTGGGGCAGGCCGTAATCTACCTGGCCTTGGTCGCCGCCTGGGGACGCACCAGCCCAGAACATGTATATGCGACGCTTATCACCAGTCATCTTGCGGCCGCCGCCTCCGCCATTGTCACTTCTGTGGTCCTGATTCCGGACTGGAAGTTCTCGCTGAGCAGCGGCCTCTTGAGGAAATGGAAATCTTTCGCTCGCTTTTCTAGTCAGGCATACATGGTCAGCCTGATGGCGGCCCCTTATGCCACTCTAGCGACGCTGGCGCTGGGGAAGATGGATCGGTTTCAGGATGCCGCTACTTTTGGCGTTGGCTTGTCCCTGATGATCGTGCTTCCCACCGCGCTGAACATGGTGGTGAGCATACAGTACTACCCGCGCCTGTGTTTGCTTATAGGCGGAAGCCCAGATTCAGCGCGAAGTTGGCTCGATACGTTCTACCGAACCTTCGCCGTAATGGGCCTCGCGAGCGCCATGCTGCTGCTTTTCTTTCCGAAGCAAATTATCGAGGTTCTATTTACGCCCAAGTACCTCGCGGCCGTTCCCGTTCTTCAATCGCTGGCGCCAGCTGCTTTGCTGATGACACTAGGAAACCTCCTGGTCTGGACGCTCGTGGCCCACGGCCAGCTGCGCGTCGCCATCACTGGAGGCGCCGTGCAGCTTACGATACTGATCGCCACTATTGTGACCTGCATCGCCCTGCCCAGCCTCCCGTTGTGGAGCCTCGGCTTGGGGCACGTGGCAGCGGCCATGGGCGGGTTAGCCATCTGGGGATTTGGCATCAAGAGAGTGCAGCCTGCGCACAATTGGCACCCCTCGCGCCTGACGCTTGCCGCTCTCGCCACGGCCGGGTCCGCGGCTCTCCTGCGCCATACAACCCCCAGTTTGGACGCGAGTCGCCTTGCCACTACCGGAGTCCTCATAGCGGCTGGAGTGGGAGCCGTGGTTATCTCGGCTCCGATTCTCATCGCCCAGCGCAGTCCGCATGGCTGGTCGCTATGAACGCTAGTGGTCTGATCATGAGCCGTTTCGGGACCCAGCTCCTTCGGCTCATCACGCGTGTGAGTCGGTGTTCGAACGTCGACGTTGAAATCCAGCCACTCTTGCAGTCGGGCCTGTCCAATCAGGGGGCCTCGGTGCAGCCGATACGCAGGATTTTAGCCCGCCACATGCGCCGGTGGACACGGCGCTGCAATGATTATCTGCTAGCGCCGCTCGGTGTGCGGCTGGTCAGTAGGGGCGAAATTCCATCCCTGTCCAGGCAGTGGTTCGACCGGCTCTTCTATTTCCATCGTCTTTTTGGCTTGATAGAAGACGTACCGGGCGACGTGGTCGAATGTGGCGTCGCGTTCGGTCAGAGTTTGGCCATGCTCACGGCGCTGGTCAGGTCAGGGCGCCAGCGACATATCTGGGGCTTCGACTCATGGCAAGGTTTGCCGTCGCCTCGTCCCGAGGACGGACCATCACTAGGCCTACCAGTAAACGAGGGCACCTGGGGACTAGCGACGCCGCGAGCTGTCATCGCCACCCTAAAGTCATATGGGTTCAACGACGCCGAAATAGAAATCCCAACGCTTGTGCCTGGAGCCTTCTCATCCACATTGCCGAAATACAACGGCGACAACATCGCCCTGCTCCACATAGACGCGGAGCTATTCCAGTCATATATCGAGGTATTGGCCAATCTCTGGCCCAAATTGAGCATTGGAGGAATCGCAGCCTTTGATGAATATGAAGTACAAAACTTGCCGGGGGTACGCCAGGCCGTAGATGAATTCTTTAGTCAGCAGCCGTCCGGATGCGTCAGCTTACGGCAAGACCGTGTGTATCGTAAGTGCTTTGCAGTCAAGCTCCAATAAGGGGCAAATCTCGATCTTAGATGAGGCCTTTTATGTTGAGAGTTAGCTCATCGCTACCAGACGAGCCTGTTGACGGTGCGCAAACAGGCGGCCCGGGAGATGCGCCATTTAAATCAATAGCCGAGTTGCTGGAGCTGCAGGCGGCACAGCTTGGAGATTCAAATGCCTTGCTGGCGATGGGCTCTGCGCCATTGACCTATAGCCAACTGTGGAGACTGACCACGGACATGATAGGCGCGCTCGAGGGCATCGACCTGGGCCGATGCAGTCGTGTGGCGATCATGCTCCCAGACGGCCAGGATCTCGCGGCTGCCATCCTGGCGGTGGGTGCATGCGCAACCGCCGTTCCCATCAGCACAGCGGAGCCACGAGACCAGCTGCAGGCCATCCTTGCCGTGTGCCAGGGGCTAGTCGTGCAGCGAGACAGCGCTGCTGATGAGGCTCGGCAGATCGCCGCGAGTCTTGGATTGTCGATCCTTGAGCTGCCGCTCCCACTAGAGGCGGGTGGCAGGTTTCGCCTTAAAGGCGGCGCCGGCGACAAGTCGTGGCTGGCCGGCCCAGCAGACGATGCTCTTCTGATCACCACTGCCGGCACAACCGGAGCCGCCAAAACCCTACGATTGTCTCAGCGCCACGTGTGCGAAACCGCCCACTTGATTGGTCAGTCTCTGCAGCTCTCACATGCTGACGTCTGCCTCAACGTCATGCCGCTGTACCACATGCACGGGATTCAGATGGTCTTGTCCTCGCTGATGGTCGGCGGCAGCGTTGTCTGCTTACCCGGCTTCTCTCCCGCGGGTTTCTTTGATGCGTTAGCGATGTTCCGGCCAGCGTGGTTCTCGGCGGTCTCTGCAATCCATGGGGCCATTTTGGCCTCGGCTCCTGAGCACAAGCAGGCTATCCTAAGCAACCCACTTCGACTGGTAAGGTCAGGCTCAGATGCGCTGTCAAGGCCGATGCTGGCCGAACTCGAACGCGTCTTCCAAGCCCCGGTTGTCGAAGGCTATTTGGCGACAGACTTTGGATTTATCAGCAGCACTTCATTGGACCCCGTTGAACGGAAGCCAGGTTCAGTGGGACGTGTGACGCACCGTCAAGTGTCGATTATCGGGCCAGAGGGGAACCCGCTTCAAGCTGGTGAGGTTGGTGAGATTACGGTTTGGGTGCCCGAATACGGCCCTCGGGAGTTAGGTCAAACTGAGGACTCGACGCTGCCAGGCTGGCTAGGGACAGGCGATCTCGGGTTTTTAGATGGGGACGGCTACCTATCCATCGTCGGCCGCGTAAAGGACGTCATCAACCGGGGCGGGGAAAAGATATCACCGGCCCAAGTCGATGATGTGTTGCTGAGCCATCCCGCGGTGGCGCAGGCCGCAGCGTTTGGAGTGCCGCACCCTAAGCTGGGGGAAGACGTCGCGGCAGCGGTGGTCATTCGATCTGCTGGGCGTGTCACCGAACGTGAGCTGCGCGCCTTCGCCGCCAAGCGCCTTGCTCGGTCTCGAGTGCCTCGGCGGCTCATATTCGTGGATTCGATCCCATTGACACCGATTGGCAAGCCTGCGCGCGCCGAGCTTCGCAGGATGCATGGCGACGCGCTTAAAGTCGAACGCCGACCCCTATCCAGAACGAATCGCCAGCTTAGCCCGCTTGAACAGCAGCTAGCTAGCATCTGGCAACGCTTACTGGGCCTGGAGTCGGTCGGGCTCAACGAAGATTTTTTTGAGTTGGGCGGCGAATCTATCATCGCGCTGCAGCTTGTTGATGAGATCAACCGACTATTTGGTCTGAGAGTCCCAATCTCCAGTCTGTTCCAAGGCACTACCATCGCCGATTTGGCAAGACTTTTGGCTGACGCCCCGATCTCTGATCGCCATTCCCACCTGGCTCCGATTCAGCCGGCAGGCACCGAACCACCGTTGTTTTGCGTGCACCCTTCCGGAGGCGAAGTACTCTGCCTCGCCCGGCTTGGGCGCTCCCTGGGTGGTAGCTGGCCTTTCTTCGGCCTACAAGCTGGAGACTGGCTCACCAACGATCGGCCGTTCACCATCGAAGACATTGCCCGTTCTTACCTAGCTGCGGTCCAAACCGTCGACCCTCGCGGACCATACTACCTAAGCGGCTATTCGGTCGGCGGCAGCATCGCGCTCGAGATGGCCCAACAGCTGATTGAGCAAGGCTACGAGGTAGCCTTCCTGGGACTGCTGGACCATCCCTGCCAAGACCCCAGTTTCCATCGATTCACATGGGATAAGCAGTGTCTGGCTTACACCGCCCAAAAGTTTCTTGCTTTCGCATATGCCGTATGGCAAACGAGAGCAGATCTCAGGCGAGGGCCACTGAGTGGGGTGGTTAGAGTCGCGAAGGCGTGGGCGAACTCAGTTCTTCGGGCTCGGGTGTTCCCAGTCGAGGAGCGGCCATACGTTGCTAATGTCCCGCCCGAGTACCACCGACGGTACCAGTCGTTCATACGTCGCTTTAATTCAGCGATCAAACGTTACAAACCGCAGCCGTATCGTGGTCGGATTACCCTATTTCGTGCCTTACAGCAGCCGCTGCTTGGGTCATACGACCCAACCATGGGCTGGGGCAACGTGGCCGCTGCCGGCCTCACGATTGTGGTGGTGCCCGGCGATCACATTGACATGATCGCCGAGCCCCACGTGCGGGTGCTGGGCGCGAAGTTGAGAGGCTGCCTCGAACAGAGCAAGGTTCAGTAGCCATGCCTCTAAACCGTGACTGCCGGTGTCGCCGCCGGGGCAGGATGCCAAACCTGAACGCGTGTCGCTTAGCGTCGAGGGGACTTCTGATTGGCGCCGGGGTGGCGGCCGTTGAAGTCTGGGGTTCGATTTTCTTGGCTGAAAGACGAGATCGAGAGTGGCCGTTGTCCGTGGCGGCATGATGCGACGACTCCTCGTTGCGGTCCTTTCAGTCGCAATTCCTGCCCTCCTGACTTTGCTTGCCACATCCACGCCTGCAAGCGCAGCAACCCGCGGCGCCGAACTGACGGCCGGCTGCACGGGCTCCTGGCAGGGCCGGCCCGGCGGCCGCGACATTCTCGTGATCGACTGTCAGCCCGGCTTCGCTTCGGCCCACGACAGGATCTACGTGTACCCGCGGTCCGCGGGCCAGCATGGCACGACCTGGCAGGACGACTTGAACATGTCGGATGCGGTCTGGCTATTCGATCCCGGAGCTCGCAATCACCCTAGCCTCATTGTTGATTTTCACAGGGCCAGTCAAGGGCTGGTCGCAGATGTGTACGACGACCAAGATGGTGATGGCAAGGTGGAATATCGGCTGATGAACGGCTTGCCGGTCCCAGCCGAAACAAGCTTTCCCACGATCCATGTCGTCGCCTCGGATGGATGGTGGATCAAGGATGGGAAGATTAATTACAACCTGGACATTGATGTCGATGGGCCGGTTCGTGTGGCCTTCGGATCTGAGCTTTACGCTGATCTGACTCGCACTGATGGCGCCATAGACTACCGAATTCAAGTGCGCGATGAACAGGATCGCGGCCGGCCAGATTGGGAACTGATCCAAGCTTACCCGCCGCTAGATGAAAGCCACGGCGTGGTTCGGAGCCTGCTCATGGTCAGCACGCATGGAGACCTGCCAATCACGGACTACATCTTTTGGCCCTTGCTCGGCGTCGGCGGAGGCACGGGCGAAGCGGAACGCTACAGCTATGGGATCGTCAAGGATTACAACACCAGCTTTGCTCCGATTCAAGTTGACTGGCTGGCAGGGAAGGTCCAATCTGTCGGCGAATTGGTTGCGTCTCGCGGTAGCGCAAGTAATTGGTTTGTCTACTCGATGTCCCCACTCACCGGCACGGCAACCTATGCTGATTTCGAGAATCCTTTTGCCTTTTACGATCTGGCTGGGAAGAATGATGGGCATCCGGATCTCCAGATTCGCAGTCAATACTTCGGCCCGTCAGACCCCTACGGCCCTCCGATTGATCAACCCAGTGAGATCGTTCGCTACTCGTGGGACCAAACGCACGAGCATTCCTGGACCTACAAGGTGGATTTGCTTGGCCGCAATCCGATTAACAGCCTCGTTCATTTTGCCGGCTTGGCTGTCAAGACGATCCCCTATCAGGAGTACCCGCATTGGGTTACGAACAACCACTGGGACGCTGCGACCTTCGTGGCCGTGGAAAGCGGGTCATACGAGACTACTGAAGGAATTTATGAGTGGTCCGCCGATGGGCTGCTTGGCTCGTACATACGGGGGGAGGATCTGGATCAGGCTGCTGCCACGGTCTATGGCTCGATACCAGCCGGCTTGCGCGGCGAATATCAGCCGCGCCTTGGAGCCCAGCCACTTCTCTACCTGGGCCCGATCGATCACAAGCTGCATCTACTGAGCGCTCAGGCTGGGCTATGGAATTTGGGGAACGGCCGTCAGATGCGCTACGGCTCGAATGGGCAGTATGTGGATAGCTGGACCCTCGAGGATCAGGATGGCACTGTTGCGAGCCTCGTGTTTGAAGCCCATCAACTCCTTATCGCGGACGCTACTGGCGTTCGAGTCAAGACCGTTGACGTCTCTCCTGCCAAATTCACTGTCCTGCCGCCAACCGATCATGAGACCTGGGCTCGGCTTGGCGCATCGATGGAGCAGTCTAGGGCATCGTTCGCAGGAGACGACCTACGGGCTATGTTCGACCAGTTTGCCGGCTCTGCTCAGACGCTGCCCGGCGCCACCATGGAGCAGTTTCGGGCGACCAAGGATGGTTTTCGCTTCATCCTCGGTATATCGCCCCAGAATCTGGCCGACGCGCCGTGGGCTGCTGGATTGGCGCCCGGGCGGTACGCGGCGGAGTACCGATCTGGCAGCGGGTACTCGATAGCGCCATTGACGGCGCCGGCCCTGGAGATCGCCCCTGTCGCAGTAGTTGGCCAGCCGCCGGCCGCGTCGCAACTTGCAGAGCTCTCGGTCACCGTCCATAACCGGGGACTCGAAGATGCGCGTTACCTGGTGATCAATCTCGTCGCCGAGCGATCCGACGGAAAGATTTCTTCCAT
>WNFB01001439.1_pt1 | contig 20255 bp, 19 predicted proteins | sample 5400501 | NCBI WGS metagenome assembly WNFB01 (sample SAMN13153341, study PRJNA577476) | soil metagenome | isolation source: 200 cm saprolite under Douglas fir tree site 2 hole 1 | place: USA:California | collected 2015-04-18 | reverse complement strand
TCCTTGACGCCCGCCCAGATCGATGCGGCGCTGACCTACACCGCCGATCCCACGCAAAGCGATCGGATCCGCGTGGCGATGATCGACACCATGGGCGGTCAGAACCCGGCGACGCGCGAGCAAATGACGAAAGCCTTCGCTGACGATGTCGTGCTGAAGGAATTTGACCGCGTCATGTCCGCCAACGGCTACTCCAGCCGTAACGTCGCAGACGACATGGCGGCGCTGCTGGTGCTTTGCTGGGAAATTTTCACCGGCGGGTCCGCCAACAAACTGCAGATCGAGGGCGCGCGCCAGCAGTCGCGCGGCATCTTCCTCGGCACACCGGCGCTGCGCACCATGACGAACGCCGAGCGCCAGGAGATGGCGGAGCGGATCGCCTATCAGTTCGTGATCAGCGACATGGCCAACCAGCTGGCCTTGCGCAGTGGCGATCAGGCTCAGCGGGCGCAGGTACGACAATCGGCTGCCGCTGTGATGCGCCAGCGGGTTAATATCGATATCACACGGTTGCAGCTCACCGAGAAGGGGTTCAGCAAGAAGTCTTGACCTGGACGAAACGCCGGCACGGGCCGCGGGCCATCGCACCGAATCCACGGTGTCATGTGAACAAAAGGCCCGCCATTGGCGGGCCTTTTGGATTGCACCGAATACTCAGAACCGAGTGCCCGCAGGCCTTAGTGCTTGATGTCCGCCGGCAGCTTGCCGCCGTTGGCGGCGAGTTTTATCATCACCTGTTTGTGCAGCCAGATGTTCATGCTGGCGGAATCATTGCTGTCGCCGGTGTAGCCGAGTTCCTTGGCAAGCTCCTTGCGCGCGCCGAGGCTGGAGTCGATGTCGAGCGCCTTCATCAGATCGACGATCGAGGTGCGCCATTCCAGCTTTTCCTTCTTGGCGGCGACCGCCTTGTCCAGGATCGGTGCGACGTCGACGGTCTGCGCCGGCGTAGCCGATGCGGAAGACGATCCGGCGGCCGGCCCCGCGCTTGTCGCCGTGCCTGCCGTCGCGCCACCGCTTGGTGGTGCCGCGTCGGCCTTGGTGCCGAAGATCGCGCTCATGATTTTTCCGAAAATACTCATCGTTTGCTCCCAGTGAATTTGAAGATCGTGTGAAGGGCCAAACAGCGCTTGTTTTGCCGGCAGCGCGGAGACCGGATCGCCCCGAATGTTAGCCGCCGCAGATGCGCTTGCCAATGCAGCACGGAAGTTCCGCCAATGAGTTTGCGGTCGCCGAATGATGTCCGAGCGACGCATAGGTTTTGCACCGCGATAATTCAGCTTTCACCGAAGCGTGAGCGATGGTTCCGATGATTGGGAGTACGATGGTAGTTCAGTTCGCGACATGGCCAGCTTGGGTTTCCTGTTATCGCGTCTGGCCTGATCGTGATCGTTTCTGCACACGGCCCGCTTGCGTGCTTCATTGGCGCGGAAATTCGGCCGCTGCGTCAAGGGAGACAACGACATGGGCACCCCATATCCAGGCAATGCCGGACCACTCGCTCAGCCTGCGCAAGATAGCGCGGCCGGGCCTGTGATCCGAACGATCCGGCTTTCCGATCTGCATGACGCACTGCGGCTCGGATGGGAGGACTTCAAGGCGGTGCCAAGCCACGCCATCATTCTATGCGTGATCTATCCGATCCTCGGACTGGTGCTGGCGCGAACGGTGCTGGGATACTCCGTGCTGCCGCTGCTGTTTCCGCTCGCCGCGGGCTTTGCCTTGCTCGGCCCGTTCGCCGCACTCGGTCTTTATGAATTGAGCCGCCGCCGCGAGCGCGGCGAAACGGCGTCGGCATGGGATGCGATCGATGTATTTCGCTCGCCCTCGTTCGGCGCCATGCTCGGGCTCGGCACGTTGTTGTTCGCGCTGTTCGTGACCTGGGTCGCGACCGCGCAGGCCATTTACGTCGCAGCCTTCGGCTACGAATCTGCCGCCGGAATTCCGGACTTCGTCACGCGCGTGCTGACGACCCCCCAAGGTTGGTGGCTGATCGTCGTCGGTTGCGGCGTCGGCCTTTTGTTCGCCGTGTTGGCGCTGTGCGTCAGCGTGGTTTCGTTCCCGTTGATGCTCGACCGGCACGCCGGCGCCGGCGATGCCATGGTGACATCGCTACGTGCGGTCGCGCGAAACCCGGCGCCGATGGCGGCATGGGGCCTGATCGTCGCGGTGCTGCTGGTTTTGGGATCGCTGCCCTTCTTCTTAGGCCTCGCCGTGGTGATCCCCCTGCTCGGCCACGCCACCTGGCATCTCTATCGCAAGGTCATCGCGCCCGATCTCAATCCGCAACCGCTGCCGCCCCGTCGGGTGCGGGAACGGCGCTCCGCCGCGGATTTCCCGGCGGCCTTGTTTCCCTGGCGGCGCAAGGACGACGCATAAGCCTTAAGACAAGCCTTGCCACCAAGCCGTCGGTCGTTCGTTGTCCGACGGTTTGGCGCGTGTGGCGCTGTTTTCGGCGCCATCGCCGGGCGATGCGCACGATATGTGCAATGGGCCGGGCGCCCATCACGGCGATGCGCTCGCGGCCTCGTTCCGGCGTTGATATTTTCATCACGCTGTCGCATGGAACATGCTGTCGTCAAAAGCCTTGTTTTGGCCGAGGTTGCTCACAACATCTCATGTTGCCCGGGCATCACTCTTGATGGCGAATCGTTTCTGTGCAGGTGGCCCCGATGACCCCTCGTTTGCTTTTCAGAACGCTCGCGGTGAGCGCAATCCTGTCGATGCCGGTCGCGTCGGCGCAGGCGGCGCCCTGCGGCACCGGCAGCTTTGGGGCGTGGCTCGACGATTTCAAGAATGAAGCCGCCGCCAAGGGAATTTCGCCGTCTGCGATCGCATCGGGTCTCGCCGGGGTAACGCTGGACCAGGGGGTGCTGTCCCGCGATCATTCGCAGCGGGTCTTCAGTCAGAGCTTTGAGGAGTTTTCCGGCCGCATGGTCCCTCCCCGGCTCACGCGCGGCGCCACCCTGATGAAACAATATGGCTCGGTGCTCGGCCGCATCGAAGAACGCTACGGGGTGCCCGGCGAGGTGCTGGTGGCGATCTGGGGTTTGGAGACCGACTTCGGCGTCAACATCGGAAAGTTTCCGACCATGCGTTCGCTGGCGACGCTGGCCTACGACTGCCGGCGATCGGACATGTTCAAGGCTGAGCTGATGGACGCCTTGCGCATCGTCGAGCGCGGCGACCTCGCGGCAACGGAAATGCGCGGTGCGTGGGCCGGCGAAATCGGCCAGACCCAGTTCATGCCGTCGTCCTACATCAAATTCGCGGTGGATTTTGACGGCAACGGCCGCCGCGACCTGTTGCGCAGTGCGCCCGATGTACTGGCGTCAACCGCGAATTATCTTGCCAGTTACGGCTGGAAGCGCGGCAAGGACTGGGAGCCCGGCAGCGCGAATTTCAGCGTGATCCAGCAATGGAACAAGAGCGAGGTCTATTCGAAGACGATCGCATATTTCGCAACCCAGCTTGCCCACGCGCCCTGACAATTTGCGGGCACCGCCTAAAGGGCCGATCGCGACGCAATCGGCCCCTATGGCAAGCCTACGCTGCGACAAGCTTACTTCGACGTGCTCACATGCATCGCTTTGCTTAGATGCATTCCGCATGCGCCCATCTTGCCATCGAGCATCGCGGTTTGCGCCATCGCGATTTCCTTCTGCGCCGCGATCTTGCCCTCACCATCGGCCATGGCTTCGATCATCGATTCGGTCTTCATCATGTTTTCGCCACTGCAGCCGGCCATCTTGGCGGCAGATGCGGGAACAACGGTGTATGCTGCAACGGCAGCCATTGCGGCTGCTCCGAGTAACTTTTTGATCATGTTACTTTCCTTTGCTTAGAACAGATCCAGCGTCATTGCCGGAATCTGTGAAGCGATTGTTTCGCCGATTGACCGAAAGTTGAGGAATGAATTTCGCGCGATTCAAATGTGATCGGCGCACGGTGCAGAGCCTCATGCGCGACGGCGCTTTTGCATTACAGTTTCGTAACGCCGGACGGCTCAGTCCTCGGTGCGATTAGCGAAACAAAAGGTGCAGACCGATCCCGACCAGGATCCAGAATACCAAAGCGATCAGCGCCACAAACTGAGAGTCAACGCCAATCTGTCCGGTCGGCAGTCGTTTGAATGGCGAGAGACTCCAACTTCGTGGAGTTGTTGGCGGCATCGGGACGACCCGTCCGCCAGTGATGAGAAGCAACAACCATTTGCCGGTGAAAAAGCAAAACAGCTCCGCAAGGCTCTCCAAAATGGCGAGAACGAATTGACCTATGACGTGGGCCATGTCCGTGCGTCCTCCCCGGCTAGCTACATCGGGAGCATCATCTTGATTTCCAATTCCTAACAGGACACCGGCCGCATTTGCCTGACGACGTCAGGGTACGCCGCCAGCTCGCGGCGAAAGAAATACTTCTAAGTTCATTTCATGCATGCGAATCACGCATGAGATACAGGCCGAATCACCCTGAAGGAGGCGCACCGGGACTTCGGTCTGGACATTCTCCTTGATTCCATCACGGCAATGCCCATTTTTGTTCACGGAAGGTCCTCTGTCGCTGCTACGACAATGTCGTGAATACACGCGATATTTACTGGATTCGGCTGGAGAATGGCCGTTTCGGCCGGTTCACGACCGCGCAGCGCCGAATCGTTAATCGGTCCTTACCTCTGCTATGCATTCAGGACTTAGCTGCATCGCAACATACGAACTTCTGCAGTGCAATATTCTGCTCTATATTCATTCCTAACGATGAGGCTTCCAAGGGCTGAATCGAATACATTAAGGAGACTATCCATGTTGCTCTCGCTCATCCGCATGATCCAGGCGTTCCGGGACTACCAGCGCAATGTCAGCGAATTGTCCCAGCTTAGCGATCGCGAACTGGCCGATATCGGCCTTGATCGCTCGGACATTCCGCGCGTTGCAGCCGGCAATTATAACGGCTGATCCGTTCCAGCCGACTGTTGAGACGGACAACGCCCGCACCGCTGCGGGCGTTGTCGTATCCGATACAGGCGCGCCCCTAGCGAAGCTCGTATCGGGGCCATAAGCCGCTTCGCGCATTCCAACGCAGCGGAAAACGCGCTACGCCTGTGCCCATGACAGGCATCAAAACCTCCTCCGAATCAGTGCATATCGTCGGCGCGGGCCTCGCCGGTTCCGAAGCGGCCTGGCAGGTCGCCAATGCCGGCGTCCGCGTCATCCTGCACGAGATGCGCCCCGGCCGGATGACCGAGGCGCATCGTACCGACGGCCTCGCTGAGCTCGTATGCTCCAATTCGTTTCGCTCCGACGATGCCGCCAACAACGCGGTCGGGCTGCTGCATGCCGAAATGCGCCGGCTGGGCTCGCTGATCATGCGCGCCGCCGACGCCAATCAGGTTCCCGCCGGCGGCGCCTTGGCCGTCGACCGCGACGGCTTCTCCGCTGCCGTCACCCAGGCCCTCCACGATCACCCCCTGATTGAAATTGATCGCGCCGAAATCGACGGCCTGCCGCCCGCGGACTGGCGCAACGTCATTGTCGCGACCGGGCCCTTGACCTCCGCGCCGCTGGCGGATGCGATCCGCGAAATCACCGACGAGAATGCGCTGGCATTCTTCGATGCGATCGCCCCGATCGTGCACCGGGATTCCATCGACATGTCGGCGGCCTGGTTCCAGTCGCGCTACGATAAGGTCGGCCCCGGCGGCACCCGCGCCGATTACATCAATTGCCCGATGACCAAGGCGCAATATGACGGCTTCGTCGACGCCCTGATGGCGGGCGAGAAGACCGACTTCAAGGACTGGGAAACCACTACGCCCTATTTCGACGGCTGCCTGCCGATCGAGGTCATGGCCGAGCGCGGCCGCGAGACGCTGCGCCACGGGCCGATGAAGCCGGTCGGATTAACCAATCCACATGATCCGACGGTGAAGGCCTACGCCATCGTGCAGCTGCGCCAGGACAACAAGCTTGGCACGCTCTACAACATGGTCGGCTTCCAGACCAAGCTCAAGCACGGCGCCCAGCAGCGCGTCTTCCGCACTATTCCCGGGCTCGAGAACGCCGAATTCGCCCGGCTCGGGGGCCTGCATCGCAACACCTTCCTGAATTCGCCAAAACTGCTGGATGCGCAATTGCGGCTGCGCGCCGAACCGCGGCTGCGCTTCGCCGGACAGATGACCGGCTGCGAGGGTTATGTGGAATCCGCCAGCATTGGTTTGATGGCCGGCCTTTACGCCGCGGCCGATGCCCGCTCGACATCGCTGGCGCCGCCGCCGGCGACGACGGCGCTGGGATCGTTGCTCAGCCACATCACCGGCGGCCATATCGAGACCATCGATCCGGTTGCGCGCTCGTTCCAGCCGATGAATATCAACTTTGGACTTTTTCCGCCGCTCGCCAGTCCGCCGACAAAAAAGCCCGAAGGCACACGGCTGCGTGGCAACGACAAGACCATTGCGAAGAAGCAGGCGATGAGCGCCCGCGCGCTTTCGGACCTCGATCGCTGGATTGCCGACAGCCTCCATGTAGCGGCGGCGGCGTGAGCGTTTCATGAGTTTGCCCAGGGATGACGCCGCGGTTCTGTCGGCGCGATGGATCGAAGGCGTGTTGTTGAAGCGCGACGTGTTTTCCACCGTCGAGCGCGGCCGCTTTCGCAGCGAGGCGGGGGAAGTCGATGCCGTGCTGCGCCGGCTCGATGCCGTGCCGTGGTGGTCCTACATCCCGGCGCGCTACCTGTTCGCACGCGAGCGCCGCGCGCTGGCGCTGGCGCGCGACCTGCATGTCGGGCCGGAACTGTTGTGGGCCGGGCGGCAGGCGCTGGTGCGCGGATTCATCAACGGCGTGGCGCTGCATCTGGCAAAACCCACGGGCGACGTCGCCTATTTTCGTTCCGCCAAGCAGGCGCTGCGCAAACTGCATCGCGCCGGCATCTGCCACAACGATCTCGCCAAGGAGCAGAACTGGCTGCGCGGCAGCGATGGGAACGCTTATGTAACGGACTTCCAGCTCGCGGCCTGCTTCAAGACGCGCGGCCGGCTGTTCCGCATCGCGGCGTACGAAGATCTCCGCCATCTCCTGAAGCACAAGCGCAGCTACGCGCCGCAAGCGCTGACGCCAAAGGAACGAAAAATCCTCGCGCGCAAATCGTTTGTAGCCAGCATCTGGCTTCTGACCGGCAAGAAGGTCTACCGCGCCATCACCCGGGGACTGTTCAACTTTACCGATCGCGAGGGCGGCGGCCGGCGGCTGGTCAACGACGCGCCGGTGCTGATCGATCTGATCCGAAAGAATCCCGGTGTCCGCGATACCGCGATTGTCGCGTTCGCCGACCGCCGCACCGGTGTCGGGCTTTATGCCTTTGTCGAGGCCGATCAGACCGCGCTCGAAGCGCAACTGCGCAACGGTCTCAACGCGGCGAAAGGTCCAAAACCGCCCGAACATATCCAGGTGGTACAGGCCCTGCCGCGCGATGCCGCCGGAAAAGTTCGCACCGAGATGCTGCAGCTCGTCGCGATGAACCAGCTCGACCTGATCGAACCGATGATGACCAGCGAGGCCGACCGCGCATTCCTGAAGAGCATTCTGGAATCGCGCAAGAATCTGCGGGACCGGTTCAATTTCGAGGCGGCCGATCTGGCGCCGCCGTCATCGTGAAGCATCGTGTCCCGGACGCGGTGCAGCGTACTTCACGCTGCTCCGCAGAGCCGGGACCCATATAGTCGCCGGCGCTAATGGACCCCGGATTCAGCAGCGCACCGCCATAGCGCGTCGAAGACGCGCGTAAACGCGCTGAAGGCGCTGCGCAGCATCCGGGGAACGCTTGCGTCAACCGCCGTCTCTAAACTCCCGCGACCGCGACGCCCGCCACAACGTCCATAGCGTCCGCAATCTCGAACGCACCCACGGCGCGAACGGATCGCTATCCGCCCGCGACATTCGCATCAGCTCACGGGCAACCAGCTTGAGCGGCAGGAACACCGGCCTCACCTGCGGCGGCACGGTTGCAAGCAGCGCGAAGGCGGTCTTCAAATGCCCCTGCGCATCGCCGACCAGCTGATCCAGCACCGCACGCAGCTTTGGGGTTTGCTTGCCTGCAAACACTTCTTCCATCCCGCTGCCATGTTGCTGCAGCACCTGCAGCGGCACGAACAACTGGCGCCGCGAAGCGTCCCGCGGCAATGCCGCCATCACCTGGGCAATGCCTTGCGCGAGGCCAGCGTGGCGCGCGAGGTGTTCGATCTCGCCGGACTGCCCCCCGGCGATGCCTGCGCCGAGCGAAAACAGCGCCGACGCGGTATCGTTGAGGTAGCTTTCCAGCGCCGCCATGGTCGGCATCGGGTCGTTGTAGAGATCGAACTGATGCTCGTCGATCAGGCGCGACAGCCGCTCGACCGGCAGCTGCCAATCCTGGATCGCAAGCTGCAGCTCGGCGGCGACCGGATTGCCCTCGATACCGCCATGGCCTTCACCCGCCAGCATGTCGGTCCACCATTGCAGCCGCATTTCGCCCGGCAGCGGCTGGCTCACCTGCTCGCGGACCCGGGAAATCTCGACATTGAAGGCATAGATCGCCAACAGCGCCCGGCGCTCGCCGGCCGGCACGAACAGCGTGGATGCGTAGCGGGCAAAATCGTTGGTTCGCACCAATTGCGCGCAGAAATCAGCGGAATCCGCAAGCCCGTCCGCGCCGCTCATGGCACCGCGATCAGCGCCGCCGCGACCCGCCGCCGCTCGCCGATCATGATGTTGTAGGTGCGGATCGCGGGGCCGGTCTGCATCGCGTCGAGCACCACCCTCACCGCGCGCAAGGCCTCGCGAAGCGCCGGCGGCGGCAGCCAGACGTCGGTGCCGGTGCCGATGATCAGGGTGTCGATGCCATTGGCTGCGGCGAACACGCGGGCCAGCGAAGCCTCGTCGATATCCTCTGGCCTCGTGACCGGCCAGGCCCAGATCGCCACCGGCAGGCACAGCAATGAGCCCCGATGCGACATGTCGGCGAATGCAAATCCGTACCTGCCGTAGGCCTCGATCGGCGCCGACCTCGGAAGATGCGGGGCGTCAGGTGGGACCGCCATAACTACAGTCCAATACTACTTCTTCTTCGGCGTGTCCGGCGCGTCGGCCCGGTTGGTGCCGACGCCGAGATAGATCAGGATCGGCGCGGCGATGAAGATCGAGGTGTAGGTGCCGACCAGCACCACGCCGAACATCATGACCGCGGTGAAGCTGTGGATGGCGTGGCCGCCGAACAACAACAGCGCCAATAGCGCCAGCGTTACCGTGACGTGGGTGATGATCGATCGCGACAGCGTCGAGTTGATCGATTCGTTGAGCAGTTCCGGCATCGGCATTTTCTTGTAGCGCCGCAGCATTTCCCGGATGCGGTCATAGATCACGACGGTGTCGTTGAGCGAATAGCCGAGAATCGTCAACAGCGCCGCGATGCTGGTGAGATCGAAATCGACCTGCGTGATCGACATGAAGCCGATGGTCAGCACGATATCGTGGACGTTGGCGATCATGGCGCCGAGCGCGAACTGCCATTCGAAGCGGAACCAGAGATAGATCAGGATCGCGAAGATCGCGAGCATCAGACCGAGCATGCCGTAGGCCAAAAGTTCCCCGGAGACGCGCGGTCCGACCACTTCGACCCTGCGGTAGTCGACGGCGTCGCCGAGCGCGCCACGCACCTTTTGAACCGCCGCCTGCTGCGCGGCGTCGCCGCCGGGCTGCTCGGCCACCCGGATCAGCACGTCGGCGGGGCCGCCGAACTGCTGCAGTTGGACGTCGCCGACGCCCAGCGTACTCAGCGTGCTGCGCATCGATGCAAGGTCGGCAGCGCCGGATTTGGCCCGCACCTCCATCAACGTGCCACCCTTGAAATCGATGCCGAAATTCAGCCCGTGGGTAAAGAACAGGGTGATCGCGACAATCGAGAGCAGCGCCGAAATCGGAAAACTGATGCGGCGAAAACGCGTGAAGTCGAACTTGGTATCGTCAGGCACGATTCGCAGCGACGGCAGCAGGCCGAAGCAGCTGACCACCGTCAGCACGGCAATCAGGATGCCTAGCCCGATGAGGACCAAATGTGTCACAGCTGGCTCCGCATTCCCCCGAATATGATCCAGCCAGGCTGGATCATATTCGTCGCTTTATCCTGTGAAGGCATGATCTCCTCCGAAAACCGGTGTCCACTTTTCGGGATCATGCCTAGATCGGCACGCTGCTCGGCCGCTTCCACATCACCCACGCCGCGACGATCAGGCGGGTAAGCTCGAAGGCGGTGAAGACCGTGGTGATGATGCCGATACCGAGCGTCACGGCGAACCCGCGCACCGGGCCGGTGCCGATATAGAACAGCACCGCCGCGGCGATGAAGGTGGTGATGTTGGAATCCAGAATCGTCGACAATGCCCGCTTGAAGCCGGCATCGATCGCGGAAATCGCGGTGCGGCCGCCGCGAATTTCCTCGCGGATGCGCTCATAGATCAGCACGTTGGAGTCGACGGCAATGCCGACCGTGAGCACGATGCCGGCGATGCCGGGCAGCGTCAGCGTCGCATTCAATAGCGACAATACGCCGAAGATCATCGCGACATTGATCGCGACCGCGATGTTGGCGAACACGCCGAACAGCCGGTAGGTCACCAGCATGAACACGATCACCATGATCGAGCCGACGTAAGCGGCGAGTTCACCCTTCTGGATCGAATCCTGACCGAGCCCCGGTCCGACGGTTCGCTGTTCAATGACCGTCAACGGCGCCGGCAGCGCGCCGGCACGCAAGAGGATCGCGAGATCATTGGCCGCCTGCACCGTAAAATTACCCGAAATCTGGCCGGAGCCGCCGGTGATCGGTTCGCGGATGACGGGTGCCGAAATGACCTTGTTGTCGAGCACGATGGCAAAGGGTTGCCCGACATTTTCCGACGTGGCCTGCGCGAATTTGCGTGAACCGGAGGTGTTGAAGCGGAAGCTTACGATCGGCTCGCCCGAGCGTTGATCGAAACCGGGCTGCGCGTCGGTCAGGTCGCCGCCGGAGACCAGCACCTGCTTTTTGATGACGTAGGGTTGGCGGGACGCCTCGGCGCTTGGCAGGACTTCCGAATCCGGCGGCACCCGCCCCGCGAGGGCCTGATCCGGCGAAACGGTCGAATCGACCATCCGGAAATCCATCTTGGCGGTCTGCCCGAGAATGGCGATCAGGCGAGACGGATCGCCCAGTCCCGGCACTTGCACCAGAATGCGATCATTGCCCTGTCTTTGAATCAGGGGTTCGACCGTGCCGAGTTCATTGACGCGGCGCTCGACGATCTGGATCGACTGTTCGACGGCTTGCCTGATGCGGTCGGTGACCGCCGCCTGCGGGACGGTGAGCCGGATCAATCCGCTGCCGGCGTCGCTGACTTCAAGGCTGCGCTGGCCGCTGGAGCCGAGCAAACCTCCGAGCGGTTGCGACAACTCGCGCAGCTTGCTCAGCGCGGTCGGCAGGTCGCTGTCCTTGGTGATCCGCACTTCGACGCTGTCGGCGCGAGATGCAAGCGCGGTGTAGACGATCTTGTTTTCACGCAGGACGCGGCGGACATCATCACGCACCTGATCGAGCTTGTCTTTCTTGACCGCATTGGCATCGACCTCGAGCAGAAGGTGCGAACCGCCCTGCAGGTCGAGGCCGAGCACGAGATGGCGCTGCGCCCATTGCGGCCAGGTTTTCACCGTCGCTTCGGGGAAGAAATTCGGAACGGCGCAAAGGCACACCGCCAGCGCCGTCAGGATGATCGCCAGCGCCTTCCACCGCGTGAAATACAACATCGAGTTGACCCGTCAGATCTTAAGGAATGGGCGCGATCAGAAAACGCGCTAGCTCGCCGGAGTATCTTCCTTGGCGGGCTCACTCTTTTCCTTGGCCGGCTCGCCCTTGGCGCGCACGCCGGAAATCATCTGCCGCATCTGGCGCACGCGCACCCCATCGGAGATTTCGAACTCGATCTGGTCGTCGTCGACCACTTTGGTCACTTTGCCGACGAGGCCGCCTGACGTCACCACGGTATCGCCGCGGCGGATGTTTTTCACGAGTTCGGCGTGGTCCTTCACCTTCTTCTGCTGCGGCCGCAGAATCAGGAAATACATGATCACGAAGATCAGCGCGAACGGCAGCAGCGACATCAACATGCTGTTGGTATCACCGGCGCCCGCAGCCTGGGCAAACGCGGGAGTTATGAACATTCGGACATCCTCGTGAAACGGCCATTCCTCGTGAAACGGCCATGAACCGGCGACGCATCGGGGGTCGGGCCGGTCCGGTCAAATTCGCGCGGACTATAGCGGCCGCGGTCCCAATTGCAACGCCGCCAGACCCCTCATTTGGGCCGCTTGCGGTCGGCCATTTGGCCCGATATGGCTGCGTGGTCAGGAACCCGCAAGATGTCGAAAAAACCCGGCAAAACCAGACCTCAGGTCGCCTCCAGGGCGAGCTCGCGCAAATTGCCGATGGCCGCGGCAAAACGTCCGGCAGTGCCTTCCAAACATGACACCGCGGACAGGATTGCGGACGCGCTCGAGGCCATTGCAGCGCACCTGTCGGCGGCAGCACCGATGCCCAATTCGGCCGAGACATTTGGCGGCGCCGACGCATTCGTCTGGCACCCCGACGGGCGGCTGGCGCCGGTGCCGCGCGTCAGCCGCGTCGATCTCGGCCTGCTCAAGGGGATCGAGCAGGTCCGCGATATCCTGATCGAGAATACCGAACGCTTCGCCGACGGCCTGCCCGCCAACAACGCGCTGCTGTGGGGCGCGCGCGGCATGGGCAAATCGTCGCTGGTGAAGGCCGCGCATGCCAGCATCAACGTCGACCGCAAACCCGCCGAGCGCTTGAAACTGATCGAGATTCATCGCGAGGATATCGAGAGCCTGCCGGCGCTGATGGACCTGCTGCGCAGTTCGGATTTCCGTTTCATCGTGTTCTGCGACGACCTGTCGTTCGACGGCAACGATGCCTCCTACAAATCGCTGAAGGCGGTGCTGGAGGGTGGCATCGAAGGCCGGCCCGACAATGTCATCCTGTACGCCACCTCGAACCGCCGGCATCTTTTGGCCCGCGAGATGATCGAGAACGAACGCTCGACCGCCATCAATCCCGGCGAAGCGGTCGAGGAGAAGGTATCGCTGTCGGACCGTTTCGGACTATGGCTCGGCTTTCATCGCTGCAGCCAGGATGAGTACCTTGCGATGGTGAAAGGCTATTGCGGTCACTTCGGCATCGAGCTCGCGGAAGACGAGCTCGATCGCGAAGCGCTGGAATGGTCGACCACGCGCGGCTCGCGTTCGGGCCGCGTCGCCTGGCAGTTCACGCAGGAACTGGCAGGGCGGCTGGGGGTAAGGCTTAGGCCGTAAACGGTCATACGCGGGCTTGACCCGCGTATCCATCAATCTTCGCAAAAAACGCTTTTCTCGACGATGGATTGCCGGATCAAGTCCGGCAATGACGATCAGTAAACTACCTGACCGCTCACGCCCCGTTCAGGAATTGAAGCGGGTCAACCGGTGAAGATCCCTTGCGGATCTCGAAGTGAAGCTGCGGCGACCCCACCTCGCCCGACTGACCCGATTTGGCAATGATCTGGCCGCGCTTGATCGTGTCCCCGCGCTTCACCAGCAGTTCACTCGCATGGGCATATGCGGTGACGTAACCGTTGGAGTGCCGAACCAGAACCAGATTGCCATAACCCTTGAGCTCATTTCCGGAATAGGCGACGACGCCGTCCTCCGCGGCCTTCACCGGCGTGCCTTCCGGCACCGCCAAATTGATGCCGTCATTCGACTTGCCATTGGTCTTGGCGCCATAGCTCGTGATCACCTTGCCGCGCACCGGCCAGCGGAATGTCGGCAGCGCGCCGGTGGCCTCGGCGGCCTTGGCCGGCGTTGCATCCGCGGCGTCTTCGACCGTTGCCGTGGCCTGGGCGAGCCGCGCGCTTTGCGGGGCACCGCCTGCCGCAGCCATTTTGGTAGCGGGCGCCGCCACGGCAGCGCCGGGCTGAAACCCAACAGCCGCCATTCCCGGCTGCGGCGCCGGTGCGACGGCTGCGGTCTTTGCACCGGGCACGGTGAGCTTCATGCCAAGCCTGATTTTGGTTGACGGTTCGAGATGGTTGGCTCTTGCGAGTTCGGCGACCGGCACGTGATTGCGACGCGCGATGCTGAGTAAGGTATCGCCGCGATTGACGACATGAACGGTCGGCGCCGCGGCCACCGCAACGGCCCGGCTCGCCGCCGCTACCAGTGTGGGTGCAGGTGCAACGGCAGGTGCAGCAACCACTGCGGTCGGATGCGGAATGATCAGTTGCTGGCCCGGCGACAGCGTGCGCGGCCCCTTGTAACCGTTGGCCTGCAGGATCGCGGTCGGCGAAACATTGTAGCGGCGCGACAGCGTATCGAGGGTGTCACTGGTGCCGACGATGATCGTGGTGGGGCCCTGCCCTGCTTGGCCTCCGCCGTGGCTTGCCGCTACCGAGCGCGGGGCGACGGTGCCGGTGGTTTCAAGCGGCGGGCGGGCGGGCGGCGCATAGGAAGCCAGCCCGCGCCCTCCTCCGGAAATGCCGGCACTGGCCGTCGGATTAGACTGCGGTGCTGCGATCGGCGGCGGCAGGGCCTGTGACTGGTATTGCGACTGGTATTGCGGTTGCGGGCGGGGATTTCGCGATAGTTCGCGGCGCTCGACCGGGGCTGGCGGCACCATGCCGGTGGCATCCGAGGCAAAGGGATTGGACAAGGAATCTTGCGAGAGCCGCGTCTGCATGTCGCCGCTGCAGCCGGCAAAACCGATCGACATCAGCGCCAGCACCGCGACGTGCGGCAAGCGGCGCGAGCAAAGCAACTCGACGATTCGGGACATGGTTACTCACTCGTACGCAACTTGATACTGTTTTGAGTAAACACACCCCCAGTAAACAACCGCTTAACCCTTCGGACGGGGCCTTGACGGGTAGTCGAAGCGGCCTGGGGCAACCCCTCATGGCGAGGCGCACAAGCTCCTGGCAGCACGCTTGCGCTGTCCGGTGCGCGCGTCCCGAACAGCGTCTGGCGTTACTTCTTACCCTACAGCTCCCGGGCAATGCCCGGCAGCGCCGGCACGAAACGCACGTCTACCAGCTCCCTGCGCTTGAAACCGGTGTCGGTGCTGATTATGCGGATCAGGGTCTGGACGCCGTGCGGCGGACCGACCGGCGCGATCAGGATTCCGCCCGGCTCGAGCCGCTGCGTCAACGAGTCGGGAATTTGTTGCATCGCCGCGGTGACCATGATGCGGTCGAAATTGCCGGCACTGGCCGGGATGTCGAAACCGTCGCCCAGCGTCACCTCGACATTGCCGCAGCCGAGCTTCTTGAGCCGCAACCGGGCGTTGTCGGCCAGAGTCCGGAAGCGCTCGACCGTCAGCACTTGACTGCAAAGCCGCGACAGGATCGCCGCCTGGTAACCGGAGCCGGTGCCGATCTCGAGCACGCGGTGATGCTTCTGCAGCTGCAACTGCTCGGTCATGTAAGCCACCACAAAGGGCTGGCTGATGGTTTGCCCGCAGGCGATGGCGAGCGCGCTGTCGCGATAGGCATCGGCGCGGTCGGCCACCTCCACGAAAAGGTCGCGCGGAATCTCTTCCATGACGCGCAGCACCGCCTGATCGCTGATCCCGCGCCGCCGCAGGTTGAGCTGGAACATCATCTTTTCCGGCGGATTTTGAGCGGGCGGCATGGCAATCTCGTCAAGATCAGGTATCAGGCCACTCTAGCGCGCCTCGGCCCAACCGGCCGATGCAATATGCACCGCCGCCTTAAGGAAAACTTCCCCACGAATCGGTGTTCCGGCTGTGGAACCCGGGATAGCACCTTGGCGTTGGTAAGCGGGCAATCAATAATCAATCCTGCTCCCTGCCCCGCCACGGCGCGATGGCGGCCAGCCAGGTTGCGTGTTCACACGTTGACATTGCGCCGATGGGCGTTATTTGCGAACCTTGAGGCTTGGGACGGGCAAGGACATTATCATGACTGCGACGCGGCCGCCGGGCGGTTCTGTGTTCCTCGTCGAGGACGAGGTGATGATCAGGATGATGGTCGCGGACATGCTGGAGGAGCTCGGCTACAGCGTGGCCGCCGAGGCCGGCGAGATCAACGAGGCGATCAGGCTGGCGCAATGCACCGAGTTCGACCTCGCTATTCTCGACGTCAACGTCAACGGCAAGGTGATTTCTCCTGTCGCCGAATTGGTCAAGGCGCGCAATCGCCCGTTCATCTTCGCGACCGGCTATGGCTCCTCAGGCCTTCCGGAAGAATATCGCGACCGTCCGGCACTGCAGAAACCTTTCCAGCTCGAAACCCTGGCGCGGATGATCGAGAGCGCGCTCAAGAGCGCGACGGTTTAGGTTTTGGACGAAGACCGAATTGACAGCCGACCAATCGACGTCCTCCCCGGATGAGTGCAATTGCGCTCATCCGGGGAGGACGCCAACACATCATCACTCAAGCTCGAGGCGAATCGGGCGGATGTGACGGGTGTGGTAGATCTGGGAATGGTCGAAAACCGCAACCCGCAGGTAGGTCCCGGTGGAAATCGGGACATCGGGGGCCTCGGCCGCCAGCTTGCGCGCCACTTCCAGCGTCCAGTGGCCGGCCGCCCAGCGAGCCATGCCGATGACATCAGCGCGCCGATCGATATCGTCAACCAGGATCAGCGATCCCGGTATCATGGTTCCGACCGGAATCTCGGCGTCGAGCACGGCCGAATAGGGCTCGGATTCCGACATGTTCATCCACCATCGCGACGCTTCGGCATCGCTGTGGTCGGGATCGAGGTCGATCCGCCCAAGCGCCTCATAGGTCGCCTTCCAGTTCCTGGGCAGCCGTTTCGGCTGGATCGGCCGCTCATAGCCGCCGACGGGTTGGCGCTCGAAATTGTCGCTGTAGAGCTCCGCCGTGCGTGGATCCTGGATGAAGCCGCCGCGATAGGGCACATGGCCCTCCGACTCGGCCCGAGACGCCTCGGTCGGCATGTCGAAATGGTTTTTATCGACCCATCCGAGCAGGCCGCCGCTCGACGCCTTCCATTGCCAGACTTCGACGGCGAGACCGGGTGCTGGGGTAAAGTGCAGACCGCGTTGCGACAACGTCGACGGCTTGCCCTCGATCGGCGTCGGTCCGGCGTGGTAGGTGCGGTCGCCGGGAATCACGATCGGCAGCTTGGTAAACAGCGCGGAGAACTTGTCCTCGTAATAGGATCGCTCGTCACCGAGATCATATCGATCATGCAGGACATGCCAGCCGTCCGCCCGTTTCACCAGCGGAAGATGTTTCAGCGATCGGGTCGGGTCATCCCACATGAAGCAGAAGTAGGCCCATTCGCCATCGTGGACCGCGCGGATCTCGACCGCCGCCTCGCCCTTGCCGTCATAGTTGCCGCCAAGTGCGGTGAACATCGTGAACGGCCTGACCGTTCGCCAGACCCCGTCGGACAGATCGCCGTCAAGCATCGGACGGTCGGCCTTGGCGATGCGCCGGACAAAGAAGGTGTCCTCGGACGCCCCGTCGACGGTCACGGCGATTGCTATTCCCGCGGTCGCGGCCGCCAACGCCACCACCAGCGGGCTGAGGCGAAAAATCCACCGGCTCTTCGGCGTCGCCTCGGCCTGGCTGTTCGCCGCGTTTTCGGGATCAAGCAGTTCCGCCACCAGATCCATCGGATCGAACGGCGTCGGCCGCGGGCCGAGCTTGGTCGGCCGCAACACGCGGGCGAGCTGATTGAAGCCGCCGAGCGCAAAGTGCGCCAGGACATGGGCTGCCGCATAACCGAAAATGATCCAGGTGCCCCACATGTGCATCTCGACCCAGATACCGCGCCCATAGCCGAGCCAGAGCAAGGTGCCGGTCGTGATCTCCATGATCATGGTTGCGAACAACACCCAGTACAGGATGATATTGATCGAACCCCACCGCACTTGCTTGCTGCGGTTGCCCAATCCCTTCAGCCGCATCTTGTCAAAACGGATCCGGCGCATCAGGCCGCCGCGCCAGATATAGGCCGCGTAGGCGACCGACACGGCGACGAGGGTCAGCGCCGCCGGAATATGCAGCGTCCACACCGTGTAAAGCGGCAGGAAACTGTCGAACGCAACGAGCCACGAATGCTCCGGTGAATCCATCGCGATCCGGAGTCCGGTCCCGATCGACAACGTCAACGTGATCACCAGAATCCAATGCAGCAGGATCGTTCCGAGGTCGGTCTTTCGTACGCGCTCCTTTTGTCGCGGCGGCTTTGGCGCCTTCTGATCCGGTCGCGCCGGCCTGCGCCGCGGCTCCGCGGCGCGAGGGACATCGGGACGCAGGCGCGTGCGGGTCGTGTTGCGGAAGTGGCCTGGGATTTCAGAAGACATCGGCTTTACCTGACTCCGAAGTTCGCTGATGCCGCTGCCGGTCCATCGAACCTCCATCGCTACAACTCGAAGTCATCTGGTGGCATTGTGACAAGCGCGATCCATTCCGCGCCGTAACGCAGAAGGACGCTCCAGACGCAGGATCAGCTACGTCTTCACAGTGCGGATATGGATGACCCCTTCAACTAGTGTTGATTTGTATATTTTGATTGAGCGAATTTCGGGGTCGGAATTAGGCAATTCGCTGATGCAGTGCGGCAAGACCATGTGATTGAAGAAAGATCGACGAATTTATGCGCGGTTGGCTTGATTGAGATCAATGCAAATTCTCGCGCTGCCGCTCGGCACTGGGAGCACATGCGGATGTGCTGACGCTAAAGCGTGCACAGTGCGAGTTCTTTCGGCCGCATCTAATGGACATTGCCTCTTGCGAAGTCACAAGAGGACAAGAGGAAATGAAAGCCCTATTTCAGCGTCGCCGTCAGCGCTTCCGAAAACGCCTCGTCGGTGCGATCCAATCGCAATGGCGTCACCGAAACATAGTGCGCGGCCAGCGCGGCGAGATCGGTGCCTTCCGCAGACACGTCGATTTGCGCCAGCCGTTCGAAACCGATCCAGAAATACGGATTGCCGCGGCCATCGCGGCGCTGGTCGACTTTCAAGAATCCCAGATTGCGCTTGCCCTGCCGCGTCACGCGCACGCCCGCGACATCGTCGGGCGCGCAGGCCGGGAAGTTGACATTGATCACGGTGTCTTTCGGCACGCCGGCATCGATCACCTTGCGCAGGATCTTTGGCCCGAACTTCAGCGCCGTTTCCCATAGCGGCGCGTGGCGGGTCTCCATGCTGAATTCCTGCGACAGCGCGAACGACGGAATGCCGAGAATCGTGCCTTCCAGCGCGCCGGCGATGGTGCCGGAATAGACGACGTCTTCGGCGACGTTACGGCCCTTGTTGACGCCCGACAGCACGAGATCCGGCATGGTTGGCCCAAGGATGTGGCGCGCGCCCATGATGACGCAATCGGTCGGCGTGCCCCGCACCGCGAAGTGGCGCGGGCCGACTTCGCGCAGCCGCAGGGGATCGTTCAACGACAGCGAATGCGAGACGCCGGACTGATCGAGCTCCGGCGCCACCACCCAGACGTCGTCGGACAGCGCGCGGGCGATCTCCTCGACGATCTTCAGGCCGGGGGCATGGATGCCGTCGTCATTGGTGCAGAGAATTCGCATCCGTCTAACTGCCCTTTTCGATCGATTCCGCAAACGGTCAATGCGCCGTCTTATCCCGCTCACGCCGTTGAGGCAAACCCACGAATACAATCGAAATGGCCAGTTTTAATGGGTATCCGAATCGACTCCCTGGTTGGCCCGTGAAGCCATCCGACGCAACGCCATCTTGCATATCAAGAAAAGCGTTTGCATCGCATCACCTCGTTTGTTCTGTCGATTGCTTGACCGCGGAAAATCACCGGCGCGAGGCCGCCATATGAAATGGTTTGCCGAGGCGCCGCGCCTTGTTTTGAACGACCGATATCGAGCGTTTCAGGGCGATAGCCGCACATGCGGCGGAACAGCCTGCGTCGATGAGCACAATCAGCTGGCTGATATGGGCCGCTGTCCACTTCCTGCTGCCAATGCGCACCATGCGGCCCAATCCGGCGTTTCGGGATTGGTTCCGAGATCAAGCCGGGAACTGTCTAATCGACAGCTTGCATCGACGATGAGGGCAACCGATCAGCGCTAATGTGTCAAAACGGCATGTAAGTCCGCTCCAACCTTCGGTTGGAGCGACTCAGCGGCAAACCGGAAATTGAACAGCCCCTGCCCGGCCTCATCCGTCACTTC
>WNFB01002893.1_pt1 | contig 20259 bp, 31 predicted proteins | sample 5400501 | NCBI WGS metagenome assembly WNFB01 (sample SAMN13153341, study PRJNA577476) | soil metagenome | isolation source: 200 cm saprolite under Douglas fir tree site 2 hole 1 | place: USA:California | collected 2015-04-18 | reverse complement strand
GACCTCCTCGTCGGTGAGGTCCTTGACCCGTGTGTCAGGGTTGACATTGGCCATCTTCAGGACCTTCTCGGAGGTGCTGCGGCCGATCCCGTGGATGTACGCCAGGGAGATCACCACCCGCTTCTCGCGGGGAATGTCGATGCCGGCGATCCTCGCCACTATCTCCTCCCTAACCCTGCCGCTGCCGGTGCTTGGGATTGATGCAGAGCACGCGCACCACTCCCTCGCGCCGGATCACCTTGCAGTTCGAGCACATCCTTCTGACCGACGGCCTCACCTTCACCTGTAGATCTCCCTGATCCGTCCCCGCGACCGGTCGTTGGCGGCCAGCTCCACCCCCACCCGGTCGCCCGCGCGCAGCCGGGCGAAGTGGGCGCCCACACGGTCGGCGACATGGGCTAGGATGCTGGCCCCGTTCTCGAGCTCCACCCTGAACATTCCGTCTGGGAGGGGCTCGGCCACGACGCCGCGCACGAGGCTACGGCGCGGGGGCACGAACGCCGATTGTAACTCAATTCGCAGCGATCCTGTTCCCGTTCCGCCACTGGGTCAGGATCCGGGGCCCGTCCTGGGTGATGGCGACGGTGTGCTCGAAGTAGGCGGACAGGGAGCCGTCGACCGTGCAGATAGTCCAGCCGTCTGGCTTCATGAACACCTCGTGCGAGCCGGCGTTGACCATCGGCTCGATGGCCAGCGTCATGCCCGGCTTGAGCTCCGGTCCGGTCCCGGCCGCCCCGAAGTTGGGGACCTGCGGGTCCTCGTGCATCTGGCGGCCGATCCCGTGGCCGACGAACTGGCGGATGACCGAGAACCCGGCCGCCTCGACGTGGTTCTGGACGGCGGCCGAGATGTCGCCCAGCCGGTTGCCGGGCTGCGCCTGCTCGATTCCCTTGTACAGCGCCTCCTCGGTCACCCCGATCAGCCGGGTGGCCTCCGCCGCCACCGGGCCGGCCCCCACGGTCAGCCCGACGTCAGCCCAGAACCCGTCCAGCACCAGGCCCAGGTCGAGGCTGACCAGGTCGCCGGCCTGGATGCGGCGCCGGCCCGGGATGCCGTGGACGGCCTCCTCGTTGAGCGAGACGCAGATTGAGTTGGGGAAGCCGTGGTAGCCCAGGAACCCGGGCACCGCCCCGCCCTCCCGGATCAGGCGCTCGGCCAGCCGGTCCAGCTCGAGGGTGCGCCGGCCGGGCTCGACCGCCTGCGCCAGCTGAGGGACGATCGAGGCCAGCAGCCGGCCGGCCCGCTCCATCAGCTCCAGCTCGTGGCGGGTCTTCAGGTTGATCATCCCGGGCTCCGGCTGTGGGTGGGCGCCGGGTCGGGGGCGTGGCCGAGGGCGGCCAGCACGCGGTGCCGCACGGACTGGATGGTTCCCAGGCCGTCGATCTCGGAAACCAGCCCCTCCTTGCGGTAGTAGTCGAGCACGGGCAGGGTGTAGGCCAGGTAGACCTCGATCCGGTGCCGCGCGGCCTCCGGCCGGTCGTCGTCGCGCATGACCAGCTCGGCGCCGTCGTGGGGGCAGTTAGGGTGGGCGCCCGGCGGGTTGTGCTCGGGGTGGTAGGTGCGCTGGCAGGCCGGGCAGGTCAGCCGGCCGGAGAGGCGCCGGATCAGCTCTTCGGCCGGCACGCTCATGTAGAGGACGCGCTGGAAGCGGCGGCCCATCTCCTCCATCAGCCGGTCCAGGGCCTTCGCCTGTGGGATCGTGCGCGGGAACCCATCCAGGATGAAGCCGCGCTCGCAGTCGGGCTCGCGCAGCCGGCGGCGGACGATGCCGATGATGACTTCGTCGGGGACCAGCTCCCCGCGCTCCAGGATCGCGTTCGCCTGCTTCCCCAGCTCGGTGCCGGCCTTGACCTCGGCGCGCAGGATGTCGCCGGTGGCCACGTGCGGGATGCCGAACCGGCCGCGCAGGTAGTCGGCCTGGGTGCCCTTGCCGCCGCCGGGTGCTCCGTACAGGAGCAGGTTCAACGGATGAACCCTCTGTATTGGCGCATGACGAGCTGGGTCTCCAGCTGCTTCATGGTGTCCAGGGCCACGCCGACCACGATCAGGATCGCGGTTCCGCCCAGGTACATCTGCGTCTGGGGGATGCCGCTGATCCTGGAGGTCGTGATCGGCAGCACGACCGTGATCAGCCCCAGGAAGATGGCGCCCGCGAAGGTGACCCGGTTCATGACCGCGGTCAGGTATTCGGCCGTGGGGCGCCCCGGCCGGATGCCGGGGATGAAGCTCGAGTAGCGCTTCAGGTTGTCGGCCACGTCGATGGGGTCGAAGACCACCTGGGTGTAGAAGTAGGTGAACCCGAAGACGAACAGGAAGTAGAGGGCGTTGTAGAGGATCGCCATCTGGAGGCTGGGCGCGGTGGGCTGGAAGTTCTCCTGGAGCCAGGTCGCCGCCTTGTAGTACCAGGTGTCGGTAGGGGCCGCCCTGAAGTAGTTGGCGATGATGGTCGGGAAGAACATGATCGAGATCGCGAAGATGATCGGGATCACGCCCGCCGTGTTGACGCGCAGGGGTAGGAAGCTGGCCCGCGCCTGAATCGTGCGGGCGCCGCCCACCACCCGCTGCGCCGACTGGATGGGGATCTTCCGGACCGCCTGCTGCACCTCGATGATGAAGGCGGTCACCACCAGCGCGATCACGACGAAGAGGATGAAGGGCAGGTAGTCGGCCAGCCCGCCCCCACCTGAGTGCGCCTGGACGGTGGAGAAGATGGTCCGCGGCGCCCGGCCGATGATGCCGGCGAAGATGATCAGGGAGACGCCGTTGCCGATGCCGTACTCGGTGATCAGCTCTCCCAACCACATCAGCAGGATCGTGCCCGAGGTCAGGACGACGATGATGGCCAGCCGCTGGAACCACTCCAGGTTGGCGGGCAGGATGGCGGGATTGATGTTCTGGAAGAGCACCGTCAGGCCGTAGGCCTGGCCGGCCGCCAGGGCGACTGTCAGGTAGCGGGTCCAGCGCGTCATCCGGCGCCGGCCCATCTCGCCCTCTTCCGAGATCTCCTTGAGGCGGGTGGAGACCACCCGCATCAGCTGCATGATGATCGTGGCGTTGATGTAGGGGTTCAGCCCCATGGCCACCACGCTGAAGTTGCTGAGGCCGCCGCCGGAGAAGAGGTCGAGCAGGCTGAGGATGGCCTGCGAGGAGAAGAGCTGGGCCAGGGCATCCTGCTTGGCGCCCGGGATCGTGATGTTGGCGAAGAGCCGGAAGATGACCAGCAGCAAGCCGGTGAAGATCAGCTTGTTGCGCAGCTCCGGCAGCCGGAGCGCGTTGTAGAGGGCTTCGAGTAGGTTCACAGGCCGGCCCTAGGCTTCAGGCGCCTCGCTGGGCTCCTCGGCGGGCTCGGGGGCGGCTTCCGCTGCGGCCTCCGCGGCGCCGGCCACGGCCGCCGCCCTGCCGCGAGCCTTCTTCTCGGATTTCGGGGCCTTCTCGCCGCCGATCAGGGTCACGGTCCCGCCTCGCTTCTCGATGGCGGCGCGGGCGCTCTGACTGAACGCATGGGCGGTGACCTGGAGTCTGCGCCGGAGCTTGCCGGCGCCCAAAACCTTGATCTCCATGCCCGGCTCGGCGAGGCCGGCCTCGACCAGCTGCTCGGGTCCCACCTGGGCCCCCTCCGGGAACCGCCCCAGCCGGGTCAGGTTGACCAGGGCGTAGGTGCGCTTGAAGGGGTTCTTGAAGCCGCCCAGCTTGGGGATCCGCTGGGCGAAGGGCATCTGCCCGCCCTCGAAGCCGAGCCGGAAGCCCTCACCGCGGTGGTGCTGGCCCTTGGTCCCCCGGCCGGACGTCTTGCCATGGCCGGAGCCGGTGCCGCGGCCGACGCGCCGACTCGGCCGCCGGGCGCCTTCGGGGGAGCGGAGCTCGTCCAGGCGCACGGCTCAGTGACCCCTCTGGTGCTTCTTCGCGCTTCGCTTGCGCCAGATTTTGTAGCGCGAGCGCTCCGGCCGCTCGTAGGGTTCGCCCTCGACGGCGACCAGGAAGTTGACGCGCTGCAGCATTCCACGCACCGCCTCGTTGTCGGGCAGCTCGCGGGTCTGGTTCAGGCGCCGGAAGCCGAGCGACTGCACAGTGGCGCGGATCTCCGGCGCGTAGCCGCCGGCGCTCTTCATGAGCGTGGCGCGGATCATCGAGTGGAACCGGCCGGAGCCGCCTCCTCGACCTTGCCGGCCTCGGCCGCCGCCCGGAAGGCGCGGGCCAGGCGGACGCCGACGATCTCCTCCACCGTTTTGCCGCGCGACTCGGCCACCTCCTGCGCGGTGCGTAGGGACTGCAGCGCGGCCATGGTGGCGCGCACTGTGTTGATCGGATTGTTGGTGCCCAACGACTTGGTCAGGATGTCCTTGATGCCGGCCAGCTCGATCACCGCCCGCATGGCGCCGCCGGAGATGACGCCGGTGCCCGGGGCCGCCGGCTTGAGGAGGATCTTGGCCGCGCCCCACTTGAAGGTGACCTCGTGCGGGATGGTGGTGCCGACCATCGGCACCGTGATCAGGTTGCGCTTGGCGATCTCGATCCCCTTGCGCACAGCCTCCGGCACCTCGCGCGCCTTGCCCATGCCGACGCCGACGCGGCCGTTCTGGTCGCCGACCACGATCAGGGCCGAGAAGGAGAACTTGCGCCCGCCCTTGACCACCTTCGCCACCCGGTTGAGGCTGACGACGCGGTCGGCGAGATCGCCCCGCTCGCCCGAGGATGTCGCGGCATCGGCGGCCGGTGCCAAGGCAGGGGTGGCGGCAGGAGGAGCCCATCGGCAGATGGGTGACGACGAGCGCCGGGCCCCCTAACGCAGGCATCAGCGCCCAAGGCGCCCGGCCGCTGAGGCCGATGAATTTCCAGCGAACTTCTGACTCGGGACACTAGAACTCCAGGCCCGCTTCGCGGGCGGCGTCGGCCAGGGCTTTGACCTGGCCGTGGTACAGGAAACCTCCGCGGTCGAAGACGACCCGCTTGACGCCCGCCTCAATCGCCCGGGCGGCGATCGCCTTCCCCACCGCGACGGCGGCCGCGGCCCCGGCCCCCGCCGGCTTCAGCTGCACGGTCGAAGCGGCGGCCAGCGTGCGGCCGGAGCGATCGTCGATCAGCTGGGCGTAGACGTGGTTGAGGCTGCGGTACACGGACAGGCGCGGCCGCTCGGCGGTGCCGGTGACGGTGACCCTCACGCGACGGTGGCGGCGGGCGCGGGTCGCGGGTCTTGATCATTAGTGGAGCCGCCCGTGGCAGCGCGCCGGGATCGCGGCCCAGGCCGCCGAGGCCAAGGAGCGGGTGGCGCTAGAAGCGGGTGCCCGCAGACGCGAAGCGGCTGTGGGCGGTACGCATCCAGAGATGCGTGACGACACGGCGCCGGGACCCGCGACGCCGGCATCAGCGCCGTAGGCGCCTCGGCGGAAATGGGCCGATGAGCTCGGTGCGGCTGTCATGGGTGGCTTCACTTAGCAGTCACGGCCTTGCCGGCCTTGCCAGCCTTGCGGCGGATCTTCTCGCCGCGGTACATGATTCCCTTGCCCTTGTACGGCTCCGGCGGCCGCAGCCGGCGGAGGTCGGCCGCCACCTGGCCGACCAGTTCCTTGGAGATGCCGCTGACCGAGAACTTGGTTGGGTCCTGCACCTCGATGCTGATCCCGGCCGGCGGCTTGAAGCGGATCGGGTGCGAGTATCCGAGGCTCAGGACCAGCTCCTCGCCCTGCTTCTGGACGCGGTAGCCGACCCCGACCAGCTCCAGGTTCTTGCTGAACCCCTGGCTGACGCCCGCGATCAGGTTGGCGACCAGGGTGCGGGTGAGGCCGTGCAGCGAGCGGTGCTCGCGGGCATCCGAGGGCCGCTCGCAGACCAGGCTGCCGTCGGCCTGCCTGACCGTGATCGCGGCCGGCAGGACGCGTTCGAGCGACCCCTTCGGGCCCTCGACCTTGATCCGGTTGCGCTCCAGCTCGACCTTGACCGAGCTCGGCACCGGGATAGGCAGCTTGCCGATCCTGGACACTTCTCTGCTACGCGCTCCTACCACACATAGGCGAGGACCTCCCCGCCCAGACCCTTTTTCATCGCCTGCCGGCCGCTCATCACACCCTCGCTGGTGCTCAGGATCGCGATCCCCAGCCCGCCCAGCACGCGCGGGATCTCGGTCTTGCGGGCGTAGACGCGGAGGCCGGGCCGGCTGATCCGCTTCAGCCCCGTGATCACGCGCCGGGGCATCACCCCCGGCTCGTTGGAGGCGGGCCGGGACTTGAAGATGATACGCAGCATCGCGCCGGTCCCGTCGCCCTCGGCCTCGTAGGAGGCGATGTAGCCCTCCTCCTTCAAGACCTCCGCGATCTCCTGCTTGAGCTTGGAGGCGGGGACCTTGACCTCGGGATGGCGCGCATGGTTGGCGTTCCGGATGCGCGTCAGCATGTCCGCGATCGGATCGGAGACCGGCGTCGGCCTGGGCGTGGCCGCCGTCGCCATAGCGCTCACCAGCTCGACTTCGTCACGCCGGGGATGCGTCCCTCGGCGGCCAGGGTTCGGAAGCAGATGCGGCACATGCCGAAGCGGCGCAGGTAGGCCCGCGGCCGCCCGCAGAGCCGGCACCGGTTGTGGAACCGGACCTTGAATTTGGGGGTGCGCTTCCAGCGTTCCAGGGCTGACTTCTTGGCCACGGTCTAGTGTCCCATCTCGGAAGGTCGTTGAGAAAGTCGCGGCACCAGTGGCCGGTGCCAAGGCGCGGGTGGCGCGGTGAGGAGCGCATCTGTCGATGCGTGACGAGCTGCGCCGGGGTCCCGCACTTGGGGGTCCCCGCTTGCGGGGAATGGCACGCAGGCATCAGAGCCGAAGGCTCCCGGCCGCTGGGGCCGATGAATTTCCAACGGATTTCTGGGATGGGACACTACGTTCGCCTCCTGAAGGGCATTCCGAGCCGGCCGAGCAGGCTGCGCGCCTCGTCGTCGGTCCTGGCCGTGGTGACGATCGCCACCTCCAGGCCGCGCAGCCGGTCGATCTTGTCGTAGTCGACCTCGGGGAAGACGATCTGCTCGCGCAGCCCGAGGGAGTAGTTGCCGCGGCCGTCGAAGCCCTCCGGGTTGACGCCGCGGAAGTCGCGGATGCGGGGCAGCGCTACCGCGATCAGCTTCTCCAGGAAGAACCACATCCGGCGCCCGCGGAGCGTGGTCTTGATGCCGACCGGCATCCCCGCCCGCAGCTTGAACGCGGCCACCGACTTGCGCGCCTTGACCACGACCGGCTGCTGGCCGGTGATGGTGCGGACGTCCTCGAGCGCGCTCTGCAGCGCCTTGTCGTTCTCCTTGGCCTCGCCGATGCCGACGTTGACCACGACCTTCTGCACGCGCGGGACCTGCAGGACGTTGACGTAGTCGAACTCCTTGACCAGCGCGGGCACCACGGTGTCGCGGTAGGACTTCAGCAGGCCGGGCACCGGCGCCGGACCCTGTCGCCTGGGCGGAGCCTCGGGGGCCGGCTTGGGCGCCGGGGCCGCCGCGGCAGCCCGGGCCTGCCCCTTGCCGGCCGGGGCCTTCGCCTGCGGGGGCCTGGCCTCCGGGGCCTTCGCCTCTGCAGCCTTCTTCTTGCTCACTGGACCTCTGTCTTCTTGAGCCGCTCGTAGGGCTCGTCGCAATGGCGGCAGACGATGGCCCGCTTGCCCGACTCCAGCACCGTGTGCTTGATGCGGGTGGGGCGGTTGCAGGAGGGGCAGACCAGCATTACGTTGGAGTAGTTGAGCGGCGCCTCGAAGTCCACGACGCCGCCCTGGATGGCGCGCGTCCCTCCGCGCGACTGGCCCGCCTTGGTGTGCCGCTTCAGGATGTTCACGCCCTTGACCACGATCTGGCCCTTGTCCGGCAGCGTGCGCAGGACCTCGCCCTGCTTGCCGCGGTCCTTGCCCGCGATCACCAGCACGTTGTCGCCGGGCGCCAGGTCCAGCCAGTGCCGGTTGACCTGCGGCTTGCCGCGCAGCATCAAAGGGGGGTCCCCGTGAAATCGCGGCGGTGGGGTGCGGATTTCATGGGGTCCTCAAAGGACCTCTGGGGCCAGGGAGACGATCTTCATGAAGTTGCGCTCCCGCAGCTCACGCGCGACCGGCCCGAAGATGCGGGTGCCGCGCGGGTTGTTGCCGGTGCCCAGCACCACGGCCGCGTTCTCGTCGAAGCGGATGCTGGAGCCGTCCGGGCGCCGGTACTCCTTGCTGACCCGGACCACGACCGCCTTCACGATCTCGCTCTTCTTGACCTGGCCGCCCGGCTGCGCCGACTTGACCGCCGCCGTCACGATGTCGCCCACCGACGCGTAGCGGCGGTAGTGGCCGCCGTGGACGCGGATCGTCAGCAGCTCCTTGGCGCCGCTGTTGTCCGCCACCTTCAACCGGGTTTCTTGCTGGATCATCTAGCGGGCTTTCTCCACGATCTCGACCAGGCGCCAGCGCTTCTCCCGCGAAACCGGGCGGGTCTCCATGATCCGGACCAGGTCCCCGACCTTGGCCTCGTTCTTCTCGTCGTGCACCTTGAAGCGGACCCGCTGCTGGATCGTCTTGCGGTAGAGCCGGTGCCGCTTGAGCGTGGTGACCTGGACGACCACCGTCTTCTGCATCCGGTCCGAGATCACGGTCCCGGTGCGCACCTTGCGCTGGGTTCGTTGTCCGGTGGGCGTGGCTTCGGTCATTCGGCCTCTTCCTTCTTGGTGCGGCGCCGCGGCGCGCGCTTCGGCTTGGCTTTCTCTTCCTCTTCCTCTTCCGCCGCCGGTGCCGTCTCGCCGGCGGCGACCGGCGCCGCGGCTGCTGCGGCCGCCTCCGGCTCCGGCTCCCTGACTGCGATCACCATGCCCAGCTCGCGCTCGTGGATCACGGTCAGGACCCGGGCGATGTCCTTGCGCACGTTGCGGATCTGGCGGTGGTCCTCGAGCTGGCCGACGGCCAGCTTGAAGCGGAGCTCGTAGAGCTCGCGCCGCGCCTGCTTGAGCCGGCCGCCCAGGTCATCCTGGTCCAGCCCGCGCAGTTCGTTGAGCCGGTCGGTGATCTTCACTCGCCGATCTCCGCCTGGGAGGTGAAGCGCGTCCGGATCGGCAGCTTGGAGGCGGCCAGCTGCATGGCCTCCTTGGCCACCTGCTCGGTCACCCCACCCATCTCGAACAGCATCCGGCCCGGCTTCACCACCGCGACCCAGCCTTCCGGGTTGCCCTTGCCGGAGCCCATGCGCGTCTCCGCCGGCTTCTTGGTGATCGGCTTGTCGGGGAAGACGCGGATCCAGATCTGGCCGCCGCGCTTGACGTGGCGCGTCATCGCCCGCCGGGCGGCCTCGATCTGCCGGTTCGACATCCAGCAGGCCTCCAGCGCCTGCAGGCCGTACTGGCCGAAGGCGATGGTGTTGCCCTGGGTCGCGATGCCGGTGCGCCGGCCGCGGTGCATCTTGCGGAACTTGGTTCGCTTGGGAAGGAGCATCAGCTCTCCTCCTTGGGCTTGCGGGCGCGGGTGGTCTTCGGTTTGGCGGCGGGTTTCTCCGCCGGCTTGGCGGCGGCCTTGGGCTCGGCCTTGGTGCGGGTTCGCGCCGCCGGACTGGCGGGCGCCACGACCTTGGGCTTGGCTGCGCGGGCACGCCTGGCCGGGGCCGGGGCCGCCTTCTCCTCGACCCCCTCCTGCCTCTCCGGCGTTACGGCCACCGCTTCAGGCGCCGTGGCGACCGGGACCTCGGCCGGCATCGGCGCCGGCTCCGGCTGGGCAGCTATCTCGGGCTGGGGAGCGATCTCCTCCAGCGGCGCCTCACCCCGCCGCGGAGCCTTGGCCAGCTCCTTGTAGATCCAGCACTTGACCCCGATGACTCCGAAGGTGGTGCGGGCGGTGGCCCGGCCGAAGTCGATGTCGGCGCGGAGCGTGTGCAGCGGCACCCGGCCCTCGCGGTCCTGCTCCCGGCGCGCCATCTCGGCTCCGCGCAGCCGTCCCCCCACCGCCACCCGGACGCCCTTGGCGCCCGAGCGCATCGTGCGCAGGATGGACTGCTTCATCGCCCGCCGGTAGCTGATCCGGCGCTCGATCTGGGAGGCGATGTTCTCCGCCACCAGCTGGGCGTTCAGCTCCGGCTGCTTGATCTCCTGGATGGAGATCCGCACCCGGTTCTGGAACCGCTTCTCCAGGTCCTCGCGGAGCTGGTCGACCGAGGCGCCGCCCTTGCCGATCACGATGCCGGGCTTGGCGGTGTGGATGGTGACCGTCATCTGGGCGTTGGAGGAGCGCTCGGTCTCGATCTTGGCGATGCCCGCGTTGCGCAGGCGGGCCAGGATCACACGACGCATCTCCAGGTCCTCGTGGAGGAGCTTGGTGTAGTCGCGGTCGGACGCGAACCAGTTGGCCTCCCAGGACCGGAAGACGCCCAGCCGGAACGCGTTCGGGTGGACCTTGTGACCCAAAGCCTTACTTCTCCTCGGTAGTCGCAGCTCGGTCTTCGACGACCGCGGTGATGTGGCAGGTGCGGTGGAACAGCTGGTGGCTCATGCCGCGGCTCACCGGCCGGGCGCGGCGCAGGGTCGGGCCCTCGTCGACCAGCACCTGCTTCAGCCAGAGCTCGTCGCGGCTGAGGTTGAAATTGTGCTCGGCGTTGGCCGCCGCCGACTTGATCACCTTGGCCACGTCCTGCACGGCGTGCTTGGGCAGGAACTGCAGCTGCGTGAGCGCGTCCTGGACCTTCAGGCCCTGGACGGTGGCGGCCACCAGCCGCGCCTTGCGCGGCGGGCGGCGCACATACCTGGCCACGGCTATGACTTCCATTACTTCAGGGATGAGCTCCGCTCGGTGTGGTGGCCGTGGCCGCGGAAGTGTCGGGTGGGCGCGAACTCGCCCAGCCGGTGGCCGACCATGTTCTCGGTCACGAACACGGGCACGTGCTTGCGGCCGTCGTGGACGGCGACCGTGTGCCCGACCATCTCGGGGAAGATGACCGAGGCCCGGGCCCAGGTCCGGACGACCTTCTTCTCCCGCAGCTGGTTCATCTTGGTGATCTTTTCCTGGAGGCTCTTCGAGATGAAGGGCCCCTTCTTCAGCGACCTGCTCATTTCCTCTTCTTGGTCTCCCGGCGGCGGATGATCAGCTTGTCGGAGGCCTGCTTCGGCTTCCGGGTGCGGTAGCCGAGCGCGGGCTTGCCCCAGGGCGTCTGGGGGTTGCCGCCGGGCCCGGTCTTGCCCTCGCCTCCACCGTGGGGGTGGTCCCGCGGGTTCATGGTCGAGCCCCGCACCTCCGGCCGCTCGCCCAGCCAGCGGGAGCGCCCGGCCTTGCCGCCGGACTCGTTCTCGTGCTCCAGGTTGCCGACCTGGCCCACGGTGGCCTGGCAGCGGACGTGGATGCGGCGCAGCTCGCCCGAGGGCATGCGGATGACCGCGTAGTCGCCCTCCTTGGCCAGGAGCTGGGCCGCGGCGCCGGCCGAGCGCACCAGCTGGGCCCCGCGGCCGAGGGTGAGCTCGAGGTTGTGGATGGTGGAGCCGACCGGGATCTTCTGCAGGGGCAGCGCGTTGCCGATCCGGACCGGGGCCTCGGGCCCGCTCTGGACGATGTCGCCCACCTTCAGGCCCAGCGGGGCCAGGATGTAGCGCTTCTCTCCGTCGCGGTAGGCGATCAGGGCGATCCGGGCCGAACGGTTGGGGTCGTACTCGATGCTGGTCACCTTGCCCGGCACGCCGACCTTGTCGCGCCTGAAGTCGATCTTGCGGTAGAGCCGCCGGTAGCCGCCGCCCCGGTGGCGGGTGGTGATGCGGCCCTGGTTGTTGCGGCCCGCGTTCGAAGGCAAAGACTGCAGGAGCGACTTCTCGGGCCGCTGCGCGGTGATGTCCTCGAATCCGGAGACGGCCATGAAGCGGCGGCCAGGGGTGGTCGGCTTGAACGTGCGGGTGGGCACTAGTGGAGGCTCCAGCGGCGGCGGCGGCAGGTCGCGGCGCAGGCGGCCGAGGCCAAGGAGCCGAGGAGCACGCGAGGGAGCGCATCGGGAAGATGCGTGACTGAGCGCGCGCATCTCGGTGACACCGGCATTCGGCCGAAATGCGCCGATGAGATGGTGGCGGCGATCGCTGGTGCCTTCACTTCAGACACTCCCGAACAGGCCTTCCAGCTTCTGGCCTTCCTGGAGGGTCACGATCGCCTTCTTCCAGTCCGCCGTGTGGCCGGTCACGCCGCGCCGCGCCGCCCGCCGCTTCTTGCCCCGCATGCTGACCGTGTTCACGGCCACCACCCTGATCCCCTGGGCCTCGTACTGCTCTTCGAGGGCGCGACCGATCTCCGTTTTGGTGGCAGCCCTGGCCACCCGGAAGGTGTAGCGGCCGTTCTGATAGAGCTGGTAGGTCCGCTCGGTGATCACGGGTCCGAAGACCACCTCGGCCGGGCTGCGGCTCATGAGCTGAACATCTCCTCCAGGAGCTGCAGGCTGTCCTGCTGGAGCACCAGGGTGTCGTGCGTGAAGAGGTCGTGCAGGTTCAGGTTGCCGGCCAGGATGACCTTGGCCCAGGGCAGGTTGTCGACTGAGCGGCTGACGACCAGGTTGGGGGCCGGCAGCACGATCAGGGCCGTGCGGCCGACGCCGACCTTCTCCAGCAGCTCGGCCACCGCCGCCGTGCGTGGCTCCTCCAGCCCGAAGCCCTCCAGGACGCGGATCTGGCGCTCCCGGGCCTTGGCCGAGAGGCCCGAGCGCAGCGCCAGCCGGCGCATCTTGCGTGGCATCCGCCGGCTGAACGGGCGCGGGTGGGGGCCGAAAACGACGCCGCCGCCGGGCATGGACGGCTCCCGGATGGAGCCGTGGCGAGATCGGCCGGTGCCCTTCTGGCGGTAGGGCTTGCGGCCGCCGCCGGAGACCTCGCCCCGGGTCTTGGTGTCGGCCGTGCCCTGGCGCCCGTTGGCCAGCTGCCGGACCAGAGCCTGGTGCATGACCGCCGTATGGGGCGTGATCCCGAACAGGCTCTCAGGCAGCTTGAGATCGCCCTTGACCCGGCCGTCGGCGGAGTAGAGGTCCACATCCAGCGGACCCCGCTCCTTCGGTGTCGGTGCCTTCGGCTTCGCCGGCACCCTGGCGGGCGCCTTGGTCTTGGTCTCGGCCATTACTTGCGGCCCCTCCGGCGCCTCAGGGCCGACTCCCGGACCAGCACCAGCGTGCCGCGGCCGCCGGGCACGCCGCCGCCCAGCAGCAGCAGGTTGCGGTCGGCGTCGACGCGCATCACGCGCAGCCCCTGGACCGTGGTCCGCTCGGCGCCCATCTGGCCCGCCATCCGCACGCCGCGAAAGACGCGGGCGGCGTCTGTGGCTCCGATTGACCCGGGCTGGCGCACGTTCATGGACCCGTGGCTCTCCGGCCCGCGGGAGAACTTGTGCCGCTTGACCACGCCCTGGAAGCCCTTTCCCTTGGAGGTCGAGGTGACGTCCACCAGCTCCCCCTCGGCGAAGATCTCGCACTTGAGCTCCTGGCCCAGCTCTAGCCCGTCGTAGTCACGCACCTCGACCACGTGCCGCGCCGGCTCCACGCCGGCCTTCTTGAACTCTCCCAGCCGCGGCTTGCTGACCCGCCCCTCGGCCACGGCGCCGAATCCGAGCCGGGCGGCCGCGTAGCCGTCCTTCTCCCGCGTGCGCAGGCCGAGCACGCGGCAGGGACCCGCTTCCAGCACCGTGACGGCTTGCAGGGTGCCGTCGGGCTGGAAGACCTGCGTCATGCCCAGCTTCTTCGCGAGGAGGCCCTTGGGCATCAAGACTTGATCTCGATGGAGACCCCGGCCGGCAGGTTGAGTCGCATCAGCGCGTCCACCACCCGGGGATTGGGGTCCAGGATGTCGACGATCCGCTTGTGGGTCCTCATCTCGAACTGCTCGCGCGAGTCCTTGTCGATGAAGGGGGAGCGGATCACGGTCAGCTTGGAGATCTCGGTCGGCAGGGGGATGGGTCCCGCGGTGCGCGCGTTCGTCCGCCGGGCGGTGTCGACGATCTTGTCGGCCGCCTGGTCCAGGACCTTGTGGTCGTAGGCCTTGAGCCGGATGCGGATTCGCGCCACGAAGCCCCCTCCTACCTCCCTACTTGATCACCGAGGTGGCGACGCCGGCGCCCACCGTGCGGCCACCCTCGCGGATGGCGAAGCGCAGGCCCTGCTCGATGGCGATCGGCTCCCCGAGCTCGATCTCCATCTCCACGTTGTCGCCGGGCATGACCATCTCGACGCCCTCGGGCAGCTTGATGGTCCCGGTCACATCCGTCGTCCGCATGTAGAACTGCGGCCGGTAGCCGGTGAAGAACGGCGTGTGGCGGCCCCCCTCCTCCTTGCTCAGCACGTAGACGTTGGCCTTGAACTGGGTGTGCGGGGTGATGGAGCCGGGCTTGTTCAGCACCTGGCCCCGGACCACGTCCTCGCGCTTGATGCCGCGGAGGAGGCAGCCCACGTTGTCGCCGGCCTGGCACTCGTCCATGTCCTTGTGGAACATCTCGATGCCGGTCACCACCGTGCGCTTGGTCTCGCGGATGCCGACGATCTCGACCTCCTCGTTCTTCTTGAGCTTGCCCCGCTCGACGCGGCCCGTGGTCACAGTGCCCCGACCCTCGATCGTGAACACGTCCTCGATCGGCATCAGGAACGGCTTGTCGGTCTCCCGGACCGGCTCCGTGATGTAGGTGTCGACGGCGTCCATCAGCTTCAGGACCTGGCCCTCGGCCTCCTTGTCGCCCTGCAGTGCCTTTAGCGCGGACACGTGCACGATCGGGATGTCGTCGCCCGGGAACTCGTAGCGCGAGAGCAGCTCGCGCAGGTCGAGCTCGACCAGCTCCAGGAACTCCTTGTCGTCGACCATGTCGACCTTGTTGAGCGCCACCACCAGCGAAGGCACCTGCACCTGGCGGGCCAGGATGATGTGCTCCCGCGTCTGCGGCATGGCGCCGTCGTTGGCGGCCACGACCAGGATGGCGCCGTCCATCTGGGCGGCCCCCGTGATCATGTTCTTGATGTAGTCCTGGTGGCCCGGGCAGTCGACGTGGGCGTAGTGGCGCTTCTCGGTCTCGTACTCGACGTGGGTGATCGAGATGGTGATGCCCCGGGCCTTCTCCTCCGGCGCCTTGTCGATGCGCTCGAAGGGCGTGTACTCGGCCAGCCCCTTCTCCGCCAGCACCTTCGTGATGGCGGCCGTCAGCGTCGTCTTGCCATGGTCGATGTGACCGATGGTGCCGACGTTCAGGTGAGGCTTCTTCCGCTCGAACTTCTTCTTTGCCACGTTCTCCTCCTAACCAGGCCTCCTAACGAGTCGGGCTGCGGCGGCCGACCGCCTCAGCGAGGTTGTTTGGGATCTCCGCGTAGTGCGAGAACTCCATCGAGTAGGTCGCCCGGCCCGAGGTCGCCGAGCGGAGGTCGGTCGCGTAGCCGAACATCTCGGCCAGCGGCACCTGGGCCTTGACGACCTGCGAGTTGCCGCGGCCCTCCATGCCGAGGATCTGGCCCCGGCGGCCGCTGAGGTCGCCCATGACCTCGCCCAGGTACTCCTCGGGCATCACGACGTCCACCTTCATGATCGGCTCCAGCAGGTAGGGGTCGCCCTTGCGCATCGCGTCCTTGATCGCCATCGAGCCGGCGACCTGGAACGCCATCTCGCTGGAGTCGACCGGGTGGTAGGAGCCGTCGACCAGCCTGACCTTGACGTCCACCACCGGGTAGCCGGCGACCACGCCGGTCTGCAGGGCTTCGCCGATCCCCTTCTCGACGGCCGGGATGAAGTCGCGCGGGATGCGGCCCTGCGTGACCTTGTCCTCGAACACGAAGCCGGTGCTGCGCTCGCCGGGCTCGATGTCGATCTCGACGTGGCCGTACTGGCCCTTGCCGCCGGTCTGGCGGACGAAGCGGCCGACCCCGTGGGCCGGGCGCCGGATCGCCTCCTTGTAGGCGACCTGCGGCTTGCCCACGTTGGCGTCCACCCGGAACTCGCGCAGCAGGCGGTCGACGATGATCTCCAGGTGCAGCTCGCCCATGCCGGCGATGATGTTCTGGCCGGTCTCCTCGTCGGTGTGGACCTTGAACGTGGGGTCCTCCTCCGAGAGGCGCTGGAGGGCGAGGCCGAGCTTGTCCTGGTCGACCTTCGTCTTGGGCTCGATGGCGACCGAGATCACCGGCTCCGGGAAGTTGATCGACTCCAGCAGGACCGGGTGGTCCTCGTCGGCCAGCGTGTCGCCGGTGGTGGTCTGCTTCAGGCCGACCGCGGCGGCGATGTCGCCCGCGAAGACCTCCTCCACGTCCTCGCGCCGGATGGCGTGCATGCGCAGGATGCGGCCGATCCGCTCCTTGCGGCCGTTGGTCACGTTGACCACGGTGGAGCCGGCCTTGAGCCGGCCCGAGTAGACCCGGAAGAAGGTCAGCTTGCCGACGCCCTGGGGGTCCATCTGGATCTTGAAGGCGAGCGCCGAGAAGGGCGTGTCGTCGTCCGGCTCGCGCACGGTGAGCTGACCGGTGCGGGGATCGGTCCCCTCCACCGCCGGCACGTCGGCCGGCGAGGGCAGGAAGTCGACCACCGCGTCCAGCAGCGGCTGCACGCCGCGGTTGCGCAGGGCCGCCCCGCAGATCACGGGCACCAGATGGCCCTTGACGGTGCCCCGGCGCAGCGCGGTCACGATCTCCTCGGCGGTGACGGCCTGGTCCTCCAGGTACTTGTGCATGATGCCGTCGTCGTAGTCGGCCACCGCCTCCACCAGGTCGTGGCGGAACTGGGCCACCCGCTCCTTCAGGTCGGCCGGGATCTCGGCCGACTCGTAGCTGGTGCCCAGGTCGTCGGTGTAGACGATCGCCCGCTCGTGCAGCACGTCGACCACGCCGGCGAACGTGTCCTCGGCCCCGATCGGCAGCTGGACCGGCACCGCGCGGGCCCCCAGCCGGGAGCGGATCGACTGCAGGGAGCCGTAGAAATCGGCGCCCACGCGGTCCATCTTGTTGATGAAGGCGATCCTGGGCACGCCGTAGCGGTCGGCCTGCCGCCAGACGGTCTCCGACTGCGGCTCCACGCCGGCCACGGCGTCGAAGACGGCGACCGCGCCGTCCAGCACGCGCAGGCTGCGCTCCACCTCGACCGTGAAATCCACGTGCCCGGGTGTGTCTATGATGTTGATCGTGTGGCCGCGCCACGAAGCGGTGGTCGCGGCGGACGTGATCGTGATCCCGCGCTCCTTCTCCTGGACCATCCAGTCCATGGTCGCGGCGCCCTCGTGGACCTCGCCCATCTTGTGGATGCGGCCCGCGTAGAAGAGGATCCGCTCGGTGGTCGTGGTCTTGCCGGCATCGATGTGGGCCATGATGCCGATGTTCCTGACCTTCTCGAGCGCGATCGGGCGCTCCTGAAGCTTCATCGCCACTGCTGAGATCTTCCTGATCCTCCTGGCTAGAACCGGAAGTGGCTGAAGGCCTTGTTGGACTCAGCCATCCGGTGGGTTTCTTCCTTCCGCTTGACCGCCCCGCCGGTGTTCTGGGAGGCGTCCAGCAGCTCGAAGGCGAGCTTGTCCGACATGCTCTTCCCGCCCCGCTGGCGCGCGAAACGCACCAGCCACCGGCGGGCCAGCGCCAGCCGGCGCTCGGGCCGGATCTCGACCGGCACCTGGTAGGTGGCGCCGCCCACCCGGCGGGGCTTGACCTCCAGCAGCGGGGTGGCGTTCTTCAAGGCGGTGTCGAAGACCTCGATCGGGTCCTTGCGGGACTGCTTGGCGGCGCGCTGGAGCGCGTCGTAGACGATCTTCTCGGCCAGCGAGCGCTTGCCGCTCTTCATCACCACGTTGACGAACTTGGCCACCGCCTCCGAGCTGTAGAGGGGATCGGGGGCGATGGTTCGCTTGACGGGCCGGTTGCGGCGGGGCATTTCTTCTCTCCTAGGCCGCGGGTGCCTTGCCCTTCTCGCGCTTGGCGCCGTACTTCGAACGGCCCTGCTTGCGGTTGCGGGTCCCGGCCGTGTCGAGGGTGCCCCGGATGATGTGGTAGCGGACGCCCGGAAGGTCCTTCACCCGGCCGCCCCGGATCAGCACCACCGAGTGCTCCTGCAGGTTGTGCCCGATGCCCGGGATGTAGGCGGTGACCTCGATCCCGGTCGTCAGCCGGACGCGGGCGACCTTCCGGAGAGCCGAGTTGGGCTTCTTGGGCGTGGTCGTGTAGACGCGCACGCACACACCCCGCCGCTGAGGCGAGTGCCTCAGCGCCGGCGACTTAGACTTCGGGCGGACGGTCTTCCGCCCGATCCGGATCAGCTGCTGGATGGTGGGCATCTTCTATGTCTGTTTCCGCCCAGCAAGCAATAGCCGGCTGGGCGACAAGCGATGAGTATACCCAAGAAGCGCGCTCGGCAGTACTTCGAGGCCGAGCCTGAGACTCCGTCCCGGCCGCATTCGATCCGGCTTCGGCTGCCCGGCCTCGAGCTGGAGCTGGAGACCGACGCCCAGGTCTTCTCCGGCGGCCGGGTCGATCCGGGCACCCTGGTCCTGCTCCGGGAGGCGCCTCCGCCCCCGCCGGAGGGGGACCTGCTCGACCTCGGCTGCGGCTACGGGCCGATCGCGCTCGCGCTCGCCCGCCGGGCGCCGGCGGCGCGGGTCTGGGCCGTGGACGCCAACCTGCGGGCCCTGGAGCTGACGCGGCGCAACGCGGAGCGCGCGGCGGTCGGCGCCCTGACCGCCTGCCTGCCCGAGCAGGTGCCTCCCGAGCTCACGTTCGCCGCCATCTACTCCAACCCGCCGGTCCGGGTGGGCAAGGCGGCCCTCCACGGGCTGCTGCTGGCCTGGCTGCCCCGCCTGGCTCCCGGAGCCCACGCTTACCTGGTCGTCCAGACGCACCTGGGCGCCGACTCCCTGGCCCGCTGGCTGGGCGGGCAGGGGTTCTCGGTCCGCCGGCTGGCCTCCAAGCACTCCTACCGGGTGCTGGACGTGGCGAGGGAGGGTTAGGCGGCCGCTCGGACCGGGACGTGCGGGCCCAGGGCCGGGTGCTGCCAGCGCCAGAGGACGAACAGGCCGGCTACCCCGAAGGGCAGCCCGACCAGGCTCAGGACCCAGAGGATGCAGGTGATGGTGGCCAGGACGGCGCCCCAGTCGTGCTTCTGCCGAAGGCCGATCAAAGCCAGCGCCTGGACGACCCAGAACGGGAGGCTGAAGAAGAGGACGACGCTGATGACGCCGTACCAGGAGCTGGGATCGATGGGCGGGTTGCTGTCCCTGGTCAGCTCCACCAGCAGGGGCACGATGTAGAAGTAGAGGAACCACACCCAGGCCAAGAGGAGGGCGGTTCCGACCGCGCACAGGCCCACCACGTAGGCAGGCGCGGCAGGGTGTTCCCTGGTGAAGGTGGCCTCCACGCCTGGATCCCAGCGCCGGTGGAGCGCCCACCAGGCCAGAGCGGCGAACAGGACTCCGATCACGGTGAAGACCCAGAAGCCGGCGGCGATGGTGGCCACCGCCCGCCCCCAGTGGCGCCTGGTGTAGAGGCCGGCCAGCGCCGTCGCCTGGAGCCCGGCCACAGCCACCGAGGCCAGCCAGTCGACACCGTTGATGATCGTGCTCTCGACCGGGCGAGTCGCGGAGCTCCCGTTGATCTCCGCGAAGGTCCAGGCGACGGCATAAGCCAGCCCGATGATCGAGGTGACGATGAAGGTGCCCAGCAGCCACCACGGCGCCTTCTGCGCCAGCGGCAGCTGGGGGCGGCCGGCGGCGGCGCTCAAGTCAGCGACAGGGTAACGCTAGATCTGGCCGGCGAAGTGGCAGGCCGCCACCTGCCCCCGCCCCCCGTGCGGCTCCAGCGCCGGCTCCTCGTCCTCGCAGATCCCGGGCACGCGCGCGATCGGGCAGCGGGTGTGGAAGCGGCAGCCCGAGGGCGGGTTGACCGGGGAAGGGATCTCGCCCTTCAGGAGGATGGGGTCGCGGTTGCGCTCCACCTTGGGGTCGGGGACCGGGATCGAGGTCAGCAGCGCCTTCGTGTAGGGATGCTGGGGCGCGTTGTAGATCTCGAGGCGGTCGGCCACCTCCGCCACCTTGCCCAGGTACATGACCGCCACCCGGTCGGAGAGGTGGCGGACCACGGCCAGGTCGTGCGCGATGAACAGATAGGTCAGGTGGAACTCGCGCTGCAGGTCCTGCAGCAGGTTGATGATCTGAGCCTGGATCGACACGTCCAGCGCGGAGACGGGCTCGTCGCAGACGATGAAGCTGGGGTTGACGGCCAGGGCCCGGGCGATGCCGATGCGCTGGCGCTGGCCGCCCGAGAACTCGTGCGGGTAGCGGTTGGTGAAGTTCGGGTTGAGCCCCACCACCCGCAGCAGCTCCTGCACCCGCTT
>WNFB01001438.1_pt1 | contig 20270 bp, 20 predicted proteins | sample 5400501 | NCBI WGS metagenome assembly WNFB01 (sample SAMN13153341, study PRJNA577476) | soil metagenome | isolation source: 200 cm saprolite under Douglas fir tree site 2 hole 1 | place: USA:California | collected 2015-04-18 | reverse complement strand
AAGAGTATCATCAGCCACGTGACGGTTGGTCCAAAGTTGGCGTTGTTCACCAGAATCGCGCCCTCCGCGTCGACGGTCTGTGTCAGTTTTGAAAAAACAAGCGCAGTAACGGTCCCGAAAGCGAAGAACGAGCAGATGCCGACAATGACGCCTTTCTTCCAGTGGTTCAAGACCATGCTCTCCGAGGTCGCTTCCTTACCAGCTTTTCGTCATTTATCGGCCTTTTCTCAGTTAACTTTAGAGACAATTGATCCCGGGTTACACCATCCTTTTCATTCATGCTAACGGCTTGCACCCGCAAGGCACGCCGAGCCAGTAGCAAAGTGGCAGCCAAAGATGGGAGACAACAAACCGAGCAAGGTCTGGGAACCATTCTCGAAGCTTGTCAAGCTACCCGAGGAAGACTGGGCTGTTCTAGAATCAGTCTACAACGACTATCGGTTCCGCCAAGGAGACCTCCAGAGAGCGGAATTTATCAAACGTCTGATAACAAAGGGCGTTACCAGCTATCTCTTTCAGTTGAAATCCAGAACCCCCGAAGCACTGCAACGAATAGCCAAAGCAAGCAGCCTAAACTCGCCCGCTTAAATTTACAGATAACGAAGGTTTTCCTTCGGCTGGAAGAAGACTTCCTGAATGTGCTTTTGCGGATTCCCACGGCTCTTTCCCGCACGCTCAATCGACAACCCTCCAAGAGTCTTTGGACCTTTGGAAATACAACAAAGGCAAGAGAATTATTCGGAAAGAGTCTTTCGCTCCTCTATTGGGAGCAGGAGAGCGGATCGCCGGCCCCCTACCAAAAAAATATTCTTTGTTGCAATCATCCCGTAGGGAACTGGTCACTTTTCTAGTTTCCACTCGTCTTGTCCGTTTTCCTAAGGGATCGATAGGCAACGATTGTCACTATCGCGATAGCTGCGAGGCCTAAGGGGAGAAAGAACGATTCGAGAACACTTGCAATAGCCGCGCTGTTCTGTCCGGCAACCATTCCCAGGTAGATCAAGGCCACATTCCAGATCAGGATTCCAACCGCGGAAAAGGTGAGAAACCGTTTCCAGTCCATCTTCACAATGCCTGCTGGGAATGAGATGAGGGTCCTTAGCAACGGGACAAATCGGGCGAAGAATACTATGCTCTTGCCGTGCGTCTCGAACCATCTCTCTGTCACTTGCAAGCGGTCTTCGCTGAATCTGACGACCTTACCGTAACAAACGACAGCAGGTCTACCCAGGTAATAGCCGATGCCGTAGTCTACCATCGTCCCTACAAGACCCCCCAGAGTAGCAACCGTCACCGTGGTCCAGAACTCTAACCGGCCTTGATACACTAGAAAGCCGCTCAAGGGAAGCACAACCTCGCTGGGAACGGGCAGCGTAGCGCTCTCCATAACCATCAACGCGAAAACGCCGAAATATCCTGATTGAGCGAGAAGGTTAGCTGCGAAGTCGAAGATAATCTCGGAAACCGTCAAACGTCAACTCACCAGCAGAATGAATGAGCCTTTGATGGAACTTGATGCGATACTCATGGCCTCACTCCTCGAACCGAGCCGCCACGTGACATCGCTCTATAAATTGAATGTCGCAATTAACGTGTAATAGCATGTTGGAATAGGATCGAGAAATTCAGTCCAACACGAAGACTTCAAGAGCCTCCCTAGCCAAACTGGGCCCTAGTTCCTTTTGGGTCCTATCTTCCGGAACAGAAGCCCCAAAGACCCACCGGCCAGTCAGCAGTTCAAGCCTTGTCACTCGAGATTGCTTGGATTCTTCACAGAGCCCGAAGGATGAGACTGGTCCAGACGCTGAAGACCCTCCAGAGGCCCTTCGTACTCTGGCCGATCCTGCGAGCCATCGCGAAACCATTCTGGGCCGAGGCCGCTAAGAGTAAGGGAAAGGGCATCATAGTCAGCAGGTTCAAGAGACAAATACCTTCATGGTCGCTACTCCTCATTCTACTCCTAGGGATCGCAGTCGGGTTCTACGCCTCAACGGCCATGAGCCAAGCCGCAAGTCCAGGCCAATCCACCAATCCAGATTTTACTATCGGAGCCAACCCCGCTTCTTCCGCTGTTTCTCAAGGAGGATTGGCAACATTCACCGTTTCACTTGGCAGCTTGAACGGCTTTGCCGGCAGCGTCAACCTAAACGCAACACTTTCGCCAAGAGCCACAAACGTTACTATTGCTCTGAACCCTAACAGTGTCTCCCTACTTACGGGAGCCGGGACATCGGTTCTCACAGTCTCTACTCCCACGACAATATCCCTCGGCACCTACACTATTACCATCGGTGGGACGAGTGGGAGGCTCTCACACAACGTCTCCATCTTCTTACAAGTCACAAGTCGGCCCGCTCCCGACTTCCTCATATCAGCGAATCCTGCATCGCTAGTCATCGCTCAGGGAGCAGGAGGAAGCTCAGCCATCACGATAACTAGTGTGGGTGGGTTCTCTGGCACGATCAGCTTGGCCTCGACAATAACTCCGAACAGCTCGAACAGTCCAACTCTTACCTTGAACCCTAACATGGTTACCCTGTTATCGGGGGGAACAGCCAACGCGGTCCTCACAATAAGTACGACTGGTGGCACTACTAGAGGAAGCTACACTGTTGTTGTGCTGGGGACAAGCGGCCCCGATTCGCATACTGTGTCGGTTTCTCTTACAGTGCAATAGCTAGACCTGCTCCCTTTCCCGCATTCCCGGTAAAAGGCGGAGGGGCATGTTGCGATTCACAGCATCAATCATTTGTAATGCTGAAAGGGTTGAACCTCGGCGCGACCTCCGGAGCCTTTGAAAACCAATGTTTCTGTTGGGACACAGTTGCTGGAGCTACCTCCTTTCGAAAATCACGGGGCGAGAGTTGAAGGTGAACATGCCAGCCTACCTCGCGCTACTGTCAGGAGTGCTACCAGACTTTGACATATACTTTCGACCGTTTCTTGAACACCACACCTACACTCACTCGCTCCTTGTCCTTGGACCCGTTGCCTTCATCCTATCCTATCGGTATGGTCGAACCGGCGTTGCCTTCTCGGCGGGCCTCTTCTCACACCTTCTAGCCGATTCCTTAGTAGGGTCGATTCCACTTCTCTACCCAGTGCTGCCGAACTTTGTTGTGGGACTGAACCTGGGAATACCTAGTCCTGCCGATACGGTCTTGGAGATAGGAGCCTTCGGACTAGTAATCCTCTACGCATTCCAGAATGGAGACTACAAACTTGTCTTTCGCTCCGAGAAAGAAAGCCTTCTACTCGCAATCCCCCTCGTCGCGATTGTTTCTCTGACACTACTCTTCGCAGGCGACAATAACATCCCGCTCACCACCTTGGCCTTCTCAAGAAAGGCTCTAACTGTCATTACCCTTGGACACATAGCATTCGCCGTAATACTGGCAGTGGGTGTACTGCAAGGAATCAAGTTCTATCTGAGAAAGGCTCGTGTGACCAGACCTCCTTGACGGACTCACTCCAAGGCCCCGTCTCGCCAGACCGGTGCGTGGAAAGGTAACACCTCGGATTAATCCTCCCAGCGTAAGGTATCAGTGCAGACCCCGGGGGTCTAGACGATAGACTACTTGACATGGTGGAGCATTCCACGAAGAGCATGGGTAATAATTCTCGCCGAACTGGCCGTAATCGTCATCTTCGGCGCTGGCTTCTATTCTGAGTATCTGAACAACCTCTCCTTTCAAGCCTACGCAAACAGTCTTGCGCCTGTGCTCATTCCAGTTCTCAGCGTGGCCTTCGGTGTCTCCTCGGCCACCGTAGCTATCTTCCTCTACTTTGGAATGAGAAAAATCACACAAAGCGGGGAGACGGACATTGAGGCGCCGACAAGGAAGAAGCCTCAGTCCAAGAGAACAATCAGGAAGTCCTCAGGAGTCGCCGGGCCGAAATCTGTCAAGGCAGTGGTGGAGCCGTCGGATGGACTGCCCCGGCCTAGATTCATCATAGGCCCAGCTTCTACGTCTCAGAAAGTGACAGAGACGGGTAGCGGAAAGAAGGACCCAGAATAGAATCTTGACTGGGTCGGGTGTGAACCTCGCGCAACGGATACTTCACCTTTGTTTCCGCGGGCACAATTCGCCCTTATCCAGCAGAACGCCTTTGAAGGGGTAGGATTCGCAGAAGAATTCTCTGAGCGGGTGAGCATGGTACGAGTAGCGAAGAGGTTCAGGCGTTAGGTGGGAAGGGCATTCCCGGTTTCGCCAAGGCGGTAATGATATTTCAGACTATCATTATTGGGTTCATGGCCTTCTGGATGTATCAAGAGTACCTCAACAATCTGTATCTTCAAGCTTACGTCAATAACAGCCTTCAAGGCTCCGGGCTTTTCGTTGTCGCCCTCGGCTCTGTTGGCGCGTTCACTTCTGTGGCTGTTGGGCTGTACGTGAAGCTCAGACATACTCGCAGAGCTCTGGAACACAGCTTAACGGTTGTGGATGGGAAAACTGAGAATGGTCGTTCTGGCTCGATTCTGGAGCCTCACGTGGAACAGCACCTTATTGAGATGATACGGAAAACTACTCCTGCTACGTCTTCAGCAACCCCAGGAATGCCTATGCTGAAGAGGGAGGGGTCTCCCTCAAACAGCCAGACGAAATAGAGTTCGGACTGGGTTTTTCGTAAGGCCGCGAGTTTGGGACCCTGCCGCCTGCCTTATGCTTCCAACCTCAAGACCACATGAGATTCGGCAATATTCTAGCACTTTAGCTTTGACATGACGTCGTATCTTAGAATCTCAAGCGTAGAAATAGGACGGCATAGCCGATCCCGCTCTTGACAAAACTCAGCTTGCTAGTTCCTCTGGGCCTGGGGGTAAAAGTGATGGGTACTTCTGCAATGGAGAATCCCTTCCTCTTCGCCCTGATTAGGATCTCCGGTGTTATCTCAAAATTCTTGGCGGTGAGTTCATCACGAACGCTATCGATAGCGTTGGCGGAGTAGAGTCGGAACCCGGAGGTAACATCACTCGCAGGTACCCTGAAGAATTTCCTTAACAGCCAATTGGTGGTCCCACTTATCACTCTCTTGAAGAAAGGGAGTTCGGAGACAAGGCCTCGCGCCCTTGAGCGGCAGCCGACAACTATGTCCGCGTGAGCTGAAGCCGCTAGCAGCATCTTGATCTCTTCGGGTCGATGATTGAGGTCAGCGTCCATGATCAACACTAGGTCTGTATCAGGGCTGACTAGCCCCAGCCCCTTCTTGGTAGCTTTTCCTAGCCCTAACCTCTTCGGGCTGTATTCCACCTTCACTCGAGGGTTCGTCGCTGAGAGTTGAGTGAGCTTTTGCAGAGTATTATCACTCCCCTCCACAATGAAAATGACCTCATATCTGGAAGTGAGATTCCGGAGAGAATCGATTAGTCGAGTCGAGAATTCGTCGATCAGCTCCTCCTCATTGTAAACTGGAATCACGGCGCATATCTTCAGACTCACCATCTCTCCCGGATTGCTAGCCAAGAGTCCAATTGAACTTATAGCATTCTACGTCTACAATTTTGGTGAGCAATGATTGGAGAGCGAGATTTCGTAAAGACGCCGTTTCCGAACAAATGGTTAGAGTGGTAGTAGGTGTTCAACAAGAATAGTCGCTTTATTCCTTGTTTTAGAAGATGCGCAAGAATTAGGTGGGCTGCTCGGTTGTGAAAGCTTGAGTCAATTATGAGGCAGGATTCGCCTCTGATGACGAATGCCTGATTTGCGCCGTATGAATGAAGGGCGTCCTCGCCTAATCCGAGAGAGGCCCAAGAGCCATTTGCGACTTTGACGAATCTTGGCCCATTTAGCATCTGTATTCACTTCACTACGACGACCGAGCAGCGATGAGACAGGAGATATAGGTTGCAGATCGCCTTTGGGAGTTCGAATCTGATGACCTATCGCACCATGAGATTTCCTGGCTCCTTTGTCTATTACCTGCTTTTCGGAGGATATCTCTTGGTTTTGGCATTCTTGGAGAGGTCTTCGTCATGCAGGCGTAAGTTGCTCCTAGTCGAGAAGCTTCAATGGACAGACCTATCGGCATACCTCACATGGATCATGCGCCACCTAGGCCTACCTTCCACTTTCGCCGTCGCACTTGAAGCCAGGCTTCTGGGACAAGTGGGAGTTATCGAACCTAGAATGAGCGCGTTCATGAAAACCCGGCGCGGGCAAGTTTTCGTGGATGTTGGTGCTTACCATGGCCACTATTCGCTCTTGCTGAGCAGAAATTTCAAGCAAATAATAGCGATAGAGCCTCTTCCTAGGAACGCAGATTTCCTGAGGAGAGTTGTCAACTATCGAAAAGCTCATAACATTAGGATCCTTGAAATGGCAGCCAGCGCCCAAGCCGGCCACACGCCGCTCCTTGTAATGCCACAGATGAGCGAGAGCCGGCTAGAGTCTCAACCGGCCTCGATGGGCGCCACCATCATTGTCGAGACGGTTACGCTAGATTCAATCTTGCTCCCTTTCGATGAAGTCGACCTCATGAAGCTAGACGTAGAAGGAGCTGAATTTGACGTCGTGGAGGGAGCCAAGGATTCCATGAGTAAGATTCGTTCCTGGCTCATCGAGCTGCATGATCAGGCGGAGAAACGTAAGCTTGAGAGCTACCTATCGAACTACGATTACCATCTACTTTGGCTGGACCAAGGTCATCTTTTCGCCTCGCGCCGACTTGGCGGGCAGAGGTAGAATCATGTTTCCTCGGAATTCGGAAGTTGTCTCACACGCCATCGTCTTGGTAAGACTTGGCAAACGCGATCAGTCGACAAGATTCATGAGGTATAAACGGAGGGAAACCGCTACGGTAAATGATTCATTTGATGGGACAGTAGACTAGGGTGTAGATCGTTGAGCGTAGGAACGCGTTTCCCAGAAATGTTCCTGTCCCGAATTGCGAGACGGGTGGTTCTTCTCCTAATCGTCGTTGCCCTCTCTCTTGAGATCGTCGGAGTCGGGGCGGGACTTTCTTATTCTTTGGGCCAACCTGTTTCAACCCCCTATGCAAGTATTCCGATCCAATTTGTAGCTATCACATCAATGGTTATCGCAAGGCTACCGTACCTATCCTTCGCACTGCTGTCCGCTGCACTGTTGGTTGGACTAACATTTCATTTTCTCAACCGAAGGAGAGAGAACGTTGAGGAGTCAATCGTGGTGAAGAACGTCCAGAGGAAGTTCCCCGACTATCTCGTTCTCCTCTCCGCATTGATCATAGCCGCAATCCTGGTTTGGCTCCCTAGATCGTTGCAGAGGCTCCCAATTGGAAGTGACACGCTGTATTACATGAGTGTTGTCGACACAATGAAAGTTGAGGGACCAAGGTGGGCAATTATGTACACCGATAAGCCCTTCCTCTACTTGATGACCTATGGTTTGGAGCAACTGTCAGGATTATCCACCCTCGATTTCTTCCGGATTCTGCCGGTCTTTCTAGCTGTAGGAACAGTATCTGGCGTTTGGTACTTCGTCAATGCCTTCTACCCGAAAGCTTCGGGTTACACTTCTCTCTTGACCGCCCTTTCAACTTCACTTATGCGCACATCCATCGACCTTTACGCGTCGTTCTTTGCCATCATTCTCCTCCTCCTTGCTTTAGGAATATACTTTAGAAATCGTGAGGAAAACAATACTTGGCGTTGGATAGCCTTACAGCTAATCCTTGCTCTTCTTCTCTTGTCGTATTGGTTTGTCTGGGTCTTTGTTCTCGTAATACTGTGCTTAGCCGAACTCACATCACAGCATGCTCTGAGTGGGGTTAGACGACTGTTTCAGGTTTTCCTGACATCAATAATCGTGATGGGATTGTTTGTCGGTGTGGCCTTGGCGAATCCCCCCCCTGTATATTGGGGCCTCGGCTCATCGTTCACTCTCTACTTGGGTAGAACCATCACGCCCGCGGGCATTGTCACTTATGACAGCACTGCGGTGACCACTTCCAGCCTTGCACTCTTGGGACAGGATAACCTGTTATTTCCCATTCTAGCAACGCTAGGATTGATACTTTTCCGACCCAAGACCTTCCCTCTCAGAACCATTTACGTCTGGTCATTCACAATGCTGGGCTTCTCTCTAGTCTCCGCAACCAGTACTCACGCCGCACTTCTTTTTCCTCTTCCAATTTTGGCAGGTCTCGGGCTAAGCAAACTAGTCGAGTCGCTATGACTAGCCCTCATCACTCCGGGCATCAATTGATCGGTCTGGCGTTACTAGCCTTGCTCTTGATCGTTTCCCTCGAGACCGCGGCCAAGTTCCAACTGGATTACGCGGTCCCCCTGCCACCGCCTCCGAAAAACGGACTCTCTCAGCTGGTCTGGATCAGAGATCAGTTTGGCTACGCCAATCCAAACGTGATTATCGTCGTGCGCGACACAAACTCGTACTTGTGGGCGTTAGCATATGCTGGAGGCCTAATCTATTTCGGAAACCTATTTTATTTGCTCGCAAATCAAACAGACTACGGTCTACTGAAAAGCCCTGATTCGGCAATCCGAAGCGACTATCTAGGTTCAATTCAGAAGCTTTGGGTGTCCGGAGCACTTGGCAATTTAGACTCTGGGAAATATTCAATTCTAGTGCCTTCAGAAATATATGAGCCGGACGTTCTAGAAATGCAAGTCCTAAGGCTGCTCGGCGGAGGAATCTTGTCTGTGGACCAAACGAGCCAATCCCGCATTAAACAATTGTTCGCCGCCTGGACCAATGCGAGATCCTCGAATGACATTCTCAAAGCTGCTGCACCCTACCTTGCCATCGATCCTCTTGTGGACTGCTCAACGTACTCCAGCGTGATTTCAACCAGCTCCCAAGTAACGATCAATGTTGCATCAAACTTCACTGACAATTCTCGCTGCAGCTTACATGTGACGACGGGGACGCTTCCAGACGCAATGCTCTATGCCACGCTGAATGGCAAAGGCACGTGGAACCTAACAAATGAAAGCTATGTCGGATTCTATTTTAGAGGGACAACAAATTCCACGAGAGATTACTCCTTTACGATTCTACTAAGCAGCGCTCCTGAATACTCATCCTTTTACTACTACACTGTCGCGGACCAAGGTCTGTGGGATGGTGGCGTACATGGTCTCGTGATCCCGTTATCCGAATTCGAAGCCATAGGAAATCCCGGATTGTCGTCCATCGACTCAATCAGGCTCGGGGTCTACACGGGTCAGGGGGGCACCTTCAATTACAGTCTCGAGTACCTAGTGGCGGCCCATAGCATCTAACCTCAAATCTCGCTGCCTAACACCCCGGGTGTTGGGACGAGATTCCTCCGTTATCAATTGACATACAATCGACATAGGCTTGCTCTGTCAAATCTGCGGTTCGGGAAATCTTGTAGTCCTCAGCTGTTACTCGAGCGTTCGTACCTAGCCTTATGGCCGTCTCCTCATTCTGCAGTACATCAACAATCCTATTCGCCAACATTTCATGATCTCCAGGCCGCACAAGGAATCCATTGTGTCCGTCCGCAATGAGATCGCTCACTCCCCCAACAGTCGTCGAAATCACAGGCCGGCCGCAAGCCATGGCTTCAAGCGTACTCATGCCGAAGACCTCGAATAAGGACGGTGCCACCACAACATCCAAAGACCGGTAAATATCAACCAACAGCCGATACGGCACAGGGTCCAGAAACAATACCCCACGTAGTTTCCTTTTGTTTATCATCCAAGATAGTATCCTCTTCATTCCGAAATCCGGGCCAACAAAGACAAGTTTTGTCTCGGGTGTTTGGCCTCGGACGATTTCAAAAGCCTCCAAGAGTGTGACCAGCCCCTTTATTGGGTCGAGCCTGCCCACGTAACCCACGAGCTTTGCCTTACCGGTCTCTCTTAGAGGAGTTTGTGGATCTCCCGGTGAGAATGTGTCAAGATCTACTCCGTTGGGAACAATTCTGATCCGTTCTCTTGGAACTCCAAAGGCCTGATAGTGACGGGCCTCCGCAGAGCTAACGGCGATGGCGATTCGTGCTTTCCTGATTGGGCCTGAAAGGAAAGCATCATGCAACCCATACAGCAGCTTCTTCCCTAATGGAAATGAGGGGAGAAACTGGTAGGCGAAGAGTGAGCCGTTGGCTGAGACCACGGTGGGAATCCCTTTTTTCCTCGCCCAGATAGAGACAGCATCAGAGGGGAAGTTTCTGTAGTTGTTTGCGTGGACGAGGTCATACTTGGTTAGTGTAGGTAGGAACCCGAGAAGGGCTGGCGAGAAGAATACTCCTTCAAAATAACCCTTGAAATAATGGACGGTCATCCCGTTCACACGGCGAGTTATAGTCTCCGGAGTGCCCCGACCTTTGACTACAGTGGTTAGAACCGTAATCTCATGCCCCCGCGCTGACAGTTCTTTCAGGACGTTATAGGTGGCGGTCATGGAGCCGCCGTAGCGAAAATCTGGGAAGAAGAAGGGACTGGCGAATAGAATCTTCAATTTATTGACCATTGACTGATCGTTTGGGATAGCACATCCTCAAACTTTTGTGAAATCGATTCTAAGGAAAAGTGGTTCTCGCAAAACTCCCTGCATTTTTCCCCCTGTCGTTTAGCCAATTCACTATCCGCCAAGATTGTACGTAGGGATTGCACAAACTGTTGCGGGGGGACTAGGACCGCTCCTGACTCGTTGCCCAGAATGGACTTTGTCCCAGGGAGATCGGTGGAAACAACAGCCCTACCCGACGCCATGTACTCGGCTATCTTCGAGGGAAACGCGAAGTTGCTTCGAACTTCTGGCAAGTATGGATTTATGCAAACGTCCGCCGATGCAATAATTGAAGGCATTTGCTCAAAAGGTCGTCTTCCCAGAAGGTCTACATGCTCCTGAACGCCTAGCTCTCGCCTCATCTGAACAAGTTTTTCAAGTAATGGCCCATCACCACAAACCACCAACCTAACGTTGGGAACATCTTTCCTCAACTCCTTAAGCGATGCAAGTACGAGGTCTACTCCAGAGAACTCGTAGAGCCATCCTGAAAACAGGATGATCTTGTCATCGTCTCCAATTCCCAAGCTTTTCCTGAATCTCCCGTTTCGTAAAGAGGGGTTGAACCTTCTCGTGTCTACCGCCGGTGGGAGGAGAACGATGCCCCCTTGAGGGACGCCTATTTCCTGCATGTACTTCGCCAAAGCCTCGGAAATCACGATGACCTTGTCCGCTCTGCGATACACAAACCGCTCCAGTGTCCATGTGGGTGCGCGAAGAAGGCTATGGCCGGTCATTCGGTGGAGGACATCAAACGAGTGGAAGACTACTGGCTTCGAGAGCAGTTTCGAGGAGACTATTGTTTGAACCCCATTGGTCGGTACTGAATATAGAACGACAACATCGCACCACTTCATCTGCTCAAAGATGACTTTGAATTGACTGGCTAGAGCGCTCATCCTCGCAACCCATGGGACCTTTACCATCCCAGGTCTTATCAGACAAACCGAAGACTCTAAGTCAGTCCGGTGAATGTTGAGGAAAACCCTGCACTTGACCGAGCGGGTAATGTCCTGGGGCTTCCATCTAGCCTCGAAGTCTACCACCCTAACGTCATGGCCTTTCCTCGAAAGAAATTCGATAATATGATGAGTTTGCAGGGGCAGATTCTGTATCCAGTCTGTCTCCTGGACAACTAGGATCTTCACAGCGATTTTCTCTTCTCATTTCTGAATTGACTCTGGGGGAGGTCTCCGACATCTTCCCAGTACCTCAATGACTCTTGTCTCGAGCGAAAGGGTCGAAGCGCCTTGTACAAAACTGGAGTTAGAGGCGAACTCATTGCCATTTTGTTGATGAGTTTGCTCTTAAAGGTCAGGACCGCGAAGTAGTCCATTAAGGCCCGTCTGGGGCGTAGCCTTACCTTGAGATTGAGCGGATGTCCCATCTCTATTGAGCTACTGTCAGTGGTGCCCAGCTTCTCGCGGCTGGCTAGCCTGAGATGACCGATCTTCATTGGGTCCATGTCGAAAAAACGACAGATTATCGAGTCCGCTACTACAACGTTGTCAGCTCCAATGATCACGTTAGTCGCAATTGGGTCGCCCAAGATCGGCCCTCGTCCAGCCAGTGAATAGAGTCCGTCCATTACGACGAGGTCAGATGGCAGAAGCTTGTTCACTCCCACAATTGCCCTGTTGATCTCGTGACGATGCTTGTTGCCTCGGAACGGGTCAGGAATGAGACCGTAGAAGTTTTTCATCGCCCCGCTCATTCCCGTCACTACATGACATTTCGGGACTGCCGCATTGACTAGGACATCAACGTCTTTTAACAAAAGTCTCGGAAGCAGGATTCGAATCTTCCTTCTACCCACGGTGGTTTCCACCGTGGAAGATGGCGTCCGGGAGAGCTCGACCATTTCAGCTCCTGATTCTCGACAAATCTTGTCGATCCCGAGACCCTGAAATGCTCTCGAAGTCTGGAAGACTGTAAGGTCCGACTCACCTATGAGAACTCTCCGCGCTCGACCCTTGAGCAAAGGCATGAGCGCCGCAAGGAACTCTGGAGATGTGACCACGCCAGGCCTAAACTTTGGCCAAGTAAAATTAGGCTTGACGAAGACCGTTGAATCGCTCTTTATCTTACGGGTCCAGCCGATCCAGTTTAGAGCGTCCACGATTGTCTGACGCAGGGATTCGTGGGTAGTCCGGCTGAAGTACCCCCTGTACATTGATTATCCGCGCGCGGAAGCTTTGCGCGCCTTATATGGGATAGGTCAGAATTTCGCGTCTTTCTGAATCTGCTTCCAGTTATCCCGGAACCACTTGACGGTCATTCCAACTCCCTTCTCCAAATCGCCTGAAGGATGATAGTCTAGCAGCGTCTCTGCTTTGTCAATCGAGGCTCTCCGCCTGGTCGACTTGTCCCAGTTTCGTTTCTCCTGGAAGACTACACCCTTGGTGTTCCCTGAGAGTCTGTTTACTAGATTGGCCAGGTCGATGACCTTTGTTTCTCGGCCGGAGGCAAGGTTGACGGGTTCACCGATTGCTACATTCATGTAGCCGCACTTGAGAACTCCGGTTACAACGTCACCTACGAAAGTAAAGTCTCTAGTCTCATTACCGGTCCCGGTTATGGGCAGAGGCATCCTTGATAATGCCCAATAGATGAAATTGGGAATCACGTTCCTATATTTGCCGGGAACTTCGCCTGGCCCGTAAACGTTGAAGAAGCGTGGTATCCCTACCTTCAGATTGTAATAGTTTCGGAAAAAGTTGCAGTAGAGCTCTCCCAGCAGCTTGGTTATCTGGTAGGGAGTGTCCAAGTTAAGGGATACATGGCCTTCCTTTAGCGGTAACGGAGCGTCGCTTCCGTACACCGAGCATCCTGAGGACGCGAAGACAAACCTCTCGACATTGCTGATATGCGCCAACCTGAGAAGCTTGAGGGTCCCGAGTCCGTTCACCATCAAGTCATGTTCCGGATGGTCAACACTGTTCTGGTTGGCAAAATGGGCAGCAAGGTGGAAAACAAAGTCTGGGCGAGAATCAAAGGCGCTCGCGAGCTTATCATCTTCCAAGACGCTTCCTTGAATGAACTTGACCCTCCTGTCCCGCGGTAGGTTCCAGTAAGATGCAGAGGACAGGTCGTCAAGTACTATGACATTGCCAATGTTGATGTCTAGTAATCGTTGTACCAAGTTGCTGCCAATGAAACCCGCCCCACCAGTGACGAGAGCAGTCTTTTTCTGGTACGCCTCCGCAAGTTTTTCCTGAGCCGAGGTCCCGGGAGGCTTCCTTTTGGAACTCGCTTTCAAATGTTCCTCAGGGTCCCTTTGACTCTCAATTGGTTATCTCGACCAAACTTGTTGAGAGTGTCTGTTCCGCCGCGTATGCTCTCCTCGACCATTCAATGGTGCGTTTGAGTCCATCCTCCAACGAAGTTCTAGGGTCGTGCCCCAGTTGAGTTATCGCCTTCGAACAGTCCACCCTTTTGGTCTTGGTGGTAAAAGGTTCCCATTCCTTGTATCTCACGAGAGAATCGGTTTTTCCCAGATAGGACAGAATCATGTCGGAGACATGTTTAATCTCGTGCTCTTCCTTTCCTGCAATGTTGTAGACCTCTCCAGGTCTGAATCTATCGGCAATGTTCGCAAGGGTCTTACAGGTGTCTTCAACATAGTCGAAGATCCGGCGATGGTGCGTATACACTGTGTAGGGCATGCCCTTCAATGCGTGATGGATAAAAATCGGAATCACTCCACGGTAGGGAGAATAGTATTCGTGAGGTCCATAGGCGTTTACAGGGCGCACCCTAACGGTCTCTGTTCCAAACATGGAAGCGGAGTTGAGGGCCTGCATTTCGTTGACCCACTTTGTCATAGCATAGTCATTCATCTGTTTGATTGCGATCGAATCCATGATTTCTTCCTTCATCTCCCCTGAATAGTCTCCGTAGACTTCAGCGCTGCTGAAGAGGACGCTTCGGAATCTGTTGGCCTCTTGCAACTTCAGGAGATTCTTCGTTCCCACTACGTTGGTCGACCAGAGATTCTCATAGTAGTCTTCTCCGTTCCAACGTCCGTATTCGGCGGCGAGATGATAGACAACGTCAAACTTGTGTTTTTGGAAGATCTTCTCTAGCTGGCGGAACTTGGACACGTCGCAGCGAATGTAGTTCTCATTTGCAGACTGGGCAATATCGCACACCCAGACCTCGTGACCCCTGCCCCTCATCTCGGGAACTAAGTTCGAGCCGATGAAACCTGCTCCTCCGGAGACAAGTATTTTCATTCGACCCTACTCCATCCGTTCGCCACTATTGTTTCCACTATTCTTGTCCCAGCCCGGCCGTCCCCGAAAGGATTAGTCCAGTGGCGTGACGAGTTCATCATCATTTCCACCCCGCTAACAATATTTTCTGGTTCGAGTCCTGCAAGCCGGTTGGCTCCGATTTCTACAGTCTCAGGCCTCTCTGTGCTACGCCTCAGGGTAACGCAGGGGACCTTGAGAATGCATGCTTCTTCCTGGACCCCTCCCGAGTCGGTTAGAATCAGATCTGCGTCCCGTTCCAAGCGGAGAAAGTCGAGATATCCCAGAGGGTTTGTTACGACTACAGAGTCCGGAATCGAAACAGCGTACTGCCTGATCCTTTTGACTGTTCTAGGATGGGCTGGAAAGATTATCTTTTTGCCAGACTTTGATGCGGCGAGGGATACCCCTTTGATTATTTTCTTGAGTCTGTCTTCCCTGTCAACATTCTCTTCTCTGTGAAGTGTAAGAAGCATGAAGTCATCGTCAACAATTTCCTCATTCGCCCCCTCTCTGAGCCTAGCCTCGATAAGACGAAGCCCTACGCTCACCGCTTCCACGATGGTGTTTCCCGTTATCAGTATTCTCGTCGATGGTATACCTTCGTTGGCGAGGTTCTTCGCCGAGGTTTCTGTCGGGGCGAAGAGGAGGTCAGAAATGTGATCTGTCAGAACTCTGTTCTTTTCTTCAGGCATTCCCCGGTCGAAGCTTCGAAGTCCTGCTTCAATGTGTCCGACTGGAATGTGAAGCTTAGAAGCTGCTAGGGCTCCCGCGAGTGTGGAATTCGTATCGCCCTGAACCAATACGAGTCGGGGCATGAGCTTCTTGAAAAGTCCCTCGAGTCCCAAAAGAGCTCTCGCAGTCTCTTCGGCGTGGGTGCCAGATCCAATCCTGAGGTTGTACTTGGGCACCGGCAGGTTCAGATCATTGAACATAAGGGAGTCCATTTCGTATGAATAGTGCTGCCCCGTGTGTACGATCTCATTTCTGACACCCATCTCGGCGCAGACCTTTGCCACCGGCGCCACCTTGATAATTTCGGGCCTTGTCCCGATGACTGTAATTACGGACGCGTAGGTTTGCTCCTCATCCAAGGAAACCATCAGGCTACGACTCCATTCTTGCTGTTCTTCAGTCTCTTGAAGAGGTTCGAGACTGCGAATAGAACTAGTGCGACCAGGATCGCTAATACGCCCAAGAGAGTACCTCCGACCGCCAGAAGGGCGTAAGCGAAGATGAACTGTCGGGTGTTGATGTAAATCGTCAGCATCAGGGTGCCGAAGGCCAAACCGATGGTGAGAGAGACTAGTCCAGGGAGGCCGAGTATCAGTATTGGCCTTTCCTCGGCGGCGTACTTGAAAAGTGATATGAAGACATCACCGAGGTGTCGAATCGGGTTGTGAGTTGAAGTACCCTCTCCATAGTTTACTGAAACCATAGATTCTGTTATTCTCAGTTTACTCTTCCGAGCATCTAGGAGTATCTGGGAGTCTACTCCCATCCCATTTTCTCTCACGTCAAGCTCTTCAATTGCCCGACGAGAGTAGGCCCGGAATCCGGATTGCGTGTCCCCGATCTTCTCGCCGTTACCCACATTGGTAAGGTAGTTCAGAAACTTGTTTCCGACTCTTCTGTGCAAAGGAATCTCGTTCTTGCCATGAAACCGAGCCCCAATAGAAATGTCCGCTGTTCCCTCTAGGACTGGTCTTACAACTACGGGGATCTCACCAGGATCGTGCTGCCCGTCTCCATCAAGCGTCACAATGACCTTCGCACCTGCATCCAGGGAGGTTCGAAAGAGACTCCGCAGAGTTGCACCCTTTCCCTGGTTGTAAGAGTGTCGTATTACGGTCGCACCCAATGACTCTGCGATTTGCGCCGTCATGTCGTTGGATCCGTCATCGCAAACAATGATCTTGTCCACGTATTTCTGAGTGCGGAGGAGGACCTGAGCAATTGTTCTCTCTTCATTATACGCGGGAATACAAGCAACAATCATTAGGCCAAGCCTCTCACCAGACGATAGGAAAACGCCGTCGTCCCATCAGCCTCTTGAAGCTTATTACGAAATAGGGAATCCCGATCGCCCGGAACAAGTTGTGATTGGAACTCACAGCTCATGATAATCTAGCTCTGGATTGACACTTGTATCTTCCAATAGAGTCTTGAGAATGCGTAATCCGAAAAGGCCACCAGGTCAAGTCCGTTAACGCTAATAGAGCTGATGTTGAAGGAGGCTCTGAAATTGAGCGAGGCCGATGTTCCTGCAGGAATACTGAATGTGGCGTACCTGATTCCAGCTGAGGTCACAAGTTCTCCCAGTGACAGAATCTGGGCTAGGTCGTGGCTGACCACATCCTCTCCGTCCGCAGTCAGAAGGCTTGTCACCGGACCCCCAAGCAGGAATAGTCTTCCAGCTCCAACAGGAATCTGTGATACTGAAGACCTAGCAGTGTCCGATGAATTCTGCACATATCCCATCGCGACTCCTCCCACTGATCTGAGAAGACCCAGCGTGGGAGCAACCCAGACATCAGGATAGGTTAGGTTGAGTGCCTGGGAGAAGCTAGTGGATACACTGGCTATTCTATTCGTTCCCGGGAGTGTGGCGGAGACGAGGGGGTAGCCCAAGATTCGTGTTTGAGCACTGATTCCTTCGCTTATGCCCCCTTCCAACTGCACAATTGTCTGCGGTAGGTGGGCAGAGTAGTAGCCAAAAGCTCCACCCATCCATGCCAGTATTCCTCCAGATCTCAGAAAAGGTCCCACAAGGTCTACGGTGCTGTTCTCAACGGTATCGGGAAAGACCCCTGATGGAATTATTACTACTGAGGTTGAGTTCTGAACCATAACTTGGCGAAGAGCTGAGGCGTTGACTATCTGAACGGGGCCAGAGTAGCCGCGGAGACGGAGTTCCGCGGGCAAGTGGTCCACGACCCCAGTCCATCCTCTGGCATCATTTCCAAGGGACGGGTATCCGTTGTCAAAATAGATGTAGACCCGACGGTCGTTGGAGAGAGAGGAGACGGGAGCAGCCACAAGGTTGAGGTGAAGAGGAAGGTTTCCCGCAGTGGCAATGAAAGAGTCCTGTGTAAGGAGTGTTCCCCCGTTCACCCGCGAATCTATCTGGGAGGGACGAAACTGGCTCGCAGTGGAAACGTGGACGAGAGAGGCGGAGGCGGCCATGGCGCAGATGAAGACGATTAGGGACAGTGTGTAGGTTGACCTTAGCGTTTTGCGGAGTGAGAGACTAGAAACGGGGGATGAAATTCTACCCAGAGAGATTCCGTTGGGGATTGAAAGCCCAGTCAAACTCTCTCGGAGCAAGAATGAGAGGAGAATTCCTCCACCCAAGACACCGCAGATCAAGAGGGCTGGGTTGGCAGAGGCTCCGAAGGTGACCAGGATTGATTGAACTGGCGAGGTAATGGATTCAACGCCCAGACCGATATATGTTAACGGGAGGAATACTAGGGGTCCTGAGGTGCCGACCTGCCACATGAGAGCGAGGGCTGAGAGCACCGCGCCGCGTTTCTTGTAGAGGCCCATGGTGCATGCTGCAATGGTCAGGAAGGGAAGTAGCCATACCAAGTACTGGGGATTCACCGTTACTAGTGTCAGATAGATCGCGGAGATTCCCAAGACGTGCGCTTGTAAGAGTCCCCGCAGGTTGGCCTGGCCTTTGCGGACGACTAGCCAACCCGCCAAGCCAGAAACGGCCAGGGCGAAGACGCTCGTAGTGAGCTGGATCACAGTCAAGTTACTGGCAACCACGCTCCAAATCCAGCCTAGTCCCGGCGCGTAGTTGAGCATCCAGGGAGTGAATCCTCCTAGGGAGGAAAGATAGGCTTGCCTTGTTAGCGTGGCGTGAAGCATGTCCGGAATCGAGAGGAAGGGTAGAGCGATTAGAACGGGTATCATGCCGCCACCAGCGAACAAGGCGAGCCTTCGCACACCGTTCGACACTTGAGCGGGCGCAGATCGTGCCCTTCCCAAGTCCGGCCAGACCAAGACAGCGTAGAGGGGGAGGAGGTAAACCGGGTATAGTTTGTAAAGAATGGCGATAGCGAGGCTGATTCCCGCGGGCAAATATCGCGATCGGATCACGAGGACCAGGGCGAGGACTGTAAACATGGCTGGAAGAACGTCGAAGGATGCGTGGATGGAGCTGGTCCAGATGACGAAGGGGTTGAAGAGCCAAAAGAGGTAGGCTTTCCGGGCCTGACCGAAGCTTGAGAATCCTTTGACCAGTCTGAAAATAAGATACCCCGTTGCAACATCTCCAATTATCAAGGGAAGTTTGACCGTCAAGAGGAAGATGGGAGAGAGCACTGTTGACGAGTAGCCGAGGTTTAGGGAAATCCAGTCCATCTGGGAAAGATGGATCGCAAAACTGCGAGGGTCAACTAGCCGAGAGGCCACGAGTAGGAACGGCAAGTAAGAGTAGGCCCAGAGCGGAGGATAGCTGTACGTCTTCGTGTAATAGGGGCTGAGCCCGGCCAGCATATCATTCCCCGCGGAATACCAGACGACTGGATCATAGGTGAACTGAGTAATGGGAGCCAGGGCGAGGCGAACTGCAAGGCCCACCAGTGTGAGTCGGAATAACGGATGAGCCGCGACGCTCCTCAGCACTGGCAGGAGCTGTCTCATCCAATGATTGATCAGCCTGACGAACCGGTTCGAGGAAGTCGATTCGCTGGGTTTCGTATTCTCCTGACTCATCTTCCGCTCACCAGTAGTAGGTCCTCGTAGCGGCTCTGGATCTAGCCACTGCTAGGAAATCTTTGAACCTCGGCCCGGCCGACAAGACGCCGAGTCTTTGAACCCTTCTTCTCATTCGTCCTATTCTTCCCCAATCACGCATTGCGTTGGCCAATGCTCTGATCTTGGTAGGGAGATAGGAAGCGGGACGCCGGAATAGGAGAATTTCGAAGAGTAGGAAGCCCATCTGTGAAACAGTTGCGGTAATCGCAAGGGGTACAGCAAGCTGGGTGAAATAGAGGTAGAACATGTTCCGGTTCATCAGGTAATATCCGAGTAGCTCATGTTTCTCCTCCAGCTTCCGCACGCTTTGTGAGACAAGGTGATATGCTAATGCGTAGGGAGTCACTTGCACGGAGTAGCCCACGCGTCGGGCTTTGAGGGCTAGGTCAATGTCGTCGCCGTAGAGAAAAAAATAGTCATCCAGCAAACCCACCTTCTCTAGCAGGGAGCGACGAGCTAAGAGCAAAGCCCCTGGGACATAGTCAACCTGAGGATTCTCGGGCAGTCGAGTCTTCCCGTTCATCCCCTGGAATGCGTGCCAGTGCATGCCTGTGAATGGATCGAATAGCCCGCCATAGGACCAGAGTTTTCCACCGTCCGCGTAGAGAATCGCACCGCCCACTAGTCCCACGTCCGGAGACGCATGGTGGACGAGTTGTGAGACAGCCTCTCGGTCAAGAATAATATCATTGTTGGCTAGGAGGACTAGGTCTCCGTGGCTTTTTCTTATGCCGACATTGTTTCCCTCGGCGAAGCCTAGGTTCTCTGA
>WNFB01001436.1_pt1 | contig 20280 bp, 22 predicted proteins | sample 5400501 | NCBI WGS metagenome assembly WNFB01 (sample SAMN13153341, study PRJNA577476) | soil metagenome | isolation source: 200 cm saprolite under Douglas fir tree site 2 hole 1 | place: USA:California | collected 2015-04-18 | reverse complement strand
CTGGTTCCAGGACTCCTTCCTTCATCATGTCAGTGACCTGTCCCGTGTGCACGTTGATGCCCATCCAGAGACCCTTGGACTCATGAGCCGCTCTCAACGCGACCAGAATGTCAATTTGATCGAGCCCTGCGTTGTCGGACAGGGTTCGTGGGATTGATTCCAGCGCGTCTGCGAAGGCTTCGACCGGCAGCTGTTCTCTGCCTCCAATTTTTGTCGCGTATTCGCGTATTCTCTTGGCGAGTTCAATCTCGGTCGCACCTCCGCCAGCTACGATCTTGTTCTTCTTTACCACATCGATTACTACTGAAAGGGCGTCTTTCAGGGACCGTTCCGCTTCGTCCACCATCCGTTCGAGCCCCGCTCGGATGAGTATACTGACTGACTTAGGGTCTTTGGCGTCTTCGACGAAGATCATCTTGTCGTCCCCGATTTTTCGTTCCTCGACCAATCCCGCGGCTCCAAGGTCGGCGGCTCGGATGTCCTCTAGGTTCGTAATTATTCGGGCCCCGGTTGCTCGCGACAGCTTCTCAATGTCAGATTTCTTGATCCTCCGAGCCGCGAGAATTCCCTGTTTTGCCATGAACGATTGAGCTACCTCATCAATGCCCTTTTGGCAGAGAACCACGTTGGCTCCCGACGCTATGATCTTCTCAACCATGTCATTCATCAACTTTGTCTCTTCGTCTAAGAAGGATTGCATTTGTTGTGGATTGCTGATCTTGATCTCTGCGCTAAATTCTGTTTTCTCAATCTCTAGGGCTGTATCGAGAAGAATGATCTTGGCCTTCGCTACCCGCTTTGGCATTCCGGGATGAACCACTTCCTTGTCGATTATGACGCCCCTGACAAGCTCGGTATCTGTGAGACTCTTCCCCTCCTTCTTGACGAGCTGAATGTTGTCGATATCGGCGGAGAAAGCGTCGCCTCTCTTTTCAATGATGTGATTGACCGCGTCAACGGCAATTTCAGCAAAATGTTCTGCCGCGCCTGCGATGCTTTTGCCTGTCATGGCAGTCATCGCAATCTTCTTCAGAGTCTCCCTGTCCTTCAAGTCGACAGGCTTAGCTATCTCATTCAGAATCTCACGGGCCTTTTCTCCGGCCTTCTTATAGCCCGCATTTATGACCGTGGGATGAAGTCCCATGTCGAGCAGGAACTCGGCTTTCTTGAGAAGCTCGCCTGCAAGGATCACCGAGGTGGTTGTTCCGTCGCCCACTTCGTCGTCCTGAGTCTTGGCAATCTCCACTAGCATCTTAGCCGCTGGATGCTGAACATCTAACTCGTCAAGAACCGTGGCACCGTCACTAGTTATCGTGACGTCGCCCAGACTGTCGACCATCATCTTGTCCATTCCGCGTGGACCCAGAGTCGACTTCACGACCTCCGATACTATTCTCGCGGCGCTGATGTTACTTCTTTGGGCGTCCTTGCCGCGGTTCCGGGACGAACCTTCCTTCAAGATCAGAATCTGCTGATTTGCTAAGTAGGACATGTCCTGTTCTGCTCAGGGCGGAGCGGATTCGTTTCGAATAAAAACCTTATCTCAAGTGTGGGCGGGTTTTCGCTCATTCTTTCTGTATGCGCTTCACTGCGAGGCGAATATCCTCGGATCTGACCGTTTTCCGTCCAGCGTGGGTGGCCAGTTCCAGAGCCTCCTTTCCCACCCGTATGGCAAACTCTTCCACTACCTTTCGCAGTTCTTCGGCTGCATCTTCCCCTATTCTGCCGGCTCCACCTTTTTTTATGAGCCGATGAACCGCAGCGGTCGAGATTTCGCTCTCTGCCAAAGATGCGACCATTTTTAGCTTCCAAAATCGTCTATTTAACCGTTAGTTGACGCAACGCCCGCTTTTGACTCCAAATATTTAATAGTCCAACAGCCAGCCCGCCGAGTCTCGAGAGTGCTAGCGTGGGTAAAGTTCGGATAGCCGCGGTTAAGAAAGTTGCCAGGGAACTGGTGGCAAAGTATCCGGACAAGTTCACAACCAATTATGAATCGAACAAGACCGTTCTCGCCGACCTAGTCGACGCAAAGACCAAGCGACTTAGAAATCGCATCGTGGGCTACGTCACAAGACTAAAGATTGTTGAAATCAGAAGAGCGGCCGCGCCCACTGAGATCTCTACAGAATCCGACGAGAAATAGTCTCCCCGGCGGTCCTCGCGGGCTGTTGGAAGAAAACTCTTCTCAAAGAAGCTTCGAGCTTAAAGATGGTAAGATACCGATTTTCTTAGTTCTTAGAAAGATTGAGGACCTCAAGCCTCACGAGGAAACCGTTCCTTCAGACCTTCAATGGATCATCAAGGCACTAGAAAGAGACCCCATTCTACGTCACCCCGTCATGGCTGACTCGGCCACGGGCGCCTTACTGGACGGGACGCACCGTGTCGCGGCTCTCTCACAAATGGGCGCTTACTCTATTCCTACAGCACTCATCGACTATCAGAATCCGCTGGTGAAAGTTGACAGATGGTTCCGAACAATCAGCGGCGAAAACCTTCGGAGCTTCAGGAAGAAGACCGAGAAATTAGACCCTTTTGATGTGTCGCCACTTGACGCGGACCGAGGACTCATCGACCGGTCGACCTATGCCACTCTTCGGAGCAGGGAACAATGCCTCGCTTTCAAATCATCCGATTCAAGGCCATTGCAACTAGCTAAGGACGCTTTTCGCATAGAACAAATTGCCCGAAGCAACGGGTTGAAGATCGCTTACAGAGACAACGCCGACTTGACAGACTCTTCGAACGCCAGTTTTGTCATGTCTACGATTCGCATCGAGAAGAAGGAGGTCCTGGAGAGTTGCATGAATCATAACCTCTTTCCTCCAAAGACAACCCGCCACTTGATCCCGTCAAGACCTCTTGGCGTAGGAGCGCCCCTAGCATGGCTGCACAACAGGAATATCAGCGAAGCTGAAGAAGCCTTTCTACAGCATCTGCGCTCGAAGAATCTCAAACAACTCCCGGAAGGCTCTTGGGTAGGAAGCAGAAGATACTTGGAAGAAGTGTTCCTATTTGAGTGAAACCCAAGCAGTCAACGCTAACGTCTACAGGGTCAGGCTCATCGGGGTCCTAGCAACAGCGGCAGGAAAGCGAGAGGTCGAGATTCAGACTCCATCCCAGCTAACGGTGTCCGACCTTATCACGACTTTGCTCGATCAGGTGCAGAATCGTCAGTTCAAGGACTTCCTAGTCGATTCGGCTACAAACGATCCCAGGCCCAACGTTATCATTCTGCTCAACGAGCAGGACTGCAACATCTTCCAAGGACTACAAACTAGACTGGACGAAGGGACAGTAATTACAATTATTCCTGTCGCACACGGAGGCTAGACTTCTACAATCTCACACTTTAGACGTCGAATAACATCGTCTGCCCGGTCAACCTTCACCTTGTGTGTGTATAATCGACCTGGGGTCCGGAGTTTTAGCTTTACCACGTCTTTGGAGCGCTTGACCCTACACTCTAGGGCTGCCTCGGAGAGACCTATGAATTCATCTGTATTGGTGATTTCCGCTGGCATCGGAGCGACCCAGCTCACCCGAAACAAATATCCTACTATAAACCATTGCGTCCGGCCTAAATCAGCGCAACCTATCCATCAGCTCTAATACGAGAGGAGATGAAGACTAAACCGAAGCGCCCCTATTGATTCGAATTGGGATCATTGGAAAGACGAATACTGGGAAGACGACCTTTTTCAACGCAGCCACCTCAAGCATCGCTGAAGTATCCACGTACCCTTTCACTACTAAGAAACCCACCGTCGCTACAGGACAGGTGCAGACTCTATGCGTCTGCCGTGAGCTTGGGGTCACTGACAAACCGCGTAACTCTGCATGCGTGGACGGATGGCGTTTCATACCTATCGAGATCCTGGACCTCCCAGGTCTGATCAAGGGAGCATTTGCAGGGAAAGGACTAGGAACACAATTCCTCAATGTGGTGTCGCAAGCAGACGCTCTATTGCACATCGTCGACGCGTCAGGTAGCATAGACGCTGAGGGAAAGATCGCCCATGCGGGAATGGGTAACCCGGTCTTGGACGTTTATGATATCGAGGAAGAGATGGTTCTCTGGTTCAAAGTAGCCGTTGATAGGGCTCTTCAGAGAGCAATGAAGAAAACTCTCAAAGGAAGTTCTTTCGAGAAGCCCATGTCCAAGGAACTTGCGGGCATTGGCGTCAAACCAGAACACGTCAAGAAATCCATGGAAGAATCCGGTCTCGCCGGGAAACATCCCAGAGAATGGAAGGATACGGATTCCCGAACCTTCTCAGAATCTCTTCGGGTGACTTCCAAACCAACCCTCATCATTGCAAACAAAATGGACCTGGCCTATTCCGAAAAGAATTTCGAAAAACTACGGGAAGAGTTCAAGTCCCAACTGGTCGTTCCGGTCTGCAGCGAGGCGGAAGTAGCCCTCAAGCGGGCTGAAGAAAAAGGGTTCATCCAGTATGTTCCCGGAGAAGAGACTTTCAAGGTTCTTGACGACTCCAGACTCAGCAAGGACCAAGCTTGGGCCCTGGCCTACGTTCAGCAGAGGGTCATGACGAAATGGATGAGAACAGGGGTCCAGTTCGCCCTAAACTCTGCCATATTCAAGCTTCTTGGAATGAACGCTGTCTATCCCGTCGAGGATGCGAAGAATTTGTCTGACAAGAAAGGCAACACTCTTCCCGATGCTTATCTGATTCCTCAGGGATACGTCCCGAAAGATCTGGCCCGCGAGATTCACACTGATCTCGCGAAGAGCATGTTGTACGCGCTGGATGCTAGAAATGGCCTTCGCCTACCACACGACTATCTTTTGAGGGATCGCGACATTGTCTCAATAGTATCAGCCGCTCGGAAGAAGTAATCCGCCTTCAAATTATTCCTTCGGGAATGGGCGAACAAACGTTAATAATGGAAATTCCCTCGAGCCCCCGCAACGAGAATTCTAAGAATGATAGAGATATGGGCGTAAGAGTCAGCGAACTACATCAAGTGCCGATACCAGAACAGGACCTCGAAATTGTGGAGCGGAAGGGTCTCGGACACCCCGACCACATTTGCGACGCCATAATGAACCAAGTGTCAGTCTCCCTCTCCAAAGAATATCTGAAACGCTATGGACATGTACAACACCACAATATCGACAAAGCACTCCTGGCAGCGGGAGAGGTCAAACGACGCTTTGGAGGAGGCGAAGTAAAGCGGCCAATGCTAATGGTCTTCGGAGACAGAGCAACCTACGATGTTGATGGAGATCCCATTCCAGTTGATGAGATAGCAGTCGACACCGCCAAGCAATGGCTCAAGAAGAATTTGCGTTTTGTTGATCCAGACAGACATGTCAGATACCAGGTCGAGTTGAAGAAAGGTTCTGCCGCGTTGAGGGATATTTTTAGCAGGAAAGGAAAGTACTACGGGGCCAACGACACGTCAGCGGCTGTCGGCTATGCTCCGTTGAGTGATACTGAAAAGATTGTGTTGCACACTGAGCACTACATCAATTCTCCCAGTTTCAAGAAAGAATTTCCTGAAACAGGAGAAGACGTCAAGATAATGGCCGCCCGCGAAGGCAGAGATCTGAACCTAACTATCGCCTTAGCGTTCGTCGACAAGTTCATCGAAAACGAGAATCAGTACTTCAAGCGCAAGGCGGAAGTCGTCGAAGATGTCAATCGCTTTGTCAAGAACCGGGTCAAATTCGACTCAGCGAATGTCAACATCAACACTCTTGACAAGCGGGGCAGAGGCATGGGCGGAATCTACCTAACAGTTCTAGGAACCTCCGCTGATGACGGTGATGGTGGGCAGGTGGGTCGAGGAAACCGGCCAAACGGATTGATTCCGCTGAATAGGCCGACGTGCTCTGAAGCGGCTGCTGGGAAGAACCCTGTCAGTCATGTCGGCAAGATCTACAACCTGTTGACCTACGAAATTGCCAACCACGTCTACCAGAAAGTAACTGGCGTCAAGGAAGTCTATGTGTGGTTGCTTAGCGAGATCGGCAGGCCCATAAATGAGCCTAAGGTAGCAGGTGTCGAGCTCATCCTCGATAGGGGAACGGAGTTCAAGACTGCATCAAAACAGGCAACCGAGATCGTTAGATCCGAGCTAAACAGCATCAACGATTTCACGAAGCGGTTAACACAAGGAAAAATACCAGTCTGCTAGCCCAGCTCCTCATGAGCTGGAACATAGGCCAGCGACTGGGCAAAATCGTAGCTACAGCAGTTTCCATTTCTTTAGGTACGTACCTGCTTGCGACCGCAACAGCCATAGTGCTCGTCGCCCTTACTCCGCTCGGATCACAGCTGCTCAATACTCAGGCTCGCGTTCCAATCGAACTATTTCTCACGCTCGTCATAATCCGACTTCCCTCAAACCTTTTCGTTGTGACCTTGGTTTCGATAGCAGTCTTTCTTGTCTGTTTCCTAGTGGCATTCAGACAGCACGACAGTTTCGTTGCTGATGTCAAGAGTCTGTTTAGCGGACGAATTCCAAGAAGACGGGCAAATTGGATGGTTGTTATGCCTCTCTTGGCGTCGACTCTTCTACTAGTGGTGCTCATCATAACTCTGCTGCAAGATACAGCTGGCCTCTCAAGTGGTTCGTTGTACAACCCAAACAGCCCTCCACCTGATGCGGCTCTGTTTGGTAACCTTGCCTATGCTCCCGTAGCTGAAGAAATTGGCTTTCGAGTAACAGGACTAGGTATTTTCGTGGCGCTAATAGTACTATTCCTGAGACCTGCTGTCGAGTCCTCAAGCGCGCCAAGACCTGTCTTGAGCGCTGCCCTGCTATCGTTGGTGTCCCCAGACTTAGGCAAATCCTTCGCAGGCCTACCGAACGTCCGCGATAACGGCTTGACGGGAATCCATTGGTTCGAATGGCTCGGACTTGGCGTAACCTCAGCCTTTTTTGGAATCGCCCACCTCCTGGGTGGGGCAGACTGGGGAATCGGAAAAGTGACAACAGCCGCTCTTTCGGGCCTAGCCCTAGGATTCGTCTACCTAGTCTATGGAGCCTGCGCTTCCATCCTCCTACACTGGTTCTTCGACTTCTACCTCTCAGTCTTCCAAATCGGCGCGGACTTCCTAGGTAAGACACTGTTTTTGTTCGACGACGTGCTAGCATTGTTCACGCTCGCTGTTGGGGTAGCGGGTTTAGGAGTCGCGATCATCCTATTCATAGTTAGACGGACCGACGGGCCCCCTCCCGAAATTCCTTATATGCCAGACGGAACTCCGAATACCTTTGTTAGGGCGTAGGGGCTTGTATCACCGCCAAGTCGAATAGAAGCTAAGTTGAGCCGCCAAACGAGTCACAGTTCTAAGTCAGAATCTCGAAACGAGCCAAACCCAGACCAGAACTACACTCTGCCGAAGGCGTACGATCCGGCTGTTGAAGAGCCGAAGTGGCAGAAGTACTGGCAGGACAAAAACCTGTACCATTTCGACCCTCATGACAAGGATCGTCCCACCTATAGCATCGACACTCCGCCACCCTATCCTAGCGGAGAGTTTCACGTTGGAAACGCGCTGAACTGGAGCTACATTGACTTCGTAGCCCGATACCAGCGGATGAAAGGACATAACGTCCATTTTCCCCAAGGATGGGACTGCCACGGACTTCCAACGGAAGTAAGAGCCGAACAGACCTTCAAGATCAGAAAGAACGATCTTCCACCGTCTCAGTTCATTGAGGTATGCCGCAAGCTCTCCGAGGAGTACATTCTGAAAATGAAAGAGGCCATCGTAAGGCTAGGAACATCCTCAGACTGGAACTTGGAGTACAGGACAATGGACCCTGCCTATTACAAGCTAACACAACTCTCCTTCATAATCCTCTATAAGACAGGCCACATGTATAGAGGAGAGCACCCTGTAAACTGGTGCCCAAGAGACGAAACGGCTATCGCAGAAGCAGAGGTAGTCTACATCGAACGACAAAGCACCCTGAACTACATGAGGTTTGGCGACGAGAAACAACCTCTCGAAATAGCCTCCACCAGACCAGAACTTCTAGGAGCATGCGTTGCAATCGCCATCCATCCCGAGGACCCACGCTACAAGTCACTACTTGGAAAGTCGACCACGGTACCAGTATTCGGGCAGAAAGTGCCTGTGATCGCCGACCAAGAAGTAGACCCCAAGTTCGGAACCGGCGCTGTGATGGTTTGTACTTTTGGAGACAAGATGGATGTGAAATGGCAGAAGAAGTACAACCTGCAAGTGATCAAGGAGATCGCGGAGAACGGACGCATAGCTCTTGAAGATCCCCGGTTCAAAGGGCTCAAGATCGAAGAGGCCCGAAAGAAAGCAGTCGAAGAACTGAAGAATACGGGAAAACTACTTCGAACAGAACCAGTACAACAAAACGTTGGAACTTGCTGGCGTTGCAAGACCCCAGTCGAAATCATAGGCCGGCCTCAGTGGTTCATGAAGACCATGGAAATGACAGATCAGGTGACTAGCTGGGCGGACAAACTCCGTTGGGTTCCACCCTTCGCCAAGCAGCGTCTGGTCGACTGGGCTCAATCTCTGGACTGGGACTGGGTGGTGTCGAGACAGAGAATCTTCGGCACACCGATACCCGTTTGGTATTGCAAGAACTGCGGTCAAACGATAATCGCAGATGAGAGCAAACTCCCCTCAGATCCAAGGAAAGACCCTCCTCCGATCGAAAAATGTCCAAAATGCGGATCCCACGAACTAAAGGGAGACACCGACGTACTAGACACCTGGATGGACTCATCAATCAGTGCGGCCGTACATGCAGGCTGGCAGACCAACCAGCCCTTATTCGCGAGGCTTTTCCCAGCGGACCTCCAACCCAACGGACTTGACATCGTCCGAACCTGGGACTACTACCTTCTAGTCCGAAGTCTGGCAATTTTCAACAAGGCACCCTACAAGACGCTTCTGATCAATGGAATGGTAAGAGGAACAGACGGGCGAATGATGCACAAGTCCTACGGAAACTTTGTTGAGACAGGAGAAGTTGTGAAGAAGCTGGGCGCCGATGCCTTCAGGCAGTGGGTGGCGTCAGGAGGCTCAACTGGGTATGACATCCCTTTCAGATGGAATGAAGTGGAACACGGAAAAAAGTTCCTGACAAAGCTATGGAACGTAGCGAGGTTCATACTAGCCAACTCTCCCGAAACTGTTAGAGAACCCGAACGGAAGGCTCTGTCAACAATAGACCGTTGGCTCTTAGGTTCGATTGAGAAGCTAGTCTTGACTGTAACAGAAGCTTTCGACAACTTTCAGTTCAACACAGCTCTGGAAGCAGTCCGTGATTTCACATGGCATTCTCTAGCGGACGACTATCTGGAGGCGGTAAAATACAGACTACAGCCTGACAGTAATCCTCTCGACTCAACGAGCGCAAAGTACTGTCTCACTCGAGCATTGCTCACCGTATGCAAACTCTTGGCACCCATTTGCCCGCACATTACGGAGGCGATCTACCAAGAAATCAAGACAAAGCCCACAAACAAGAGTCTTCATGCCGACACATGGCCGCAACTGGAAAAGAGATTTCTGGATGAAAAGGAGATCCATGACGGGAAATTAGTAGTCGATGTCATTGCAAGTGCCCGTCGCAAAAAGTCAGAAAAAGGGCTCAGCCTAAAATCCCTGATCCAGAAAGTAGTGATCTCCAGCCAGCATTCGGACATAGAGGTACTCAAACACAATCAAGAACCCATCTTGCGGACCCTAAAAGCCGAATCACTCTCGCTGGAACCTTACGCTTCAAGCACTCCAAGCGATGACAAGGGAGTGCCCATACTCAAGGTGGAAATTCTCCCTTAGGTCAAATCTTTAATATTCATGAGGAGTCGAAACACACAAGGCAGGTTCGAACTAAGTCAGGTCGGTATGTGAGTAGTTTTGCTAGCTACGATGGCCTGCGGCATTACTTTTCATGCTGATCCAACAATGGTTCAGCCAAGCCCGAATATCAACAGGAGCGTGAGACAAATTGTCGAGTGAGGGTGGAGAAGAGAGACCCCGCAGAAGCTACGGCAGAAGAGGCGGTGGAGGAAGAGGTTACGGTGGGGGAGGCTACGGCAGGGGAGGAGGAGGGGGAAGCTACGGAAGAAGGGGAGGTTACGACCAGGGTGGAAGGGGTGCCGAACGTGACAGGGGCCCTGCTCCAGTAGAGGAGGGTCAGGAGATAGAGGTCACCGTGGAGTCTGTCGGCCGTCGAGGAGATGGGATAGCGAGGATAAACAATTTTGTCATATTCATCCCTGAAACAAATGCGGGAGACAAAGTAAAGGTTAGAATAACCGGCGTGCGTAGCAGCTTCGCAACCGGAGAAGTAGTGAAGGGAGAACAGGTTTGAAGATAGCTGAACTAAAGCCAGGCATGCGAAGGGTGGACGTGAAGGGGAAGATTGTTGATATTGAGAGCCCGAGAGAAGTCCAGACCAAGTTTGGACCGGGTCAAGTGGCTTCAGCAACCCTTCAAGATGAATCTGGAACGGTGAAAGTAACTTTGTGGAACGAGAACATCTCGAAGGTTGCTGTAAACGATTCTGTTGAGATCCAGAACGGTTATGTGGACTCCTTCAGGGGCGAACTCCAGCTGAACGTTGGTCGTTACGGAAAGCTCGCCAAAGTAGAGTGAGACGCACCTAGAGATTTACTTTACGGGCGACTAACGCACCTAAGTCATTTCTGGACGAAGACCTCGGCAGTCGGGGTCTCAGCAGCCGTCCCCAAAGTGTATCTTGACAGAATGGTCTTTCTCTGTTGATTTTCTACTTGAGCTACGACCTCGATGAAACCCTCAAGCTTTGTTCCTGCAATCTTCTTTCTGAGAAGCTGGTCCACCTGGAAAATGCCTGATTCATTGTACATGCTTATTTCCACGATAACTGGCTTCAGCTTGCTCTTCCTAATCTTCACGTCCCGAATTGACATTGCTGATAGGGCATGAATGTCCTTCTTCCCAGCGGTGAAAGGAATCCTAGCACGACCCTCCTTCATGTCCAAAGCGTCCGCAACTCTGACAACACCAGCCTCAAGCGTTAGTTGTGGAATCTCAGATTCATGAGCATAGATAGTATGAAGGGTTTCAGCGGTAATGATGGCCCGCTCCTTATCGTCGTAGATTCCCTTCAATAATTCGGGCAACAACTGTGACGCGAGCGGTACGCTGAACATGTGATGGTTCTCCCGATGAGCGATCATCCCCAAGTCGTGAAGAACGGCCCCCAGAAACACAACGACTTCCGCGTCGTCGTTAGTCAGCTTGTGATCAGTGACGATATTCGGTTTCACATCTGCCTCGAAGAGATTCCGAAGTATCTTAAGGGCAATGTTCGAGACTATGGCAAAGTGCACGGGCCCATGATCTGAAAGGCCCAACCTTCTAACCGCGTTGATGTTAATGCAGTCCCACAAGCTCTGAAGGTATTCATTGTTGTTGACCCGGTCAAGAACGGCTTTCAGCTTTAGATTCGAACCATAAGGAAGATTGATCAGTAATTCGCACCGCTACGACATTTTCTAAGCAAATGAGCAGTTCAAAAATGTTCTAGAACCAGTGAAAACAATGAAGAAATACTTGCAAGTCGCCTCTTGATTCGAGAGAACGCAGCATGGTCGAACCGAGGCCGATATCGAGCCAGATCATCTATGAGGTCAGAAATCACACAGCGTGGCTGACAATGAATCGACCCGAGAGCCTCAATGCCATATCCAAAGCCATGTTCAGCGAACTAGCGACCGGCTTGAAGAAGGCATCAGGAGATTCGGACATATACTCGATCGGGATAACATGGTCCGGCAGGGCTTTTTCTGCCGGCTTGGACGTGAAGGAAGTCGCCGGCTTTGCTTCGAGAAGAGAAGCAAGAGAGTTCGTTTACGGCCTTGTGAACCCTTTTGGGAACGATACTTCGGTTGTGAAAAACCAGTAGTGTCGGTTGTGAACGGCCCTGCATATGGGGCAGGCGCCGAGATTGCTCTTGCGTCCGACATAGTGTTAGCATCCGAGGCATCGACTTTTGCATTCTCCGGTGGTCGAGTAGGGGCGCTCTGCTGTATTTCCGGGATCTTAGGACCTTTGACGATGAATGGGAGAAAGGTCGTCGAAATGAACCTGACTGGCAACACGGTAAATGCTCAAGAAGCGCAATTGTACGGGCTGGTCAACCAAGTCGTGCCACCTGCCGCTTTAGAGAGCCTGGCGAAGATGGTTTTTGATGAAATCACTCATGTGTCCCCGATCTCGAACGCGAGCTTCAAAAGAATACGTCGGAGCCTAGTAACAAGGCGGAGCCTCACGGTTGCGTACGATGAGCTGCTAAGAACCATAACGAGCAAGGATTTCAAAACGGGCGCGAAAGCGTTCGCGCAGAAGACACCTGCGAAATATTATCCCTAGGACTAGCAATCCTTGAACTGTTCACTAGGGGTTAGATCGCCGGTGAACGAGTCCTTATATCATATCCTCGACCCTAGAAGAGAAGCGGGCTGCAGAGATCTGAGAGGGGCGGCCGAAATCTTCTGCATCCAACATAAGACAAAATAGAGGTGTTGACCAAGTGCGAGGAAGAAATTGGAAGGGTAGGAATGTCCGAACGGAAATGAAAGTCCTAGAGTGCCCTAGGTGCCACGAAAACGTCCGTCTGGACAAATATACAGCCCATATCGCAGCTTGCCCTCAACCCACTGTTGCTGCAAGTCCCACAGCGTAGAGAATTATCATTGGCGCCGGGAGTGGGATTCGAACCCACGCGGCCCTTGCGGGCCACAGGCTCTCAAGGCCTACGCTCTCCATCTGGGAGAACTGCGCCTTTAGACCCACACAAACGGGTTAATCCACTCGGCCCACGGGACGCAACACAATGTATTGCGTGATCCCGGCGCGTTAACCCGCGTTCAGGTCAGAGAAGCTTTCCGCTCAGAACTTACCTAATAAACGGTTCTCAAGAGACCGAGCATTTCGAGCACCCTCTTCGATGCCCACGAAACAGGAAGGATACAGATTTCTTGAACATACAACAGATGCGCTTATCGAAGCATGGGGACCCACGCTTGAACGAGCATTCGCCGAAGCCGCAAAAGGCTTCTTCGATACCATGATCAATTTCGAGAACGTTAATCCAAGCGTTGAGGAAGTTGTTGATGCAAGCGGGCATGATGAGCCTGAACTGCTCTACAACTGGCTCGAAGAACTCCTACTAAGATTCGAGCTTAGAGGAATGGCATACTCAACGTTCGACATTGATCCAATCTTCCAGACCTCAACTTCATTCCAATTACGTGGTAAAGCTAGGGGGGAACATTACGACCCGGCCAAGCATGGAGCAAAGACAGCAGTCAAGGCGGTAACCTATCACATGATGACAATTGAAAGAGAAGCAGGCGAAGTCCGCGTTCGTTTTCTCCTTGACCTTTAGCACCACTGTCCCCGAGATTTGGTAGCCATAAACTCGAGATAATTCTCGTTTCATCTTTCGAATCCACACCCAACGATACTTATAGGACGGTAACCCTTTCACTGCTGATTGACAATGAGTGGTCAGGCATTGAGTTCTTCAAGTCGATCGAGCGCCAATATCCCCGTCAAGCAGGTTGGCCCGAACATCTGGGAAGTCTCTCAAGACTACCAGCCAGGCATGAAGGTTCCCGCAAGAATTTATGCCGACGAAGACTTGTTGAGAAAGATGCAGACCGACAGGACCATCCAGCAATGCGTTAACGTGACACACTTAGACGGAATTTACAATTACGCGATCACTATGCCTGACGGACACGAAGGATACGGGTTCCCCATTGGGGGAGTCGCTGCCACTGACTACGATGAAGGATTGATCAGCCCTGGTGGCGTCGGTTACGACATCAACTGCGGCGTCAGACTCATACGGACGAACCTTACAGAAGAGGAAGTTAGACCTGTCCTACCGAAATTAGTCGACACAATTTTCAACTTCATACCCTCGGGCCTTGGAAGCCGTGGGCAGATCAAGCTAACGCCCATCGAACTCGACAAGGCGGTTACTGACGGTCTCGACTGGGCGATCGACAAAGGATACGCATGGCCCGAAGACCCCAAGACCATCGAAGAGGAGGGCTGCATGGAGGCGGCTGATCCGTCAAAGGTCTCCAACAACGCAAGATCTCGAGGGGCCCCACAGCTAGGAAGCCTTGGCAGCGGTAATCACTTCATCGAGATAGAGAGAGCAAACAAGATTTTCGATCAGCACGTGGCAGAACGGCTCGGGATACACAAGGAGGGCCAGATCCTCATCCTCATCCACACGGGCAGCAGAGGTTACGGGCACCAGATCTGCAGCGACTATCTTCGAGTAATGGAAAGGGCCATGAGCAAATACAACATTCACTTGCCTGACCGAGAGCTGGCTGCCTGTCCTAGCAAGAGCCCGGAGGCTGAAGACTACATCCCCGCCATGTCAGCCGCCTGCAATTTCGCTTGGATTAACAGACAGATGATTACACACTGGGTACGGGAGGCTTTTGAGAAAGTCTTCCAGAAGCCAGCAGACTCAATGGACATGAAGATCGTGTACGACGTGTGCCACAATGTTGCGAAGGTTGAGTCTCACAAAGTAGACGGGCAAGTTACAAAGGTCATTGTTCACAGAAAGGGGGCGACACGGTCCTTTCCGCCCGGCCATCCGGACGTTCCCGCTGAATACAGAGATGTTGGACAACCAGTACTAATCCCGGGCAGTATGGGAACCAGCAGTTGGGTCCTAGTAGGGACCCCGAAGGCAATGGAGCTCAGCTTCGGAACTACTGCTCACGGGGCCGGTCGATTCATGAGTCGTTCTGCAGCTAAGCGGAAGTGGTGGGGTGCAGACTTGAAAAAGTCGTTGGAAAGTCGCGGCATCGTGATCCGCGCTGCAAGCATGGAAGTTCTTTCGGAGGAGGCCCCCGATGCCTACAAGGATGTTGACAGGGTTGCGGAGGTTAGCCACCAACTCGGAATTGGTACGAAAGTCGTACGAATGACCCCTATCGGGGTCGCCAAGGGCTAGAGAATATTCCAAACCGAACAACGGGCATGATAGGTTTACCGTTTCTTGTATTCATCTATCAATGGTGTGGGCGTCGGATCGACGTTTCTGAGAACTGCGAGATACACTGATACATAGTCGAGAAAGAAAATCGGAAGGAGCAATCTGGAGAGTCGATTCTGGCCACGGAGACGGACCTCTACAGGCTCGGTATGGCTTGCGGAACGTATTGTCGAGCTAAAAGCTCCTACGATATCAGTCTCAAACCGAGATTCTTTCCAGTCTCGAATAATCAACGGGAGAAGAGGAAGACCCTGTGGATGCCATGCTTCAACCTCGTTGTGACCTGCTTCCGGCAAGACATCGTACTTGGCTGCGACCTTGCTATTCTCTGCTAATTGGTTCTTGAATCTGCGGGCCACTGAAGACATTCTCTGCAGTGAGTACGCCACTGTGAAGCGTGCTTGGAGTTTGCGGGCGAGACGCTTTGCAGGATTATTGGCTAGAGGAGTTTCCTTTTTGACACGAGTTCGGAGTCGGACCAGCTCCTTCCCAGCGTTCAACATTCCTCGCGAAGTGCGGTGAACCAGATCGAGAGCCTCAAGTGCATTCGCGGTCGCCACTATCAGCTGACCCAGCGCGGCACGGGGGGCGATTGCGGGGGTCACACCGACAAATGGGACGTTGAAGCTACGGCAGATCGACGCCAGTTTGCCGCCTGCTCCGATTCCCACAAGGTTGCTACCTCGCCTTCTTGCCTCTTGAAAAGCGGAAAGTGTCTCAGATGTTTGACCAGAATAGCTAATCGCTATGAAGAGAGTGTTTGAATCCACGAAGCCTGGTAAGTGCGGCTCGCGCTGGACAATCGCTGGAACTTCAATCTCATCTCCGAACCAGTCTAAGACGACGTCGGCTGCACTTGCTGAGCCTCCCATTCCCATGAGAACGAGATTCTGAGGGTCTGGCCTTCTCGACGCAAACTCGACATCGTTTGAGTGCTTATTGATTTCCAGAAAGTGATCTGGAAATCGACCAATCGCACCAGTCATATCCGAGCGGTCGACCCTCGCCATTCTGATCAAGTCGTCCAAATCTCCGCCCATGCTGCTACACTCCTCGTCGACTCTTCGGCGGAATTCCATGGCTTTCGCTAAGTATCTTATGCTGGGAATCCATAGGTGAGACTTTATGGTAGAGGCTCCGAAGCGGCCCCAACATCTCTCTGTCGCGCTCCCGTCCTCGTTGACCCAAGACGTACCACACCTCCGCGAGAAGACGGGGAGGGTAGGGCTGATTGCTCGAGCCTTGGCGATATTTCGTGTAGAGGAAGTTGTGATCTACAACGACAGACCCGGCGGGGGAGCTGAAAGTGAAGGGAAGCTTCTCGAGAAGTTACTTACTTATCAGGAGACTCCACAATACCTACGAAAATCGCTGTTCGCTAGGGACCCTGACTTGCAGTTTGCAGGTACGCTACCTCCTCTACGGAGCCCAAACCATCCAGACCCGGAGGGTCCCAAAGTGGGACAGTTACGAGATGGCGTTGTATTGGAATCCGGAAACCGTTCCAAAGTGGACGCAGGTTTCAGAATCCCAGTACAAGTTTCTTCAAGGGCCAAGCTTTTGGACAAGGTGACTGTCCGACTGACTCGAACATCACCTCAACTGGAAGCAGAAGTGGTAGACCCGAGCGGCTTAGCTATATATTGGGGGTTTAGGGTCACTCGGGGAAACCTCAGACTGAGCGACCTCGTCAAGAGTGGAAAACAAGATTTGACAATCTCGACGTCTCGGAAGGGAAGGATCGTACGAGAAGTTGTGGCGGATCTGACTATTCGTTGGAAGTCTTCTAGGCGTCCTATTGTGCTCTTCGGATCCCCCGACGAGGGTGTGCCAGAGATTCTCTCGCGAGAAGCTACTAGGGTAGCTGAGGTTGCAGACTTTAATCTTAACACAATCCCGAACCAAGGAGTTGAGACTGTTCGGACTGAAGAAGCGGTGCTGGCAACGTTGTCAGTGCTGAACCTGTTGGAAGAGGTTTAGGGATGGGTCACAGGAAATACAGCGCTCCTAGGCGAGGTTCGCTAGCTTACCTACCTCGCGGGAGGGCGACCCACTGGACGCCGAGAATTCGCTTCTGGCCGGAATATGATGGTCCTACAAGACTCCTAGGTTTTGCGGGTTTCAAAGCCGGCACGTCCCATGTGACAGTAGTCGACAATCGTCAAGGCTCTCTGAACTATGGGAAAGAAGTCACTTTCCCGGTTACGATAGTGGAAACCCCTCCGTTGAGGGTTGCTGGCTTACGATTCTACGAGACTTGGAACGGGGGACTTCGGACACTTGGAGAAGTCTGGTCGAGCGAGCAGGGAAAAGATCTCCAGCGAAGAATAAAGACTCCCGAGAAGTTTGACGAGTCGAAAGGATGGGAGAAAGTAGAGCCTTCGAAGGACAAGTTGAAAGAGGTCCGGGCTATTGTTGCTAGTCAACCTAGAACCACCAACATTGGCAAAAAGACCCCCGATCTTTTCGAAGTGAAAATCGACGGGGGCTCGCTACAAGAACAATTTGACTTCGGAAAAAAGATACTAGGGAAAGAGGTCAAGGTCTCCGAGGTTTTCAAAGAAGGGGGAGAAGTTGACGTTATTTCAATTACTAAGGGGAAGGGAATACAGGGACCTGTGAAGCGTTGGGGAGTAAAGAAGCTCAAGCACAAATCGAGAAAAACCGTCAGGGGAGTTGGCTCAATCGGACCCTGGCACCCCCATTATGTGATGTATTCAGTTCCGAGGGCTGGTCAAATGGGCTTCGCACAGAGAACGGAATACAACAAACAGATCTTGAAGATGGGCACCAACGGAACCGATGTTTCTCCAAAAGGCGGATTTCTTCGATACGGACCGGTAAAGACGGAATATACCGTTATTCGGGGAACGATACCCGGACCGGCTCGACGACTGGTCGCCCTGCGGCATCCCGCCAGAGGCAAACCAACTGGAGAAGCACCGAAGTTTGAACAGTTCAGTCTCGCGTCGAAACAGGGGGCATAAGCCGTCCATGCCGAGCCTTGACACACGAAGTGCAAAGGTTTTGGATGCAGAAGGTAACGCGGTTGGAGAAATGACCCTCCCGGAACTCTTTCAGACTGAACTGCGCTTAGACGTTATCCGAAAAGCAGTGCTAGCCCAGCAGTCCCACCGTTTCCAGCCTCAGGGACGAAACCTAATGGCTGGCAAACGAACCACCGCCGAAGGATTCGGCGTGGGAAGAGGAATCTCGCGAGTCCCGCGCATAGGCGGACACGGTCCTCTCTCTGGAACTGCCGCCTTCGCTCCTGGCACCGTCAGCGGAAGAATGGCCTTTCCTCCTGTCACCGGGAAAAAACTGGACAAGCAGGTAAACAGGAAGGAAAGATGGTTAGCCCTGAGGTCCGCCATCGCAGCCACGGCATCCAGAGAAATTGTGACGAAGCGAGGTCACAAGTTCGACCAAGACATCTCACTTCCCCTAGTTGTAAGTGATGACGTCGAGAAATTGTCAAAGGCGTCAGATGCCAAACGATTCCTGACATCCATCGGACTCTGGGACGACGTCGCCCGAATACGAAAGAGCAAGCGAATCAAGTCGAACCGTCGGGTCCATGCCGTAGGACCCCTCGTAGTAGTGGGGGAGAACCAGGGAGCCAAGAAAGCTCTCCGAAACTTCGAAGGCGTAGATTTCGTGACAGCCAAAGATATTAGCGTAGAGCTCTTGGCTCCAGGAACGCATCCTGGCCGACTAACAGTTTGGAGCGAGTCCGCCATCAAGGCCATATCGGAAAGGAAGTGGTAGAGCATTGGCAAGGATATTGTCAGAATTGGTGATTGCCTATCCGATGATGTCCGAGGATACCGTGAAACTAATTGAACGAGAGAACAAGATCACATTCATCGTCAACATCAAAGCGACAAAACACGATGTGAAACGAGCGGTGCAGGAGCTCTACGAGGTCAAAGTATCACGAGTCTCCACCCTAACAACCCCGGAGGGCAAGAAGAAAGCTTACGTAAAGCTCAGCCCGGAATCTAAGGCCTCTGAGCTTGCTGTCAAGCTAGGAATCCTCTAAGAGTGCTGGTGTAAGAAATGGGAAAGAATATTCTTGTTCAGAGGCGTGGAAGAGGATTCTTCATCTTCAAGGCACCCACGCACCGCAGATTGCACCCGACCGGGTACAACTCGGTAAGCGCCCATCCTATCGGCTGGGTCAAGGATCTTCTGCACGAGGTTGCCCGAGGAGCGCCGCTAGCTAGACTGGTGGTGGAAGGCGCTGAAGATATCTACATCCCGGCTCCTGAAGGGATGTTCGTCGGTCAGAAGATACAGTTTGGGAGTGAGGTTCCGGCGGAAACGGGGAACATCAAGTCGCTCGGTAGAATCCCAGAAGGAACCATGATCTGCAATATTGAACTTCGCCGCGGCGACGGGGGAACCATGGCTCGATCCTCAGGATCTTTCGCCACGGTTGTGTCCCACACGCCATTGGGAACAGAGCTACGTATGCCCTCTAGGCGGACGATTCACGTGAATGACAACTGTAGGGCGATGATTGGAGTTGTGGCCGGCGCTGGTCGCACTGAGAAGCCTTTCCTCAAGGCCGGGCCAAAATGGTTCTTGCAAAAGTCGCGGGGGCGCAAGTGGCCCGTTGTGAAGGGACAGGCTATGATCGCGGCTTCCCACCCTCATGGGGGCGGAAGACACAAGCATGCCGGCAAACCAACGACGGTTGGACGCTGGACTTCTCCCGGACGGAAAGTGGGAAACATCGCCGCTCGCCAGACGGGACGTGCCAAACGCCGATCTGCGCGGTGACTTCATGAACAAACAGTCTTATTACGTCGGGCTAGCGAGCGGCTTCTAAGGTAGTCGAGTAGGTATGCCGAAACAGTTCGCATATCGCGGTCACACCGTGGACGAGCTACAGACGATGTCGATGGACGAGTTCATCAAGCTGCTGCCTGCTCGGCAACGCCGATCCTTGGTGAAGGGTTTGACCAATGAACAGCGGATTCTCATGGAGCACGTACGGAAGATGAGAAAAGAGAATGGGGGGAAACCTGTTCCCGTGAAGAGTCACTGTCGGGATATGATTGTCATACCGGAGATGTTGGGGTTGACACTTCAATTGCATTCTGGGAAGGAGTACGTGGCGATTGAGATTAAGCCTGAGATGATTGGACATTACGTCGGCGAATTTGCCATTACTAACCAGAAGGTGGTTCACGGAACCCCTGGCATAGGCGCGTCTCGGTC